>Ga0075418_10003520_pt1 | contig 17877 bp, 14 predicted proteins | sample SoiMetdeltSBSDD2_FD_81776 | JGI IMG/M metagenome (GOLD analysis project Ga0075418, IMG submission 81776) | Bulk soil microbial communities from a Populus tree surrounding site in Tennessee, USA - Soil MetaG P. deltoides SBSDD2 | ecosystem: Environmental > Terrestrial > Soil > Tree plantation... | reverse complement strand
GCTCCGCGTCACCGAACCGGCGCCTTGCATCCTCCCTCCCTCCCGCATAGACTACGGCACTCGTCCTGGGCCGACGTAGCTCAGTGGTAGAGCAACTGATTCGTAATCAGTAGGTCGCCGGTTCAACCCCGGCCGTCGGCTCCAGGTTCGCCCCTGTCACGGACCGCGCGACACTCGACCCACATGCCGCTTCCGGACACGCCCTTCGCGGAGGCTCTCAAGAAAGGCCCGCTCGTCTTCGACGGGGCGATGGGCACGCAGCTCTACGAGCGCGGCTACTTCATCACGCGCTCCTTCGACGAGGCGAACCTGGCCCGTCCTGACCTCGTCGCCGACATCCACCGCGACTACCTGAAGGCGGGCGCGCAGATCCTCGAGACCAACACGTTCGGCGCGAACCGGGAGTGCCTGAGCCGCTACGGAGCGCAGGATCGCCTCGCGGCCATCAACCAGGCGGGCGTCCGCATCGCCCGTCAGGCGGCCGGGACGGAGGCCTACGTGGCGGGGTCGATCGGTCCGACCGGATTGATGGTCGGAACGCTCTCCGAGGAGCGCCGCGCTGCGTTGCGCCCGATGTTCACGGAGCAGATCGAAGCCCTCCTGGCCGAGGGAGTCGATCTGCTGGTCCTCGAGACGTTCTACAGCCTGGAGGAGATCGGGCAGGCCCTGCAGGCCGCCCGATCGCTTTTCCCGGGGCCCGTGGTGGCGCAGCTGGCGTTCAGCGAGGACCGGCGCGAGATCGACGGCGCGCCGCCCCTCGAAGCCGCCCGGAGGCTCCTGGACTGGGGTGCTACCGTGGTTGGCGCCAACTGCGCGGAGGGTCCGGCCTTTCTGTTCGAGGTGGCGCGCGAGATGCTCGCCTGCGGCGCCCCGGTGAGCATCCAGCCGAACGCCGGCCGGCCGCGCCGGCTCGACGAGCGCACCATCTACATGACCACGCCCGAGTACTTCGGGGTCTACGCCCGGCGGCTGTTCCAGAGCGGTGTTGCGATCGTCGGCGGCTGCTGCGGCACCGGGCCGGAGCACATCCGTCCGGTCGTCGACGCCGCCCGGATGATGCGCCACGGAGCGCCGCCCTCGCAGCGGGCAGGGACGGTCCGGTCGGCCGCCGAGGTGAGGCGCCTGCCGTCCGTTCCGATGGAGGCCAAGTCCCCTCTCGGCGCCAAGCTGCTGCGCGTTTTCCGGGAGAGGATCGATCGGGAGGGGCCTCGAAGACCCGCCTCGGGCCCGGAGTCGTTCGTCGTCAGCGTCGAGGTGAATCCGGAGCCCGGCGTGAACCCGGAGCGGGCGATCCAGGCCGCCGCCATGCTGCGCCGGGCCGGCTGCGACGTCATCAACATCGCCGACGGTCCGCGCGCGGTCGCCCGCATGAGCAACCTCGCCCTGGCGCTCAAGGTGCGGCAGGAGGTCGGCCTCGACGTCATCCTGCACGTCTGCTGCCGGGACCGCAACCTGCTGGGGCTCCACTCCGACCTCCTCGGGGCCTGGGTGCTCGGCCTGCGCAACCTGGTCGTCATCACCGGCGACCCACCCAAGATGGGGGACTATCCCGCCGCCACGGCGGTCTTCGATCTCGACTCGATAGGGCTCCTCCGGATGATCGATTCGCTGAACCACGGCGTCGATCCCGCGGGGCGGGTCATGTCGGACCGCACCGGCTTCCTGCTCGCGTGCGGCGCCGAGCCGGCGGCCCACAACTACGATCAGGAGCTGCGGCGGCTGGAAGAGAAGAAGCGCGCGGGCGCCGAGTTCGTGATGACCCAGCCGGTCTACGACTCCGGAATCCTGCGCCGCTTCCTCCGGGACACGCGCTCCCTGGCCCTCCCGACGCTGGTCGGGCTCTGCCCACTGGCCAGCAGCCGGAACGCGGAGTTCCTGCACAACGAGGTGCCGGGCATGCAGATTCCGATGGAGATCCGCAACCGGATGGCGGCAGCACCCACGCCCGAGGCCCAGCGGCTTCAGGGGACGCTGATCGCGCGCGAGATGCTCGAAGAGGTCAAGGACGACGTCGTGGGGGCCTATCTCATGCCGCAGTTCGGCCGCTACCGGACGGCCATCGACGTCCTGCAGTCCGCTGGCTTCCAGTTCGCGCCGGAGGACAGCGCCTAGGCTCGGCCCCTCGGCGAGGAGCCGGATCGATCTCTCGCGCCGCGGCCTCCGGACTCCTGCCTGGGCGTCGCCGGCGCGTGCTGGAGGATGGGGCGGCAGGCGCGCTCGAAGCGGTCCGCGAGCGCCCGCCGCGCCGCCTCCGGGACGTAGCCGAGACGCTGCCAGGCGGCCTGCGCCTTTTTGACCTCTTCGGCCGCCGCCCTGAGCCGGGCCTCCTCCGCGACCCGGCCTCCCATCGTGTTCGCGGCGAGCGCCTCGCGCCACATCGAGGCGAGGCGCGCCCCCGGCGACAGGTCACCGTCCACAGGCGCCAGTTCCCGGCCCGCCGACAGCTTCTCGATCCGCGCGCACAGGTCCTCCATGCGGCGGCGGTTCGCCTCGGGATCGAGGCTCGTCCCCTGGACGGCATGGGGGTAGGCCTGCACCACGCGATCGAAAGCGCCGAAGAACCGTGCGCGCAGCGGCGCCGCCGCCTCGTGCGACAGGCCGCGCATGCGCTGCCAGCGTTCGAGCGCCTCGCGCAGACGGCCGACCAGGCCCTCGGGCGCCGTGCCATCTCCGGTCGCTCCCGCGGGCGCGCCAGCCGCCGGTGGATCGGCGGCCGTCCCCCCCTCCGCCGGAGCGGCGGGTGCCCCGTCTGCCGGCGCAGCGGGAACGGCGGGGGCGAGCGCCTCGATCTCGAGGCAGAGCGCCTCGCGCTCGGCGATTCGCTCCTGGATCTCGATGACGTCCCGGTTCTTGTAGTGCTCGAAAAACTTGTCGCAGGCGCCCCGGAAGCGGTTCCAGATCGCGTCCGACTGGCTGCGCTTCACGGGCCCGATCCCCTTCCACTCGGCCTGTAGCTTCTTGATCTCGGCGGCGGTGCCCTTCCAGTCCCTCGACCCGGCGAGGGCCTCGACGCGCTCGCAGAGCAGCACCTTGGCGGCGAGGTTCTTCGACCACTCCTCCTTGCGGCGGACGAGGTCCTCCTGACGCCGCGCGAAGAACTGGTCGCACGCCTTCCGGAAGCGCTCCCAGACCGCCTTCTCCTGCCCGCGCGACACCGGCCCGATCGTCTTCCACTCGGCCTGGAGCGCCTGGATCGCCTCCGACGTCTTCAGCCAGTCGCTCGAGCCCGAGAGGGCTTCCGCCTTCTCGCACAGCGCCTCCTTGAGGAGGAGGTTCCGGCCCTGCTCTTCCACCTGCTGCGCGTGGAAGGCGTCGCTGCGCTCCCGCACGCGGTCGCGCGCCGCCTTGAAGCGGTTCCACAGGGACAGCGAGCGCTCCGGGGGCGCCGGGCCCGCCGCCTTCCACAGCTCCATCAGCTCGCGCAGGCCCCGCGAGGCAGCCGCCGCCTCGGCCCCCGGCTCCTCCGAGAGGCGCGCCAGATCCTCCATGCGCGCGCACAGCTCCTCCTGGACGGCGGCGTTGGCCCAGCGCTGGAAGCGGTCGGTGTCGCGCAGGGCCTGGACGCGCGGCACCAGCTCCGTCTGCAGGGCCTTCAGCCGCTGCGTCAGGCGATCGTGGTCCTTCTGGGACGGGAGCGGCGGCAGCGCGAGGAGGATCCCCCGCACCTCGCGCAGGGCGCGCTCGAGCTTCGCGAGAGGCGGACTCGAGGACGGCAGAAGCTTCTCGGCCTGCGCGCACAGCCGCTCCAGGCGGAGGGCGTTCGCCTTCTTGGTGCGCTCCTCGTCCTGCGCCGCCTGCACTGCGCGGGATCGGGCCTGCTCCGCCTCGGCCTCCTGCAGCGATCGCTCGTGACGCAGAGTCGCCTCGCGGCAGGAGGTCTCGAACCGCGCCTCGGCCTCGGCCACCTCCGGCGCGTCGGACGGAGGCAGCAACTCCCACGCGGAGCGCGCCTCCTGCGCGGCCTGTGGCGCGGTCGCGGCGGGGGCCGCCTCGACGTGCTCGCACAGCTCCTGGCGCGGGGCGAGGGCCAGCCGGAGAGCCTGCTCACGGCGCTCGCTCGCCGCCCGCTCCGCCTGCCACGCCGCGAGACGGCGGCGGGCGTCCCGGCACGCCTCCTGGAACCGATCGTCAAGGTCCTCGTCCACCTCGGGAACGTCCTCGATCCAGATCTCCTGAAGCCGCGCGATCCGGGCTGCCAGATCGTCCCAGTCGGGGGAGCGCGTCAGCGCCTCCGCCTCCTCGCACAGCCGCTCCTGGGCCGCGCGGTCCGTCGCCGGGCGGGCCGCCTCGGCGGACTCCTCCTCGTCCTGGCCGCGCAGGCGCGCCCGGGCCCTCCGCGCGGCGGCGCGGCAGCGGGCCCGCGACGCGATCTCCTCCAAGGCGCCCGGATCGGAGACGCGCTCGAGCGCCGGGAGGGCGATCTCCTTGTGCGGGCTCTTGCGCGCCACGAGCGCCAGCTCGTCGGCCTCGGAGATGCGTTCCAGGGCCTCGAGGCGGACGACCGGATGCTCGCCATGGCGGGCCACGCTGCCGAGGGCGCGCCCGTCGGACAGGCGCAGCAGGGCCGCCCGGCTGATCGACTCGAGCGCCGCGGCCCGCGCCACGGTGGTCAGCCGCCGCCCCTCGAAGAGCCCCGCGAGGGCGGCGAGACCCGTCGCCTCCTCGCGGGTCTCGAGAGCCATGCCGAGCAGCGCGTCGGCCGCGCACTCGCGCACCGAGGCATCGGCATCCGCGGACGCCACCTCGGCGAGAAGGGCCGGATCGCGCAGCCGCCGGACTGCGGCCCGCCTCACCCGGGCGTCGGCATCGCCCCGGACCACGGGAGCGAGCAGGGCCAGGTCCGATTCCGGTACCTGACCCACGGCGCCGAGCCGCTGATCCGGGTCGGGATGGGCCAGGCCGCCCTGCGGGCGGATGCGATCGAGAAGTCCCAAGAGGCCGTCCTCTGCTTTCGGAAGCGCCCATGATACATCGGAGTGACCGCCCGGCAAGCGATCGGGGCGCCCCATTCCCTTCGTGGAGAACACGTCGGCGTTCCGGGAGAACCTTCCGGAAGGGCGCTCCAGGCCTCAGGCCGCCCGGGACCCCACGAGGGCGCGTTCCTGCCCCGCCGGCCAGATCGCGATTGACGAGCCGACCCAGCGGAGCCCCTTGTTGTGGTCGACCCCGTGCATCTTGCCGCGCGACAGGCGCGCCAGGTTGATCGCCAGGACGAGGTCGTCCCCTCCTTCGGGGCGCAGGTACATCAAACGGATCTCGGCCTTGACCCCCGAGCCGTCGGGCGCCACGAGGGCCGGGGCGTACTCCACCCTTTCCTGCAGCAAGTACGAGGAGCGCTCGGCGGCAGGGATGGAGTCGAGACTCGCGCGATCGAGATCCACGACCACGCCGCGTCCGGCGAACGAGAATATGGGCTTCAAGATGTAACGCGACAGGTCGCCGGGCATCCGATCGACGCGATCCAGCCTCCATGTCCGCGGAGCCGACGGGTGCTCGATGAGCGGCAGGGTGTACTTCGACCAGACCCAGTACCAGTTGGGGTGCGACACCCAGACGACGTCGAGGTCGTCGCGGTAGTCGAAGCACATCGGCACCTTCCGCCGTTCGAGCTCGTCGAACACCACGCGGTGCAGGATGCGCCGCACGGGCGCCGTCCCCCCGCCCGGCGCGGGGGCGAACAGGCTCCGGCCTTCGCGCCGCAACTCCGTCACGCAGACCGCGCGGACCCCCAGGAGGCGGGCCGTGGCCCGGAAGTCGGGGACCGTCTTCTGGGTCTCGGGGTCCAGGTCGAGCAGGATCACCTCGACGGGATCGGCGTCGGCGATCACCGTCCGCCTCAGAAGATTGATGTAGTCCTCCGGCTCCAGGCCCGAGAACATCGGCGTGAGCCGCTGCGGCATCCCGGGGATCGAGGCCGCCACCTCGCCCCAGATGCCGCCCTGGACGAGTTGCATGCCGTACAGGGACGAAAAGCCCTGCAGCTCGATGAGCCGCGGCTCCAGGTCGCCTCCCTCGCCGCGCACGATCCCGAGGTCGATGGCCAGGAAATGCGGCAGTCGATCGGCGCCGGGCGCGCGCCAGCGCTCCGGCACGGCGGCCTGGCAGGCGTCGATGACTTCCTGGCGCCGGATGAGCGCGAGGATCTCGCCGGCGACACGCACGCAGCGCTCGCGCAGATCGTCCGGCAGGAACAGCGGAGTCTCGGCGAGGCGGAACTCGAAGCGCCGGGTCTGCAGGCGCTCGTCCATGAGGGCGCACATGCGCTCGTAGAGCGCCTCGTTCCAATGCGCGTTGAACAGCGACCTGAGGGGCGCGTCCACGGCTTCAGCCGAGCAGCGAGTCGTCGTCGACCAGGAAGCGGCTGTCCTTCATGATCGGCACGCCGTCGAACGCGACGTCGAAGCGGCGGCCGACGATGTCGATGTGGGTCGTGGCGCTCCAGTCGGCCCCGGTGTGCTCGCTGTAGGGATGGCCGAACGCGAGGTGCAGCCCGGGGATCTTCTCGTCCTGCAGGATCTGGCCGATCACGTCGCGTACGGCGAGATTGGTGCCGAGCGCCAGCTCGCCGACCCGGCCGCCGTTCGGATCGGCGGCCGTGTAGGAGAGGAAGTCGCGCGCGATCTCCTCTCGCCGGCAGCGCGCCGACTTGAGACGCGAATCCTCGATCTCGACCGTCAGGGGGTGGTCGCTCAGGTCCCCGTACTTCGGCGCCAGCCAGTCGCCCAGCACGCCGTCGACCACGAAGACGCCGTCGACCCGCTCCGGGGCGGTGAAGACCTCACCGCCCGGCAGGTTCGACCACTTCTCCGCCGTGATGATCCCGGACGTCTTGAGCCAGCGGAGGTGCGGCGCGAAGGTGGCCCGGAGGCGCGTCCCCGCCGGCGTCGAGGCGGTCAGCGAGCGCGCCTGCCGCGCCCTCTCGAGGACCCAGCGCGACAGGGCGTCGACCCTGGAGAAGTCGGCCCGCATCCCTTCCAGCATGATGCGCGGGGTGATGTTGACCATGTGCGCGTGGCGCAGGCGATGCTGGTTGACAATCGCCGTCATGGCGATGCGGGCCTTGAGCTCGCCGGGCTGCGCCGAGGCCGCGAAGCAGCTCACCGTGGCCCGGCGCATGGCCGAGGCGATCGCCCCGGGGAACTCCGTCAGGGGCCGCGGCGCCAGATCCTCCAGGACGAAGGCGGCCACCTGCGCTCCCGCCGCGACGAGCGCCTCGTTGAGGGCCGCGCCGATCGGCAGGCCCTCCTTGTCGGTGATCAGGACGGCGCTCTCCCCCGGCCGGACTCCCAGGCAGGTGACGACGGCGGTCCTGGCGCCCGGCCGGAACTCGGGATCGTAGGCCACCCGGCTGAGATCGCGCGTTGCGCCCGGTCCGATCGCCCCACCCTCCGGTCCGGTCACGGGCGGGCTTCCTGGGGACGCCGCGCGACCCCGGCGGCCGGCGCCAGGTCGAGGCCGTGCTCCGTCTCCTCCACTACGAAGTCCATGACCGCCTTCAGGTCCTTCGTCTCCCGGTAGACCCGCAGCTGCCGTTCGGCCCCCGTGCCGCGCTCGAGGATGCGGTTCACGTAGTCCACTTCGTGGCGAGAGCCCAGCTCGTCGACCTCGTCGTCCACGAATTCCAGGAGCTCTCCGACCAGGCTCTTCACCTCCACTTCCTCCTCCTTGCCGAAGTCGATCAGCCGGCCCCCGAGCCCCCAGCGCGCGGCCCGCCACTTGTTCTCCATGATCAGAGAACGGCGATACGGGCGGAAGGTGAGGTTGCCGCTGCCGAGCTTCCAGAGCTTGGCGGTGATCGCCTGGAACAGCGCCGCGATGGCGATGGTCTCGTCGAGACGCATCGGGATGTCGCAGATGCGGTATTCCAGCGTCGGATAGAGGACGTGCGGCCGGACGTCCCACCAGATCTGCCGCCCGTCGATGATGCAGCGCGTCTTGACAAGCAGGTTGACGAACTCCTGGAAGTCCCCCCAGGAGGTGAAGGTGTCCGGGATGTTGGTGCGCGGGAATTTGTCGAAGACCTTGCAACGGTACGACATCCAGCCGGTCTCGCGCCCCAGCCAGAAGGGGGAGTTGACGGTCAGCGCCAGGACGTGCGGCAGGAAGTACCGCGCCTGGTTCATGATCCGGATCTGGCTCTCGCGATCCTCGACGCCGATGTGGACGTGCAGTCCGAAGATGAGGTTGGCCCGCGCCACCATCTGCAGCTCCTCCACGAGCCGCTCGTAGCGAGGATTGCCGCCCGTGATCTCGACCGTCGCCCAGTGCGAGAAGGGGTGCGTGCCCGCGGCGGCGATGCGCAGCCCGTTGTCGCGCGCCAGCCGCGCCAGGTACGATCGGGTCGAGGTCACGTCCCTCCGGGCCGCCCGGATGTCGGGGCAGATCTCGGTGCCGATCTCGACCACGGGCTGGTGCAGCTCCGGCTTCAGCCGGTCCTTCAGGATCGCCTTCCCCTGCTCGAAGATCTCCGCCAGGTGCGAGCGCAGCTCCCGGGTGACGGGGTCGATGACCTGGAACTCCTCCTCGATGCCGATGGTGAAGCTCGGACGCGCCGCCATGCGTCAGCCCCGCCCGCCGGAGGAGGTGCGCGAGGCGCCGAGCCTCCGGGGCCACTCCCCGGCCGTCTCGAGTGGACGCGGGTGTAGCGCTCGGTCGATCAGCATCTCGGCGGCGTGCCGCAGCACCCAGTCGAAGTTCTCGGGGCCGACCGAGAAGCTGTCGCAGTCGGGTGCGGGGTTCATGAAGTCGATGGCGTAGGGGACGCCGTCCCGCACGGCGAACTCCACGGTGTTGAAGTCGTAGCCCAGCTCGCGGCAGAGCGTCAGGGCGTCCCGCTCGACGCGGGCCAGGAGGGGCGCCGCGGTCGGCGCCCCGCCGCGCACGTAGCGCCGCTCGAAGGGCGCCTTCGGATCGTAGGGCATGACCCGCACGCGCTCTCGGCCCAGCACGTAGCAGCGGTAGTACGCGGTGAACTCGATCGCCTCCTGCGCCATCATGGTCAGGCTGCCGGTCCGGTCGTACGCAAGGAAGAACTCGTTCGGATTCGTCACCCGGTAGACGTCCCGCCACCCGCCGCCGTAGGCCGGCTTCATGAAGATGGGGAAGCCGAGATAGGCGAACACCTCCTCCCACTCGACCGGGAAGGCCAGGTTGGTGAAGGTGTCGGCCGAGGTGTTCGGTGGGTGGGACTTGTGCGGCAGGAGCACGGTCCTGGGCACCGCTACGCCCGCGGCCTGGGCCAGGACGTTGTTGAGGAACTTGTCGTCGGCGCTCCACCAGAAGGGGTTGTTGACGACCTGCGCTCCCTCGGCCGCGGCCGCCTTGATCCAGGTGCGGAAGAAAGGCACCTCGTGGCTGATCCGGTCGAGGATCACGTCGTAGCGCGGGATCCGGTCCTGGCGGACGACTCCGAGCCGCACGGCCTCCGCGGTGACCCGCCCCTCGCCCCGGCGGTTGATCTCCGCTCCGAGCGCCGGCGGGAAATTGCGCTCCATGCCATAGAGAATCCCGATCGTCCGGGGCATCCGAAAACCCTCGTCGTGGGGCGGTGGGACCGGTCGTGGCGAGGCCCTACTATATCAAATGGCGCCGCACGCGGCGGCCGGCGCCCGAACTGCTCAGGCCGGCGCGGGCTCCCGGGCGCCGGCCGCCGCCAGGTGCGCGGAGAATGTCGCGGCGTCGATGTTGGCGCCGCAGACGATCGGGACGACGGTGCGGCCGCGCAGCTTGGACTTGAGCGGGCCCAGCAGGGCAGCGGTGGCGGCGGCCCCCGCCGGCTCCACGGCGAGCTTGGCCGATCGGAACAGCAGCAGCATTGCGGAGCGCAGCGCGTCGTCGTCGACGAGTACCAGCTCGTCCACGAAGCGGCGGCAGAGATCGAAGGAATAGGGCGCCGCGTGCGGGGCCCCGAGGCTGTCGGCGATGGTCGTCACCTGGGGGATGGACTGCGGCGATCCGGCCGCGAAGGATCGGTGCATGGTGTCGGCCCCGGTCGGCTCGACGCCGACGACCGTTGCTTTCGGCCGCGCCAGCTTGACGGCCGCCGCCACGCCGGCGCACAGGCCTCCGCCGCCGATGGGGACGATGACGGCGTCCAGGTCGGGGACCTGATCGCAGATCTCCAGTCCCAGCGTCGCCGTGCCGAGAGCGGTCTTCGGCCCCTCGAAGGGATGGACGAAGCTGCGGCCTTCGGTCGTCTCGATCTCCTTGACCCGCTCGAACGCGCGGTGCACGTCGTCCACCAGCTCCACCTCGGCGCCGAGGTCGCGGCAGCCGCGCACCCGGAAGGGGTTCGCCGACCTCGGCATCACCACCTTGGCTGTGGTCTTCAGCACGCGAGCCGCGTAGGCGACCGCCATGGCGTGGTTCCCGGCGCTCACCGCCGTGACGCCGCGCCGCAGGACGTCGGGCGGCAGGTCCAGCATGACCGCGAGCGCTCCACGCGGCTTGAACGACCCGGTCCTCTGGAACAGCTCCTCCTTCAGGACGACCCGCGTCGTGGCGCCCAGCGCGCGCTCCAGGTCGTCGCCTGACCACGGCCGCACGGGGGTCGTCAGGACGTAGTCGCCGATGCGGGCGCGCGTGGACCGCATCGCCTCGAGCGTCGGGAGGTCGGGACTCATCGAAAGGTCAGTCTACCATCGAGGTGCCGTCCGCCCCCGGCTCCTCCTCGCATATCCTAGGGCCTGCGCACCCGCCGTCCGGGCGGGCGGCACAGGAGGATCGATGCACAAGGAGCGGCACGAATGGCACTCCCCGGCTCTCGGTCGCCCGATGAGCCTCCTCTGGTACGGGCACTGGGGGCGGCCGATCCTCGCCTTCCCCACCTCGCAGGGGCACGCGAACCAGAACGAGGATTTCGGCCTCATCGGCGGCCTGGGCGACAAGATCGATCGCGGCGACATCCAGGTCTGCTGCGTCGACGCTGTTGACGAGGAGGCCCTGTACAACCGCACAGCCCACCCCGCCGATCGCGTCCGCCGCCAGGACGCCTACGATCGCTACCTCGCGGAGGAAGCGATCCCCTTCATCCAGCGGAAGGCCGAGCGCCCTGACCTCGTGGTCTACGGCGCTTCATTCGGCGGCTATCACGCGGTCAACCTGGCGCTGCGGCATCCCGCCCTCGCGTCGCGCGTCGTCGCCTTCTCGGGCCTGTTCGACATCCATCGCTTCCTGGACGGATACTGGGACGACCTGTGCTACTTCCATTGCCCCTCCGCCTACGTGGCGAACTACCCGTCCGAATGGATCGACAGGGTGAGCCGGGTCGGCATCGTCCTGGCAACCGGCGAGCAGGATCAGCTGGTCCCGGAGACGCGCCGGTTCGCCGACCTCCTGCGCGGCAAGGGCGTCCCGGTGCATTCCGAGATCTGGCCCGGAGTCTCCGGCCACGACTGGCCGTTCTGGATCGAACACCTCAGGCGGTTCGTTCCCTGAAGGGCGTCGGGCCGCGGCAGGCGGTCCGAGGCTCGTCAGCCCCGGCTCTCTGACGGGTCCTGCCGGTTCTGCACCGACTGCCAGCCGAAGCGCCCCTTGATGCAGAGGTGGCCGCTCGTGACTTCGTGGTCGAGCGGCGAAGTCACCTGCACGATGCGGTTGTCCTGCACCCGGAGGCGCAGGGTGCAGCCGACGCCGCAGTAGGGACAGATCGTCTCGGCGACGGTCTGGCGGGACTCGTCCCAGCGCCCGGCGGCCCTCAGATCGTGCTCGCTCTTGAACATCAGGGCGCCGGTGGGGCAGACGCCGATGCAGTTGCCGCAATAGACGCAGGCGGTGTCAGGGAGCGGCGCGGCCATCTCGGTCGAGATGCGGGCGTCGAAACCGCGCCCGGCGACGGCGATGGCGAAGGTGTTCTGGGCGTCGGTGCCGCACGCCTCGACGCACTTGTAGCAGAGGATGCACTTGGAATAGTCGCGCACGTAGAGGTCGTTGTCGACCTTGACAGGCTGGGCCACGCGCGCCGCGATCCCGGGCTCGGGAGGGTGATGGTGTCCCGTCCGCGCGGCGTCCCGCTCCCCCGCCGCCGCGGCCGGACCCGGGCTTCCGAAGCGTGCGGGATCGGCTCCGTAGCGCTCCAGGTAACCCCGGACCTCGGGCGCGGCGCAGGTCAGGTCGACCGAAGACGCCAGGAACTCCAGGACCAGGCGGCGGCTCAGCCGCACCCTCTCGCTGTCGGTCCTGACCGCCATCTTGGGCTCCACCTTGCGCGAGCAGGCGGGGACCAGGACGCGCGACCCTTCCACCTCGACGACACAGACGCGGCAGACGTTCACCGGCGTGAGGTTCTCGAGGAAGCACAGCGTCGGCGTGTCGATACCCTCCCGGCGGCAGGCCTCGAGGATCGTCGTCCCTTCCGGGACCGTCACCTCCTTGCCGTCGAGCGTGATGGCGACCGGACGCCGTCCGTCCCGGTCGCGCGGGGTGCCGCTCATCGTCCCGCTCCGGGCTCAGCCGGCGGCGCCGTCCCGAAGAGCCCCAGCTTCACCAGAGCCGACTGCACGGCACTGGACGCCGTCTGGCCGAGACCGCAGATCGACGCGTCCCGCATCGCCTGGCCGATGTCCCCGATCAAGGCAACCTCGTCGCGCGGTGACCCGAGGGTGCGGCCGGCCGCGAGCCGCACCAGGGCCTCCTCCTGGCGCTGCGTGCCGACGCGGCAGGGAACGCATTGGCCGCACGACTCGTCGCGGAAGAAGGCGGCGATGCGCCGCACGACATCCTGCAGGTCGACGCCGTCGTCGAACACCATGACGACGCCCGACCCGAGCGAGGCGCCGATGGCTCGGGTCCCCTCGAAGGTGAGCGCCACGTCGAGCTCGGACCCGGTCACGAACGCCCCCGCCGCGCCTCCCAGGAGCACGGCCTGGAGCCGCTTCCCGCCGCGCACGCCGCCCGCCAGGGCGATGACCTCCCGCAGGGTGATGCCGAATGGCGCCTCGTAGAGGCCCGGCCGCTCGACGCTGCCAGACAGGCAGTAGAGCTTCGTGCCCGTCGACTGCGGCGTTCCGATCGCGACGAAGGCGGCGCCGCCCTCGAGGACGATGGCGGGAACGTTGGCGAGCGTCTCGACGTTGTTGATGGCGGTCGGCTTGCCGAACAGCCCCGACTGCACCGGGAAGGGAGGCTTGTTCCGCGGCTCGCCCCGGAAACCCTCGATGGAGTTGAACAGGGCGGTCTCTTCCCCGCAGATGTAGGCCCCGGCCCCCTGGCGCAATTCGATGTCGAAGCGGAACGGCTCCCCCATGATCGAGGCGCCCAGGAACCCCCGCCGCCGCGCCTGCTCGATCGCCCCGGCGAGACGCTCTGCCGCGAGCGGGTACTCGCCCCGGACGTAGAGGTAGCCCCGCTCGCATCCCGTCGCGTAGCCGCCGATCGTCATCGCCTCGATCACGGCGAAGGGGTCCTCCTCCATGAGCACCCGGTCCTTGAACGTTCCCGGCTCCGACTCGTCGGCGTTGCACACGAGATAGTGCGGGCGCTCCGGAGCGCGCGCCACCGCCTCCCACTTGCGGCCGATCGGGAAGGCGGCGCCGCCCCGGCCCAGGAGCTTCGAATCGCTCACCTCGCGCAGGACGCCTTCGGGACCGATGGCGAAGGCGCGCCGCAGGGCGGCGTAACCGCCGTGGGCGCGGTACTCATCGAGGCTCTCCGGATCGACCTGCCCGACACGGCTCAGGAGCCGGAGGCCCGGCGCTCCGCGTTCGAGCGTCTGCGGCGCCGCTCTAGACCCGCTCCTCCCGGCGGCCGGCGGGGACTCCGGCAACCGCCCGTCCATCCCCGCCAGCACCACGGACGATCCGGCGGGGGCGACGGCGACATCGCGCGCCTCTCGGCCAGCCACCTGGAAGAGCACGGCGGGGGCGCGCTCGCACAGCCCCAGGCAGGGGCTCCTTTGCCATGTCGCGCGACCATCCTGCGTCGGCGTTCCGGGCGGGCCGATGCGCCGCGTGATTTCGGCGGCCGTCGCTTCGGCGCCGCGCAGGCGGCAAGCGAGATCGTCGCACACGTGCGCCACCAGGCTCGGCCTTGGCTCGACCGAGAGCAGCGCGTAGAAGGTCGCCACGCCGTACGCCTCCGCCGGAGGCACGGTCAGCCGCTGGCAGATGTAGTTGAGAGCCCCTGGAGCGATCCAGCCGATCCTGCCCTGGACGGCCCGCAGCGCGGGCAGGAGCAGGTGGCGGCGGCTCCTCGCCTCGTGCCCTCCGATGGAGACATGCCCCTCGCTCTCGGGACGCCTTGCGCCCCCCTCCCATCCCGAGGCGGGCGGCCCGAGCGCCGCATCGACGACCGCGCGCTCCTCGTCGGTGGGCACGGCCCCGGGAATGAGATGCAGGTCCACTCAGCGACCCCGTCCGGAGGGCCGCGCGCCCGCTCCGACCGGAACCTGGCCGGCGTCGCGTGATGCCTTCCGATCCCCCTCGGGGACCGTCTCGATCCGGATGGCGGTCGCCTTGAATTCGGCCGTGCCCGACTTCGGGTCGGTGGCGTCGATGGTCAGCAGGTTGGTGGCCACCTCGTCCTGGAAATGGAGGGTCATGAAGGCGAGCCCGGGCCGGAGCGTCGTGTCGTAGCGGGCGGGAGCCAGGACGGAGCCGCGCCGCGACACGACCCGGACCATCTCGCCATCGGCTACGGAGAAGCGCGCCCCGTCCTCCGGCGCGATGTCGAGCGTCTCCTTGCGCCTGAGCGGCGAGGCGTAGCCGGCGGTTTGCACGCCGGTGTTGTACGAATCGAGGCGCCGGCCCGTCGTCAGCCGTATGGGAAACTCGTCCGAGAGTCGGTCCACGGGCGGGTCGTGCTCGACGGCATGAAACGGCGCCCTCGGCCCCTCGATCGGGTCCTTCCACAGCCGGCCGTGCAGGAACGGGCTGCCGGGATGCGTCTCGTGTGGGCAGGGCCACTGGAGCCCCCCGTGCTCCTCCAGGCGCGCGTAGCTCATGCCGCCGTGCCACGGCGAGAGGGAGCGCAGCTCGTCCCAGACCTGTTCCGCGGTCGGCGAGCCCCAGTCGTGGCCGAAGCGGCGCGCCAGGTCGCAGAGGATCTCGATGTCGGTGCGCGAAGCACCAGGCGGCTCGAGGGCCTTGCGGACCCGCTGCACGCGCCTCTCGCTGCTGGTGACCGTCCCCTCGGACTCGCACCAGGAAGCAGCCGCGGGGAGGACGACGTGGGCCATCTCGGCCGTCCGGGTCAGGAACATGTCCTGGACCACGATGTGCTCCAAGCGCTCCAACAGGCCGAGCGCCCGGGCCTGATCGGCCTCCGACTGCGCCGGGTTCTCGCCGATGACGTAGATCGCGCTCAGCGTCCCGTGCTCCATCGCCTCGAACATCTCGGACAGGTGCCAGCCGCGCGCCGGCGGAACGGGCGCCCCCCAGGCACGCTCGAACTTCGATCCGTGCTGGGGGTTCTCGGCGTCCTGTCCGCCCGGCAGTTTGTTCGGCAGGGCCCCCATGTCGCCGCCGCCCTGCACGTTGTTCTGCCCGCGTAGCGGGTTGATGCCGGAGCCCCAGCGCCCGACGTGACCGGTCAGAAGGGCGAGGTTGATCAGCGCCAGGACGTTGTCCACCGCGTTGTGGTGCTCCGTGATGCCGAGCGTCCAGCACAGCTGCGCCCGATCGGCGCGGGCGTAGGCGCGCGCCACGTCGCCGATCACCGCGGCCGGCACCCCGGTCTCGCGCTCCGCCACCTCGAGCGTGTACGGCTCCACGCCCGCCGCGTAGGCCTCGAAGCCCGTGGTCGCCTTCTCGATGAAGGCGAGGTTGTGCAGCCCCTCCCGGATGATCTCCCGGCCCATGGCGTTCGCGAGGGCGATGTCCGATCCGACGTCGAGGCCGATCCAGACATCGGCCCATTCCGCCGACACGGTGCGCCGGGGATCGACGACGTAGAGCCGGGCGCCGCGCCGGACCCCGCGCAGCACGTGATGGAAATAGATCGGATGCGCCTCCCGGGCGTTGCTGCCCCAGAGGATGATGAGGTCGGACTCCTCCGCCTCCCTGTACGAGCTGGTCCCGCCGCCCGCCCCGAAGACCGTCGTCAGACCGACGACGCTGGGGGCGTGTCAGGTGCGGTTGCAGCTGTCGATGTTGTTGCTGCCGATGACCGACCGGGCGAACCGCTGCGCGAGGTAGTTGACCTCGTTGGTCGCCTTGGAGCAGGAGAACAGCCCGAAGGCCTGCGCCCCCTGCCGATCGCGCACCTTCTGGAATCCACCTGCCGCGCGATCGAGCGCCTCGTCCCAGGAAGCGGGCCGCAGCCTGCCTCCCTCGCGCACCATCGGCTCGGTCAGCCGAACGTAACTTCTCATCGTCCGCTCCCCTCGGGACATCCGCGCCCGAGCGTGGCGTAGAGAGTATCTCCCGCCGTGACGGCTGTCCAGACGCTCACGAACCCGTTGCCAATGCTAGGCCCGACCCGTACATTCCCTCGTATGGTGGACGATTACGACGACGGCCGTCTGGCGCCGCCCGAGCAACTCGTCGCGGCCCTCGGGTCCGCGTCGGCGGCCGGTCTGGACGGCGCGCTCGCGAACCCTGCGCTGCAGGGGCACGATCTTCTGCTCGTCCTGCGCAACCCCCTGGTCACGCCGGCCCTCTTGCAGCGCATCGGGAGGAGTCCCGTCTGGATGAAGGTGTACAGAGTCCGCGCGGCCCTGGTTCAGCATCCGAAGACGCCCCGTCCGATGGCGATGAGCCTGATCTCCTCTCTGCGCTGGGGCGACCTGGCCCGGGTGGCGCTGGCGAGCCGGCTGCCGATCGTCCTGCGCACGACGGCGGAGAGGATCCTCCTGCTGCGGCTTCCGGAGCTGGCGCTCGGCGAGAGAGTCAGCCTGGCGCGTATCGCGACCCCATCTGTCATCCGCGGCCTGCGAGGGGAGAACAGCCCGCTCGTCGTCAGGGCGCTGCTGGAGAATGCGTCCCTGCGCTTCGAGGAGGTCCTGTTCATGGCGGAGCGGGCCGACGCGCCGCCCGCGCTCCTGACCGTCCTGGCCGACGGCACGCGGTTCGAGCGGCGCCAGGAGCTCCGCCTGGCGCTCGCATCCCATCCTCGCACGCCGCACGCCGCCGCCCTGCGCCTCGTGGCCGCGCTCCCGCCGGCCACGCTCGCCATCCTGGCCGCCTCCGACAAGGCGCCGATGCTGGTGCGCGTGGCCGCCGAGAGGCGCCTAGAACAGGGCCGCCCGACTGCGGCCGCCGTTCGTCCATAACTATTTGTCACAAAAAGATTTAGCGAGGTTTGACAAACCGCGGACCCCTCCTTATCATTCAGCCTTGCGCTATCGTCCCCCCCAGGAGGCGGTCCGCGGCGGAACACTATGGGTAGCTTCGGCGAATCGCTCAAGAGGGAGCGCGAGTTGCGCGAGATCTCGCTGCGCGAGATCGCCGACGCTACCAAAATCAGCGTGCGCCACCTCGAGGCTCTCGAGCAGAACCGGTTCAACGTCCTGCCGGGGGGTGTCTTCAACAAGGGGTTCATCCGGGCCTACGCCACCTTCATCGGGGCGGACGCCGAGGCCCTGATCGACACTTACCTGATGGAGATCGCGGCCCGCGAGCAGCCGCCGGCCGGTGTGGCCGAGATGGGCCGCCCGGCATCGGGAGGCCTGCACCGGCCCGTCGAGACGCCCAAGCGCCGCGCCGGCGCCGTCGCCGTCGAGGTCGGCGCGCCGCTCCCCGACTCTGGAAACGGTCATCTGTCGCAGCCGGCTGCGCCGCCTCAGCCGCGCCCTCCAGCCCTGAGTCTGGAGAAACTGGCCGCCGCCCTGGAGGCGCGCCGCGCGATGGAACGCGCGGCCTCGGGACGTGGCCCGCGGCTGCTGCCCGTCGCTGCCTCCTTCCTGGGTGGCGCTGCGATCGTCTTCGCGCTGCTGTTCGTGGC
>Ga0075418_10003518_pt1 | contig 17892 bp, 17 predicted proteins | sample SoiMetdeltSBSDD2_FD_81776 | JGI IMG/M metagenome (GOLD analysis project Ga0075418, IMG submission 81776) | Bulk soil microbial communities from a Populus tree surrounding site in Tennessee, USA - Soil MetaG P. deltoides SBSDD2 | ecosystem: Environmental > Terrestrial > Soil > Tree plantation... | reverse complement strand
ACAGGGGGTACGACGAAAAGGGCGTGCCCTTCGAGCGCGACGTGGACGGCTTCCACGCACGCGTGGTGCAGCACGAGGTCGACCACCTCGACGGCATCCTCTACCCGATGCGTATCCAGGATCTGACGAAGTTCGGCTTCAATGAGGAACTGTTTCCGGGGCAGGAGCTGCCGCCGGAAGACTGAGCTCCTGCTGCAGATCCTGCTCGAGCTGCAGCACCACCTTCGCGTTCTGCAGCGCCTCGCCTGAGACGAGGAACACGTCCTCGGCACGGTCGCCGAGCGTGTTGATGCGCGCGGTCTGCAGGTTGATGCGGTAGCGCGCCAGCGTGCGCGCGACGGCGTAAAGCAGGCCGGGCCGGTCGCTCGCCACCACCGAGAGGACATGGTAAGCGCCGCGCTCGTCCGGCCGGATATCGACCAGCGGCGAGATGGGGAAGTGGCGTACGCGGCGCGACAACCGCCCGCCGCTCGGCGCCGCGAGCGAGGACTCCGACTTGAGCTCTTCCTCCAGCCCCGCCTCGATCATGCTGATCATGTCGCGGTAGTGGGCGCCCGGCCCCTGGCCCAGGACGAGGAAGGTGTCGAGCGCATAGCCGTTGCGCGTGGTGTGCACCTTGGCTTCGACGATGTTGAATCCCGCGCGCTCGAAATAGCCGCAGATGCGCGCGAACAGCGCTTCGCGGTCGCGCGTGTAGATCATCACCTGCAGGCCCTCGCCGAACGGCGCCAGGCGCGCCTTCACCACCGGATCGCCGGCATCGACGCGGTAGTGCAGGCTGCGCGCGTGCCAGGCGATCTCCTGCGCGTCGTGGCGCAGGAAGTAGGCCGTGTCGACCTGCGCCCACAGCCGCTCCTCGGCCCCGGGCGACAGCGCGTAAAGCCGCAGCAGGCGCTCGGCCTCGGCCTGCTTCTCCGCCAGCGCGGCGTCGCGCGCCACCGGCTGCCCGGTGAGGGTGCGCCGCGTGGCGCGGAACAGGTCCTCGAGCAGCTTGCCCTTCCACGCGTTCCACACCTTGGGGCTGGTGCCGCGCACGTCGGCAACGGTCAGCAGGTAGAGCGCGACGAGGCGCCGCTCGCTGCCCACGCGCTCGGCGAAGGCGCGCACCACTTCGGGGTCGTGCACGTCCTGCTTCTGCGCGGTCTGCGACATCGACAGGTGGTGCTCGACCAGGAACTCCACCAGCTCGCTGTCGTCGGCAGAAAGAAGATGCTTTTTTGAAAAATTCCTGACATCAGTCGCGCCGAGTTCCGAATGGTCCCCGCCGCGCCCCTTGGCGATGTCGTGGTAGAGGGCCGCGATGTACAGCAGCCAGCGCCGCTCGAAGCCGCTCATCAGCTCGCTGCACAGCGGAAACTCGTGCGCGAACTCGGGCATGCTGAAACGCCGCAGGTTGCGCAGCACCATGAGGATGTGCTGGTCCACGGTGTAGACGTGGAACAGGTCGTGCTGCATCTGGCCGACGATGCGGCCGAACTCGGGCAGGTAGCGGCCGAGGATGTCGTACTGGTTCATGCGCCGGAACTCGTGCACGATGCCCTGCGGCTGCTGCAGGAGATGCAGGAAGAGCAATTGAGCTGCGGGATTTTTTCTGAACGAACTATTGATCAAGGAGCGGGCCCGCCAGAGCGCTCGCAAAGTGCGCGCGGTCATGCCGCGCAGCTCGCGGTGCTGCATCATGAGAAGGAAACACTCGAGGATCGCGGTCGGCTCGCGCGCGAACGTGTTCTCCCTGCGGATGTGCAGCAGGCCGCTGCGCACCTCGAAGCGCTCGTTGAGCGGCCGCGGCGTGGTATCGGGGTGGGGCGCCAGCTTCGCCTCGAGGTTCTGCATGACGATGGTGTTGAGCTGGGTGACGGCCTTGGCGCTCCAGTAGTAGCGCTGCATCAGCACCTCGCTGGCGCGGCGCTCGGGCGTCTCGTCGCAGCCGAGCTGCAGCGCGAGGGCGTTCTGGAAATCGAACACGATGCGGTCCTCGCGCCGCCCGGCGAGGTAGTGCAGGCGGATGCGCAGGTCCTGCAGCAGCGCCTCGTGGCGCGCAATGTCGCGCGCCTCGCCGCGCTCGAGCAGGCCGCGCGCAACGAGATCGGGCCAGCGCCGGCCGATGCCGGAGGCGCGCGCGATCCACTGGATCACCTGCAGGTCGCGCAGGCCGCCCGGCGCCTCCTTCAGGTTCGGCTCAAGCGAGTAGGGCGAGTCCTGGTGCTTGGCGTGGCGCTGCTCCTGCTCGAGTTTCTTCGCCTTGAAGAAGCCGACGGCATCGAACAGCAGCTGCTTCTGCAGCGTCTGAAACAGCGCCCGGCTGCCGGTGAGGAATCTCGACTCGAGCAGCGTCGTGCGCACCGTCACGTCGGCGGCCGCGGCTTCGACGCAGCCCTCGACGGTGCGCACGCTGTGGCCGATCTCGAGGCCGATGTCCCAGAACGTGCCGATCAGGCGTTCGAGGGTCTTGCGCTCCGCCTCGGCAGGCTCGCCCGCAAGGAGCACCAGCAAGTCGACGTCGGAGTGCGGATAGAGCTCGCTGCGCCCGTAGCCGCCGGTGGCGACCAGCGCGGCGCCGGCGGGCGCCCCGCACTGCACCCACACCGCGCGCACGCTGCGGTCGACGAGCCGCGCATGCCGCTGCAGCAGGCGCTGGGGCCGCGGACTCTCCTTCAGGTACCAGCGGCGCAGCGCGTCGCGCTGGCCGGCGACGTCCTCGCGCAGGTTCGGTTCAGCGGTCAAGCGCGGGCGCGGTCGGCGTGCCGGCGGAAACGGTGAGCACCTCGAAGCCGGTGGGGGTCACCGCCACCGTGTGCTCCCACTGCGCCGACAGGCTGTGGTCCTTGGTGACGATGGTCCAGCCGTCGGCAAGCTCGCGAATGCCCGGCTTGCCGGCGTTGATCATCGGCTCGACGGTGAAGGTCATGCCCGCCTCGAGGGTGATGCCGGTACCCGCCTTGCCGTAGTGCAGGACCTGGGGCTCCTCGTGGAAGCGGCGGCCGATACCATGGCCGCAGAACTCGCGCACCACGGCATAGCCGTGCTTCTCCGCATGGGCCTGGATCGCCGCGCCCACGTCGCCCAGGCGCGCGCCCGGGCGCACCTTGTTGATGCCGAGCCACATGCACTCGTAGGTCACGTCCACCAGCCGGCGCGCCTGGATGCTCGGCTCGCCGATGTAGTACATGCGGCTGCAATCGCCGTGGTAGCCGTCCTTGATCACGGTGACGTCGATGTTGAGGATGTCGCCGGGGCGCAGCACGCGCTCTCCCGGCACGCCGTGGCAGACCTGGTGATTGACGGAGGTGCAGATCGACTTGGGGAAGGGCTTGTAGCCGGGCGGCGCGTAGTTGAGCGGCGCGGGCACCGTGCCTTGCACCTTCACCATGTAATCGTGGCAGAGGTCGTTCAGCTTGCCGGTGCTGACCCCGGCCTTGACGTGCGGAGTGATGAAGTCCAGCACCTCGGAGGCAAGCCGACCGGCAATGCGCATCCGGCCCAGCTCCTCGGGGTTCTTCACCACTGCGGCCATTCCTCTGATTATGCTAGAATTTCGGGCTCAAATCTTCCGGCGCGCTCAAACAGGGTCCCCAAAGCGAAAGCAGCGGGGCAGAGACGCGCCGCAGACCCAACCCTAAGGAGAAGCAAGTGTCAGTGACGATGCGCCAGATGCTCGAAGCGGGTGTCCATTTCGGACATCAGACCCGCTACTGGAACCCGAAGATGGCGCCGTACATCTTCGGCCACCGCAACAAGATCCACATCATCAACCTCGAGAAGACCCTGGCCATGTACCAGGACGGCCTCAAGTTCGCGCGCCAGACCGCCGCCAACCGCGGCAGCATCCTTTTCGTCGGCACCAAGCGCCAGGCGCGCGACATCGTGCGCGAGGAAGCGCAGCGCTGCGCCATGCCCTACGTCGATCACCGCTGGCTCGGCGGCATGCTCACCAACTTCAAGACGGTGAAGCAGTCGATCAAGCGGCTGAAGGAAATGGAGCTGATGGCGCAGGACGGCACTTTCGAGCGCATGTCGAAGAAGGAGGCGCTCGGCCTGCAGCGCGAGATGCAGAAGCTGCACCGCTCGCTCGGCGGCATCAAGGAGCTCACCGGACTGCCCGACGCGCTGTTCGTCATCGACGTCGGCTACCACAAGGGGGCCGTCGCCGAAGCCTCCAAGCTCGGCGTGCCGGTGATCGGCGTGGTCGACACCAATCACTCGCCCGAGGGCATCAGCTACGTGGTGCCGGGCAACGACGATTCGAGCCGGGCGATCCGCCTGTACGCGCGCGGCGTGGCCGACGCGGTGCTGGAAGGACGCACGCAGTCGCTCGAAGAGGTGGTCGCCGCCTCGCGCGACGAGTTCGTCGAGGTGGAAGAGGATGAGGGGGCAAAGTAGAACGGCTTTCCCGAACTGACCAAAGGGGCTTCGGCCCCTTTTTTTCAATCTGAAGGAGTTTGCAAGGAAATGGCAGAGATCAGCGCAGCGCTGGTGAAGGAGCTCCGGGATCTCACCGGTCTGGGAATGATGGAGTGCAAGAAGGCGCTGGCCGAGGCCGGCGGCGACATCAAGAAGGCCGAGGAGCTGCTGCGCATCAAGAGCGGCGCCAAGGCGAGCAAGGCCGCGAGCCGTGTCGCCGCGGAAGGGGTCATCGGGTCTTTCGTATCGGAAAAGCTCGGCGCACTGGTCGAGCTCAACTGCGAAACCGATTTTGTCGCCCGCAATGAGGATTTCGTGGCGTTCGCCAAGTCTCTCGCGGAGATCGTCGCCACACGCGACCCGGGTCCGGCCGAAGAGGACCGGCGGCAGAAGCTGGTGCAGAAGATCGGCGAGAACATCACCATCCGCCGCTTCAAGCGGCTACAGGCCAAAGGCAAGCTGACGTCCTACGTGCATGCCGGCGCCAAGATCGGCGTGCTGGTGGACCTCGAGGGCGCCGACGAGGTGGGCAAGGACGTGGCGATGCACATCGCCTTCGCCAAGCCGCGCTACATGAGCAAGAGTGAAGTGCCGTCCGAGATTTCCCTGCAGGAAAGAAAGATCCACGAGGCGCGCGCGAAGGAATCCGGCAAGCCGCCCGAAATCGCGGCGAAGATGATCGAAGGCGCGCTGAACAAGTTTCTCGGCGAGATCTCGCTCCTCGGACAACCGTTCATCAAGGACGACAAGCAGACGATCGAGAAGATGCTGAACGCGAAAAAGGCGAAGCTGAATGCCTACGCCTTCCTCGTGGTCGGCGAGGGCATCGACAAGCCTCAACCCGCACATTGACCCCTGCATTGACGCCTAAATACAAGCGCATCCTGCTCAAGCTGTCGGGCGAAGCCCTGATGGGCGAGGATCCGTTCGGCATCAACCGGCAGACCATCGACACCATCGTGGCGGAAGTCGCCCAGGTCGCGCGCCTCGGCGTCGAGATCGCGGTGGTGATCGGCGGCGGCAACATCTTCCGCGGGCTGGCGCCGGGCGCCGCCGGCATGGACCGCGCCACGGCCGACTACATGGGGATGCTGGCGACGGTGATGAACGCGCTCGCCCTGCAGGACGCGATGCGGCAGGCGGGCGTCGCCAGCCGCGTGCAATCGGCCCTCAATATCGAGCAGGTGGTCGAGCCGTACATCCGGGGGAAAGCGATCCGCTACCTGGAGGAAGGCAAGGTGGTGATCTTCGCCGCCGGCACCGGCAACCCCTTCTTCACCACCGACACGGCGGCAGCGCTGCGTGGCAGCGAGGTCGGCGCCGAGATCGTGCTCAAGGCGACCAAGGTGGACGGCGTCTACACCGCCGACCCGCAGCGCGAGCCGGGCGCGCAGCGCTACGCGCGCATCAGCTTCGACGAGGCGATCGCGCGCAAGCTGAAGGTGATGGACGCCACCGCGCTCACGCTGTGCCGCGACCAGAAGCTGCCGATCAACGTCTTCAGCATCTTCAAGAAGGACGCGCTGCGCCGCGTGGTGCTGGGCGAGGACGAGGGCACGCTGGTTCACGTATGATCAACGCTTGCGGGCGGAGGCTGCCATGGTGATCGCGGACCTCAAGAAAACCACCGAGCAGAAGATGGACAAGAGCGTGCAGGCCTTCAAGGCTGACCTCGGCAAGGTGCGCACCGGGCGCGCCCACACCGGCCTGCTCGACCACGTGGTGGTCGACTACTACGGCACGCCGACGCCGATCAACCAGGCGGCGAAGGTCATCCTGCTCGATGCGCGCACCATCGGCGTGACGCCGTTCGACAAGAAGCTGATCCCGACGATCGAGAAGGGCATCCGCGAGTCCGACCTCGGCCTCAACCCCGTCACCAGCGGCGACACCATCCGCCTGCCGATGCCCTCGCTGACGGAGGAGCGGCGCAAGGAGCTGGTCAAGGTCGTGCGCCACGAGGCCGAGAACGCGCGCGTCGCCATCCGCAACCTGCGCCGCGATGCCATCCACCACCTGAAGGATGCGCTGAAGAAGCACGAGGTGTCCGAGAACGACGAGCGGCGCGCGCAGGACGACGTGCAGAAGATGACCGACCGCCACGTCGCCGACATCGACAGGCTGCTGCAGGAGAAGGAAAAGGAGCTGATGGCGGTATGAGTCACCCCAGTTCCACCCAGGGGGTTCCCCCGCACGGCGACGTGCCGCGCCACGTCGCCATCATCATGGACGGCAACGGCCGCTGGGCGCGCAGCCGCATGCTGCCGCGCATCGCCGGGCACCGCCGCGGCATCGACGCCGTGCGCGAAACGGTGCGCACCTGCGCCGAGCGGGGCGTGCGCTTCCTCACGCTGTTCGCCTTCAGCTCGGAGAACTGGCGCCGCCCGGCGGAGGAGGTGGCGCTGCTGATGCAGCTGTTCCAGGCCGCGCTGCAGAACGAGGTGGAAAAGCTCCACGGCAACGGCGTGCGCCTCAAGGTGGTGGGGGACACGAGCCGCTTCGACCCGAAGATCCGCAAGCTGATCGAGCAGGGCGAAGCCCTCACCGCCGCCAACCCGGGGCTGACTCTGACCATCGCGGCGAACTACGGCGGCCGGTGGGACATTCTTCAGGCGCTCAGCAAATTGGGACCTTCCCAGGGTGATATCCAGGAGGAAGCTCTCGCCCCTCATCTGGCGATGAGCTACGCGCCGGAGCCCGATCTCTTCATCCGCACCGGGGGCGAGCAGCGCATCAGCAACTTCCTCCTCTGGCAGCTGGCCTACACCGAGCTCTACTTCACCGAGACGCTGTGGCCCGACTTCGGCGCGGCAGCGCTCGATGCGGCCATCGCCTCCTACCGCAGTCGCGAGCGCCGCTTCGGGCGCACCAGCGAGCAGGTCGACGCCGCGCGGCGGCCCGAGGTTGCCTGAAGGAAGGACTGGCGGCGCGCGTGGCGACTGCAGCGGCGCTGATCGCCGGCCTGCTGCTCGCGCTGTTCGTGCTGCCGCAGCCGGCGCTGATCCTCATCGTTGCCGCGCTGAGCGCGCTCGCCGCGCTCGAGTGGGCGCACCTGTGCGCGCTGCGCGGGAGCCTCGCCCTCGTCTACGCGCTTTTCGTCGTCGCCGTCTACGGCGCGCTGCTCGCCGACCCGCGTGTGGTGGAGCTCGCCATCGCCGCCGTGTTCTGGCTGTTGGTCGTGCCACTGTGGCTGCGAACGGGCGTGCGTGCTTCCCAGCGCGGGTGGCTCCTCGCCGCCGGCCCGGTGCTGATCGCTCCCGCGGCGCTGGTGATGGCGGTGCTGCCGCCGCTCGAGCTGCTGGCGGTGCTGATGCTCGTCTGGGCGGCGGACATCGCGGCCTACTTCGCCGGTCACGCCTGGGGCAAGCGCAAGCTGGCGCCCGTGACCAGTCCCGGCAAGACGTGGGAAGGCGCCGCGGCGGGCCTGTTGGGCGCGGTGGCCTGGGCTATCATCTGCGGCAGCATGGCGGAGAAGATCTCCTGGGCGCCGCTTCTCGGCTCGGCCGCGCTGCTCGCCGCGGTCAGCATCGTCGGCGACCTGTTCGAGTCGGCGGCCAAGCGCCAGGCCGGCGTGAAGGACAGCGGCGCGCTGCTGCCGGGGCACGGCGGCCTGCTCGACCGCTTCGACAGCGCGCTCGCCGTCCTGCCGCTCGCCGCGCTGCTGCTGCCGGCGGTAAAGGCCAGCGCGTGAATCTCGCCGTCCTCGGCGCAACCGGGTCCATCGGCGCCAGCACGCTGGACGTCGTCGCCCGCCACCCGGGGCGCTACCGCGTCTTCGCGCTGACCGCGCACACCTCCGCCGACGCGCTGCTCGCCCTGTGCCGGACCCACCGCCCACGCTACGCCGTGCTTTCCGGCGTCGCCGAGAAGCGTGAACTGATCAGGGAATTTTCAAGAGAGAAAACCGAACTGCTGTTCGGCGCGAAGGCGCTCGAGGAAATCGCCGCCCATCCCGATTGCGGAGCAGTAATGGCGGCGATCGTGGGCGGCGCGGGCCTTGCCTCGACCCTTGCGGCGGCGCGCAGCGGCAAGCGCGTGCTGCTCGCCAACAAGGAAGCGCTGGTGATGGCGGGACCCCTGGTGATGCGCGCGGCGCGCGAAAGCGGCGCGCAGATTCTGCCCGTGGACAGCGAACACAACGCAGTTTTTCAATGTATTTCCGATAAAAAATTCATCCGGAAAATCGTGCTGACGGCCTCGGGCGGTCCGTTCCGCATGCTGCCCCTGGACAGGCTTGCCGGGGTCACCCCGGAGCAGGCGTGCGCGCATCCCAACTGGGTCATGGGCCGCAAGATCTCCGTCGACTCCGCCACCATGATGAACAAGGGGCTGGAGGTGATCGAGGCCCACTGGCTCTTCGATGCCGCGCCCGAAGCGATCGAGGTCGTGATCCATCCGCAGAGCATCGTGCATTCGATGGTCGAGTACGCCGACGGGTCGGTCATTGCCCAACTCTCAAACCCTGACATGCGCGTGCCGATCGCCCACGCACTCGCCTACCCGGAGCGCATCGAGTCGGGCGCGCAGCCGCTCGATCTGCCTGCGATCAAGAACCTTTCCTTTGAAAAACCGGATCTGGCCCGCTTTCCCTGCCTCGGCCTGGCTTACGCCGCGCTGCGCGCCGGCGGCACGGCCGCGGCGATCCTCAACGCGGCCAACGAGGTCGCGGTGGAGGCGTTCCTCGCCGGCCGCCTGGCGTTCACCGGCATTCCGCGCGTGATCGGCGAAACGCTGCAGGAAGTCCCGGGTAAGCCGGCGGCGGACCTGGCCGCAGTCCTCGACTCCGATGCGGCAGCGCGCCACTCGGCGCGCGCCCGTGTCATGGCGCTGGCGGCATGAGCTTCCTGCATACCCTGGCGGCCTTCATCGTCGCGCTCGGCGTGCTGATCGTCGTGCATGAATACGGCCACTACCTCGCCGCGCGCTTCTGCGGCGTCAAGGTACTGCGCTTTTCCGTTGGTTTTGGAAGAGCGTTATTGACCAGGAAAATCGGCCAGGATCAGACCGAGTGGGTGATCGCCGCAGTGCCGTTCGGCGGCTACGTCAAGATGCTCGACGAGCGCGAGGCGCCGGTGCCGCCGGGGGAGGCGGCGCGCGCGTTCAACCGCCAGGGCGTCTGGCGCCGCTTCTTCATCGTCATCGCCGGGCCGGCGTTCAACTTCTTCTTCGCCATCCTGGTCTACGCCGGGTTGTTCCTTTACGGCCTGCCCGAGGCGCGGCCGGTGCTCGGCGCGCCGCCGGCGGGAAGCATCGCCGCCGCGGCCGGGCTGCGCTCGGGCGACACCGTGCGCTCGGTGGACGGCGAGGCGATCGGCACCTGGCAGGAGCTGCGCTGGCGCATCCTGCAGGCGGCGCTGCAGCGCCAGCCCGTGCGCCTGGAAACGCTCGATGAACGCGGCCACATCATCGCCGCGCGGCTCGACCTGAGCGCGTTCCCGGCCGAGGACGTCGAAGGCGACGCCATGGAGCGGGTGGGGCTGCGCCTGTACCGCCCGCCGCTCGACCCGATTCTCGGCCAGGTGGTCGCGGGCGGCGCGGCGGAGCGCGCCGGGCTGCAGGCCGGCGACCGCATCCTGCGCGCCGACGGCAAGGTGGTGCCGAGCTGGGAAGCGCTGGTCAACGCCATCCGCGCGCGCCCCGGGCTGCCGCTGCGGCTGACGCTCGAGCGCGCCGGCGCGACGCTGACGATCGAGGTCCAGCCCGACGCGGTGGCGGCGGGCGGCGAGCGCATCGGCCGCATCGGTGCGGCGCCCTTCGTGCCGCCGGCGCACGCCGAGAAGATGCTGGTGCGCGTGCAGCACGGACCGGCGGGCGCGCTGTGGCGCGCGGTGGCGAAAACCGCCGACATCTCGGTGTTCAGCCTGAAGATGCTGGGGCGCATGCTGCTCGGCCAGCTGTCGTGGAAGCACCTTTCCGGCCCCGTGACCATCGCCGATTTTGCCGGCCAGTCGGCGCAGATGGGCTGGGTCGCCTATCTCACCTTCCTCGCGCTCATCAGCATCAGCCTGGGCGTGCTCAACCTGCTGCCGATCCCGCTGCTCGACGGCGGGCATCTCATGTACTACGTGATCGAGATCGTCAAAGGCAAGCCGGTTTCCGAGCGGGCCATGGAGCTCGGGCAGCGCGTGGGCCTCGCGCTGCTGCTGTTCATGATGGCCTTCGCCTTCTACAACGACCTGAATCGTCTGCTGACGGGCTGAATGACGCGCCGACGCATCACCGCGGTGCTGGCCGCGCTCGTCCTGGCGGCCGCCGCGGCGGAAGCGGCCGCGCAAGGGTTTCGCCCGTTCGTCATCAAGGACATCCGCGTCGAAGGCCTGCAGCGCACCGAGCCGGGCACCGTCTTCAGCTACCTGCCGGTGAAGGTGGGCGAGACGATGAACGACGAGAAGGCGCAGCAGGCGCTGCGCACGCTGTTCGCCACCGGCTTCTTCCAGGACGTGCGCCTGGAGGCGGAGAACGACGTGCTGGTGGTGCTGGTGCGCGAGCGGCCCGGCATCGCGCAGATCGACTTCTCCGGCATGAAGGAGTTCGAGCCGGACAACGTGCGCAAGGCGCTGCGCGAGCTGGGCCTCGCCGAGGGGCGCATCTTCGACCGCGCGATGCTCGATTCCGCCGAGCAGGAGATCAAGCGCCAGTACCTCGGGCGCGGCATGTACGCGGCGCAGGTGCAGATCACGGTGACGCCGCTCGAGCGCAACCGCGTCGGCATCAACATCGCCGTGACCGAGGGCGAGGTGGCCAAGATCCGCGGCATCAACCTGGTCGGCGCCAGCGCCTACGCCGAGAGCCAGCTGCTCGACCTGTTCGTGCTGCGCACGCCGGGCATCCTCACCTGGTACACCAAGCATGACCGCTACTCGCGCGAGCGCCTCGGCGCCGACCTGGAGTCGCTGCGCTCGTTCTACCAGAACAACGGCTACCTCGACTTCAGCATCGACTCGACGCAGGTGTCGATCACGCCCGACCGCCGCGACATCTACATCACGGTGAACCTGACCGAGGGGGAGAAATACACCGTGTCGGACATCCAGATCTCCGGCCGCCTGCTGGTGCCGAAGGAGGAGCTCGAGCGGCTGGTGCAGCTGAAGAAGGGCGACGTGTTCTCGCGCGAGAAGCTCGCCGCCACCACCAAGGCGATGTCGGAGCGCCTCGGCAACGACGGCTACGCCTTCGCCAACGCCAACGCCATTCCCAACGTCGACAAGGACAAGCGCACCGTCGCCTTCAACATCGTCATCGACCCGGGCCGCCGCGTCTACGTGCGCCGCATCGACGTCCACGGCAACGACAAGACGCGCGACGAAGTGGTGCGCCGCGAGATGCGCCAGCTCGAAGGCGCCTACTACGACGCCTCCAAGATCCAGCTGTCGCGGCGGCGCATCGACCGCACGCAGCACTTCAGCGACGTGACGGTGGAGACGCACCCGGTGGAGGGCAACCCGGACCAGGTCGACATCGCCTACACGGTGAAGGAACGGCCCACCGGCGCGCTGCTGCTGGGCATCGGCTTCTCCAGCGTGGAGAAGATCGCCCTGTCGGCCTCGCTCACCCAGTCCAACGTCTTCGGCACCGGCAAGTTTCTGTCCTTCAACATCAACAGCGGCAGCGTCAACAAGGTCTACGCGTTGTCGTACAACAACCCGTACTGGACCGTCGACGGCATGAGCCAGGGCTTCGACGTCTACCGGCGCAAGACCGACGCCTCGAGCCTGGTGACCGGCGCCTACACGACCGACTCGATCGGCGGCGGCATCAAGTTCGGCTACCCGCTGACGGAGAAGAGCAGCGTCGACTTCGGCTTCAACGCGGAATCGGTCGAGCTGCAGACCTTCGCCAACAGCCCCACGCTCTACCTCAACTTCGTCAAGGATTTCGGCAACAACTACTCCTACGGCGCGTTGACCGCGGGCCTGTCGCGCGATACGCGCGACAGCCTGATCCAGACCAACGACGGCAGCTACGCGCGCCTGGGCGGCGAGGTCGCCGGCGGCGATCTGCAGTTCTATCGCCTGGGCTTCCTGCAGCAGTGGTACCAGCCGCTGACCCGCCGCTACACGCTGATGCTGCAGGGGGACATCGGCTTCGCCAACGGCTTTGGCGGCAAGCCGCTGCCGTTCTTCAAGAACTACTACGCCGGCGGTCCCGGTACGGTGCGCGGCTACCGCTCGTTCTCCCTCGGGCCGCTCGACGCGCAGGGCAACGCGCTCGGCGGCAATCGTCGGGTGACGGCGACGACCGAGCTGCTGTTTCCCATGCCGGGTGCGGATCAGGACCGCTCGCTGCGCCTCGCCTGGTTCCTCGACGGCGGGCAGGTCTACAACAACCGCATCCGGCTGAACGAGCTGCGCTACGCCGCCGGCCTGGCCTTCTACTGGACCTCGCCCTTCGGGCCGCTGCGCCTGTCGTACGCTCACGCGCTCAACGCCGAAAGCACGGATCGCACTCAGGCGATACAATTCACCTTCGGTACAGCCTTCTAGAACCTTGATGATGCAAGCAAAGACGTTGCTGCTGCTCGCCGCCGCGCTGGCGGCGCCGGCGGGCGCCGCCCTCGCGCAGGCGCCTTCGCCCGGCAGCAAGTTCGGTTTCGTCAACACCGAGCGCATCCTGCGCGACGCCGTGCCGGCGCAGCGCGCGCAGAAAAAGATCGAAGCCGAATTCCAGAAGCGCGACCAGGAGCTGGCGCGCCTCGCCGATCAGCTCAAGCGCCTGCAGGACGAGCTGGAGAAGAACGCGGTGACGATGAGCGAGTCGCAGCGGCGCACCAAGGAGCGCGATTTCGGCGAGCTCAACCGCGACTTCCAGCGCAAGCAGCGCGAATTCCGCGAAGATCTCAATCAGCGCCGCAACGAGGAGCTGGCCCAGGTGGTGGAGCAGGCCAACCGCGTCATCCGCCAGATCGCCGAGCAGGAGAAGTACGACATCATCTTCCAGGACGCCGTGTTCGCCAGCCCGCGGATCGACATCACCGACAAGGTGATCAAGGCGCTCGACGCGGCCAAGCCGTCCGCGAAATAGGCGGCATGCCGGGGCCTTTCACCCTCGGCCAGATTGCCTCGCGCCTCGGCGGCCGCCTGGTCGGCGACGCGGCGACGCTGATCCGGCAGGTCGGCTCGCTCGAGCACGCCGCTGGCGGGCAGATCAGTTTTTTCAATTCGAGAAAGTACCTTGCCCAGCTTTCAGGCACGCACGCTGCGGCGGTGATCCTGGCGCCGGAGGATGAGAAGCTCACCGGGTTGCCACGCATCGTGGTGGCGCAACCCTACGCCTACTTCGCGCGCGTATCTCAGCTCTTCAACCCGCTCACGCAGCAGGCGCCCGGCGTGCATCCGCAGGCCAGCATCGCGCCCGGCGTCAAGCTGGGCGAACGCGTGTCGATCGGTGCCGGCTGCGTGGTGGGCGAGGGCTGCAGCATTGGCGACGACAGCTGCCTGTATCCGCGCGTGGTGCTCTATCCCGGCTGCAGCATCGGCAAGCGCGTCATCCTGCACTCGGGCGTGGTCATCGGCGCCGACGGCTTCGGCATCGCCCCCGAGGAGGACGGGCGCGGGGCGGTTGGCTGGGTGAAGATCCCGCAGATCGGCAGCGTGCGCATCGGCGACGAGGTCGAGATCGGCGCCAACAGCACCATCGACCGTGGCGCCATCGACGACACAGTGATCGAGGACGGCGTGAAAATGGACAACCAGGTGCAGGTCGGCCACAACTGCCGCATCGGCGCCCACACTGCCATCGCCGGCTGCGCCGGCATCGCCGGCAGCACGCACATCGGCAAGCACTGCATCATCGGCGGCGCGGCGATGATCCAGGGGCATATCCGCATCGCCGATCACGTCACCGTCTCCGGCGGCACCACCATCACCCGCTCGATCGAGCAGGCGGGCACCTATACGTCGATCTTCCCGTTCGAAGAGCACAAGTCCTGGACGCGTACGGCGGTGCTGCTGCGCAACCTCGACGATCTCTTCGAGCGCATCAAAAAACTGGAGCGCAAAGGACCCGCGGAATGAGCGAAATGGACATCAACGAGGTGCTGGCGCACCTGCCGCAGCGCTATCCGATCCTGATGGTGGACCGGGTGAAGGAGCTCGACGGCAAGCGCATCGTGGCGCTGAAAAACGTCACCGCAAACGAGCCTTATTTCCCCGGCCACTTCCCGCACCGGCCGATCATGCCCGGCGTGATGATCCTCGAGGCGATGGCGCAGGCCGCCGGCATCCTCTACTTCCGCTCGGAGAAAGTGAAGCCCGACGCCAACTCGGTCTACTACTACGTCGGCATCGACGACGCGCGCTTCAAGAAGCCGGTGGTGCCCGGCGACCAGCTCGAGATCGAGGCGGTGCTGGAGCGCAACCTGCGCGGCATCGTCAAGTTCGCCTGCGTCGCGCGCGTCGACGGCGAGACCGTGGCCGAGGCCTCCATCCTGTGCTCGATGCGCGGGGTGCAGGGCGCATGACGGCCGGGATCCACCCGACCGCCCTGGTGGACAAGCAGGCGCGGCTCGGCAGGAACGTCAGCGTCGGCGCCTACTCGGTGGTCGGACCGCAGGTGGAGGTGGGCGAGGGGTGCTGGATCGGCCACCACGTGGTCCTCGACGGCCGCATCCGCATCGGCCGCGACAGCCGCATCTTCCATTTCTGCTCGCTGGGCGCGCCGCCGCAGGACAAGAAATACGCCGGCGAGGATACCGGCGTGGAAATCGGCGAGCGCAACACCATCCGCGAGTACGTGACCATCAACCGCGGCACCACGCTCGACGCCGGCGTGACGCGGGTCGGCAACGACAACTGGGTGATGGCCTACGTGCATTTCGCCCACGACTGCCAGATCGGCAGCCACACCATCTTCGCCAACGCCTGCCAGCTTGCCGGGCACGTCACGGTGGGCGACTGGGCGGTGTTCGGCGCCACCACGCTGGTGCACCAGCACGTGCACGTCGGCGCGCACGCCTTCACCGGCATGGGCACCTACCTGCCGCAGGACCTGCCGCCCTACGTCATGGCGGCGGGCAACATGGCGCAACCTCACGGCATCAACAAGGAGGGGCTCAAGCGGCGCGGCTTCTCCAGGGACGCCATCACCGGGCTGAAGCGCGCCTACCGCACCCTCTACCGCAGCGGCCTGCCGCTGGAGGATGCCAAGCGCGAGCTCGAGGCCCAGGTCGGCGCCTGCGCGCAGGTGAAGGACATCCTCGAGTTTCTCGCTCGCAGCCAGCGCGGCATCATCCGCTAGTGCAAGAACCCCTTCGCGTCGGCATGGTGGCCGGCGAGGCTTCCGGCGACCAGCTTGGCGCCCACCTCATCGAAGCGCTGAAGGCGCGCGGCCGGCCGATCGCGTTCGCCGGCATCGGCGGGCCGAAGATGACCGCGCAGGGCTTCGAGTCACGCTTTCCGATGGAGAGGCTCTCGGTGCGCGGCTATGGCGAAGCGCTGCGCCATTACCGCGAGATCATGTCGATCCGCGCCCGGCTGCTGAAGGGGATGCTGGCGGAGCGGCCCCACCTCTTCATCGGCGTCGATTCCTCCGACTTCAATCTCGGCCTCGAGCGCCGGCTGAAGGACGCGGGCATTCCGGCGGTGCACTACGTCAGCCCGGCAGTGTGGGCCTGGCGCCGCTGGCGGCTGCGCCGCGTGGCGCGCTCGACCAGCCACGTGCTGCTCATCTTTCCCTTCGAGCAGGCTATCTACGAAAAAGCCGGCATCCCGGCCACTTATATCGGCCACCCGCTCGCCGACCTGATCCCGCTCGACCCGAAGAAGGCCGAGGCGCGCGTCCAGCTGAAGCTCCCCGCGCGCAAGCTGATCGTGGCGCTGCTGCCCGGCAGCCGACGCTCCGAGCTCGAGCACATGGCCTCCACTTTCCTGCTCGCCGCGCACCGCTTCCACCAGGAGCACCCCGAAGTGCATTTCGTCTGCCCGACGGTGACGCGCGAGACGCGCGACATGTTCGAGCGGGCGGTCTACGCGCATGACATGCACGAGCTGCCGCTGACCCTCATGTTCGGGCACTCGCACGAGGCGCTGGCCGCCGCCGACCTCGCCCTGGTGGCGAGCGGCACCGCCACGCTCGAAGCAGCGCTGTTCAAGACGCCGATGGTCATCACCTACCGGCAGTCGCGCCTGTCCTATTGGCTGATGCGCGCCATGGTCTATCTGCCGTACATCGGCCAGCCCAACATCCTCGCCGGCGAGAAGCTGGTGCCCGAGCTGATCCAGGATCAGGCCACGCCGGAGGCGCTGGCGCAGGCGCTGCTCGCGCTGGCGCGCGACCGCGCGGCGCAGAAGCGCCAGGTCGAGCGCTTCGAGGAGTTCCATCACCTGTTGAGGCAGAATGCGGCGGAGAAGGCCGCCGACGTGATCCTCGACATCGCCGATGGAAAGAAGGGTTAGAGCGGTCGTCTGCGGCGTGGACGAAGCGGGCCGCGGCCCGCTGGCCGGCCCGGTGCACGCAGCGGCCGTGATCCTTGACCCCGCGCGCCGCATCCGCGGCCTCGCCGATTCCAAGGTCCTGACTGCCGAACGGCGTGGCGTGCTCGCCGTGCGCATCAAGGAGCGCGCGCTGGCCTGGGCGGTCGGCTTCGCCACGGTGGAGGAGATCGACCGGATCAACATCCTGCAGGCCTCGCTCCTCGCCATGCGCCGCGCGGTGGAGGCGTTGAAGCTCCTGCCAGACGAACTATGGGTGGATGGGCGCCACTGCCCAACTGTTTCCTGCCGCGCCAAGGCCATCATCGACGGCGATGCCCGCTTCGCCGTCATCTCCGCCGCCTCCATCCTCGCCAAGACCGCGCGCGACGCCGAAATGTGCGTCCTGCACGAGCGCTACCCGCAGTACGGCTTCGACCGGCACAAGGGCTACTCCACCCCCGAGCACCTCGAGCAGCTCAGCCGGCTGGGGCCCTGCGCCATCCATCGCCGCAGCTTCGAGCCCGTGCGGGCCTTCTTCGAGCGCGACCTCTTCGATGACCGTCATCCGGTCGCGTGACAACCCGAAGGTGAAGCGCTGGGCGCGGCTCGTCGCCGACGGCCGCTTTCGCCGCAAGGAGGGCAGGGCGATCATCGAGGGCCCGCACCTGCTCGCCGCCTGCCTCGAGCGAGGCTGGAAGCCGGTAGCGATTTTCTCCTCCGATACCCATGCGGGTGTCTGCCCGATCGTCCTGAGCGATCGCGTCTTTCGTTCCATCGTCGACGCCGAAACCCCTCAAGGCATCGCCGCCGAGATCGAAATCCCCAAGTCGCCGAAAGAAGAGGATCCCCTCGTCTACCTGGAGGGTGTGCAGGACCCCGGCAACGTCGGCGCCATCATCCGCACCGCCGCCGCCTTCGGCGTGAAAACGGTCTGCCTCGACAAGGACTGCGCCGACCCCTGGTCCCCCAAGGTGCTCCGCGCCGGCATGGGCGGCCACTTCCTGCTCTCCATCCGCGAGGGCAGCCCCCTCGACTTCAGCGGCAAGCTCGTGTGCACCGTGGCGAAGGGTGGCACCCCATT
>Ga0075418_10003517_pt1 | contig 17897 bp, 12 predicted proteins | sample SoiMetdeltSBSDD2_FD_81776 | JGI IMG/M metagenome (GOLD analysis project Ga0075418, IMG submission 81776) | Bulk soil microbial communities from a Populus tree surrounding site in Tennessee, USA - Soil MetaG P. deltoides SBSDD2 | ecosystem: Environmental > Terrestrial > Soil > Tree plantation... | reverse complement strand
CCGCCAAGGCCGAACAGGCCAAGAAGGCCGCCGAAGCCAAGAAGGCCGAAGACGCCGCCAAGGCCGAGCAGGCCAAGAAGGCCGCCGAAGCCAAGAAGGCCGAAGACGTCGCCAAGGCCGAGCAGGCCAAGAAGGCCGCCGAAGCCAAGAAGGCCGAGGACGCCGCCAAGGCCGAACAGGCCAAGAAGGCTGCCGAAGCCAAGAAAGCTGAGGACGCCAAAAAGGCCGCCGAGACCGCCAAGGCTGCGCAGGCCAAGCGGCTTGTCGAGGCCAAGCAGGCAGAGCAAGCACAAAAGGAAGCAGAGCAGACAAGCAGGCTTGCTGCCGCCAAGAAGGCCGAGGAGGAGGAGCGCAACCGCATTGAGGCGCGCCGCCTGGCCAAGGCGAAGGCTGACGCAAAGAAGGCTGAGGATCTGGCCAAAGCCGAACAGGCCAAGAAGGTGGCCGAAGCCAAGAAGGCCGAGGACGCTGCCAAGGCCGAGCAAAACAAGAAGCAGCGCCAGGCTGCCGCCACGACGGCCAAGCGGTCAGACCGCCGCGATCGGCAATCATCTCGCACCTGCGAAGCGGCGGGCACGGACGTTGCGCTGCCCGGCTGGTACGTGGTCAAGGCCGGTGACACGTTGTGGAGCATCGCCGAGCGTCATTACAAAGCCGGCTGGCGCTACAAGCGCATCTTCGCCTCGAACCGGAAGACACTGCGCAGTCCGCACCGCATCATGCCCTGCCAGCGCATCTACCTGCCGCAGGCCCCGACCAAGCGCAAAATTTGATGGTTCGGCCGAGCCACAGGGCACATCGGCTCTGCTGATGGCACGTGGGGTGAGATTTGCATTCTGATGGCAGCCAAAGTGCTTCCAATGGGAACAATCTCACTCTAAGCCTCGCGCATGCAACGCCTGACCCCTGTGGCCAAGTCCGGCGGCGCTTCAGGCATGATGGGGCGCCTGCGCCCAAGCGCTGAGCAGCTGCGTGTCCTGAAGGGCCTCGCCCCCTATATATGGCCGTCGGACCGGCCGGATCTGCAGCGCACGGTTGTCGTCTCGCTGCTGTTGATGCTGGCGGCCAAGCTCGTCACCGTCGCCATGCCCTTCACCTACAAGTGGGCAACCGACGCTTTGGTCGCGGCATCCGTGCCTGTCTCCGAGACGCTGCCCCGGCTGCTCGGTGCCGCGGTTGCAGCGATCGCCTTGTACGGCCTCACGCGCATCGCCATGACGCTGCTTGTGCAGCTGCGCGAGGGCATGTTTGCCAAGGTCGCCATGCATGCGGTGCGCCGGCTGGCGCTCACCACCTTCGAACACATGCACCGGCTGTCGCTGCGCTTTCATCTCGAGCGCAAGACAGGCGGGCTGACGCGCGTGCTGGAGCGCGGCAGGCTTGGCATCGAGAACATCGCGCGCATGACGCTGATGACCTTCGTACCTACCATCGTCGAATTCGCGCTGGTGCTGACGATCTGCGCCTGGTCGTTCGACTGGCGCTACGTGCTAACCGTGGCCGGCATGATCGTCCTCTACCTTTGGTTCACGGTGCGAGCCACCGATTGGCGCATCGGCATCCGCCGCACCATGAACGAGAGCGACACGGAGGCCAACACCAAGGCCATCGACAGCCTGCTCAACTACGAGACCGTCAAGTATTTCGGCGCCGAGCTGCGCGAAGCGCAACGCTACGAGCGCTCCATGGCGGCCTACGAGCAGGCCAGCATCAAGAGCTACACCTCGCTCGCCGTCCTCAACACCGGCCAGGCTGTGATCTTCACCCTGGCGCTGACGCTGTGCATGGTGATGGCCGGTCTTGACGTGATTGCAGGCTCCAAGACGGTCGGCGATTTCGTGCTCGTCAATGCGCTGCTGCTGCAGTTATTCATCCCGCTCAACTTCATGGGCATGGTGTATCGCGAGATCAAGCAGTCGCTCATCGACATCGAGCGCATGATGGACGTGCTCGAGCAGAACCCCGAGGTGCAAGACCGCGCAGGCGCGAGACCGCTGGTTGTCAAGGGCGGCACCATCCGCTTCGAGAACGTGCACTTTTGCTATGAGCCGCAACGGCTCATCCTCGACGGCCTATCCTTCACGGTGCCGGCCGGCAAGCTGGTAGCGATTGTCGGCCCGTCAGGGGCCGGCAAATCAACCGTCTCGCGCATCCTGCTGCGCTTCTATGACGTGGCGGGTGGCCGCGTCACGATTGACGGCCAGGACATCCGCGAGGTGACGCAAGACACGCTGCGCGCGGCCATGGGCGTGGTCCCGCAGGACACCGTGCTTTTCAACGACACCATCCTTTACAACATTCGCTACGGCCGTCCCGATGCCAGCGACGCGGAAGTGCGCGAGGCCGCCAGCCTTGCCCAGATCGACGAGTTCATCCGGCGCCTGCCCGAGGGTTACAACACCATGGTCGGCGAGCGTGGCCTGAAGCTGTCGGGCGGCGAAAAGCAGCGCGTCGCCATCGCCCGCACGATCCTGAAGGGCCCGCCCATCCTCATCCTCGACGAGGCGACCAGCGCCCTTGACAGTCACACCGAAAAGGAGATCCAGGACGCGCTCGACAAGGTCGCGCAGAACCGCACCACGTTGGTGATCGCGCATCGTCTTTCGACCATCATCGGCGCCGATACCATCCTGGTGCTTGACGGCGGGCGCCTGGTCGAGCAAGGCACGCACGGCGAGTTGCTGGGCAAGCATGGTCTCTATGCCAGCTTGTGGAACCGCCAGCGCCAGGCCGAAAAGGCACGCGAGGAACTTGCGCAGGCGCTCGAGGCCGAGCAGGCCATCCAGCGCCCCAAGATCACCGGCGGGCGCATCGATCCGGCGGCTGCGGCATCCGGCGGGGCAGAGGGCGGCGACCAGGACGGTCCTCTCAAGGTCGGCGAGGTCCTGCCGCGCAGCTGATCGATTGTTGCGCACCCCCTTGAATATCCGGCGCTCGCTAGGCATGCCCTTGCTCGCGTCAATCCAGCAGCTCACCGAGCCGGCGCAGAATGATCTGCACCTCGTTTTCGCTGAGTTGCACCAGCTCGAGGACAAGCGCGCCCTCAGCCAGGCGATGCTCCATCACCCGGATCGATGGCGTGCCGGATTTGAGGGCGTGTACGATCGCTCTCGCGTCGACGCGGGCACGCTTCGCATCGGCCTTGAGACAGACGCGCGCGAACGGCATGCCGGCTGGATCGACTTCGCAACGAGCCTCAATGCCTCCCCATTGGTTGGCGCGGGCGACAAAGTCGGACACCTTCTGGGCCTGTGCCTGCCGCCATTGCGGCACATCCAAGCGTTGGCGCTCCTCGATGGCAGCCAGCACGCCGACGATTGCCTCCTTGGTCGGCTTCATGCCCCGACCGATGCCCTTGTGCTGAGCGCGCACGGCCTCGACGATTTGGCGCCTGCCGATCACTAGCCCTGCGGTCGGCGAAGCCAGATACTTGTGCGCGCTGACCAGGACGAGATCGGCGCCGGTGGCGATCAGCTCGCCGACGCGCATGTCCTGCGCTGCCCCGTCAATGATCGCCGGAACCCCGCGCCGGTGCGCTTCCGCGACCGCCTGCCGCAGATCGATCGGATTGCCACGTACGAGCCGGGAAGACACCAACAGCAGGCAGGCCGTAGCAGCGTGCGCCAAGGCCGCCTGGATAGCAGCCATGGAGCAAGCCTCGGTAGCGCCAGCAAGAACCGGTATGGCACCGGCGAGCCGCACGTCTTGCTCGATCGGGTGTCCATAGTTCACCGCGTGCCCGGCAGGCATCACGACGCGATGGTTGAGCCCGCTTGCATTGGGCAAGGCGGCAATGCGCGTTGCATCGGTGCCGGTCATGGCGGCCGCGATCGACAGTGTAATGCCGGCCGCAACGCAGTGCGTCACCGCCCCGGCCTCGGCGCCAGCAAAGCGCGAGATGACCACACTTGCAGCATCTTGGAGTTGGTCGATGACGAGGAACTGCCCCAGAGCCGCCGCCGCGGCCTGTGCAACGTCGGCGGACGATCGCGATACGCCCAGGGGCGTGAATGAGCCGGCTGCATTGATGATGCAGGTGAGCCCGTAACGATCGCGCAAGTTCATGGTTGCGGTCATGCTCCTGCTGGCAACGCCGCAAGTTCGGCTTCTTGCTTGTCGAGACCAAGGTCGCAACCCTTGCCCTATCCTCGACTAAGTTGCAGCCCCCCTTAACGCGCGGCGAACAGCTCTGCCCTATGCTGGGCAAGGATTAATGCAAAATTCCAGCTGACATGGACGACAACGCAAAGCCACCACCGATCTCACGCCAGCTGCTGGGCGCCCTACGCCGCGGCCTGGTTGGGATCCTGCGCCTCGTCCGCGAGATCCTGCGTCATCTCCGGCCTGCGCTGGTGGCGTTGTGGCGGGTGGCCAGACCGATCCTGCGCACCATCCTCCAGATGCTGCTTGCCCTCGTCATCGTTTTCGAGGAATGGGGCTGGCAGCCGCTGCAGAACCTGCTCGGGCGACTGGCGAAATGGCGCCCGTGGGCGGCGGTCGAAACGGCCATCGCGCGCCTGCCGCCGTACGCCGCGCTGGTGGTATTCGTGCTGCCATCCACGTTCCTCCTGCCGCTCAAATTCCTCGCCGTATTCCTGGTTGCCAGGGGGCAGATCGTGCTGGCGGGCATACTGTTCCTCCTGGCCAAGGTGGTGGCGACCGCCCTCGTCGCCCGCCTGTTCCTGCTCACGCAACCGGCACTGATGCAGATCGGCTGGTTCGCCCGCGGCTATGACATCGTCATGCCGTGGAAAGACGCCATGGTCGACATGGTGCACAACTCACTCGTGTGGCGCGTGGCGCGCATCTGGAAGGAGCGCATTCGCCGTGCCCTGCGGCGCCAGTGGTGGCAGATGCGCCCCACCCTGCGGCTGTGGCGGCGTCGCCTCGTCATCGCCGGCCTCGCCGCGCGCGCTCAGATCCAGCACTTCGCGCGAGCTGCAAGGCAGCGCATCGAGGCCTATTTCGCACGATAGCGCGTCTGCCAGGCCGCCGACGATCCGTGTAGGAGCTCGCACCAGCCTGACGCTGCATGGCGAGACTTCTTGCGCGGTACGCGCCAAGGCGTTCGCTCAGCTCGACCCGCTCCCTATGATCGCAGAGCAACGTCGCGGCCAGCCTCGCTGCGGCCGGCGCGTCACCCAGATCGATGAGGGGCACCTCCAGGCCACACAAGCCGGTCAACGCATTGTTGGTGGCCAGAAACGGCGTACCCAACGACAGACACTGCAGCAGCTTGATCTTGGTGCCGTGACTGTTGGCGATCGGTGCCACGAACAATGCGCACCCCTGGTACAAGTCCTCGACAGCGGCGTTGGTCGAGGCACCAAGGAGATCGACGTTGCCCGGCACCGGCGCGGACACATCCTGAGCGCCTGCACCTACGACCAAGATGCGCGCAGGGCTATGCTTGGCAAGCTCGGGCGCGAACCTGAAGCAGAGCCACTCGATGGCCTGGCGGTTGGGCAAATGGCTCGCGTTGCCAACGAAAAGGATGCTCTTGTTCCCACCATGCCAGGAGCTTGCACTCTTATCGAACATCGGGGCAATCACCACCCGCTTGAGCCATGGGGACGGCGGCACGTCCGCAGCATTGGTGGCTACCACCGCATCACTGCGCGCGTAGATCGACTGCTCGTAAAGCCAAAGCCGCGCAACTTTCCTGGACGAGTGCGGCGACCCATTGGACGCCAGCAGCTCTCGGAGAAACCGGCTTTCCCTGTTGAGAGTGACGGTGATGCGCCGCACATCCCGGCGACGATAGATGGCCGGGGCATAGAGTGCGCTGAACAGGTAATCGACCAGGACTGCGTCGGGGCCCACCTCGTCGATGACACGGGCAGCATCGCCATGCACACGCGACTGCGCTGCTGCCTCGGCCTCGAATGGGAACGGCCAGCGCATGTTCGCCTGACGCATGCCCTGGTCTAGCTCGAGAAAGCGAAAGTCCGCACCAATCTGGCGGGCAAAGACTGCGCAGCCGTTCCTCTGCGAGGCCGGCCCCACGTTGCAGATCGTCAGCGAAACATGCGGCGTCTCGGCAATGCGCGTTGCATGGTTTCGGCAAACCAGTCCGCCGCCGTTATCGGTCCGGCCAATGTCCACAATCGTAAAATACAAAACGCGAAGGACGCCAGATTGCTTCGCCATGACCAATAGTCCCGGCTGCCTTCATTGCCAGCAATGCAAAAACACTAGGCCCCGGGCCGACCCGGGCGAAACAATTTCAAGACGAAAGAGCGACCTCCGCGATTTGTGATGGTGCGTGAGACGCCAGCATGTTCGCCTCGGCGAATTGCACTATAAGCGATTCGATAGCTGGCTTAGTGTGCCGGCATCATGCTCGATGCCAGTCGCCGCTATGCCCACAAGCTCCGCAACGTCAGCCACTCGCTGGTGCTGGTTGGCGGACTGACCATGGTCACGGCCTTCTCGGCCTGGCTGCTGTGGTCGTGGTCGGGCGTGATCATCACGCTCACGTGGATCGCTGGCCTCTACCTGCTCGTGCCGCGGGTACCGCCCGAAATGGTGATGCGCATGTACAGCGCGGTGAAACTCGACCCACGCCGGGGCGATCCGCTCACGCAGATGGTTGCCACGCTCAGCCAGCGCGCTGAACTCACGGCCGTGCCGGACGTCTACATCATCCCGAGCTCCACCCTCAATGCGTTCGCCACTGGCCAACCCGACAAGGCCGTGATCGGCCTCACCGAGGGATTGCTGCGCCGGCTCGATGCCAATGAGCTTGCCGGCGTGTTGGCGCACGAGATTAGCCACGTGCGCAACAACGATCTCGCTGTCATGGGCCTGGCCGACGTCATGACGCGCTTCACGCAAGTGCTGTCCTACCTGGCGCTGTTCCTGTCCTTCTTCAATCTGCCAGCCATCCTCGCGGGCCAGGCCGACATCTCCCTGCTGGCCCTGGTCCTGCTCTACCTTGCGCCCAGCATCAATAGCCTGCTGCAGCTCGGCCTGTCGCGTACCCGAGAGCACGATGCCGACCGCGAAGGCGCGTACCTGACCGGGAATCCGCGCGCCCTGGCGTCGGCCCTGCACAAGCTCGAGCGCTATCAGGGTCGCTTCTGGGAGGACTTGGCGTTTCCGGTGCCGGGACGCCGCATTCCGCAGCCGTCGCTGTTGCGCTCGCACCCGACTACGGAGGATCGCGTCGAGCGGCTGCTGGCGCTGGAAGGCCGGTCCATGCTGCCACCGATCGAAGTCGCCCCCGAGCCGGTCGCCTCCCCCACCGGCGCAGCCGCCATGCGACCCCGCACCCGCTGGCCCGGCGTCTGGTATTGACCTGCGCCTAGCCGCCGAGCGGGTTGTCGCGGCAGCCAGCGTAGAACAGCAGGTTGACGCGCTTCGCCCGCAAGCCGGCGCCGATCTCACGCAGGGGGAGCGCGCGCGCCGGCAGCGCGGCATTCTTCTGCGCCAGCGGATAATCGCCAGGTAGCAGATAGACCGCACCGTCAGCCTCCACGCCGTGCCCGGTGGTGTAGATCAGGGCAGCGTCAGCCTGTGCGGACTGGGCCGAGAACCTGGCAATCGTCTCGCGCATTTGCGCCCGGCTCCGGTCAATGGCCACCTCAGTCCTGAAGCCCGCGGCCTCCAGCGCTTTGGCAACGCGCTGCGCATCGTGCCGTGCACCAGCCAGCGACGGCGCAGGATCGACGCCCGAACCGCCGGACGCCGCATAGTCCGACACCACCATCACCAGGGCGATGCGAGCCTCGCCCGCTCGGGCCGGCACCAGGTCCCAGGTACCATTCGGCGTACGCTCGGGCACGTCGGCCTGCTGGACGTTGCCGCTCTTGCGTGCCGTCAGCTCGCTCATCGCCGCGGGCAGCTCGGCAAGCCGGGCACTGCGCCGCTCCAGCACCTCGATCAGTGCGCTCGCAAACGGATTGCCGCCACCTTCGCCCTGATCGAGCGTCTGCATTCCCGATTGCGATGCATGAAAGACCAGCGTTTCGGCAGTTGCCGAGGTTTGGCACGTAGTCCCCAAAACGATCAACGCGCCTATCAATACGATCGCTCGCACCAAACCAAATGCCTTTGCCATCGTTACTTTCCTGTCATCAATTCATTGCCCACGAGCGTGCGTGCAAATTCGGGCCGCGGTTTGACAACTAGAGCGCCGTCCAGCTTGCGCGCACGAACTGGATGCGCATGCCCGCGCGCTGCATGTTGCGGTGGCTGCCCGACAGGAACTCGGCACCGCCGCAGATGAACTCGACGCCGGCGGCGCTGGCATCGGCAATGCGCCGCTGCAGCAGCGCCGTCTGCAGGCCGCGACCGCGGAACGCTGGAGCTGTGGCAGCATCCGCGCAATATCCGACCTTGTCTTTTACGTACAGGACGCCGGTGGCCGCGGGCTTGCCGTTGATGCGCCCGAGATAGAGCGACCAGCCCGGCTCGTCGATCCAGCCGCGCGTGTTCGCCTTGAAGCCCGCGCTATCGCGCATAGCCCAGCCGGCGGCATGGGTTTGGAGAAACTCGTCGATCCCGCGACGCGTCACGTGCTCGATGGCAAGCAGCTCGTTGTCCGCCAGCGTCGCATCGGGCTCGCGGATGAAGGAGCTGTGGAAGCCTGACTGGAAGCAGCCCTGTTTGGCCAGCGCGCGGCACAAGTCGGCAGTGGCCAAGCCAGGCACCACCTCGAAGTGCGGCGTCACGCCATGCTCGCGATACCACGCCAGCAGCGGTTCGATATGCGCCTCGTGTCCTGCCTCAAGCCCGAACACGGTGTTGAAGTACGGCACCGGCAGATGCCGTGCCATCAGCGCCAACGGACCGCCTTCGCCACGCCGGTAGGCGATGCCGACCGGGTTGCCGGGCAACCTTTCCAGCACCTGCAGTCGTGACAGCGTGTAGGACGCCTCCGCATCGAGCGTGCGGCGAATCACATCGAGCGAGGGAGCAAGCATTTTTGGGCTCGTGACCTGTTGGCTTAATCCACACCTTCTGCTGGGTCCGATCATTGACCAGCAGGCGACGCACATGCAATTGCCGTCGTCTGTGGAACCGACGCGTCGCGGCGTGGTTCTCGACGTGCAGAGATCAACTGCGCGGGGGCTGCCATGATCGACAACCGCCTTCTAGGAGCTGTGGCCATAGCCTTTGCCGGCGCCGTGTTCGGCTTTGCAACCGGCAGATTTTCGGCTTGGCTCGTGCCGCTCTGCGGGGTCGAATCGGCGAGTGCGACCGCCAAGCCCTCGGTGCCCCTGCAGCCCACGACGGTGGCTAAGCAGGCCACACGCCCGTCGCCGCCGCTCGAAAGCACGTCCTCCATTACCGCAGTGGTCCTGGACAGCCCCAAGGCGCCCACCAGCGCCAGTGCGCAAAAGCCGGCCGAGGCGTCCGCCGAAGCCAAGGGGGCGGTTGCGCCTGCAGGCGCCAAGATCGAGCCTCAGATCATTGCACGGGCGCTCAATCCCGACGAACCGCCAGGCGACGCAAGCCGGTCGGATACCCGGGTGATCAATGCAGGCAGCGCGGACCGGTTGCAAGCGCAGGAGGCGGCTAGCACAGGCGGCGATCCGCGCAGTCTGACGGCCGGCCCCGATGCCCAGGAGGCGTGCCGTCGCAAATTCCGCTCGTTCGACCCGACTGATGGTACCTACAAGCCGTTTGGCCAGGACGTGCGCGTCCCCTGCCCGTATATCGCGCGGTAGCTATGCCGCCTTCTTGCCCTGGCCGGCGACCTCGGCCAACTGCGCCACCAGCGTGCGCACGCCCTTGAGCCGAGTCTCGGGCAGGTCCCAATCGGCCTTGAACACCAGCTTGTGGTCAGCCTGCATTTTCACGCCCCCGCGCGACTTCTGCATGAAGGCGACGAGGCCCTCGGGATTGGCGAACTGGTTCTTGCGGAACGTGATGACCGCACCCTTTGGCCCGGCGTCGACCTGGGCAAGCCCGCCCTGCCGCGCCAGCCCCTTGATCTCCATCACGTCCAGTAGATGTGAGACCTCGGTCGGCAGCTCGCCGAAGCGATCGACCAGCTCGGCGGCGAAATTGTCGATGTCGGCGCGCTTTTCCAACAGCGACAGGCGCCGGTACAGGCCGAGCCGCAGCTGCAGGTCCGCGACATAGGTGTCCGGGATGAGCACGGCCGCCCCGAGCGATATCTGCGGGCTCCACTGATCCTGCGCCTCACCCAGATCGCCGCCCTTCAGCGCCGCCACCGCTTCTTCCAGCATCGACTGGTAGAGTTCGAAGCCGACCTCGCGGATGTGACCCGACTGCTCCTCGCCCAGCAGGTTGCCGGCACCACGAATGTCGAGGTCGTGGCTGGCCAGCGAGAAGCCCGCGCCCAGCGTATCGAGCGACTGCAGCACCTTGAGCCGGCGCTCGGCCCCGGCCGACAGCTTCTCGCCGTTGGGAGTGGTGAAATAGGCATAGGCGCGCGTCTTGGAGCGGCCCACTCGGCCGCGCAGCTGATAGAGCTGGGCCAGGCCGAACATGTCGGCGCGATGCACGATCAGCGTGTTGGCGTTGGGGATGTCGAGGCCCGACTCGACGATTGCCGTCGACAGCAGCACATCGTATTTGCCGTCGTAGAACGCCGTCATCACGTCCTCCAGCATGCTCGGCGCCAACTGACCATGGGCGCGGCCGATTTTCAGCTCCGGCGTATGCTCGCCCAGGAACTCAGCCACGTCCTCCAGGTCCGAGATGCGCGGCACCACGTAAAAGCTCTGTCCGCCACGATATCGCTCCCGCCGCAGCGCCTCGCGGATGATGACCGGGTCGAACGGCGAGATGTAGGTGCGCACGGCCAGCCGGTCGACTGGCGGGGTGGTGATCAGCGACAGCTCGCGCACGCCCGACAGTGCCAACTGTAGCGTGCGCGGAATGGGCGTGGCAGTCAGCGTGAGCACATGCACGTCCTCGCGCAGCTGCTTGAGGCGCTCCTTGTGCGCGACGCCGAAGTGCTGCTCCTCATCCACGATCAGCAGGCCGAGCCGCTGAAAGGCGATCGACTTGCCGAGCAGCGCGTGCGTGCCGACCACGATGTCGATGGTGCCATCGCGGATGCCGGCCTTGACGGTGCTCAGGTCCTTGGCGCTGACGAGGCGCGAGGCCTGCGCCACTCGGATCGGCAGCCCCTTGAAGCGTTGCGAGAATGTGGCGAAGTGCTGCCGCGCCAGCAGCGTGGTCGGCACCACCACCGCCACCTGGAAGCCGGCCAGCGCGGCGATGAAGGCGGCGCGCAGCGCCACCTCTGTCTTGCCGAACCCGACGTCGCCGCACACCAGTCGATCCATCGGTTTGCCCGAGCCGAGATCGTCCAACACCGTTTGGATGCTGGCCGCCTGGTCATCCGTCTCCTCATAGGGAAAGCGGGCCACGAACTCCTCGTAGGCGCCGTGCGGCGGCGCCATGCTCGGGGCCTGCTTGAGCTGGCGCAGGGCCGCGATCTTGATCAGTTCGGAGGCGATTTCGCGCAGGCGCTGCTTGAGACGGGCCTTGCGCGTCTGCCAGCCGGCCCCGCCGAGACGGTCGAGTTGGCTGCCGGACTCGGCCGAGCCGTAGCGCGTCAGCAGCTCGATGTTCTCGACCGGCAGATAGAGTTTATCGCCGCCGGCGTAGCCGATCTCCAGGCAGTCGTGGGGTGCGCCGAGTGCCGTGATGGTGGTGAGCCCATCGAAGCGACCGATGCCGTGATCGGCATGCACCACGAAGTCGCCGACGTTGAGGCTAGTCGCCTCGGTGATGACGTCGGCGGCGCGGCGTGCCTTGCGTCTGGGCCGCACCAGTCGATCGCCCAGTACATCCTGTTCGGCGATCACGGCGATGCCCGGCGCCTCGAAGCCTTGCTCGAGCCCGAGCACGGCGAGCGCGGTCTGGCCGGCCGGCAACGCCAGCACCTCGGCATAGCTGTCGATCTTGCGTGCGTCGGCAAGCTTGTGCTCAGCCAGCAGCGTCGCCAGCCGCTCGCGTGCACCGGCCGTGAAGGCGGCGATCACCACGCGCCGTCCCTGGCGCTCGAGATTGCGCACATGATCGGTCGTGGCATCAAACACGTTACGGTCGGCAGCGGCGCGCTCGGCAGCAAAGTTGCGCCCGACCCTGCCCTGGAACGAGCGCACCACACCACGCGAGGCATCCGGCGCCTGCTCGAAGGCCGTCATGCGCCGCACAGTTCGCTCGTTGAGCAGCTTCGCCCACTCCTCGTTGCCAAGGAACATGCTCACCGCCGGCACCGGTTTGTAAGGCGGCGCGCCGAAGGTGAGCGTCTCCAGGCCTTTGACACGCGCATCGTAGTGCTCGCGGATTAGGTCGAGACGCTCGTTCACCGCTTCGTCGGCCAGATGATCGAAGCTGATAGCCGCGTTCGGCAGATAGTCGAACAGGGTCTCCAGGTGCTCATGAAACAGCGGCAGCCAGTGTTCGAGCCCCGGATAGCGCTGTCCGGCGCTGATGGCCTCGTACAGCGGATCTTCGGTCGTCACCGCGCCGAACATCTCGACATAGCCGCGCCGGAAACGCTTCTCCGCATCCGACCCGAAGGCCGCCTCGCTGATCGGCATCAGGGTCAGCTTCTGCACGACGCGCGAGGTGCGCTGCGTATCGGGATCGAACGCCTTCATCTGCTCCAGCGTGTCGCCGAAGAAATCGAGGCGCACGGGCGTGATGCGGCCGGGCGGGAATAGATCGACAATGCCGCCGCGCACCGCATACTCGCCCGGCTCCATCACGGTGCCGGTGCGCTGGAAGCCGGCCAGGTTCAGCCGCTGCAACAGACGGTTCATGTCGAAGCGTTGGCCGGCGGCGATGGTCTTCAGCGACTTGCGCAGGAACTCGCGCGGCGGCAGACGCTGCAGGATGGCGTTGACGGTGGTCAGCACCACGCTCGGGTTGGTGCCGGCGCCCGCAACCAGACGCGCCAGCGCGGCGATGCGCGTTGCCACGATCTGCGCATTCGGCCCGATGCGGTCGTAGGGCACCGTGTCCCAGGCCGGGAAGGCGATCACCCGCACCTGCGGGGCGAAGAACTTCAGCCCTTCCGCCAGCGCCTCCAGCCGCCGGTCGTCGCGGGCCACGTGCAACAGCAGCGGCGCTGCACCGCCCGCGCTTTGCGCTTCCGCGATGAGCTGCGCCAGCACCAGCGGCCCGAGCCCATCCGGCACCCCCGTGAGGATCTCGCGCGTGGGCTCAGTCTTGGTGTGCGGTGCGTGCCTATCGTTCATTCTCTACCTGTCATCCGGGCGTCGCGTGGCGACGACGCGGGACCCAGAACCTGACGGGGCGATTTACGCCCCACTCCCCAGCCCATGAAACGCGCGGATCTCGGCGATCAGCGCGGCGATGCTCGCATCTGCCACAGGCACGCCGTCCATCACCATCTCGTGCAGCACTGGATCGGGCAGCCCCAGCAATACCTCGAACGCCGCCAGCCGCGCACCGGCCATACCCGCCAGCGCCTGCTCGGCAAAGTGGCCGATAACCCAGTCCATTTCCTTGGTCCCCCGGTGCGTCGCACGATAGGCGGCGCGCCGGCGGCGCGTTTCGGCGTCGTCGGTCATAAAACTTCGGCTTTGATATCCGGCCCCTGGCGCTTGACGGGTCGAGTTGCCGCCGCCACCTTCGCCGGCTTACGGCCGTCATATAGGCCGATAAACGCCGTTCGCAAAGCGCGTTTCGTGCGCGCGAGCGCCATCGCCGCAGGAGCCCCAACTTAGCCTGATGCGCCCCCTCGAGCTCATACCGCTGTTTGCATCGGCCAAGAGCCTGACCGGCATCGGCCCACGCATGGAGATCCTGCTGCGCAAGGCGCTAAGGATGCCAACAGGCGTAACCGAGCCGCGCGTGGTCGACCTGCTGTGGCATGCACCGACCGGGGTCATCGACCGCCGTGCCACCCCGACGGTTGGTGCCGCTGTACCCGGCACCATTGCCACGCTGGAGGTGCGTGTCCTCAAGCACAAGCCGGCTCCGCGCGGCAATACCAAGGCTCCCTACAAGGTCACCTGCGAGGACGATACCGGCCGCATCGACCTCGTGTTCTTCCACGCCGAGCGCAAGTTCATCGAGCGCCAGCTGCCGCTTGGAGCGATGCGCTGCATCAGCGGGCGCATCGAGGCCTACAACGACGTCAAGCAGATGGCGCATCCCGACTACATCGTGGCGCCCGAGGCCCGCGCCGAGCTGCCATTGCTGGAGCCGGTCTATCCGCTGACCGCGGGCCTGTCCGGCAAGGTGCTGCTGAAGGCCGTGCGCCAGGCGTTGGAGCGCATCCCCGCCTTGCCCGAGTGGCAAGACCCGACCTGGCTCAGGCAGCAGGTCTGGCCGGACTTTCGCACCGCGCTCAATAGCCTGCACCGCCCGCAGGATGCCGCCGACGTCTCTCCCGCTTCTGCCCCCTGGATGCGGCTTGCCTATGACGAGCTGCTCGCCGGCCAGCTGGCCCTCGCGCTGGTACGCCAGAGCTACAAGAACCAGCGCGGCCGCCCCATCACGGGCGATGGTCGCATCCGCGCGCTAATCGCCGATGCCCTGCCCTTTGCGCTGACCAATTCGCAGCGCCAGGCGCTCAAGGAAATCGCCGAGGACATGGCCGCCCCGCATCGCATGCTGCGCCTGCTGCAGGGTGACGTCGGCTCCGGCAAGACCGTGGTGGCCCTGATGTCCATGGCCGTTGCCGTCGAAGGTGGTGCGCAGGCTGCTCTGATGGCACCGACCGAGGTTCTGGCTCGCCAGCATGCCGACACCATGGCCAGGCTCGCCGACGCCGCCGGCCTGCGCCTTGGCCTGCTCACCGGTCGCGAGAAGGGCCGCCCGCGCGCCGAGCTGCTCGAACGCCTTGCCGCCGGCGAGATCGACATCCTGATCGGCACACACGCCCTGTTCCAGCAGGACGTCGCCTTCCGCGATCTCGCCTTCGCCGTCATCGACGAGCAGCATCGCTTCGGCGTGCACCAGCGCCTCGCCCTGCAGACGAAAGGGGGCAGCGGCGGGGCCAACGTGCTGGTCATGACCGCCACGCCCATCCCGCGCACGCTGCTCATGACCCACTACGGCGATCTCGACGTGTCGCGCCTCACCGAGAAGCCGGCCGGCCGCAAGCCGATCGTCACGCGCAAGATCCCGGTCGACTCGATCGAGCGCCTGATCGCCCGTCTTCGCGCGCAGCTCGCCGAGGGCGCCCAGGTCTACTGGGTGTGCCCACTGATCGAAAGCTCTGAAAAATCGGAGCTGGCGGCCGCCGAGGAACGGCACGCGCATCTGGCCCAGCTGTTCGGCGATAGCAACGTCGGCCTGCTGCACGGCGCTATGTCCGACAAGGCGAAGGACGCCACCATGGCCGCCTTTGCCGCCAATCAGCTCAAGATCCTGGTCGCGACCACCGTCATCGAGGTCGGTGTCGACGTGCCTAACGCCAATATCATGGTGATCGAGCATGCCGAGCGCTTCGGCCTTGCCCAGTTGCATCAGCTGAGGGGCCGCGTCGGCCGCGGCTCGCGCGAGAGCTTTTGCATGCTGTTGTACAAGGCTGCGCTCGGCGAGACCGCCCGCCAGCGCCTCGAAATGATGGAAGTCAGCGACGACGGCTTCAAGATCGCCGAGAAGGATTTGGAATTGCGCGGCGGCGGCGAGGTGCTGGGCGCGCGTCAGAGCGGCATGCCCGAGTACCGCATCGCCGAGGTGCCGGGCTTCGCCGAGTTGCTCACCGCCGCCCGGGACGACGCCCGCCTCATCCTCGGCCAGGACCCGCAGCTCGCCACCCCGCGTGGCCAGGCGCTGCGCGTGCTGCTCTATCTTTTCGAGTGCGACGAAGCCGTCCGCCTCTTTCACGCGGCCTGATGGCCAGCCAACGTCATGCCCGAGGCGGCACCCAAGTCACGTCTGCGCTTGGGATCGGCCAGCGCAGCGTGATGCCCAAGACGTGCTTCGCCGCCAAGCTGTAGCCGCGAGTATCCGTCCGCCCAACTGCGCGCAGAGGCACTCCGCCGCGGATCTCGGCTTGGCGACCATTGGCGGTTGTCGCGGCCTGAGCGCAGCTCAGAGCCGGGATCACCGAGCCTCACATCGCATGTGTTGCGGATATCCGCTGCGCGAGTTCCGGGATGACCGTCGTCAGGACAGGATGATCAGCTTGGCGAGGATCACGACGATGATGGCACCGATCGCCGAGGTGATGATCGAGTCTGCCAGGTCGTTGCCTACATTCGGCTTCCAGCCGATGGCGCCGAGCACGAAGTTGCCGACGAATGCGCCGATCAAGCCGGTGATCAGGTAGCCGATCAGGCTGCTTGGTCCCCCGACGAAAATGCTCGCCAGCCAACCCGCGACGATACCCACAATGGCGGTGACGATGAGCTGCTGCGTGTTCATATTCATTGGGACTCCCCTTTCCCGGCGCCAGCTTACCCACAGGCAAAAGTTGCCTACAGCCTGCCGACCCGGCGAATCAGAGTGTCGCTGACTCGCCGGCCTGCGTCGAGGGCCGATGGTTGCATGCACGAGCGTCGACGTCGGCCTTGAGCCCTCGCACGCCGGCCTCGATGCCATCACGCCCGACCTGCACAAATCATGCGTGATGACGCGCCCAGCGTAGCGCGACGCTGCGCCGATGACACAGTGCTCGGCCGCCGCCCGCGCCGATCACACGTGGATCACACGGCCGAAGGCATCGAGCACGCTCTCGTGCATCATCTCCGACAGCGTCGGATGCGGGAAGACCGTGTGCATCAGGTCTTCCTCGGTGGTCTCCAGTTGCATGGCGATGACGAAACCCTGGATCAGCTCGGTCACCTCGGCGCCAACCATGTGCGCGCCCAGCAGCTGGCCGGTCTTGGCGTCGAAGATGGTCTTCACCAGGCCCTGGTCCTCGCCCAGCGCGATAGCCTTGCCGTTGCCGACGAACGGGAAGCGGCCGACCTTGATTTGGCGCCCCAGCTCCTTGGCCCTCTGCTCGGTCAGGCCGACGCTGGCGATCTGCGGTTGGCAATATGTGCAGCCCGGAACCCTCAGCTTGTCGATGGGATGCGGATGCAGCCCCTTGATGGCCTCGATGCACACCACACCCTCGTGCTCGGCCTTGTGCGCCAGCATCGGCGGTCCGGCAACGTCGCCGATAGCGTAGACGCCGGGCACGTTGGTCTTGCCGACGCCGTCCGCGACAATGGTGCCCTTGTCGACCTTCACGCCGAGCTTCTCCAGGCCCAGGTTCTCGACGTTCCCGACCACGCCGACCGCCGAAATCACCCGCTCGACGCTGAGCGCCTGCGTGCCGCCCTTGCCGTCGTCGATGGTGGCCGTGACGCTGTCGGCCTTCTTGTCGAGCTTAGTGACCTTGGCGCCGGTCATGATCTTCATGCCCTGCTTCTCGAACTGCTTGCGCGCAAAGGCGGCAATCTCGGCGTCCTCGACGGGCAGGATCTGCGCCAGCACCTCGACCACCGTCACCTCGGCGCCGAGCGCGCGGTAGAAGGAGGCGAACTCGATGCCGATCGCGCCCGAGCCGATCACCAGCAGCGATTTCGGGATTGCCGCCGGTACCATGGCCTCGAAATAGGTCCACACCAGCTTTTGGTCGGGTTCGATGCCGGGCAACGCGCGCGGCCGCGCACCCGTGGCGATGATGATGTGCTTGGCCTGGTAGGTGCCGGCCCCGAGTGCGCCTTTTGGCGCCTCGCTCTTGGACGCTGCAACGCTCACCTTGCCGCCCGCCTCCAGCCTTGCGTCGCCCCAAATGACGCTGATCTTGTTCTTCTTCATCAGGAAAGTGACGCCGGCATTGAGCCGGCCAGCCACCTTGCGCGACCGCTCCACCACCGCCTTGGGATCGTAGGTCACTCTTTCAGCCGCCAACCCGTAGTCCTTGGCGTGCTGCAGCATGTGGAACACTTCTGCCGAGCGCAGCAGGGCCTTGGTGGGGATGCAGCCCCAGT
>Ga0075418_10003516_pt1 | contig 17898 bp, 17 predicted proteins | sample SoiMetdeltSBSDD2_FD_81776 | JGI IMG/M metagenome (GOLD analysis project Ga0075418, IMG submission 81776) | Bulk soil microbial communities from a Populus tree surrounding site in Tennessee, USA - Soil MetaG P. deltoides SBSDD2 | ecosystem: Environmental > Terrestrial > Soil > Tree plantation... | reverse complement strand
TCCCAAGGATTCCTTCGCCGCGTCCGTAGCGATTGCCCGCCCCCGTGATTCCACTGCTTTTCTCTGACGGAATCTATCGCGGCGAATCAGGCGATCCAGCTCGAACAGAACCCGAGCGCGGGCTTCCGGGTAGATGTAGGCGCGAGCGGCGGGCGCTAGCCCAAGTCGGCCGCCATGCGTCCTCGGTTGGGGCGTCATGGGGTCGTCGGGATTCCACAGGCCGGGGACGGGCTCGAAGTAGCGGTAGAGCTCGGCCTGCGCCAAGTTCTCAAGGTCGAGCGCGGACAGGTTGAGGATTCGCCGGCTACCGTTCCGCTTCGCCGCTCGCCGTCGTGTCGCCATCCCGCCTCCGTGCGGGCTCCGAGGATCGAAGGCGGCGGCGCTGGCCGGTCGGAGTACCGGCCCCGGTAGCTATCCGGTGCGCCGCCGAGTGGATTCTACCTCACGCCCTCCGGTGTAGGTTCATCGGACGGCCTGTGATCGAATTGTGCTGGAACCATGGGCGCCGACGTGCGGAACGGGATTTCGGCCCTTCGCCGGGTGCCTGAAAGCCCTTGATAGGAGCGGATTGCGGCGATGGTCTTTTCATGGCGCCCATGGTCCCGAGGCTGTGTTAGAGTTCCTAATCCGTAGGCCGTGGGTTCAATTCCCGCCAGGCCCACCAGCCATGAGGGAACAAACGAGGATCGAGCGATGAAGAGGGAAGAGCGCCATCAGGCCAAGCGGAACGACTTCGCGACGCTTCTGGACGAGGTCGCGCAGTTCGCCGGGCGGAACGTCCGGCAGGTCGCCCTCGTGGGCGCGGCCGTTCTCGTCCTGGTGCTGGGGGTGGTGGGCGTGAAGAGCTGGCTGCGCTCTCGCGACGCGACGGGCGCCCGCCTGCTGGCGGAGATGATCGACACCTACAACGCCCCGATCACGGCGTCGATCGAGGACCTCCAGGCGGCGCAGACCGGCATACCGACCTTCACCTCCGCCGCCGAGCGCAGCCGCAAGGTGATTGACCTCGCCGCCCCGATCCTGGAAGCTGGCGCGGGTGCGGCGCGGGCGGGAGCGCTGCTGTACCGCGGCATGGCGCAGTCGGACCTCGGCCTGTACGACGAGGCGGAGGCGTCGCTCGGAGAGGTGATGAGCCGCGACGCCAAGAGCCTGTACGGGTCGATGGCGCGCCTCCGGCTGGCCCGCCTCAAGGAATCGCGGCAGAAGTCCGAAGAGGCGCTGACCCTCTACCAGGCGATCCTGGACGACGACCGGGGCCTGCTGCCGCGCGAGGAAGGACTCCTCGGAGTGGCCCGCTGCCAGGAAGCCCTGGGGCGCAAGGACGAGGCCCAGGCGCTCTACCGGCGGCTGGTGAGCGAGTACCCGGACTCCGAATACCTGATGGAAGCGCGGCGCCACCTCTCCGACCAGTCCTGAACGGCGGCCGGCCGGCGACGGCACGATCAGAAGGGGATGTCGTCCTCGGACGGCGGGAGTTCCTCCGCGGCGTCCTGCGGTCCCGCGGCCGGCGCTCCGCGTCCCTCGCTCCCGCCCTCGGGCCTCCCGAGCAGGACGAGACGCGTCATCTTGATCTCGGTCGTCGTCCTCTTGTTCCCGTCGCGGTCGTCCCACTGCCGCGTCTGGAGCGCCCCTTCGATGTAAACCTGCTTCCCCTTGGCCAGGTGGTCCCGCACGATCTCCGCCTGCTTGCCCCAGGCGACGATCCGGTGCCACTCGGTCTTCTCCTGGCGCGAGCCCGCCTTGTCCGTCCAGACGTCGTTGGTGGCGAGAGTGAAGTTGGCGACGGGGGCGCCGCCCTGCGTGTAGCGAACCTCCGGGTCGCGTCCCAGATTGCCGATGAGGATCACTTTGTTGAGGCTTCCCATGACGTTCCCCCAGTCTCTCCGATCGAACTCTGGCCGTAGGGTATCACAGCACCGCCGACCGAGGCCGCCGTTGCAACCCCTTCCGGGCCCACGTAGAATCGGGCGCTTTGGCGACGGTGAAACCCCAGGCGATGCGCGACGGCGACACGAGGCTCATCCGAGCGGCCGGCTCGATGAGCGCCATGACCGCCCTGAGCCGCGTCGCCGGGTACGTGCGCGACAACCTTCAGGCGCACCTCCTGGGCGCGGGTCTCGGGAATTCCGCCGACGCGTTCGTCATCGCCTTCCGCATCCCGAACCTCCTGCGCCGCCTCGTTGCCGAGGGAGCACTGACCTCCGCCTTCGTTCCGACCCTGGCCCGATCCATGAAAAAGGGGGAGGAGGAGGAGATGTGGCGCTTCGTCGGATCGGTCTGGTACGCGCTGACGACGCTGCTGCTCGCCATCGTCCTCGTCGGCGTTCTCTTCTCGCCCTTCATCGTCCGGGGGCTCGCCTGGGGCTACGCCGGGGAGCCGGGCAAGGTCGACCTGACGGTCGTCCTCAACCGGTGGATGTGGCCCTACATCTTTTTCATCTCCCTGTCCGCGCTCGCCGGGGGCATCCTCAACGTCTTCGGCCGGTTCGCGCTGCCGGCCTTCACTCCGGTGCTGCTGAACCTGTCCATCATCGGGTGCGCCCTGACCCTGCGCGACCGCTTCCCCGACCCGTCCTTCGCCTTCGCCGTGGGAGTCCTCCTGGGAGGCGTCCTCCAGCTGCTGGTGCAGATGCCGACGCTGCTGCGCCTCGGCTTCCGCCTGCGCTGGCCCAGGCCGTTCGACGCCGCCGGAGTGAACGAAGTCGCGAGGCTCATGCTGCCGCGCATCCTGGGCGCGGGCATCACGCAGATCAACCTGGTGGTGGACTCCCAGTTCGCCACTTCGCTGCGGGCCGGCAGCGCCTCCTTCTTGTACTACGCCGGCCGCGTGACGGAGCTGACGCTCGGCATCTTCGGCATCAGCCTCTCCACGGTGATCCTCCCGAGCCTGGCGCGCGCCGCCGCCGACCACGACCGGGAGCGGGTCCTCCAGACCCTCGGGACCGCGGTGCGCCTGCTCGTGTTCATCACCTTGCCAGCCACCCTCGGCCTCATCGTCCTCAGGGCGCCGATCGTCCACGTCCTGTTCGAGCGCGGCCGGTTCACGGCGGAGGACACCATGCTCACCGCCGGTGCTTTGGCCTGTTACAGTCTCGGCCTCCTGCCGTACGCCTCGGTCAACGTCCTCGCGGCCGCCTTCTACGCCCACGGCGACACCCGGACGCCGGTCAAGATCGGCCTCGCCACGTTCGGGCTGCACCTCGGCCTGAACTTCCTCCTGCGAGGACCTCTGGCCCACAACGGCATCGCCCTCTCGACCGCGATCAGCGCCTACGTCGACTCGATCCTCCTGGCCCTGATCCTGCGCCGGCGCCTCGGAGAGTTCCTGGGCCGCCCTGTCCGCGCCAGCGCCGCCCGCGCGGTCGCAAGCGGTGCTGTGATGACGCTCGTGCTCCTCGCCGGGATCCGCCGGCTCGACATCGTCGCCCTCCCTTCCATCGGGTGGAAGGCGCTGGCGATGGGAGCGTTCATCATCACCGGGATGGCTGTCTACCTGGGCTGCGCGGCCGCCCTCGGCAGCGACGAGATCCGCTGGCTCCGGCAGATGGTGGGGCGACGCCAGCAGGTGGCGCCGTGATCGCGGTCGTGCAGCGGGTGTCGCGGGCGGAGGTGCGCGTGTCGGGAGCCGAGACGGCACGCATCGGCCCGGGCCTGTTGGTGCTGCTGGCGATCGAGAAAGGGGACGGCCCCGCGCAACTTGACTGGCTTTCCGGCAAGGTGCTAGAAATGCGCATCTTTTCCGATCGCGACGGCAAGATGAACCTGTCCGCGCTCGATGCGGGTGCCGAGATCATGATCGTGTCCCAGTTCACGCTGGCCGGCGACCTGAGCCGGGGGCGCCGACCCGGCTTCGAGCGGGCCGCGCGTCCCGAGGACGCGGAGCCGCTCTACCTGGCGTTCGTCGACAGGCTGAAGCGGAGCCCGCTGCGCGTGGCCACCGGGCGGTTCCGGGAGTTCATGCAGGTCGAGCTGGTCAACGACGGCCCGGTGACCCTCATTCTGGAAACGCCCGGGGCATGAAGTCCTCGGGACTGACCGACGACTTCCTGCACCATCTGGCCGTCGAGCGAGGTCTCGCGAGCAACACCCTGATCGCCTACGGCCGCGACCTGGCCAAGTTCTCGCGATTCCTGGCGCGCAAGGCCAAGGACCCCCGCCAGGTGCGCCAGGGGGAGATCGACGAGTTCGCGCGCGAACTGTCGCGCCAGGGCCTCTCCGCCAAGTCCGTCGCGCGGGCCCTCAACGCGGTGCGGATGTTCTACCGCTTCCTGATCGCGGAGAAGGTCGTCAGTCTCGATCCGACGGCGCAGGTCAAGGCGCCGCGCACCTGGAAGACCCTGCCGCGCTTCCTGACGCTAGGGGAGGTGGACAACCTGCTGGCCGCGCCCGATGGCGCTCATCCGCTCGGCCGTCGCGACGCGGCCATGCTCGAGCTGCTGTACGCCACCGGAATCCGCGTCTCGGAGCTGGTGTCCCTCCGCCTGCGGGACGTCAATCTCGACGCCGGCGTCCTGTCCTGCATGGGCAAGGGACGCAAGGAGCGGATGGTGCCGCTCAGCCGCGCCGCCATCGGACGGTTGCGCGACTACCTCGAGACGGCGCGGCCCGCCCTGCAGAAGGTTCGGAACGTGGCGGCGCTGTTCCTCAACCGTCGCGGCGCATCCATGACGCGCCAGGGATTCTGGAAGATCCTGAAGGCCTACGGCGCGTCGATCGGCCTGCGCGGCAAGCTCAGTCCCCACGTCCTGCGGCATTCGTTCGCCACCCACCTCCTGGAGCGCGGCGCCGATCTGCGCTCGGTCCAGGTGATGCTCGGCCACGCCGACATCTCCACGACGCAGATCTACACGCACGTCAATCGCGAGCGCCTGAAGCGCGTCTACAAGGATTTCCACCCGCGCGCCTGATTGCTTGACCGTGCCCCAGGGCGTGTGCTTGACTACCGCGCATGGCGGTCGAGGAAGACGACTTCGAGAAACCGCTGCGCGAGCTGGAAAAGAAGATCGAGGAGCTCTCCGGGGTTCCGGGCGGAGACGATCGCTCCGAAGAGATCGGCCGGCTGCAGCGACGCCTCGAGAGCATGAGGCAGGACGTCTACTCGCGCCTGACGCCCTGGCAGCGCACCCTGGTGGCGCGGCATCCGAAGCGACCCTACACGCTCGATTACGTCCACCTGCTGTTCTCCGACTTCCGCGAGATCCACGGCGACCGCAAGTTCGCCGACGATCCGGCCATCATCAGCGGCTTCGCGCACTACAAAGGCTCGCCCGTGATCATCATCGGACATCAGAAGGGACGCGACACGCGCGAGAAGGTGCGGCGCAATTTCGGGATGCCGCGCCCCGAGGGCTATCGCAAGGCGGTGCGCGTCATGGAGCTGGCGGAGAAGTTCGGACGGCCGATCCTGACCTTCATCGACACGCCCGGCGCCTATCCGGGCAAGGGGGCCGAGGAGCGGGGCCAGGCGGAGGCGATCGCCCACAGCCTGCGCGTCATGGCGCGTCTCTCGGTCCCTATCGTGGTCACGGTGACGGGGGAGGGCGGCAGCGGGGGTGCGCTGGCGATCGCCGTCGGCGATCGGATCCTCATGCTGGAGCACGCCGTGTACTCCGTGATCAGCCCGGAAGGATGCGCCGCGATCCTCTGGTCCGATCAGGGGAAGGCGCGCGATGCGGCGCGGGCGATGCGCATGACGGCGCCCGACCTCAAGGACCTGGAGATCATCGACGCCATCGTGCCGGAGCCGCCGGGCGGCGCGCAGGCCGACCCGGCGCGGCAGGGGCAGATCCTCGACGACTACCTGTCCGGCGCGCTCGGCGAGCTCACACAGATGGACGCGGACGAGCGCCTGGAGGCCCGCTACCAGAGATTCCGCCGGATGGGGAAGTTCGGTCAGGCGAAGTTCTTCTGATCGACGACTTGGCCTCTAGCCACAGAGCTTCCATGCGATCCCGGTTCCCGGCGGCCGGCCGGAGCCCCTCGGCCGCGAGGCGCTCCTCGACGAACCGGAAACGCTCCACGAACTTGCGGTTGGCCTCCTGCAGCACCTGCTCCGGATCGAGATCCTCCATCCGGGCGACGTTCGCGAGCGTGAACAGCAAGTCACCCATCTCCTCGGAGATGCCGTCGCGCGAGCCCGCTCGGACGGCCTCGCGCAGCTCACCCATCTCCTCCTCCACCTTGGACCAGAGCGCTTCCGGGTCCTGCCACTCGAACCCGACCCGTGAGGCCTTGGCCGAGAGGCGGAGCGCCTTGAGGAGCGCCGGGAGACTCTTCGGGACGCCGGCGAACAGGGAACCGTCCGCACGGCCGCGCCGCTCCTCGACCTTGATCTCCTCCCACTGCCGCAGCACCTGGTCGGACGTGTCGAGCCGCCCCGCACCGAAGACGTGCGGGTGCCGGCGCACGATCTTGTCGCCGATCCCCTTCATGAGCGATTCGATGTCGAAGTCCCCGCGCTCCTGGGCGATGCGCGCCTGGAATACGATTTGAAACAGCAGATCCCCCAGCTCTTCGCGCAGCGCCTCGGGCGAACCGCCGTCGATCGCCTCCAGCACCTCGTAGGCCTCCTCGACCAGGTAGGTGCGCAGCGTCGCGAGGGTCTGCTCACGATCCCAGGGACAGCCGTCCGGCCCGCGCAGCCGATCCATGATCTCGCGCAGTCGCTTCATCTCCGACATGGCTTCCTCCGGCGCGCCCGACCGCGAGCGGGCCGCGGCCATCTCTTGTCATCGCGCGGTGCAGATGCTACCATCCGCGGCTGTTCAGTGCCGATCCTGCGGACTGACGCATGACCGAATCCGAGCAGAACGCCGGCAAGCGCCACGAGCCGCTTCGAGTCATCGATCGCCGGACGTTCACTCCCGAGGGGGAGCGCCGGCAGCCCGACGCCGCGCGCGAGGAGTCCCCGCACCACCAAGCTCCGCCGGCCGCGCCGGAGAGCCCCTTACCGGCCGGCCGCGGCACGCCGCCAGCCACGGGCGAAGCCGACCCGGTCGCCTCGGCTCACTTCCAGAATCTGATCGTCAACCTGGCCCGCCAGGCGGTTGCGAGCCTCGGGGCCACGCAGCACCCGCTGACCGGGCAGGTCGAGGTCGACATGGAGGCGGCGCAGCAGATGATCGCCCTGCTGCAGTCTCTCCGGCAGAAGACCCGCGGAAACCTGACCCTCGAGGAGACCGATCTCCTCGAAGGCCTCATCGGCGACCTCCAGATGCAGTATGTCGCCGTCCGATCGAAGGCCAAGACCAGGCCGTGAGCCGGAGCGCCTCGACCGGGGCGGCGTGGTGACGGAGTCTCGGCTACCTGTCCCTGCCCGCGCCGCCCGGGGACGGCTCTCAAAGGCGGGCCTGCTCCTCTTCGGCTCCCTGCTGGCAGTGGGACCGACGACCCTAGGCGCGCCTGCGTCGGGGACCGCGACCGAGCCGGAAGTGATCCACCTGGACCCGACGACGGCGGCTCCGGACGCGTCCGCCGCGGGCGCTCCGGCCGGCGCTGACGTCGTGCCGGCGACAACCCAGGGAATGAACGCCCGCGAGATCCTCGCCGGGCTGTGGTTCAAGTACCAGGCTCTGCGTCAGCGCGGCGCCGAGCAGGAGGCGGCCACCCTCATGGGCGCCGCGATCGGCTTCATGCAGCGCGAGGGGCTGCAGGCGGCGCCCGAAATCGCCGCGGCCCTCCTGGTGGAAGGCCGTCGGTCCCTGAGGGACGGGGACGACGCCAGGGCCATCAGCGCCTTCGGGCTGGCCTCCCGGCTCGATCCGTCCCTCGCGTCGGCACGCTTCGCCCTCGCCGGAACCCTGCTGCTCCGCGAGCGCGATATCCGAGGAGGGATGAAGGCCTGGTGGGACGGGGTCCGGGCGCTGCTCGGGGACCCCGAGGCGCTGTTCCACGTGTTCGGCAGCGCGCTCCTGGTGCTCTACCTCGGCGTCTGCTGGGGTGGCGCTCTGGCCCTCGGCCTGATCGGGCTGAAGGCGGGGCCCGCCTTCGCCCACGACCTCAAGGAGCGGATCGGCGGACCGGTGGCGCCGTTCGTGGCGCCCGTCCTGTGCTGCGCGATCCTGCTCGCGCCTCTCTTCTTTCCGGTGCCGCTGCCGTGGCTGCTGGCCTTCTGGGCCGCGATCTTCTTCGCGTACGCCCGTGGTGCCGAGCGGGCCATCCTCCTGGCGACGCTGGGAGCGTGGTTCCTGGCGGGGCCGTTCGGCAGCGTGCTGGAGTGGCAGCTCGCGACCGCCACCGACCCCGTGGCGCGCACGCTGCTCCAGTCGGCCCGCGCCGGCGCCGATCTGCGCCACGAGCCGATCCTCCGGAAGGTGTCCGACGAGAAGCCGGACGACCCCGTCTATCTCCTCCTGCTGGCGTCGGCCTACCGGGTCGGCGGCCACCTCGACGTCGCGATGACGATGTACCGCCGGGTGCTGGAGGTCGACCCCTCCAATGCCCGCGCCATGATCAATCTCGGAAACCTGCATTCGCTGCGCGGGGAGTTCGCCCAGGCGCAGGCGCTGTATCAGAAATCGGCCACGATCGATCCGACGAACGCGCTGTCGCACTACAACAGCCACCTGGCGCACCTCGAAGCCTTCAATCTCGAGGCCGCGGACGCGGAGCTGAAGCAGGCGCAGAAGGTCGACGACGCCCTCATCACCGGTCTCATGACCCGCGGGGGAGAGGGCGCGATGAAGCGGTCGCCCCAGGACAGCCTCTATCCGCGGCGGGAGATCTGGAAGCGGGCCCTGCGGTTCCGTCGCGAGCGGCCCTTGGGGGCGGAGGCGGCGCGCTCGCTGATGAATCCGACGACGCTGGCCGCCGGCGTCGGCCTTCTCGCGGCCCTCCTCCTGCCAGGCCTCGCCATGGCCCCGCGCTCGGGCGGCGCGCGCAGCTGCGAGCGCTGTGGTCGTCCTTTCTGTCGCCGGTGTCAGGTGATCACGCGGGTCCCCGGGAGCTGCTCGCAGTGCGTGCATCTCTTCGTGCTCAAGGACGGCCTCGCTCCCGCGGGCCGGGACCGCAAGAAGCGCGAGGTGGTCCGCTACCGGCGGCGCCAGTTCGTTCTGTCCCGGGTGGCGAACCTCCTTCTTCCGGGAAGCGGGCACGTGCTCTCGGACCGCCCCGCATTCGGGATGATCCTGCTCTGCTCCTGGTTGACCGCCGGGATCGGGCTCCTGCTGAGGTCGAGACTTCCGGCGCCTCCGGGAGACGTTGGTTCGGCAACCCTGTCGGGCGGGTTCCTGCTGCTGTCCGGTCTGGCGCTCCTGACCTGGCTGGCGGCCAATCTGTCACAAGGCGAACCGAGGCCGGAGTAGGCGATGGCGCTTCGCGGAACTCTCCGGGACTTCAGCCTTGCCGACATCTTCCAGCTGATCGGCATCCAGAAGAAGACAGGCGTCCTGACCTTGAAGAGCGACAAGGAGACCTGCACCGTTGCCTTCTTGGAGGGGCAGGTCGTGGGTACCGAGTCGACGACGCGGCGCCTGGAGGACCGGCTCGGCAGCGTCCTGGTGAAGTCCGGGCGGATCACCGAGGCCCAGCTCCAGGAGGCGCTGCGCATCCAGAAGAGCACGCTCAGGCGCCTCGGGAACGTGCTGATCGACAGCCGTTTCCTGGACAAGAAGGACCTCGCCGCCGCCCTGCAGGTCCAGATCGACCAAATGATCTACAGGCTGTTCCGCTGGACGGCCGGCGAGTACGACTTCAGCCAGGAACAGAAGGTCGAGTACGACAAGGAGCTGGTCGTTCCCATGTCCGCGGAGAGCATCCTCATGGAGGGGGCGCGGATCCTCGACGAGTGGCCGATGGTCGAGGAGGGGATCCGGGGTCTGTCCGCGGTATACCGCCGCGCCGACGTCGAGATCGCCAAGGGCGGCTCGTCCGCCGGCCAGGGAGCGCGCGAGGAAGCGGCGGGCGGCATCACGTTGAGCCCGACCGAGCAGCAGGTCTACGGCCTCGTCGACGGACGTCGTACCGTGCAGGACATCGTCGATCGCTCCATGCTGAGCGAGTTCGAGACCTGCCGGACGCTCTACGAGCTCATCAACCGGCAGATCCTGGAGGAGGTGCGGATCGCCGCGCCAGCCAAGAGTCCGGCGGCGCCAGCCCCGAAGCGCGCTCCCATCGCCTCGCCGATGTTGGCTGGCGTGACGACGCTGCTGCTCGTCCTCCTGGGAGGGGGCGCCATCCTCTGGCACGCCCTTCCCTGGCTCGGCCGCGCGCGCACCTACTCGTCTCCGACACCTTGGCTTGCGCCCTTCCTTTCGCCTTCAGAAGTGGCGGGCGTCGGCCGGGCCATGGCCGACGGCCGGTTGCAGAGCATCGACTTCGGCATCCAGGTCTACTACCTCCTCAATCGGGGCTTCCCGGAGAAGCTGGACGATCTCGTGACGGAAGGGCTCTTGCGCCGGGAGGATTTGAGTTTTCCGGCAGGCATGGCGATCCGCTACCAAGCGCGGCAATCGAGCTACAGATTGACCCTCGATGGAATCCGCTAGTTATTGAAAATAAATATCTTAACTGTATACTGGGAATAACTTGACAACAATAGACTCAAGTATTATCGTGTCCTGTGACTAAGTGGCTTGGAGAGCCCTAAGCCAGGAGGCTTTGAAACATGAGCAAGACCATAGGGATCGACCTCGGCACGACGAACTCCGTCGTTGCCGTGATGGAAGGCGGCAAGCCGGTGGTGATTCCGAACGCCGAGGGATCGCGCACCACGCCCTCGGTTGTGGCGTTCAGCGAGAAAGGGGAACTCCTGGTGGGCCAGGTCGCGAAGCGCCAGGCCATCACGAACCCCGAGAACACCGTTTTCTCCATCAAGCGCTTCATGGGTCGCCGCATGGAGGAGGTCACCGAAGAGATGAAGATGGTCCCGTACCGGGTGATCGCCGGGCCGGGGAACGCGGTGCGCGTACGCGCCCGCGGCAAGGAGTACGGGCCGGAGCAGATCTCGGCCTACATCCTGCAGAAGATGAAGCAGTCAGCCGAGGACTATCTGGGCGACAAGGTCACCCGGGCGGTCATCACGGTTCCCGCCTACTTCAACGACGCCCAGCGCCAGGCGACCAAGGACGCCGGGCGGATCGCCGGCTTCGAGGTGGAGCGCATCGTCAACGAGCCGACCGCGGCCGCCCTGGCGTACGGCCTCGACAAGCAGAAGGACGAGGTCATCGCGGTCTACGACTTCGGGGGCGGCACCTTCGACATCTCCATCCTGGAGGTCGGAGAGGGCGTCGTCGAGGTCAAGTCGACACACGGCGACACGCATCTGGGCGGAGACAACATCGATCAGCGGATCATCGAGTGGATCACCGCCGAGTTCAAGAAGGACAACGGCATCGACCTGTCGAAGGACCGCATGGCGCTGCAGCGGCTGAAGGAGGCGGCCGAAAAGGCGAAGTGCGAGTTGTCGACCGTGACGGAGACCGAGATCAACCTGCCCTTCATCACGGCGGATGCGACGGGCCCGAAGCACCTGACGATGAAACTCTCGCGCGCCCAGTTCGAGAGGCTGGCCGGCGATCTCTTCGAGCGCTCGCTCCCGCCCGTGGAGCAAGCCCTCAAGGACGCCGGGCTCAAGCCCCAGGACATCGACGAGGTCGTCCTGGTGGGGGGCAGCACCCGGATCCCGAAGATCCAGGAACTGGTGCGCCAGCTGTTCGGGAAGGAGCCGCACAAGGGCGTCAACCCGGACGAGGTCGTGGCCGTAGGCGCGGCGGTCCAGGCGGGTGTCCTCGCCGGCGAGGTGAAAGACCTCCTGCTGCTCGACGTCACGCCGCTGTCGCTCGGCATCGAGACGCTGGGAGCGGTCATGACCCGGCTCATCGACCGGAACACCACGATCCCCACCAAGAAGAGCGAGATCTTCTCCACGGCGGGCGACAGTCAGACGAGCGTCGAGGTGCACGTCCTGCAGGGCGAGCGCGACATGGCGAGCGACAATCGGACGCTGGGCAAGTTCCACCTGGTCGGCATCCCGCCCGCGCCGCGAGGCATACCGAAGATCGAGGTGGCGTTCGACCTCGACGCCAACGGGATCCTGAACGTCTCCGCCAAGGACCTCGCGACCCAGAAGGAGCAGCGCATCACCATCAGCGGCACGGGGACCCTCACCAAGGACGACATCGACCGAATGGTCAAGGAGGCCGAGGCCCACTCGAAGGAGGACAAGGAGAGGCGGGAGCAGATCGAAGTCCGCAACGCGGCGGAGACGCGCGCCTACCAGATCGAGAAGCTCCTGGAGGAGAACCGGGACAAGGTCGCCCCGGAGGACGAGCGCGCAGCCCGCGCCGCCATCGAGGAGGTGCGTAAGGTGATGGCTGACGGCACGAAGGAGCAGATCCAGAAGGCGCTCGGCGACCTCGAGCGAGCCTCGCACAAGCTGGCGGAGCACCTCTATCAGAAGGCCGGACCGGGCGGCGGACCGGAGGGCTCTCCCGGACCCTCGGCGGAAGGAGGCCCCGGGGAGCGGGGAGCCGGCGGGTCGGCCGGCAAGGCCCCGGAAGGGGACGTCATCGACGCCGAGTACGTCGACGTCGACGAGTCGAAGCGATGAGCAGCCGCCCCAGCCGCGGAACCAAGGGCGAGAGTCCGGTCGCCGCGTGGGATCCACTGCGCGAACTGACCGGGCTCAAGGAACGGCTCAACCGTCTGTTCGAAACCGCCCTGCGGCGCGGAGGCGGTTCGGACGCAGGAGAGTTCAGCGGCTGGGCCCCTGCCGTCGACCTCCGGGAGGAGCGCGAGGCCTTCGTCCTGATGGCGGAGGTCCCTGGCGTGCCGAAGGGAGGCATCCAGCTCCGGCTGGAGGGCCGCACGCTGACGCTCGAGGGGGAGAGGCCGATGGCCCGCGAGTCGCGGCAGGCGGAACACTTGAGGGTCGAGCGCACCTACGGGCCGTTCTCCCGGTCCGTGCAGCTGCCGGGAGGCGTCGACGAGAGGAGAGTCGTCGCCCGCGTCAGCCAGGGGGTGCTCGAGGTCCGGCTCCCCAAGATGGCCCGCGGACGAGGAAATCCGGTGCGCATCCGCGTCGGCTGAGAGGTCCAGCCGGTCATGAGCCACTATGACGTCCTCGGACTGACTCGCAAGGCGAAGCTGGCGGACATCAAGCGGGCCTTCCGCCGCCTGGCGCGCAAATACCACCCCGACCTCAATCCCGGCGACCGGCGGGCCGTGGATCTCTTCAAGCAGGTCAACGAAGCCTACGCAGCCCTCAGCGAGCCAGCGAAGCGCAAGGCCTACGACCGCGACCTCGACGCGCGGGGCGGCGAGTCCGCCTCCCGCCGCGCGCCGTCCGGGGCCGAGGCCGGCCCGCGACGGACGGCCTGGGATCTCGAGTCCGCCTTCGAGTCCGGCGGCCCGGGCTATTTTTCGTCGCTGATCTCCGAGATCCTTCGGGACGGGGGCACTGAGGACGCCCGGCGATCCGAGCCGCGGCGGGGGGAGGACGTCACCCGCACGCTGGGCATCGAGTTCTTCCAGTCGCTCGAGGGCCTCACCACCCAGATGGAGATCGACGCCGAGTCGGGCTGCGGCCGCTGCGCCGGGAGCGGACGGGTGCCCTCCTCCGCGCGCCGCCCCTGCCCGGACTGCGCGGGCACCGGACAGATCAGCCGTCTGCCGGGCCCCTTGCGGCTGTGCTTCACCTGCCGCCGGTGCGGCGGGGAGGGCACGCTCGGGTGGGACGGCTGCGGCACCTGCGCCGGCGCCGGGATCCTGACGCGCCGGGAGACGATCTCCGTCCACATTCCCGCCGGCGTGGACAACGGCTCCCGGGTGCGCGTCCCGGGTCGCGGCCGCGCCGGACGGAACGGCGGCCCTCCGGGCGATCTCTACATCGTCACGCAGGTGGAGCCGCATCCTTTTTTCCGTCGGATTGGTGATAATATCCATTGCACCGTCCCGATCACGGTGTCCGAGGCCGCCCTGGGCACGCGTATCGAGGTTCCGACGATCGACGGGAAGACGCGCATCCGGATCCCGCCGGGGACGGAGACCGGGCAGAAATTCCGACTGCGTGGCAAAGGCGCGCCGTCCCTGCGCGGGACCGGGCGCGGCGATCACTACGTCGAAGCCAGGGTCACCACGCCTCGCCTCGAGAACCAGCGGGCGCGGCAGTTGCTCCAGGAGCTCGATGCGGTCGAGGGAGGCGAGTCCCTGCGCCGCGGACTGTTCGGCTGAGGCGGGACCCGACGACGGAGCGGCGAATGAAGGACCGCAAGGACCGGGCGTATTACATGATCAGCGTCGTGGCGCGCCAGCTCGAGGTCCATCCACAGACGCTGCGACTTTACGAGCGCGAGGGACTGCTCCGCCCCTCGCGCACCGAGGGCAACACGCGCCTCTACTCCGACAAGGACCTCGAGACCCTGTCGTTCATCCTCAGCCTGACGCGCGACCTGGGGGTCAACCTGGCGGGCGTCGAGATCATTCTCAACATGCGCCGCAAGATGGAGGCGATGCAGATGGAGATGGATCGCTTCATGACGTTGCTCCGTGAGGAGATCACGAGGAACCGAAGCGGCGCGGCCCAGAACCCGTCGCAGGCGCTGGTCCGCGTGGGGTCCGGCCGCACCATGAAGATCCGGAAGGGGTGAGCGGTGGACGAGGCGAAGTCCGTCTCCAGGAGACCCTCCTCATCGTCCGAGACCCTGAAGAAGTACCTGCAGGAGATCTCGCGGCTGCCACGCATCACGCCCGAGGAGGAGAAGACGCTCGGGGACAAGATCCAGAAGGGCGACAAGGCCGCTCTCCGGAAGCTGGTGGAGGCGAATCTCCGCTTCGTCGTGAGCTTCGCCAAGCGCTACCGCAACTGCGGCCTGTCCTTCCTGGATCTCATCAACGAAGGCAACATCGGCCTGATCGAGGCCGCCAAGCGGTTCAACCCGAAGAAGAACGTCAAGTTCATCACCTACGCGGTCTGGTGGGTCCGGCAGGCGATCATCCACGCGCTGTCGGACCAGAGCGGCGCCTTCCGGCTGCCGCAGAAGCAGGCCAACCTTCTCTACCGCATCGGCAAGACGATCTCGCAGCTGACGCTCGACCTCGAGCGCGCCCCGACGGCGGAGGAGATCGCGCGCAAGCTGGAGATCCCGACCGACGAGGTCGTGAGCCTCCTGCAGGTGGCCGACGAAAACGTCTCCCTCTCGACGGTGATCGACGAGGAGCACGAATTCCACCTCTCCGACAAGCTCGAGCAGGACCTGATCCCCTCGGCCGATGCGCAGCTCATGCGCTCCTCCCTCAAGGACCACCTGTACGCCTGCCTGGGAGAGCTCGATCCCAAAGAACAGAAGGTGCTCCGGCTCCGGTTCGGTCTCGACGAGGGGGACCCCAAGACGCTCAAGGAGATCGGTGAGATGATGGGTCTCTCCCGGGAGCGCATCCGGCAGATCGAGGCCCAGGCCCTGGAGAAGCTGCACCGCTCGCAGAAATGCCAGCAGCTGCAGGGGTACCTGAACTGAGCGGGGGATGGACGCATGACCCAGGAGCTGCCGGCCCTTTGCGAGCTGTGCGGGGGGACCGGCTTCGTCATCGTCGAGCGCGACAACGCCACGCGGGCCCGCTCCTGCCGCTGTCGTGAGCGAGGGTCTCGCCCCTCCGGCGCCTCCCTGCTCCTGGACGCGGCGCGGGTCCCGTCCCGCTACGTCGAGTGCGAGTTCGACAACTTCGACGAGCTCCCCGAGGATGCCCTCTCCCTGGCGCAGGCGAAGGCGAGCGCGCGGCGCTACGCGGAGGAGTATCCGCTCGGGGACATCGGCCTCCTGCTCATGGGGCCGCCAGGTGTCGGCAAGACGCACCTGGCCGTGGCGATCCTCCGCTACCTCGTGATCGAGAAGGGTGTCCCGTGCCTGTTCTTCGACGTGCAGGATCTCCTCCGGCAGCTCCAGGCGACCTTCGATCGACAGTCGGGCATGACCCAGCTGGATCTCATGCAGCCGGTCCTGCAGACCGAGCTGGTCGTCCTGGACGATTTGGGGGGCCGTCTGTGCACACCCTGGGTGGAGGAGACCCTCGCCCACATCGTCACCACGCGCTACAACGAGCGGCGGGCGACGATCGTGACGACCAACTACCTGGACGATCCCGAGGAGATCAAGAGTCCCACCTGGATCGATCGGATCGGGCGCCGGGTCCGCTCCCGGCTGCACGAGATGTGCCGCCTGGTCCCCTTGAAGGCCGGCGACTACCGGTACAAGGTCAAGCTGGCGGAGCATCAGCGGTTCGCCGCCCGGCCCGGCCCCAGGAAGGAGACTAGGTGACCTACGACGCCCTCATCGTCGCCGGCGCCAGAACGCCGATGGCGGAGGTCAACACCTTCTTCCGTGACCTGCCCGAGACCGAGCTGGGGGCGATCGCCGCTCGCGCGGCGCTGCAACGATCGGGCATTCCGCCGGACCGGGTCGATCACGTCGTCTTCGGCAACGCGATGCAGAGCAGCGCCAACGCCTTGTACGGTGCGCGTCATGTGGGGCTCAAGGCGGGGCTCCCCGAGACCGTCCCGGCCCTGACCGTCAATCGGCTGTGCGGCTCGGGGCTCCAGTCGATCGCCACGGCCGCGGGGCTCCTCGCCCTGCAGGAGGCGGACGTCGTCCTGGCGGGCGGCATGGAGAACATGACGCAGGCGCCGCACGTGGTGCGCGGCCTGCGCTCGGCGGTCCGAATGGGCTCCATCGTCCTCGAGGACGCGCTCGTGGCCGGGCTCATGGACACCCAGTGCGGCTTCTCGATGAGCCAGACGGCGGAGAACCTGGCGGTGGAGGCGGGGATCACCCGCGAGGCGGCCGATCGGTTCGCGCTCCTCAGCCAACAGCGCGCCGAGGCGGCGTTCCGCGCCGGGCGCTTCGGGGACGAGATCGTGCCGGTGACTGTACGGGACCGCGGCCGCGAGGTGGTGGTCGTGGAGGACAACCACAGGAGGCCCGACACCACCCTGGAAGGGCTCGCGAAGCTCCCGGCGGCTTTCGGCGGACGGGGCCACGTGACCGCCGGGAATGCCTCCGGCATCGTGGACGGCGCGGCGGCCGTCGTCGTCGCCTCGCCGCGCGCGGCGCGGGAGTTCAAGGCCGCGCCGCTCGGCCGCCTGGTTGGCGCGGCGGTCGTCGGCGTGCCGCCCCGCATCATGGGGATCGGTCCGGTGCCGAGCATCCGCGAGGCGCTCCGGCGGTCCGGACTGTCGCTGGGGGACATCGATCTGTTCGAGATCAACGAAGCGTTCGCCGCGCAGTACCTCGCGTGCGAGAAGGAGCTGGGGCTCGATCGCGAGAGGGTGAACGTCAACGGCGGGGCGGTCGCCCTCGGGCATCCGCTCGGCGCCACAGGCACCCGGCTGGTCCTGACGCTGCTGCTGGAGCTGCGTCGCAGGGGGGGACGCTTCGGCGTGGCCAGCGCCTGCATCGGCGGAGGCCAGGGGATCGCCCTGGTCGTCGAGGCGGCGCGGGAAGCCGCCTGAGCGTCCCGGCGGGAAAGGAGAGGGGATGGAGATCCGCAAGGTGGCGGTCGCGGGCTGTGGCCTGATGGGATCGGGGATCGCGCAGGTGTCGGCGCAGGCGGGGCTGCCCACCGTGGTGCTCGAAGCCTCGCCGCAGCTCCTCGAGTCGGGCCTGAAGCGCATCGAGCAGTTTCTGGCGGCGGGTGTCGCCAAGGGGAAGGTCCGCCCGGAGGACAAGAGCGCGACCCTGGCGCGCCTTGCGGGCACCACCGATCCGGCGGCCACCCGGGACTGCGACCTGGCCATCGAGGCGGTGACGGAGGATCTGAAGCTCAAGCGCGAATTGTTCGGCGCGCTGGAGGCCCATCTGAAGCCGGAGGCGATCCTGGCCAGCAACACTTCCTCGTTGTCGATCACGGAGATGGCGGCGGCGACCCGGCGCCCGGGGCGGTTCGTCGGCTTGCACTTCTTCAACCCCG
>Ga0075418_10003512_pt1 | contig 17903 bp, 16 predicted proteins | sample SoiMetdeltSBSDD2_FD_81776 | JGI IMG/M metagenome (GOLD analysis project Ga0075418, IMG submission 81776) | Bulk soil microbial communities from a Populus tree surrounding site in Tennessee, USA - Soil MetaG P. deltoides SBSDD2 | ecosystem: Environmental > Terrestrial > Soil > Tree plantation... | reverse complement strand
CTCGCCGAGCGGATGTGGAAGAAGAACAAGGTGGGCGCGGTCGTCATGCTCGTGGCCATCAACAGCGCGACGGCCGCCGTGTCGATGAACAACATGCGCAACGCGAAGAAGCTCGGTATGCGGTAACTCCCGATCTCTTGATTTCCTGTCAGGCTACACGACGTCGAAGTGCGTAAGTTTCTTGAACTCGCTGAACCGCCCCTTTACCTCCTCGGGCGTCAGCCGCAGCAGCCGATCGACGCTGAAGTCCTCGACGGCAAATGACGCGAGCGTGCTCCCGTAGATGATGGCCCTGGCCATCGCGCCGTCATCGACGCCGTCGCACGAGGCGAGATACCCAAGAAACCCTCCCGCAAACGTATCGCCCGCGCCTGTCGGGTCGAACACCTCCTCGAGCGGCATCGCAGGCGCCGCGAAGAACCCGCCGCCCGAGCGCGTCATCAACACGCCATGCTCGCCGCGCTTGATCACGAGCGTCTTCGGTCCCATCGCCTGCACTTTGCGGGCTGCCTTGACCAGGTTCGCCTCGCCCGCCAGCTCGCGGGCTTCCGAATCGTTAATGAGAAGCACGTCGACCCGTTTCAGCACCTGCTTCAGCTCGTCGGGCGTGCGTTCGATCCAGTAGTTCATCGTGTCCGCGCCGACCAGCGTCGGCTTCTGCACCTGGTTCAACACATCGATCTGCAGTGTCGGATGGATGTTTCCCAGAAAGACGAATGGCGATGTGATGTGGGCCGGCGGAATTTTCGGCGTGAATTTCTCGAACACATTCAGGTGCGTGTAGATCGTCTCGCGGCTGTTCAGGTCGAACCCGTACTCCCCTTTCCAGCGAAACGTCTCCCCCGGCACCCGTTCAAGGCCCGCCAGATCGATCCGCCGGCCGCCGAAGACCTTATCGATGTTGCCGCCGAAGTCATCCCCGACCACGGCCACGATGCGGACCTCGGTAAAGAACGACGCGGCAATCGCGAAATACGTGGCGGCGCCGCCGACGACCCGATTGGCTTCGCCGAACGGGGTTTTGATCGAGTCGAACGCGACGGAGCCAACGGCAAGAATGGGGTTCATGAAAGATATTTTCCGATGATAGGGGCGAGGTCCTTCTTGACTTTCGCCGGCACGGCGTCGGGCCGCGTGATCAGCGCGAACTTCAGGGCCGAACCGCAGTCGCACGAGCGCGCGACGGGCAGCGTCGTGATGGCTTCGGCGATCGCGCGCTGCGCGGTCTCCGCATTCTTCATCAGCGTCTGCACGATCATCTCGACCGTCACGGAATCGTGCTCGGGATGCCAGCAGTCGTAGTCGGTGACAAGGGCGAGCGTCACGTAGCAGATCTCCGCTTCGCGGGCGAGCTTCGCTTCCTGCAGGTTCGTCATGCCGATGACGTCCATGCCCCACGCGCGATACAGCCGGGACTCGGCGAGGGTCGAAAACTGTGGCCCTTCCATGCACACGTAGGTGCCGCCGCGGTGCACGGTCGCCCCGACAGCGGCAACGGCATCGGCGCCGACCCTGGCGAGCTCTGGACAGATGGGATGCGCGAATCCGACGTGCGCGGCGAGTCCGTTGCCGAAAAACGTGCTGATGCGACCCTTCGTTCGATCGAAGAACTGGTCCGGCACGACGATGTCGAGCGGCGGGTACTCCTGCTTGAGACTGCCGACCGCGCTCGCCGAGATAATCCGCTCCACGCCAAGGAGCTTGAAGCCGAAGATGTTCGCGCGGAAGTTGAGCTCCGAAGGGAGCAGCCGATGTCCTGCGCCATGCCGCGCGAGAAACGCGACCCGCTTTCCGCGCAGCGTGCCGATCACATACGGACCCGACGGGTCGCCGAATGGCGTCGTCAACGTCTTTTCTTCGCGGTCGGTCAGCTCGGCCATGTCGTACAAGCCGCTGCCGCCAATGACACCTATCTGGACTGTCATGCCTCTCCTCGGTTCACTGGTGTTTGTTCTTCGCCTTTTCGTTCTTCGTTTTTCGTTTTTCGTTCTTCGTTTTTCGTTCTTCGTTCTTCGTTCTTCGTTTTTCGTTTCGTGCCCTACGCCACCTTCTCCACGTACCTCTTCCCGTTCTCCTCCCGGATGTACCCAGCCGCCATATTCGGATCGTGCTCGAACAGGATGAGGTACTCGCGATCGATGGCCTCTCGCAGGAAGGCTCGCTTGAAGTTGAGCGTATCGAGCGGGAAGAGATCGTAGCCCATCACCCACACTTCCGGAAGGTGCGCGGCGGTCGGCAGGAGATCGGCCGCGAAGACCGCGGTCTTGCCGGCCGATTCTATCAGCACGATCTGATGGTGCATCGTATGGCCGCCGGTGCGCCGCACGCGCACGCCCGGCATGATCGACGCGTCGTCATCGACCAGCTGCAGCACGTGGTGATCGGCCAGGGGCTGGTAGTTCTCGAGAAAATAGCTGCCCCGCGTGCGCTCGTTCGGATGCATCGCGTCTTCGAACTCGCCTCGCCGGACCACATACTGCGCGCGCGGGAATCGCGGCCTGATCGTACCGTCCGCCGTTCGCTCGGTAAACCCGCCCGCATGATCGAAGTGCAGGTGGGTCGCGAGCACGACGTCGATGGCGTCAGGCGACGAGCCCGCGGCCGCAAGCGCATGGTGCAGGTTGAACTCGCGCTCGAACCGGTAGATGTCCGCCTGCTTCGGCGTCATCTTGTCTCCGGAGCCGGCGTCGATCAGCATGGTTCGCGCGCCGCGCAGGAGCAGGCACCGCATCGCCATGCGAATACGATTGCGATCGTCGGGCGGCGCCTTCCTTTCCCAGAACGCTTTCGGCACGACGCCGAACATCGCGCCGCCGTCGAGATAGAAGAAACCGTCGGACACCGTCACGATGTCGATGTCGCCCAGCCGAATAGTCTTGGGGAGCTCCGGCGCGGGGCGAACGACAGGGACCTGTTTCAGCTCGACGAGCACGCCCTGTGCGCTCGAGGGATGGATGAAGGCAACGCTGGCTCCCTCCGCGCCAGGCCTTGGTTGTGCGTCGATGAGACGCACTCCGCGATCCCGCAATTCGGCCAGCGCCTTTTGGATGTCGTCGACCCGCAACGTGATGTGGTGGAGCCCAGGGCCGCGTTTTTCGAGAAATTTCGCAATCGGCGAATCGGGCGCCGTCGCCTGCAGGAGCTCGAGCGACGTGGGGCCCGTCGAAACAAACTGCGCGCGCACGCCCTGCGACGCGACGTCTTCGGGAGCCTCGACGTGAAGCCCTAACGCATCCCGAAAAAACGACAGCGAGGCTTCGAGATCGGCGACCGCGACGCCCACATGATCCAATACCGCCTTCATGATTGACTGCCCGGCCCCTTCAACCCGCTGACGCCCAGCACCTGATCCGCCGCCGTGTACGGATCGAGCGTGCGCGCCGCGATCCGGTCGACAAGGTTGTCCATGTCCATCTCCGACACGCGCGACTCGACCTGCTGCATCAGGCGCGCGGCAAGGACGGCGCGGAGCTGCGTTCGAGCGCGGCTGCGCCGACGCAGGTCGATCGTGGATGACTGTTTGCCGAACCGGGTGATGACCTCGACCAGATCGTCAAGGCCCCGCCCCGTGGTTGCCTCGGTGCGAACGATCGCCGGACGCCATTGGCCTTCCGGGTACGTGTGGAGGCCGAGCAGCGATTCGATTTCGGCGACGGCTCGATCGGCGCCGTCACGGTCGGCCTTGTTGACGACGAAGATGTCTGCGATTTCCATGACGCCGGCCTTCAACGCTTGCACCTCGTCTCCCATTCCCGGCACGAGCACGACAATCGACACATCTGCGGTGCGCGCAATCTCCACTTCGTCCTGCCCCACTCCGACCGTTTCGATCGCGACGAAATCCTTGCCGGCCGCGTCGAGCACCAGAGCCGCATCCGTGGTCGCACGCGCAAGACCACCGAGATGCCCCCGCGTCGCCATGCTGCGAATGAACACGCCGGCGTCCTGGGCGTGTGCCTGCATGCGCACGCGATCGCCGAGCATGGCGCCGCCGCTGAACGGACTGGTGGGATCGACGGCAAGCACGCCGACCGTGCGTCCGGCTTTGCGCCAGCGCGAGACGATGCCATCGACCAGCGTGCTCTTGCCCGCTCCGGGCGCGCCGGTCACACCGACGATAAACGCGCGTCCCGACCGCTCGAACAGCTCCCGTACCAGCGCGGGTCCTTCCTGGGTCTCGTTCTCGACGAGCGAGATGCCGCGGGCGATCGCGCGCGGATCACCGGAAAGGATCGATGCTGCGAGAGCGGACAACCCGCGAAATTTATCACGGACTTGTACCGTCTGACAGGACTGGTACAATACCGGCCACTATGAGGATGCGACTGGCTGTACTCGCGCTTGCGTTGATCGCAGCAACCCCTTCGAGCGCCCGCGCTGACGCGACGGCATTTCTGGGCCGCAACTCGGCCGACAAGGATCGGTCGTTCACGCGCGGCTTTGCCTTCGGCGCCAGCTTGCTGGTCATCGGGTTCGAATTCGAGTACGCCAACTCGTCGGAAGACGTGGCGGAGGTGCGCCCGGCGCTCCGCACGACGACGGGAAACCTCGTCGTGCAGACCTTCGGCCTGCCGTTCCAGCTTTATTTCACGACAGGGGGCGGCGTCTATCGTGAACGACTTGGGAACGATGAGGAAACGGCCGCTCTTCTGAACACCGGTGGCGGCATCAAGATCCCCATTGCAGGCCCGATGCGCGCGCGCGTCGATTACCGCGTGTTCAACCTGAAAGGCCATCCGCGGCACAGCACGGTCCAGCGGATCTATGCGGGACTGAACGTGGCGTTCTGACAGAGCAATGGGCAGAGCGCAGAGGGCAATCGGGACATCCGCCCTCTGCGCTCTGCTCTCAACCCTGTCGGGATTTCTGCGAGTTGGATTACTTCGAGTAATCGACGACCGGCACCAGGTTGATCGGAATCAACCCGCTGGCGAACGATTCGGTGTACTGCTTGAAGAGCGCCTGAATCTCTGCCGGGAATGCCTCGTTCAGGATGTTGACGATGTTGTAGTCGGCCTCCTTGATGGCGGGGTCGATGATCATGACGTAGGTCACGTTGCCGTTCGCACCAGCCTGATCCGACTTGTATACGCGCCATGAAGCTGCCTGCTGTTTCCGCTCAGGCTTCTCACTCTTCATGAGCGCTTCTTTCGTCTTGTTCAGCACCGTCTCGAAATCGGCCGTACTGGCGGCCTTGACGGTGTACAGAATGAGTCCGGCGCCGCCGTTAAAGACGCGGGCGTTCGGCGTCTGCGCATCGGCGTTCACCGCAGTGAAGGCCAAGACGGCGAGAGCCAGGGTAATTGCACGCATTCACTCCTCCTTAGTTGTCGAACGGGGGCTTAATATTTACCGGTACGCCCTGCAACTTCAAGTCTAAACGAACACCGACATCACCTCGTTGCCCAGGAGCATTCCCGGCCGGGTCAATCGCAGCTCTCCATCCTGCCTCAATAGGATGCCGGCGTCGAGGTATCGGGAGAGCCGGTCACCGTAGCGCTGCCAGATGTCGACGCCATAGCGTTCTGACAGGATATTGATATTCACGCCGCGATTCAGCCTAAGGCCGGTGAAAAGCGCATCGCCCAGACGCTCGTCCCTGGTCAACAGGCGACGCTCGGCCACCACCGACTCATCATCGACAATTCTACGAACGTAATCCTCGGTGGACGCGACATTGCGCCATCGCTCTCCACGCCACGTCGAATGCGCGCCAGGGCCGACACCGAGCCAGTCGCCGTCGGTCCAATACTTCAGGTTATGGCGCGACTCGCGACCCGGCCGGCAGACGTTCGAGATCTCGTACTGCTCGTAACCAGCCGCGTCGAGGCGCGCCATCCCCAACTCGTACATGTCGGCGGCGGCGTCATCCGGCTGCTGCGTCCAGCCGTGCCGATCGATCTCCTGCTTCAGCGGGAGGTGCGGATACACCTCGAGAATGTAGAGCGAAAGGTGGTCCGCATCCACGTCAATTGCGGCGGTGACGTTCTCGAGCCATTGCGCGACGTCCTGCCCGGGCAGCCACATCATGAGATCGATGCTGACGTTGTCGAAGCCGGCGGCCCGGGCCAATCCGACGACGTTCGCGGCCCGCTCGGCCGAGTGCATCCGCCCGAGACGTTTGAGCTCGTCATCCCGAAACGACTGGACCCCGAAGCTCAGACGATTGACACCGGCCGCACGAAATTGTTCCAGGGATTCGGCCGTCACACTCTCGGGATTCGCCTCGAGCGTGATCTCCGCGCCGGAAACCAGCCCGAAGGCGGCGCGCGCCTCGTCGACGATCGCCGCGATGTCCGCCGGCGCCAGTAGCGAGGGTGTGCCGCCGCCGAAGTACAACGTGTCAGGCGCAAGGGTCAGCCGCTGAGCAGCGCGAATTTCCCGGCGAACTGCTTCGACAAAGCGATCCTTCAGCGTCTGGTCGAAGAGGCCTCGATTGAAATTACAGTAGTTGCAGATGGAGCTGCAGAAGGGGACGTGTACGTAGATCCCCGAGGGTTGGGGATTAGGGATTAGGGATTGGGGATTAGGAGTTGGGAGGTGCTCATTTCGAGCCGGCTCGGCCACCCGACCATTTTAAGTCGGCTTTCCCATCGTTCCGCAGAACGGCCTTGGCCTGCCGGTTTGTGCGAGTCGGCTGCTCGAGTTTCGCACGCATCCGCCGCTCCTCCCAATTGCGCTTGAGCGCCGCCACCCCCTCGTTCGAGATCAGCATGCGGTAGTCGGCCCCCTCCAGATCGAGGAAATCGCACATCTCGTGCAGCCGTGAGCGCATGCGGAAGCCGATGCGGTCGTGGAGCGTGATGACCGCCGGACTCGCGTCGGGCGGCAGATCCAGATAGTTCGACGTGAAAATCGTCGCGCGCCGTTCGTTATAACGGGTGTTGACGATCAGATTCAGCGTCTCTTCGACCCATTCCGATGTCTTTTCCGCTCCGAGGTCGTCGAGCACCAGCAGGTCGGCCTCCATCACGGGCCGAAGCACGTCGAGCTCCGTGGTTTTGTTCGTGTCGTTATACGTGCCGCGAATCAGCTTGAGCAGATCGCGCGTGTCGTAGAAGATACCGCGCGCGCCGCGCGTGAGAATGACCTGCTTGAGAATCGCGACAGCAAGGTGTGTCTTGCCCACGCCGGGATCGCCGACGAAGAACAGCCCGCGTTCGATCACGGGAAACTGCTTCGCCATCTGTCGCGAACGGCTCAGCGCGTCTTCGAGGGTGTCGTTGTCGTAGGTGACGAAGTCGTCAAGCGTGCAGTGATGGTAGCGTCGTGGCACGCGCGCGTCGGCCATGAGCCGCTGGTTGATGTCGGCGCGCCAGCAGTCGCAGCGTGTAACGCGTTCGACCTCGCCATCCTGGAAAGACTTCCAACCGGTACCGTTGCAGATGGAACAGACAGGATTGCGTTGCGCCGGCGGAAGCACGCAACATGATAGCGCGAACCTTTTTCAGCGCGCGTGTTTTTTTGCCGCCGCGGCGGTTCCAGCGGCCGGCGGATTCACGCGAACGAGATCCGTGGACGTCGATTTGACCATCGCCGTGCTGAGCCGCTGCTCCCAGTCGTCGATGCCTCGGGTCATCTCGCTCTTGACGTACTCCATGAACTCGTTGACTTCGCCCTGCATCTGTTGAATCTTCCGCCGCATGTTGAGGATGACCTCGACGCCCGCAAGATTGACGCCAAGATCGCGCGTCAACGTGAGAATCGTCTCGAGCTGCTCCAGGTCTTCCTCCGAGTACAGCCGAGTGTTCCCTTCGGTGCGCGACGGCTTGAGCAGCCCTTCGCGCTCGTACAGCCGCAGCGTCTGCGGGTGAATGTTGTACTTCTGCGCCACGGCGCTGATCATGTAGTAGGCCTTGCCGGTTTTCTTCATGTGTCATCGCGGGAGCCGTTACCCGCGCCTCGCCGGAACTGATCTTCGTTAATCCTGCCGAACTCCCGAAGCAGCTCCTTCGATCGTTCGTCGAGCATCTTGGGAAGCGCGATGCGCACTTCGACCACGAGGTCGCCGCGCTGCCCGCTCCTCGGCGAGGGCGCGCCACGCTCCCTGATGTGAAACCGCTGCCCCGTCTGCGTGCCTGGCGGCACCCGTAGGCGCGCCGTGCCATCGGGCGCGGGCACTTCGATCCGGGCTCCGAGCGCCGCTTCGTGCACTCCGATCGGCACGACGATGTGAAAATCGTCCCCCTCGCGCACAAACGTCTCGTGCGGCGCCACCTGGACCGCCAGATAGAGATCCCCGGCGCGCCCTCGCCGCTCTCCGACATTGCCCTTCTCGGGCACACGGATGCGCGCGCCGTCGCTGACGCCGGCGGGAATGCCGACCGTAATCATCTCGCTGCGCATTTCCACTCCGAGCCCTCCGCAACGCCCGCAGGCTGCATGCTCCAGCCGCCCGGATCCTCCGCACGTGTCACAGCTTTTCGAAAACACCATGCTCCCGCGGCGCGAACGCAGGAGGCCGCTGCCCTGACAACGCTGGCATCGCGACTCCGCGATTTTCAGCAGGCCGGCCCCGCGACACGACTGGCACGTGTCGCGGCGCGTCACCGTCATCTGCCGCCGCGTGCCCCGCATGGCCTCGTCGAACGTCAGCGACACCGATGCATGAAGATCGGCACCTCGCGCCGGCTCGGCCCCTTGCGTCTCCTGCCGCTGCGAGAACACCTCGGCGAACAAATCCCCGAACGTGGGCGCGTCCGCGTGGGGCACGCCACTCGAGAAGTCGAACCCCTCGAACTCGAACGACACCGATGCCGACGCGGCGGAGAGCGAGCCGGCGTCGTATCGCAACCGCCGCTCGGGATCGCTCAACGTCTCGTAGGCTCGCGTGATTTCCTTGAAGCGAGCTTCCGCTGTGTTGTCGCCCGGGTTGATGTCGGGGTGATACTTCCGAGCCAACCGCTTGTACGACCGCTTGATGTCAATCAGCGTCGCGCCCCGCGCGATTCCGAGAAGCTCGTACAGATCCACGTCAGCCTCCGGACCTCAGGCGCTTATTTGTCATCGACCACTTCCGCGTCGATCACGTCCCCTTCTTTCTGGCCGTTTGGTTGCGACGCCCCGCCTTCGGGGGATGGCGCGGCCCCACCGGCCGACTGCGCCTGCTTGTACAGACTCTCCGCCGCGGCGTGCTGCGCTTTGTTCAGCGCCTCCATGGCGGCGTTGATCGCCGAGATGTCCGTGCCCGCGTTCGCCTTCTTGGCTTCTTCGATCGCCGATTCGACGGCCGCACGGTCGGTGCTCGAGAGCTTGTCGCCGGCGTCTTTCAACATGCGCTCGGCGGCATAGACCGTCTGGTCGGCGCGGTTGCGCGCCTCGATTTCATCCCGCCGCTTCTTGTCTTCGTCGGCGTGCGACTCGGCTTCCCGCATCATCTTGTCGACCTCGTCCTTGCTGAGGCCGCTCGAAGACGTGATCGTGATTTTCTGCTCCTTGCCGGTGCCCAGATCCTTCGCCTGGACGTTGACGATGCCGTTCGCGTCGATGTCGAACGTCACTTCGACCTGCGGGATCCCGCGCGGCGCCGGTGGAAGGCCGATCAAATGGAACCGGCCGAGGGTGCGGTTGTCGCGCGCGAGCGGCCGCTCGCCCTGAATCACATGCACTTCGACGCTGGTCTGGTTGTCGGCCGCCGTCGAGAACACTTCGCTCTTGCGGGTGGGAATCGTCGTGTTGCGCGGGATGAGCGTCGTCATCACGCCGCCAAGCGTCTCGATCCCGAGCGACAGCGGCGTCACGTCCAGCAAGAGCAGATCCTTCACTTCTCCCGCGAGCACACCCGCCTGAATCGCCGCGCCCACGGCGACCACTTCGTCGGGGTTGACCCCTTTATGCGGATCCTTGCCGAACAGCTCTTTGACGATCGCCTGCACGCGGGGAATGCGCGTCGAGCCGCCGACGAGCACGACCTCGTCGATCTTGCTTGCATCGACCCCCGAGTCCTTGAGCGCCTGCCGGGTCGGACCTACCGTGCGCTGCAGCAGGTCTTCGACGAGCTGCTCGAATCTCGCGCGCGTCAGCTTCATCGCCAGGTGCTTCGGGCCGCTGGCGTCCGCCGTGATGAACGGCAGGCTGATGTCGGTCTCCATCACCGACGACAGCTCCATCTTCGCCTTCTCGGCCGCTTCCTTGAGGCGCTGGAGCGCCATGCGATCTTTCGTGAGATCGATGCCGTCGCTCTTTTTGAACTCGGCCGCGATCCAGTCGATGACTTTCTGATCGAGGTTGTCGCCGCCCAGGTGCGTGTCGCCGTTGGTCGACTTGACCTCGACGACTCCCTCGCCGACCTCGAGAATCGAGATGTCGAACGTGCCGCCGCCGAAGTCATACACGGCGATCGTCTCGTCTTTTTTCTTGTCGAGCCCGTAGGCGAGCGCCGCGGCCGTGGGCTCGTTGACGATGCGCATCACTTCGAGGCCGGCGATCTGCCCCGCATCCTTCGTCGCCTGACGCTGCGCGTCGTTGAAGTACGCCGGGACGGTGATCACGGCCTTGCTGACCGGCTGGCCGAGATATTCCTCGGCCGCCTGTTTCAGCTTCTGCAAAATCATCGCGGAGATTTCCGGCGGCGAGTACTCCTTGTCACCGGCTGTGATTCGCACGTCGCCGTTCGAGGCGCGTATCACGCGGAACGGCACCATCTTCATTTCTTCGTTCACCTCATCGAACTTGCGTCCCATGAAGCGCTTGATCGAGAAGACGGTGTTCTCGGGGTTCGTCACGGCCTGCCGCTTCGCGACCTGGCCGACGAGACGCTCTCCCGTTTTCGTGAACGCCACGACGGACGGCGTCAACCGTCCGCCTTCTGGATTCGTGATGACGGTGGGCTCGCCGCCTTCCATGACTGCGACGACTGAATTGGTGGTGCCGAGATCGATGCCGATGATTTTGCTCATATGAAATCCCCCGAACGAGGTGAATACGCGTCGAAACCTTTAGGCTTCTGTGATTATGAAATGTGAGTGTGTGATTGTAAAGGAATTGTAAAGGGGGTCTGACCCCGGTACTGTACGGGGGTCAGACCCCAGTGGCGCCACAGGGGCACCGTTAACTTACTGGTACAATAGCGATTCCGATGGCAAGCACGCCGCCTGCAGCTCCGTCAAAGCGCCCAAAATCCGCCAAGACTCTCGTCATTCGGTTGGCCGGTCATGCCGGCCTGGCGGTGCTTTTCATCGGTGTCGCGCTGCTTGGCGTCCTCAGCGGAGTGCTGTTCGCTTACGCAGGCGACCTGCCGCTCATTTCCGACCTCGATCACTACGCGCCGAGCGCCATTACCCGCGTCTATGCGTCGAATGGGGAAACGCTCGGAGAATTCGCGACCGAGCGGCGCCTCGTGATCTCCTACGACGAAATTTCTCCGTACCTGCGCAACGCGATCATTTCGGCGGAAGACAAGAACTTCAACGATCACTTCGGGCTCAGCGTCACCGCGATGCTCGCGCGCCTGAGCAGCGACCTCATGCGCCGGCGAATCGTCGCAGGCGGCAGCACGCTGACGATGCAGCTCGCGCGCGACCTCTTTCCTGCAGAAGTCGGTTTTACGGTCGGCGACAAGAGTCCCGAGCGCAAGGTGCGAGAAATTCTCGTGGCCATTCAGATTGAGAAGCGCTACACGAAGCGCGAGATTCTCACCTTCTATTGCAACCAGACCCACTTCGGGCACGGGACCAACGGTGTCGAAGCGGCGGCTCGTCTGTACTTCGGCAAGCGCGCGAAGGATGTGACGCTCGAAGAAGCCGCAATGATTGCGGGGATCATCCAGACGCCCGCCCGCCAGAGCCCGTACGTCAATCGCACAGCGGCGAAGTTCCGGCGCGATTACACGCTGCAGCAGATGGCCGAGAACGGCTACATCACGCAGGAACAGGCCGACGCGTCCAAGAAGAAACCGATCGTCACGCGCGGTCAGCCGCAGCCTGTCCGATCGGTGGCGCCGTTTTTCACCGAAGAAGTCCGCAAGTACCTCGAGCAGAAATACGGCGCGAAAGCCCTCTACGAGAGTGGACTTTCGGTGCAGACGGGTATCGACATCCGACTGCAGCGCGCGGCCAACCGTGCCGTGGACCGCGGGCTTCGCCTCGTGGACAAGCGCCGCGGCTACCGCCGCGACAAGCCGAACCTCGTCGCGCAGGGGCAGAACATCGAGACGTTCCGCCACGAGCGATGGGCGCAGGCCATCGCGCAGGATGACATCATCCCAGCGGTCGTCATGAACGTGTCGCCGACATCGGCGCGCGTCCGCATCGGCCAGCAGATCATCGAACTGCGCGGCGATGCCATCGCATGGGCGCGACGCCCGCCGCCGGCGTTCTTGAAGGTTGGCGACCTGATCGACGTGCTCGTCACGCAGATGGACGACTCCGGGAAGATTGCGTCGGTGTCGCTCGAGCAGTCGCCGCTCGTCGAAGGCGCGCTCGTGGCCATCGACAATCGCACGGGGCAGATTCGCGCGATGGTCGGGGGCTTCAGCTTCGATCGCAGCAAGTTCAATCGCGCCACACAGGCTCGCCGGCAGGTAGGCTCGTTGTTCAAGCCCATCGTCTACACCGCCGCCATCGATCGCGGATATACGCCGACCTCTGTCATCGTCGACGAACCGGTCTCCTACGAGCCCGGTCCGGGACAGCCGCCGTATGAACCGAAGAACTACGACGGCAAATACGAGGGAAACGTCACGCTGCGCCACGCACTGGAGGAGTCGCGGAACGTGCCCGCGGTGAAGATGATGGATGCGCTGACGCCGCAGCAGGTAGTCGCCTACGCGCGGCGGTTCGGCCTCGAGTCCAAGCTCGAGCCGTTCCTGTCGCTCGCGCTCGGCGCCGCCGACATGACACTCATGGACATGACGTCCGCCTACTCGGTGTTCCCGAATGGCGGCGTGCGTATGCGGCCCTATTCAATCCTCAAGATTTCAGATCGTGAAGGCAATCTCCTGGAAGAGAGCCGACCGGATGCGCAGGACGCGATCAGAGCCGACACGGCATTCGTGATGACGAATCTTCTGCGCGGAGTCGTGCAGCGCGGAACGGCAACGGCGGCCGGCAAACTCGGCTGGCCTCTCGGCGGAAAAACCGGGACGACCGACGACTACGGCGACGCGTGGTTCGTCGGCTTCGATCCAGACATCACCGTTGGCGTCTGGGTGGGCCATGACGAGCGGAAGCCGATTGGCCACAACGAGACCGGCGCCATGGCCGCGCTGCCGATTTGGATTGAGTTCATGCGCGCGTACATCGAGACGCGCGACCCGAAGAGCCCACCCGACTTCACGCCGCCGGGGAACATCGTCTTTGTGCCGGTCAATGCCGCGAGCGGAGAGGTCGCCGAGGAAGGCGCAACCGGCATCAACGAAGCGTTCATCTCGGGCACACAGCCCGGCACCGCGTTTCCTCACTGATTGTTTTCCGCCTTACCGCAAAGACGCCAGGACGCAGGGAATTTTCACCTCAGAGCCGGAAGTCAGCCACCGAGTCCTTTTCGAAGCCGGATTTCAACCAGTTCAGTTCCGCCAAGTTCGACCGTCTTCTCGATACCGTCAACGACGAAACCTTTCGAGCGATAGAACGCCAGCGCCCCGGCATTGTCCTGCAGCACCCAAACAGTGACATCAGAAAACCCTGAGCGTCTCAGTTGATCCTCTACCTCATCCCAGAGACGTTGCCCCACACCTCGGCGCCAGTGCTTCGGATCAACGTAGATCGCCCGCAGTTCGCTCGTTGATGGGAGTGCGTCCGTATCTCGGCTCGGCCCCGCGCTGATCCAGCCGAGAACACCACCGTGTTCCTCTATCACCCAGGTGCCCGGCGCGCCTTGCTCCAACCTTTGCCGCCAGATGCGCTCGCGCTGATCGACTGACATCGAGGCCAAGAACTGCGCGGGAACGACGCCCTGGTAGGCCGCCTGCCATGACAGGACGTGAATCGTCGCGATCGCTCTGGAGTCTTCCGGTGTTGCGTGTCGAACGACCATGCCGGTTGGGATTTCGTCAGCCGAAGACCACCGTGTTGCTCTCACTACAAAGGCGCTGAGCGGCACGGAATTCCCTTTGACGACTCTGCGTTCCTGCGTCGCCGCGGTGGGACACAGAAACTATTCGTCGTTCATCTCGGGCACACAGCCCGGCACCGCGTTTCCTCACTGATTTGTTGAGCCTTACCGCAAAGACGCCAAGGCGCAGGGAATTCTCCCTCGGCGTCACGGAGGCGGCCTCGACACCCGCATCGCCGTTGTGTCCGACGCGGCGCCGAGTATGGGGCCTGGCCATGAACGTCATCCCTCCTATCTTTCGATCCGTCGGCGCAGCAGATGAAGCAGTTCCACGGACGCCTCAATCTCCTCCTTACGAATGGAGACGCTTTCCACGTTCACACCAAGCGGAATACCCTTGTCCTCTGCGTAGTCCAGAACCTCTGCGAAGATCTGCTCGCACAGCTCCAACGATTTCGGGAGGGGATCTCTGGCGGACTGGAGATCGTTCTCCAGCCACCGCGGAAAAGCTATGCCGAGCCATTTCATGAAAGACAGCGTTTTTTCAGAACCGCACGGCGAGAACGTCAGGATAATTGGCAGAGGCACGCCGCCCGTCTTGTCAACCGCAAGGGCGTAGTCAGACAGCAATGACTTCGTGGACGTCACATCGTAAACAGCCTGTGTAACAAAAAACCGACAACCCATGGCCGTTTTCGCAAGGATACGCTCGTGTTCGTCCAGCGTTCGAGCGTGCCGCTCGGCGATTGCGATGCCGCCAAGGAGAATGTTCGAAGAATGTGGCCGCGCCAACGCGTACGCGTCCGTCAGTCGAAGTCCGACTTGCGAGTGACGGCTAGGTGCACCGACGAGTACTGATATTCGCGGCCGGGCGTTCTCGCTTTCGAGCTATCGGACGAATCCGTCGCGGGTATCTCGGTTCACGCATCGGTAAACGATTTTCGGGACCGCGAGACTCCCAAGGTGGTCATGAGCGTAAACCTCCGGGGGCAGAGTCGGCAAAAACGGGAAGGGTCGTGGCTCCGAAACTCGTTCCGCTTCGTCCTGAATGTCATAGACAATTAGGCCATCGACCGGCAACGACCCAAGCCGCACCAACTGTTGGGCCACGATTGCTTCCAACCGTTCCGATGGGGTCGCCTGCTTGGGCGGAGCGAACCCATAGAGACAGATTCCAGCGTTCCGTGAGGCCAATTTCTCTGCAAGGGAATTATTCACCGCGTTTGCATCGCTGGGCATGAGATCAGGTCGCCGAACAAATAGGGCCGAACATGGGGCTCCTGTGAATCAGCGTGCGCGGAGGTAGTGCATCGCCACCGCGCCGCCGCGGAGCGGCCTCGCCGAGACCAGCTCAAGCTGCCGCGTCGCGGGCAGACCGCTCTGGTACAGGGTCGGGCCGTGGCCGGCGAGCCGGGGATGAACGAGGAACTTGTACTCGTCAATCAACTCGAGCCGGTCGAGCTCGGTGGCGAGCTTGCCGCTGCCGAGGAGCACGCCCATCGCAGTCGCGTCCTTGAGCCTCTGCACGCCCGCGCGCAGATCGCCGCCGATGTGGTGGCTGTTGGTCCACGGGAAGTCCTTGCGCGTCGACGACACCACGTACTTCGGCTTGGCCTCCAGCTTGACCGCCCACTCGCGCATGGCTGGCGGCGCTTCCTCTGCCCCGCGAGCGACGGCCGGCCAGTAGCTCTCCATCATCTCGTAGGTGACGCGGCCCCACAGCATCGCCCCGCTCTCGTCCATGAGGCGGGTGAAGAAGTCGTGTGTCTCGTCGTCGGCGATCCCCTCGCGGTGGTCGACACATCCGTCCAGCGTGACGTTGATGGCGAAGGTCAGGAGTCCCATGGCGAGGATTGTATGACCAGGCTCCCGGCCGGGCCTCTCGCTCCGGCGGCGGCCGGCATCCAGCTGCAGTTCGGTCCCCACGGTACCCGTCCTCGCGCGCCGGGTCGAGGAAGGTGGAACGCACGATCAGCGGCGCGGTTGCCTGGCCGACCGGCTCGCGGTCGATGAGGGCTTGCACGCTGATCGCTCTGGCCACCGTGAAGCGGGGCCGCAGGAACTGGGTGGGGGTGTTCGCCTACCTCGCCTGATCGGCGTTACCCAGGACCGAACGCCTATACCCCCGCGGCGGCAAGCAGAGGAATCAATTCGTCCAGGGCGGTGATCGTGTGGCGTGGACTGCCTCTCTCCAGGACTTCCGCCAGACGGCCGTTAATCCTGCTTGGCTCGCCCCCCTGATGTCTACATCGGGACGATCGCCCACGAACCAGGCCGACGCAGCATCCAACACCCAGCCGTGTCAGCGCTCGGTCGAAGATCGCCGCGTCAGGCTTCCGAACCCCTTCGCGTTCAGAGATCAGTACTGTGTCCATCAACGGGACAATTCCGAGTCTGTCAATCTTCGACTCCTGGGCGAAAGGCCTGGTCCCGATCCCACAGGGTGCCGTCCAAGTCGAACAGGACTGCCTGAATCATGGGTCGTCAGTTTATGGTGTGGACGACGATGCCACCAAGCGGGAGAACACGCACCGGCGTAGCGCCCCGCTAGGTGCAGTGGCTTGTCAGAGAGCCCTCTCACCCGCGTTGAGCATCAGGCCATTTATGGTGAGCTCCACGTGAACGTTGGCGAATCCGGCGTCCGCCAGCGCTTGTTGCTGCTCCTGTTCGGTCATGTAGAGCGCGATGCTTCTCGGTGAGTCGTCGAACGGAGTGTGGTCGCAGACTAGGACGAGGCCGGGGACGGAGAGGACGTTGTGGATCTGCTCGTACAACCGTGGCACGTGGCGCTTGTGTCGCAGTTCGTGAACAGCTTGCATGGAGACAACACAGTCAAACCGACGTCCGACATGGTGCGTCCAGTCCTCGGATTTGAAGCTAGCGAGCACAAACGAGGCTGCAGGAAATGCTGCGAGACGCTCCCTGCTCAAAGCCAGCATGGGCTCCGAGAAATCCATAAGGGTATAGGTCTCGAGGTTCGGGCATCGCTGTAGCACGCGGTGAGCGAGGAGGCCGGGGCCTGAACCGAGCTCAAGGACGCGAGCGCCCGGCGCCAGCCTCGCGACTCGGGCCGCGATGTGGTCTCGGATCTCGGAGCGCCAAGGTCGCGCCCGGTCAGCCGCTTCGCCATAAGCTCCTGCTTCTGCGGCGCTGTCCCAGTCGTTGCCGTAGGGCACATCCTGTTCGTGCAGTGCGTCCATTCCGGTGCTCGCTAAATGCCCAAGGCTCCCTGACAGAAGTCGCGAAGCGACTTCCGAAGACGTGTCACGAATCGGAAGTCCCTACGGCGTCTTATCGAGACCTACAGCTGAGCGGCGTCCGTTGCGGATGCGCCTCCGGCCCGATCATCGGGTCCGGCGAAACGTGTGACCTACTCAACGGACGTCAGTGATTTCAACCGATCTTAACGAACCTTGATGACGATTCCCGCATTTTGACCAACGATGACGCTCACTGTGTACTCGGCGGACGTGCCCAACACTTGAGATACTTCTGGAAGTGTCAGGCTGTGGCGAGCCATCAGCCACTCGACCATGTTCGTTGTCGCTTTGCGAAGAGCGTCGTCCAGAGATGCGCCAAGGCCCGAGGCCATCAGGTGAGTTGAGGATTCGACGCGGGGGGCTGAAATCGAATGCCGGGATAGACGTTCCACTCGAAGAGTCACGTCCATCGAGGTCTCAAGGCCGTTGTTGCTTAGCTCCCCGTCGCCTGACGACACACGAAGCACGGCCACGTTGTGGCGGCGAATGCGTTGTGAAAGACATCCGGCGTGAACTCGTGAAGCTGGCTACCGAGCTTCACCTCCGCAGGTGCTTCTGCACGCTGACATGCAGGGGCGCCAGCAAACAATACGACGAGCAGCAGGAATGCCTTGGCGGCTTGCATCAACGGGCGTTCTCTCCGGAGGGTGT
>Ga0075418_10003510_pt1 | contig 17905 bp, 25 predicted proteins | sample SoiMetdeltSBSDD2_FD_81776 | JGI IMG/M metagenome (GOLD analysis project Ga0075418, IMG submission 81776) | Bulk soil microbial communities from a Populus tree surrounding site in Tennessee, USA - Soil MetaG P. deltoides SBSDD2 | ecosystem: Environmental > Terrestrial > Soil > Tree plantation... | reverse complement strand
GCCACACGGCTCGCTCGGCCACCTGACGCCGACCGAGTTCGTCGAGCAACGTCAGGCGATCCGGGTCGCCGAAGAAGTCGCTTTTTCTAGTTGAGCACTGTCTCGTTACGGGGCCAACGTCACACCGGGTCACGTGACATCACGCACTGGGCCGAGAATCGGGGGCCGGGCAAGGTCGTGTTCGTCGGCGTGGACATCGTCAAGCCGTGGCGTTCCTCGTCGGGCGGAGAGGGCCGTAAGCGTCGCCGGCCGCTCAACCCTCGCCCTCTGAGGTAGCCCCCGTGCCCCGGTGCTCGTCCAGGCCGGGGCGCTGGTGCGCGTCGTGGCCTTCGACGAGATTCGCATGGCGCTCTTGACCAAAAGCGTTAGATTGGCGGGAACGCGTCAATGCGTCGCACTCTGCGCCACGAGTTAGCCCTCGTGTTGGGCGGCGCCATCCTGGGCGCCGTCAGTACCGACTTGATTGCTATCCTTCCGCCGACCCAATGGCGGGCCGTCGTCCTCACTTTCGCCGCACTGATGCTGATTCTGTATGGGTTCGCACTACCCCAGGACGCGCGCCGGACGCTCATCCGAGTGCTGCGCAACAATCGTTGGCGACGGCATCGAATCGGCATTCTGGCCGGGCTCGTCTCGACCACGGGCGACGGCATCGTGTCGATGTCAACGGACATTCCGCCTTCGGAGTGGAAGGAAGCGCTGAAACAGGCTGCGGCCCGTCGAGGGGTACCGATTACCCTCCGGCTTATTCCCGCGACGGCGTCTTTCGACTCATTCGACGCAGTCGTTAACCCATTTGGGTCGACCTATCCCGAAGCAAGCTTTCGCGATTTCCCAGTCTATGGCCGCTTGCTTGAATACATCAGCGCCGGAGGACTATTCGTCAACGTCGCGGATATTCCAACGTACTTCGCCTTTAACGCTTATCTCAGGCGAAGCATTGACCGCACTCCCGCGGTCTACGCGGGGGGCGGTCAGCCGTTTCGATTTTTTGAGCGAGTGCCCCTGATGGAAGAGTTGGCCGTTCGCGTGAGAAACTACGAGCCCCTTGGTCCTCCAACCGTGTCACCCCAGCTGCAACCCGCCTTCACGTCCTGTGGACCTGTTCCGCCGTCCTTGGTCATAACCCGTGCTGCTCTCGTCGAGGGCAACGTCCAGTCTGTCTTCGCTCCCCTGAGCCTGAACCAGGAGACGGCTACCCCTCTATTCTTCTGTCCATACGGTGATGGTCGGGTTCTCTGCTCCCTCGCATTCTTGTCGAATCAGTATCCGCTCAACAGGGCGGTAATGCCGTTTCTCGCCGACTTAACGGTGCATTCGATCACCTCGGGCCATTGATACCCGCCACTGACGCCCCAGTGCAGTCCCGGCTGAGGCGCTGGTGCGTCTACGGGCATTCGGCTAGACTCCCCAGCCGTCCGCCTTGTTGCTGGGTCGAGAGGGAGGGCGAGCCCCGTGGGGTCATCGGAATGACCGTTTTCTCTGGCTGAAGGGCTCATTAGCTTGGGAGGTGCACAGGGAGGTGCACCAATGATTGATCTCGAAGTGATCGACAGAATGTTCGAGGACGGCCGTACCACGGGGACGCAACTTCAGTTCCGCATCTTCGACAGAGCGTGGTTGCTGTCTCTTCCTCAACTTCTCGACGCCGCGAGCCACAAAGCCGGGCAAACGATTTCAGAGCCCGAACTGCGGATCATGGCGGGGCAAGGCTGGTTTCCCCTCCTGCGGGGGGCGGAGTTTGACGGGGACGAGGAGGGTGCGCCGATCTACGCGCCCGACAGGATCGGCCTATTCGTGAAACTCCAGCGTCAGGGCTACACGACGGACGAGCTTCGTGTGATTGCTGAGTTCGAGGAGTGGATGATCGACAATGCTTACACGACAGACGATCTCGCCTACGTTGACGATGATCTGGAAACACTACGACTTCACGCCCAAGGCCGAATTGATGCCCTCGAACACGGCACGTCGAGGGATTCGAGTGGCGCTTCGATCGACCGGACGGCTGAGATTGAACGAGCGCGACGCGAAGTGACGTACATCCAGAATCTTCAGGCCAACGGGGTGCCTGAACGCCTTCGGCAGAAAATCGAGAAGCAGGCGTTCCGTATTCGGGCGGTCAATGAGTTTATCCGAGTGCACCTGTTTGAGTCCGACCGCGCCAAGATCACCGCTGAATACAGCCCGTTCGTTACGTACTCATCCGGTTCTTGGAGCCAGACCGGGGGGTTCAAGGCAGGACCGATCATGTGGGATATTACGGTCGAGTCTGCGCTCGCCTACGGCGACTCGTCCGAGATGACGCCCATCAGAGTCCCTGGGTTTCTTCTTCAGGGTGACCGGATACTTCCGACGCGGACACTCAGACCGGCCGAGTATGCGCAGCGATGGAGAGATCACGACCTCGACGCCTATCTTGAATGCTGGGCCGGTCTTCGAGGCGAGCGCCGGTGCCTGAACTGCTTTTCGGCGTTGCCGGGTGAGGCTGACGAGCGCAAGAGATTCTGCAATGAGAAGTGCCGGAACGCCGCGAAGCAGCGTCGCCACAGAGAACGAAATCCTGACTCGGTCGAGCGGGCGCAGCAACGGTACTGGAAGTCGCTGGACTCCTGAGACAGTCCCGACTTCTGACCCGGGGTCTCGGCCGTGCGTGAAGCCGACTTCAACGCCCAGCGAAGCGAACTCGCCTGCCGCGAATGCGGGGCGGTCGGACTGACAGTTGAGCGGAATCCCAACAACAACGGTGTGCGACCTCAGTGCCCGCGTTGTGGAAGCAAGTCGCCCCTTCGTGGCGTTCAGTGGCTGCGACAAAGCACGGCGGACGACCGTAGGCCACGCCGGTGGGCTGGTGATCCGACTACGGAAGAGGTGTGGGCTGCGAACGGCAATCACTGTGCGTACTGCGGCAAGAGCCGCGCCCTTTGTGAACGGCTGGGCATAGGGCTGACGGTTCAGCACGTCAGACCCGTCGTCTTCGGTGGCGCTACCGGCAGCAGCCTTATTCCGTTCTGTAGTCGCTGCCAGCAGGGTAGTACGGCCGCCTTGGCTGAAACGCGCGGCATTCAGCGGGCGATTCTTGAATCTCATCAACCTTAGGCAGTCCGCCACGGCTAGATCGCGGCCGGGGCGTTCGTCCGTAAAGGTCCTGGTAAAATCTACGGCGATGGCGACGACTCTGGATTGTCAGCTGCGTGGCCTGAAACACGATTGGCGGCGGCGTGAGGAGCGGTATTCGTTCTACTCGACGCAGTCGGCCGGGTTCTACTGGAAGTGTGAGCGGTGCGGTAAGGAAACCGAGACGGACAAGAAACCCGAGAATTGAGTGCGGTTTAACCTACAATAGTTACGGATGCCGGACGGGACGGCTAATCAAGAACAATGGTGGGCAGTCATCGCCCGGGCTCTCGCCTACTTGTGCATTAACGCCACTGATCTTCGGCAAGCAGACCTTACTCAGAAAGCGCTCATGCTCGACAGTCTCGGCCTGCCCCGCCGTGATGTCGCCGCGCTGCTAGGAACAACCGAGGACACCGTACGAGTTCAGGTCAACGCGGCCAAGAGAGGGGAAGCGCGTACGCGCCGTGGCAAGAAGAAGAAGAAGTAACGCCTCCTCAACTTCCGCCCCGCCCGTCTCGCCGGAAGCCCGTGCGCTCGAGCGCATCGGTCGGCTCCTGGCCGTGATCGCCACGAAGGGCCTAAACCTCACGGAACAGATTGGTCTGCTCGATGCCGCAGGTTACTCGGTCCAGGACATCGCTGACATCACGCGGGCGACACCGAATCACGTCAGTGTGGCTTTGTACGGGATGCGCCGGAAGAAGAAGAAGTAGCACCGCGTGGCGCGGATCAACTCGAAGCTGCTCAAGGCGCTCGAAAAGAAGACCGGCCTGAGCCAGAGCCAGATTTACCGACAGATCGAAGCTGTTGTTCGAGCCCGCAGCTTACCCCGGCCTCTCGCGGCGATTGCGGTAGCCGCTGCTCACCGACTGAACATAGCTCGGTTTGCTTCCGCCGAAGATTTGGCTGAGATTCGCCGAGCCGCTCCGACTGATTCACCCGTAAGATCGGTGATCGTACCCGGTCCGACACAGGACGACGCTAGCAGACCAGCATCGACGCCTCGCGGCCGCCGCCCACGTTCACGACGTGCACGGCCAGCCGCCGAGCGTCGCCGTGGCACTTCCGTATGGGTTGTCTACGGACGAAACGAGCCTCTGCGGCGTTCGATGTTCGCGTTTCTTCGGGCGGTTGGTCTTGAGCCCATCGAGTGGCACAAAGCCGTCACGATGACCGGCAAGGGCAGCCCTTACGTGGGCGAAGTCCTTGATCGAGCCTTCCATGAGGCGGCTGCCGTCGTGGTCTTGCTCTCACCCGATGACGAGGCTCGCCTGGCGAAGGAGTTCGTGAAGTCGTCGGACCCGGCTCACGAAAAGAATCTCACGCGTCAGGCGCGGCCAAACGTGCTGTTCGAGGCGGGCATGGCGTTCGGTAAGAACCCGGACAGCACGATTCTGGTACAAGTCGGGAATACGCGGCCGTTCAGCGACGTTGCCGGCCGCCACATAGTACACCTCGACAACAGCGCCGCCCGCCGAAATGAATTGACCAACCGCTTGGCGAACGCTGGATGCAACGTCGACACGTCCGGCACCGACTATCTGACCGAGGGGGACTTCTCCGTGTGAGCCTCTATTCGCCGTCCTCGATTGCCGATCTCCATTCACCGTTCAACTTGTCCCGCACGTGCACGTCATCCAGACCCACTCGCTCTCGACGCCCCCGTCTAGCTCGCCGCAGTTGTCGTGCTCCTGACAGAACGCTCGAAGGTCGAGTAGCAGAGTCCTCATCCCGCGCCGAGCCTGCCGCGCGCCGCATCCGATTGAGAATGTCCGAGTTCTGATACACCACCCGGTGATGATCCGGTAGCACTCAGCGCTCGTCCCTCCAGACCCGTAGCTGCCTGGTAGAATCCCGGCGTGCTCGACCAACGTGGACGGCAGCTCATGGTAGCGCTCGGCTTCGCCGGGTGCTCCATACCTTCGTTCGATCGAGCGCCCGTTGCCCTGCGCTCCTGGCTTGATTCCTGGTCCGGTATCGGCAATGTCGCGGTCGGCATGCCGCGCCAGGGTTATGACCTTCAACTCACGCGGTACGACGAGCGCGGCTGGCCCGCGAGGTTCTACACGAGCGGGATGGAAGACTCGCCGGACCAGCGCAGCAGGGACGTGCTGATGGCGCTCCTCCTGGGAATGAAATGGAAACCGGGTGTCACCACGGGCGTCTTGATGGGATGGGTGTTGGCGTTCTCTGCCTGCACGTCCATTCGGGTCGACCCGATCAGCCCCACGATCCAAATGAAGCACGTGTGTATCCAGCACAATTCGGATGTAGGGGTTCGTGATTTCTTGCCAGTCGTCAGAGACGGGTTTGACCGGCATGGGATCTCGACCGAGCTCGTGGTTCTCGGAGACATCCCGGAACGCTGCGAGTACATTCTGACGTATGTCGCCATGCGGGCGGGTCTCATGGAGTATCTCTATCACGCTGAGCTACGGCTCGAGCATAAGGGCCGCAAGATTGGATACGCCGAGTACCACCTGGTGGCGAAAGGCGGCCTCGACTATGTCGCGATCCTTAGGAGCACACGGGCCGCGATTGATCCGTTGATCGACGACCTTCTCCGCGCCAATGCACCATGAAGCATCGCAGCCGGAATGCTGATCGGCGCGAGGAGCACTGGAAGCGCACACCGTGGCAGACGACGCAGCAGGCGGCGTCGAAGGCCGCTAGTCACGAAAGCCGCCGATAGTTCATTCTGCTAAACTCCCGCCAGCCATCCCTACCGAGGTGCCCATGCGGCTGATCGAGCTTGCGAGCTAACACCGTCGGCCTATAGCGCGCCAAATGGAGAGTGCGATGAGGCGTTGGCTGCGTCACATCGTCGCGTTCATGGTGGTCTCACCCGCCGTCGCCGCGTCCGCAGCCGCCGATGTTGTCGAGATGAAGGCGGGCGAGCGGGTCGAAGGTGTCGTAAGTCAGGTGACGTCTTCCACGGTATCGGTAGAGGTCGGCGGGCAAACGCTGATATTCGAGCGCGACAAAGTAAAGGCGATCCACTTCGGCGGCGGTGCGGGCCGTGAGAAGCAGGATCAATCGTCGGCACTCCATGAGGCCGTTAAAGCGTTGAAGGCCCTGGATTCGGCAGTCGGCGGCGGTGTTACTTACCGCGATTATTCGTCGCGCGTGATCGACGCAAAAATCATCGTCGACCGATTCGTGGATAAGCCCGAAGCCACGGACCCTGAAACCATCCGCATCGTCCGCCGTGCGATGGCGTACCACGTCGCTGCGTCTGCTGTGTGGAACGCGAAAGTATCCAACCGCCTCTACTCCGATGTGGACCGAGTAGTCTACGAGTGTGTTGAGGCGAAGGAGATGATTCGCCAGGGTCAGGAGGACCGGCAGGTGGGAGGCTCCAAATTGCAGGCCGGACTTCCAGCGCAACAGATCATTGCAAATTTCGGTGGACTACCGCTGATTTGGCGCTGCGCGGCGCGAGACACCGCCGATGCTACAAGGCGAGTGAGCGAGCGTTGACGTTTCGTTCGTCCTCACCACCCGGAAAGATGATGCCGGGCACCGGATGGGGGGAGCGCACCCCGTGGCACGCGACGCGGCGGTCATCGGCATGCGACGGCCTAAACGACGAACCGTGCGCTGTCTGCGAGAGACTCTATGGCCAGACTGCTTTGGATTGGTGAGAACAGCTACAACAAGGGAGGTCTAAGCGCTAAGGCATATCTCATACGACGGTCGGGCCGCCGCGTAGTCATCCGGTACGGGTCAGTCGAGAGCGTCGGCGGCATGGGCGGGCGAGTTCATTGGCTCTCTACGCCGCGCCTCCACAAGCGCCTGTTTCCAACCGTGCGAATGGCGGCGGAGTTTGTAACGCGCCAGACCCTCAGGAAGCATGAGCGAGGCTACGATCGCCTACCGGGCCGAGTGCGGGTACATCGGAAGCGCTTGCGGTGTGACTTCTGTGGCTCTTGAGCCCGCGTGAAGCGAGCGAACGCCGAGGAGGACACGATAATGCGACCCGCAAGACCAACCGGGCCAATTGCCGTCGTGTTGTTTTTATTTTGCCTTTCGGCTGTGCAAGCCCAGCCGCAGCCACCGAAGCCAGCGATTGAAGGTACGGGGCAAGCCGGTGAGCACTCAACAAAATGGGCGGTATATATCCTCTCGGACGCGGCACCGGGAGAATACATCGTCGCCGTTGAGGACTTGATCGGCACCATCGGCAAGGGCGGAATCTTGAACATAGCGCGGCTCTATTTCGCCGGTATTGAGGGGCGAACCTTGCATCTCTATCGAATAGAAACTAAGGACGGCAGAGAGCAAGGACGCTATCCCATTCTGCTACCACTCGCGCCCGACAACACCACTGCGATCAGAGTGCGACCCATCTTTGCTGACCGTTCGTACACGGTGCGTCTTCGTTTGAGTTCCGAGAATCTTTTGGCCGGGGTGCTGAACAAATGAACTACGGCACGGACGAGTCATGATGCGATTCCGTAGAGCCTCAGCGCTTCTTGTTCTCTGCTTGCTCACCTCGGCCGCGACTGCCCACGCCGAGTGCGCGGGTTAGGATGCTGGAAGCATATTTCGATGAGAGCGAGCGATCCGGTGGCATCTTTTGCTTGGCCGGATTTGTGTTCAGGCGAGCCGATGTACGAAGGTTCGACAAAGAATGGCGCCGTCTGATTGGCCCTAGATATTGGCCATTCCATATGGTCGATTTCGTGGCTCGCCGAGGCGCATTCGAGAATGTACCGCAATGGCAGCGGGACAGCTTAGTGCGTGCCATTGCGGCCCTTATCAATCACCGGATCGCCTTTGGCGTCGTGATTTCCTGCCGAATCCCAGAAGTCCATGCGGTCGCACCAAGATGGATCGAGGGTTTCGGCCACGCCTATCCGGTCCTCTGTCATCTAGCAATGGGCGCGGTTGGCAACTGGGCTCGGGAGCATACGCGACACGAGCGATCGCTAGATAGTGTCGCCTACATCTTTGAGGCAGGACACGGCGCGCAGTGCGAAGCCCAACGCTTCATGTCAAGAATCGCACAGGACCCGGGCGCAGCCGAGCTATATGACTACTACCGCTATGGCAGTCACGCATTTCAGCCGAAGCCGTCGCTTGCTGCTCTCCAGGCCGCCGATTTCTTCGCGTGGGAATGGGCAAAATTTTACGACGAAACCGTGGAGCAGGGGTTACGACCGATGCGGGGCTCGTTGCTAGCACTTCTCAAACGTAGACCGCATCGCTTTCAGGCGACGCACATCACTGGCGAGCCGCTTCGACGGTATATGGATCAGTTTCGTAAGCTGGGCTTGGCCCAACTGAGAGAAAGCGGCCTGTTGTGAGCCGCCGTAAACGACAATCGGAATCTGGCTGCCACCACATCCTGGTACTCGATACCGTGGACCCGCGAGGGCCGAAGGGGAAGTGATGCGGTGGACTACGCTCGGGCCGGTCAATTCAGAGTGGAGCGGTCCAGATTTCGGTGTCCTCGAGCCGATTGATGTTGGCTGGGGTGTGCGCCTCGTCCCGCTCCCAGAGTGGGTCAGGCAGGACCGCATTACTCGCTTGATGAGTTGGCTAGAGCGGGAAGTGTACATCGGAGAAGCGACGTTCGCGCTGTTGATCGAGTATGAGGCCGAGTCGCTCGGCGATCCGGACCCGGCATCAAAGATCGGACGGATGTCGAAGCAAGATGTGGCGGCGGAGAATCTGAGACGGGCGAATCTGGGTTTGTGGTTGGCTCGTCCATCGTGGGCGGGATTTAATCTGGTCATCAGCGCACATCAGGAACAAGACGATTGGATACATCGGCAGAATTACCAGACGGACCCTATTCGTCCGATTGAGCGCGACACGACAAACACTCTCACGAAAGCCGACATCGAGGTAGCCAAGAAACTCAGCGATGCAGCCTCCACGCTGTCGGCTGAGACATCAACGTGGATGGCGATGCGGCTCTTGTGGAAGGCGCTGACGGATTCGTGGTGGGAGAATCGCTTTCTGCTCCTCTGGGTGGCTCTGGAAGCACTATTCGGCTCTGCCAACCCGAATGAGACAACATATCGTCTGAGCCAGCGACTCGCGTTTTTCCTGGCGGAGGATCGGTCGAAGGTTCGGGGCCTATATGACCGGGCGAAGGAAGGCTATTCCGCCCGCTCTCGGGTGGTTCATGGCTTTCGGCATTTGAGTCTCGGCAAGCAGAGGGCGGATGATCTTCTGGCGGACGCTGAGTTCTTCGTCAGGGCCGGATTAACAAAGATCCTGACCGACGATCGGCACCTTCAAGCCTTTGCTGGTAAAGGCCAGCGTGAGGATTTTCTCGACAGTCTGGTATTCGGGTAGCCGGGGCCTCGCTCGCGGCTACGGCGGCGTGAGGTCTCGCGCCACCGCTTCCACAGAGGCTATCGCGCCATGAGCCGTCGCGCGGTCACACTTCTGCCCGAGCCGCTGCGCTCTGCCCGGGTGGATTAGGTCTCTGAACCTCCGAGCGAGCCGCGTTTGCGCGGCCGTGTCGGCTGCGATGATTCCCAACTGTGCTGCCACCTCGACGTACTCGTGCAAGTCCCATCGCTCGGGGTTAGCGTCGGGTTGGCGCGTCAGTACCGGCGGCTGACTCCCGCGTAAAGCCGCGATCGCGCCCGCTCGGGCTCCGGCGTTCTGCGTTTCGTGTTCCTGCAACGCCCAGAGGAGGAGAGCCTCGACGGCAGAGCCCGCAAGTACAGTGGCGCCCTTCCACTCGCCCTCGGCCAAGTCCTGATGCGCCGTGCTCATGTCCAGCCGAATACTGTCTCGGAGCGCCTGGTCGCCGATGAAAGGCAGCTGTGTCGTTTTTGGTGACGGTGCCTCGTCGGAGCATGACGCGAGGGCGCGACGGACGAGGGTCACAGCATGAAGCGGCCCGAATCCTGGCACAGTCACTACGTGATACTGCTTGTTTCCTCCCTGCCAAGCTTCAACTGCCGCCTCTAGACTGCTCACTCCGGCGAGCAACTCCATGTGCCGATCGCTGTCGAGCGGAAGCAGTTCCTCGGGAACTTGCCGAACAAGGTTCAGAATCGTGACTATCTGCCCGAGTTGACGGAGGCTGATCATCGGACATGCTGAGTCCGGATTCATACTCTGCGCCGCCGCCCAAGTGAACATCCGGTCGATCACCGCTACCGCCTGGCTCGGCACGACGCGCGGCACGCTACGCCTCCTTGACCTTCACTCGTAATCCACGGTTGCGCTAGCGGCGCAGTGACTCGTCCCTGACCAAGGGTTTCGACTCGTGTCCACGCGTATGCGATCTTCCGCGATCCTTTGTAGGCGCCGCCCGCGTTGCGCCGCAATGTCGTGAGCGACGCTGGTCACGGTAGACACACATGCGTGGCGCATCTCAGAAAAGTCGGGGAAGAACTGATAGCGTGAGCGATTGACGGAAACGCGAAAGCCGTTGGGCCGCTCATCGAGGCGGTACTCCGTATCCTTGTCGAGCCGGGTATATGGGCCCGCCGAGTGTGGGGTCGGCGTGGCGCAGGCGCAAAGAATAAGAACAGCGATGAAACATCCTCGACCGGCCCGGTAGCGAACGGCCAGCGCACTTCGCCCCGCTTTGCAGTGTGACATCGCTCGATGGAACGTACCGCTACACGGGTTTGACGGTCAAGGCACAGTCACGATGGCGCCGCCAGAGAGAGCCAAATCCCACCCACTGGTGTGTGCGGCCCCAATTGGATAGAGTACCGGGCCAACCGACTTGGACCGAGGCGCCTATGCACTGGATCAGACGTGCCGTCGTCGTGCTCGTGCTCGTCTTACTAGCTGGTTGCGGACAGATGTACTGGACGCGGCGTGACGGGAAGGCGACGCTTGAGCGGTTCGCGACCGATCACCGGGAATGCCTGATGACGACGGGCGTTCCGGTCCAGGATCGGCCAGGATACGTTGTCGCTACGGAGCAGAGTTTCCGCGTATGTCTGCTGTCGCGGAACTGGTATCGCGAGGCGTGGAACTCGTGGGACGTGCCGCGTGGCCGGTTCAGAAGTCTCGAGGACTTCGAGCCGCGGCCAGTGCAGATCGACACGCTGCCAGAGCAGTCGTCCCGAGCCGCCCTCGACGTGTACGAGCCACGCTATTACGTTCCGATGGAGCGTTGTATCGAGTGTCCGGTTCCGTAGGCGCCCGCCGGGGGACCAGCAAGCGGGGTTGCACTCGTCATTCGCGCTACCTCCGCGACAGACAAGCAGAATCCAAGCAGAGCGTCGGAGCGGGCCGAAATAGTGTCCGCTACCGTCGCGGAATCATTGATGCCCGCGCGGAGCGTCGTCGTGGGCATCGAAAACCGCCGCGGTCGAACATCCCCACAACGACTCGACCAATGCGTCCAGAAATCCACACGCTTGGCACGCACTAACGAAATCTCGCGGACCCACGCCGCAACTCGCATCCGCTCGCATCGCTTGTGATCGTGTGAGCTGCACGGCCGCACAAACTTGCGCTAGAGGCGCTCGCGCCGATCCACCAGCTGTCGAACGCGAATCACACAGCCGCAGCTTGCACTTGCCGGTCGGGGCGCGGGCGCGCGGACACGGCCCGTGACGCGACTCCGGTCCTAAGCGCGTGGTCCGTCGAAGAACGTCGAGGGATGTAGGGAGCCCACACTAGAACGTCACGTCGCGTACCGTCACGTCACGTCACGTCACGTCCGTCTTGTGTCACGCAGGAGAAATCTGCTGGCATCGCCCGGCGGTGTCACACGTCCGGTGACTACTAGGTGAATCCGGGATGCTGCTCAATCAGCTCCCTGCCTCCCACGTGAACAAGAATCTGCGGTCAGTCTCCGGTGATGTCACGTGCCAAACGACCTTTGGGAGACAACACCTGCTCACTTCCACTAGCGGCCTTCAGCCGCTTCTAGCTGCGACCCCCGAACCCCCGGCTTTGCCGGGCGACGAAGGAGTGCTTAGCCTTGTCCGAACCTCTGCTGCTCACCGTTATCGAAGCCGCCCGCCTGTTGGGCGTGCATCCCCTGTCGCTCCGGAAAGCCGTTGCTCGCGGATTCCTCGAGCCCGTCCACCCGCTCGGCACCCGGTCTGTGCGCTTGCGCCGGGCCGACGTGCTGCGCCTGATTGAGCCCACGCAGGCCGGGAGCTGATGTCCGTGGCCTTCTATTCCTTAGGCGACTTCGACCCGCGGCTGAGCGGCTCCGATTGGGAACGGCGTCGAAGCGGCGATGGGTGCGTTGACCGAGTTGGGATCGTTGCGCCCCGACGTGGTGCTCGCGGCCTAGCTTCTACCCGGCGGGCCGCTCGGTGTCACGCTTGGCGTTGTGATCGTAAGACTTCGCGTGGAGGCTGACCCCAGCCACGCGAGACAGGGGGCGGCTGATGCCGACCCGCACAGGGGCTGCTGAGGTTTGGGCGGTGTGAGCTGCATGGGCATCAGCGGCTCCCTGTGTCTCTGCCTTTGGGGTCATACCAGCGCCGCCCTGCGGCGCCTGAGCGCGGAGGCGCGAGCGATCAAGCGAGTGCCGGAGAATCCCGCAGGTCTCCGAATCGCGCTTCTCCGCAGGATTTTTGGGGAGCGGGCTTGCATTTTTATGAGCCGCAAGCCCTTGTCCGCAGTGACGATCAACGCAATCTCTGAGCAGTCTCTCTAACTGCGGCGCTTAGAGAGATCGACACGCTGACGCGGGGTTAGCGCGAGTTCCCAACGTTCACGCCGCCTCACGTTTCACTGATCGCGTTGTCTACATTCTCTATGCGGCCAGCCACACACTGACCGGGAGACAGACGAACGACTATGACGCACATACCTTCACTCGTTCACAACAGACGCCGCACGCTCGACGGCTCACGCCGGGCTTGCGGCGTCTTCGCTTTTGAGGAGACGCAGCGATGACAATCACAAGCCTGATGACACCTGAGCAGGCACGCGAGATGGAGCCGAGGTTTGCGCCGGTTTTGGCGGTCTACGAGAGAAGGTGTTCCGCGATGATCCGCCGTTGACACCCGAGGAGGACGGGCGGGCTATCTACGTGAAGCTTCTCCGAGTCGGCGCGTTCTGGAAGGACGGCCACGGCCACGTGTACTTCACACGGCACTCTGACGGTGAGGACTACCGCGTGGGGAGCAACCCCCGGTGGCGCTTCCCGCGTTTCGTTGGCGGGCTGCTCAACCTTCCAGTCCGCGCCGCTCGGACTCGCGAGGCCCTCGATCAAATCGAGGAGCGGATGCGAGTAAACGCTACGACCGCGACGCTGATACTCGGTGACGGGATTGACGACCTGCTGACCGTTCCCGCTGCGAGTACGCAAGCCTCCCAAGATGGTCACGAAGAAGAAGCATCTCGGCGGCTCGGGCCGACACGGTAGGCACGTGATGCGGAGATCAGCATGACCGCCCAACGCGATACCCGGCTCGCCTACTCGACCGAGCACCACACCACGACCGACCTGAGCTGCGCCGCGTTCCTGATGGCGCGCGGGCATCCGCTGCTCGGCACCGAGCGGCAACTGACCGGGCGTTGTGTGTTCACGTTTCCAGCGGCAGCTCGCGAGGATGCCGTGGCCTTCTACGCGAGTGCCCAGGTGCCAGCCCGCGCCTTCGCGAACGCACTCCGCGACCTCAAGACGATGATCCGAGAGCTGTAAGCCCGAGGAACCCGCACACCTATGACGCCGACAAGCACCGTGCCTGTAGTCGAGTCTCCCGCAGAACCGATACCAACTGAATCACCCGCCGACCGTCTGGCCCGCATCCGTACCCTCGTAGCCGAGGTGTTCGCCGGGCCAGTCATCCCGGATCTTCTCGAGCTGGCTATGGCGACCGCTATCAGCCCGCGAGTCGTGCCCCACGGCCCGCCCGTATGGCTTCTATTTGAGGGTCCGCCCTCTCGCGGCAAGACGGCGGCGGTGGATCTGCTCAAGGCGACGGCTGAGGGCGCCGATCGTCTTACCGTGTTCGCACCTAAAATCACTCTCGGTTCATTGACGAGCGGCTTCAAGGACGCAAAGACAAGCCGGCGTGCCCCGGCTCTGCTCAAAGAGTTCGACAGCCGGTGCTGGTGCAATACGGAGTTCTCGACGCTGCTCACCGGGGACTCGAAGTCCGTGGCGCCGATTTTGGGTCTCTTGACCGCCGCGTTTGACGGGGACCTGCGGGCCGCGTTCGGCAACGTCACCGAGCAGAAAGAGTCGGCGATCCTGGAACTCAAGAGCCGGTTCAGCCTGCTCGGTTGCATCACGCCGCAGGTTCGCCAGAAGCACGCGCACCTCCTGTCGCAGCTCGGGCCCCGGTTCCTGTCTTACCGGCTTCTGTCCCTCACCGACGCGGAGGAGCGAGAGGCCTTCCGGCTGATCCGTGAGCCGCTGCGCCCGACACAGCTCAAGGATCTCCAGCAGCGAGTGAAAGCGCACATGCTGGCGACCCTCCGGGAAGCGGTGCCGGTCACGGTGTCCGACGGGATGGACACTATTCTGCAAGTGCTCGCGAAGCTCGTCGCGGCGGGACGTACTCCCGTCAGCTTTCGTGACGGCGTTGCGATCGTCGGGGAAGCGGAGGACCCGCTGCGCGTGTATCAGCAACTTCTCGCGCTGCTCATCGCACTGGCGCACATCCACGGCACGGCGACACCGAGCCCCCGCGCCCTCCGGCTCGTGCGAGACGTTGCGCTCAGCTCATTCGAGCCTCAGCGTGCGGAAGCTCTCACGGTGCAGCGGACAAACCCTGTCGTCGCGCTTTCCCGGTTCGAGCAAGGCGAGTCCCCCCAGTGGCTTCACGGCCTGACTGTCTCGCGACTCGAGGAGGCAACCGGCTGGAGCAACGACACGGCGGCTCGTGTCCTCGATGAACTCGTGGCGCTCGGTCTGTACTCCGTGGACAAGAACTCGGCGGTCGTGGACACCGCCCCGTCGGGGCGCCGCCCAACGCTGTACGTCCCGGTGCCCGGCTTGCGGTGCGTGGTCAACGCCACATTCGAGGAACACCCGCCGAGGCTCGTGTCGGCGATCGAAATGCTGTGGAGCCCGGATGACCTCGCAGGGCGCCTGAGCCCCGCTGACGCTCGTCTGGCCGAGGTGCTCGCCGAGCAACGGGCCGCGCGGCTCCGGGAATTGGCGGAACTGTGCCAACAGATCCAGAAGGAGCGGCCAGAGCTGCCCCCGGAAGAAGTGTCCCTCTTGGCGATCCAGCGGGCTACGGGCGCCAAATGGTCGCAAAACGAAGAGCTAACAATTGGCGCCTAACCCCTCGAACCGGTGTCGATGTGTTTTCCGCAGCGAGACGGGTATGTCTGACTGTGTATTAGGGCCTATAAGTCACACCCCCGTCTGGCTGCGGAAAACTCCTCGGGTTGGTAAATCGACGGGTCGCCGACCGTGACGGACCTCGAGTGGGAGCAGCTACGGGACACCCTAGCAGCGGAGGACCTAGCCCAACAGGCCATCCTTGAGATGCTAGAGGCTGAGGCGAAGGGGACACCCGTCGCCAACCCGCTCCATTGGTGTCGGAAGTGTGCGGCTCGCCGCCGAATCAACCAGCGTAAGCGTAACCATTTCGATCTAACCGAAGACACGCACGATCGCGTTGAGGCGTCACTCCTCCCCGGGCTCCAGGAGCCTGCGTCTCAACTCGAACTGCTAGCCGCCGGGGAAGGGCGCGCCGAGGACGAGCCCAAGCTTCGCGTCTTGTCCATGACCTCAGCGGCTGTTCGGAAGCGCCGCTCGCGTCGAAGACTGCGCGACGGGAGAAAGGCCGCTTAGGGTATGCCCGGCACCGGGTCGTCGCTCCTAGAGGCTCCAAGGTCCGTACAGAAGCTATGCTTGCCCTATTCCCAAGGAGGTTCTCCGTGCCCAAGACCGTTTCCGTGTCGCCCGTATCGTCTGAGAACACAGAGGATCGCTTGCTAGCACTTCGTGAAGTTGCAGCGCAGCTCTCGTGTAGCCCGGGGCTGGTTCGGCGGCTTGGCGCCCGCGGCGTGCTGCCTCGGATCAAGATCGGGCGGCTGACCCGATACCGTGCCTCGGACGTGGCTCGCCTGGTGGCTCAGGGAGTGCCGGGTGGGCAATCGCCGACCCGTCTAGCAGCCTAGAGAGGCTCGCGCTAGGTGCTCGGCTTCCGCTTCGCGCCCCACCGTGCGCGAGCAGCTTGACGCGCAATCTCCCGACGTTGGTCCGCGGTCAGCTTGCGAGCCCGGGTCTTGCCACCCGTGGCGCCCCATTCACGGAACAGCTCGGCGTGCTGCTTGAACACCCGGCTCAGGGCGCGGCCGTAGGCCCGAGCGGCCTCCTGAGCAGCGACCGTCAGCTTGGGGTTCCGTGGCCGCGCCATGTCCCGAGTCTAGGACGTGCTTACCCCTCCTGCAAGGAGGGCCGTTGACTGAGCGCAATGCCTAGGGTAGGGTAAGCATATTTCATCACGAAGCCGATCGGGAAGCGAGGAGGAGCGGGACATGACCGAGCCGGGCAGCGACACGCCGACACGGAAACCACGCGCCACGCGGAAGCGTGACGGCGTATTCCAGCGCGACGGCCGTTGGTGGATCAGGTGGACGTGCTCGCTCGGCCACGACCACCGGAACCCGATCGGCAACACAAAGGGCCAAGCGCGAGACGAGTACCACAAGCGCCGGGCAGCCGTCCGCCGAGCCCGAGAGGATGGTCAGCATTACTGCCCGCGCCTGGAACCTCGCCGACGCGCGGTGACGTTCGGGGAGCTGCTGGATGACTACGTCCATCGCCGCGACCTCCGCGCCCGCGATGAAGCAGAGCGCGAGCGGCGTAGGCGCAAGGAAGCCGCCCGCGTCGAGTACGTGCGAAGTCGCCTAGGACACGTGCCAGTGTCGGCCATCGCAGCGAAGGACGTAGAGGCGATGTACGAGGACTTGAAGGGCCGCCGCATCGGCGAGGGTGACGAGGCTCGGCCGCTTGCGGTGGCGACGATCAACCGGTACATGAAGCTTCTACACGCGGTGCTGAGGCTCGGGGTGAAGCGCGGACTGCTGCTGACCAACCCCGCGGCTTCTCTCGAGCTGGCCCGCGAGAACAACGCCCGCAACCGCTGCTTGTCAGCCGACGAGGAGGCGCGGCTGATGAAGGCCCTGCCCGCGTGGCTGCGACCGCTCGTTGTCGTCGCGATGCATACCGGGATGCGCCGCGGCGAGCTGCTCGCGCTTCGGTGGGACGACGTAGACCTTGCCTCCGGCCAGCTCCGCATCCGGCGCGACAAAGCGGGCGACGGGCGGTGGGTGGCGCTCAACTCCGAGGCGATCGAGGCGCTCCGGACCGCCAAGCGCCGATCGGTCGTGTCTCCGCTCGTGTTCTGCACACCCGAGGGCCGCAGCCTCGGGGCGAACTTCAAGCGGTACTGGCAGCCCGCCGTGAAGGCCGCGGGACTCGCCGATTTCCGGTTCCACGACCTCCGGCACACGTTCGCCTCGCGGCTCGTGGCCCGCGGGGTCAGCTCCTACATCGTCCAGCAGGCGGGCGGGTGGAAGACCGCGAGCATGATGCAGCGATACGCTCACCTGGACCCGGCGACGATCCGCGCTGCCGTCGAGTTGCTCGCGTTGCGGGGTCCGGCGTCTTCTGCGTCCGCATCCGGCACCGATTCCGGCACTACACCGTCCGCGGAGCGTTCTGCGGAGATGTCGGCTGGCGCGTAACTACCCGTTCGATATGTGGTGCGCCTGGCAGGAGTCGAACCTGCGACCCTCGGATTAGAAGTCCGATGCTCTATCCAACTGAGCTACAGGCGCGCCCAACTAAACTAATACGTTACGAGTTTCGCGGGGCGTCATTTCGAGGGCCGCGCTGAACTTGCGTTGAGAGCGGGCGGTC
>Ga0075418_10003505_pt1 | contig 17914 bp, 13 predicted proteins | sample SoiMetdeltSBSDD2_FD_81776 | JGI IMG/M metagenome (GOLD analysis project Ga0075418, IMG submission 81776) | Bulk soil microbial communities from a Populus tree surrounding site in Tennessee, USA - Soil MetaG P. deltoides SBSDD2 | ecosystem: Environmental > Terrestrial > Soil > Tree plantation... | reverse complement strand
ATCGACTGCACCGAGTGACGTCATCACACGCCGGTGCTCCCGGATCTCTTCCTCCGCACGCTCACCCTTGATCGCCACCATCCGTCCATCCGGACGTAGCAGCGGCAGGCTCCACTTCGTCAGTTTGTCCAACGACGCCACCGCCCTGGAGACAACCGCGTCCATCTCCCCCACTTGCTGTCGCACGGACCGATCCTCGGCCCGTCCCCGAACGATCGTGATCTCGAGACCGAGATCGTCGACCACCTCGCGCAGAAACTCGGTGCGGCGAAGGAGTGGTTCGATGAGCGTCAGCCGAAGGTCGGGCCGGGCCAACGCCAACGGTATCCCGGGCAGGCCCGCTCCACTACCTATGTCGGCGATCCGGTCGTTGGAATCGAACAGTTCCGCGACCGCCGCGCTATTTAATATGTGGCGATCCCACAGCCGGCCTACTTCACGCGGCCCGAGGAGCCCGCGTTCCACTCCCGTGCCGGCCAAGATTTGGGCGTACCTCTGCGCGCGGTCCAGCCGTGATCCGAAGAGGGCCGCAGCGGCTGCCGGCGCCGCGGACACCTCCACATGTTTCACGTGAAACATCCTCCGCATCTCGCGGGCCGGGAACGGATGGCCGCGGCAGGAACTACATCCGTGTAACTCTTCAGTCGAGCAGAACGACGACGCGCCGTGACGGCTCGACGCCCTCGCTCTCGCTGTGCACTCCGTCCACGGCGGCAACCGCGTCGTGAACGATCTTCCGCTCGAACGGCGTCATCGGCGTCAGCTCTTCCCGCTCTCCCGACTCCAACACCCGTCGCGCCACCTTGTCGCCCAGCGCGGCCAACTCCTCGCGCCGCCGCCGGCGCCACCGCGCGATGTCGAGCATCAGCCGGCTGCGTTCACCGGTCTTCTGATGCACGGCCAACCGGGTCAGCTCCTGAAGCGCGTCGAGCACTTCACCCTTGCGACCCACCAACTTGTTCAGGTCTCCGCCACCGTCGATGCTCACCACGGCGCGGTCGCCCTCGACGTCGAGATCGATGTCGCCGTCGAAGTCCAACAGGTCCAACAGCTCCTCGAGGTAGTCGCCGGCGATTTCACCCTCGGCAACCAACCGCTCCTCCAGATCCTCATCGCCCGTCGCGGGTGCGCTGTCGGTGCCGTTCTCCTCGACCGCCAACTCCTCGCTGCGTTCCGTCGTTTCGGCGTCCGTCATGTGTGTCTCTCCCTCATCCACCGGATCGTGCTCCGGTCAACGTTTCCGTTTCTTGGGCCGCGCGCCCGGGCGCGGGGTCGCTCCTGGACGCGGTGCGGCGTTGCCCGCCGCCTTTCCATCACTCGACTTGCCCGCGCTGTTGGACCCGGCCTCGCCGTCGGTCGCCTTGCCATCCACCACCGCGTCTGACACGTCGTCGGTGACGGGTGCGGCCTGCGCCTTGCGGGCGCGGTTCGGCTTGGCGCCCGGTGGCGGCGCGTTGGCCGCCCGTCGCTCCTGCGCTTCGAGCTTCTTCGCCTCTTCCTCCTTGGCGATATTCCCGAACACGTAGTGCTGCTGTGCGAACGTCCAGATGTTGTTCGCGAACCAGTACAGGATGATCGCGATCGGCAGGAACGGGCCACCGACGACGACGCCCAACGGGAAGACGTAGAGCGCCAGCTTGTTCATCATCGCGGTCTGCGGGTTCGCGGCCGCTTCGGGGCTCTGCCGCGCCACCGACGCCCGGCTGTTGAAGTACGTCGCAATGCCGGCGGCGATCATCAGCGGCACACCAACAGCGATCACTGCCGGACGGCTGAATTCGGTGAACGCGCCCAGGCCCTGGTTCTGAATCATGGTGGCGCCCAATGGGGCGCCGAACAGATTCGCGTCCAGGAAGTGGCCGACGTCCGTCGCGCTGAATACGTAGTTGCCCAGCGACCGGTTCAGCTCCGGTGACAGCTGCGGCTGACCGAAGCCGCCCTGCGTCCGGTTGAACGAGCGCAACACGTGATACAGGCCGAGGAACACCGGGACTTGCGCAAAGATCGGCAGACAGCCCATCAGCGGGTTGAACCCGTGCTCCCGCTGCAGCTTCTGCATCTCCAGCGCCATCCGCTGACGGTCCTTGCCGTACTTCTTTTGCAGCGCCTTGATTTGCGGTTGGAGTTCCTGCATCTGGCGGGTCGTGCGGATCTGCCGGACGAACGGCTTGTAGAGGATCGCGCGCAGTGTGAAGACCAGAAACATCACCGACAGGCCCCACGCGAAGAAGTTCGACGGGCCAAGGATGAAGGCGAACGCCTTGTACCAGACCCACATGATCGCCGACACCGGGTAATAGATGACGTCCAGGCTGAACCAGTTAAACACGAATCTCGCTTTCCAGATCGTCAGCGGCACGTCCGCACTCACGGTCATCAGGCACGGCGCTGCGGCGTTCGGGTATCGGATCCCATCCTCCCCGATGCCACGGCCCACACTTCAGCAGTCGCAGCAGGGCCAGCCAGCCGCCACGCACCAAGCCGTACTCGGTCAGCGCGTCGACCGCGTACTGGCTACAGGTCGGGGTGAAGCGGCACGTGGGTAACCGCATAGGCGAGATCATGTGGCGGTAGAGCTCGATGACGAAGACCACTCCCCGCACAACGGGTGAGCCGTTGCGTCCTACCTGAGCCGCACTCATCGGCTCGACCCACTTCGCGGTCGGGTTCGGCGTATCGCGGTCCGCAGTTCCTGCTCCAGTCGGGCTGAGATGGCGTGCCGGCTGCTCGGCAGCGCGCGGATAACCACCCGGTCCGCCGGCTCCAACTCGTCGATCACCGTGCGCGCGACGTGTCGCAGCCGACGCGCTACCCGATGCCGCTGCACAGCGCTACCCACAGATTTCGCGACGACCAATCCGATGCGAGGTCCGTCGCCGCCGCCGGGTGACCGCAAGGCATGCACCACGAGATCTGGCTGCGCCGCCCGCACCCCATGACTGACGGTCGCGCCGAACTCCGTCGACCGAGTCATCCGGTATCGAGCCGGAAGCACCGCGCTAGATCCCGCGTCGAATCACGCAGTGAGCTTGCGGCGACCCTTGCCGCGCCGGTTCGACACGATCGCCCGGCCGGCCCGGGTGCGCATCCGCAGCCGGAACCCGTGCACCCGCGCCCGACGACGATTGTTGGGCTGGAAGGTCCGCTTGCCCTTGGCCACGGCTGTTCACTCCTTGTTGCGTCTGGCATCCGCAACCCACTCCGATGAATCGATACGGTGGGGACGCGATTGCCGTTGGTAAGCTCGTCCGTCTCGCTAGCCGGCGCGGTCTCCAGAAACTCCTGGGTCGCAGCCGTATCGCCACGTGCGGGCGACTGTTCGAGGGTACTGATGAGATTTACTTGGGTCAAACCTCGTCCGATCGGCGCGCAAAGCTTCACAACCGCCACATCGGTCCCGTGCCGCCGCCGGGCAAAAATCTCCCCCCAAGAATGTTGCAGAACGGTTGGCACCCGACGAGAAAACTGTTAGCTTCTGCCAATGCCGATTCGATAACGAAACGGCGACAGACAACGAAGCGGGGATGCCCACACAGCCGCGAGCCCACAGAACGCCACACCACTGTGACGAGCCCCGGCCCGCGGCGTCCTCGCCGGTAGACAACAGAGCGGCGGCGACTGTCCTGTCTCCACAACCTGTGGATAACTATGTGGACAGTTCGTCATCGTTCCTTTGGTCGTCTCTAGATCGGCCTCAAGGGGGTACTAGTCATTGACAGCTGACCCCGACCCACCCTTCGTCGCCGTCTGGAACAACGTGGTTGCCGAACTCAACGGTGAGTCCGACACCGGCGAAATTCATAACGGGGATTCCAGCCTCCCTACCCTGACCCCCCAGCAAAGGGCCTGGTTGAAGCTGGTTCAGCCGCTCGTCATTACCGAGGGATTTGCCCTGCTGTCGGTGCCGACACCGTTTGTGCAAAACGAGATCGAACGCCACCTGCGCGAGCCGATCATCACCGCACTCAGCCGTCAGCTCGGCAAGCGTGTCGAGCTCGGCGTCCGCATCGCCGCCCCGACTTCCGACGCCTCCGAGGAGAGCCTCAACGGGTTCACCCCCGCCGCCGTCAGCCCGGAACCCGACGAAGTCGATGAAGACTCCGAGGCCCTCGCGAGCGCCGAGGAAAGCTGGCCGACCTACTTCTCGAGCCGGCTGCAAAACACCCCGTCCGGCGAGCCCACCGCGGTCAATCTCAATCGCCGCTACACGTTCGACACCTTCGTCATCGGAGCCTCCAACAGGTTCGCTCACGCCGCGACACTCGCGATTGCTGAGGCGCCCGCGCGGGCATACAACCCGCTATTCATCTGGGGCGAATCCGGCCTAGGGAAGACCCACCTTTTGCACGCGGCCGGCAACTACGCCCAACGGCTGTTTCCGGGCATGCGCGTCAAATACGTCTCCACCGAAGAGTTCACCAACGACTTCATCAACTCGCTGCGCGACGACCGCAAAGCCTCGTTCAAACGCAGCTACCGCGACATCGATGTGCTCCTGGTCGACGACATTCAGTTCATCGAGGGCAAGGAAGGCATCCAAGAGGAGTTCTTCCACACCTTCAACACGCTGCACAACTCGAACAAGCAGATCGTCATCTCCTCTGATCGGCCGCCCAAGCAACTGGCGACCCTCGAAGATCGACTGCGCACCCGGTTCGAGTGGGGACTGATCACCGACGTTCAGCCACCCGAACTCGAGACCCGCATTGCGATTCTGCGCAAGAAGGCACAGATGGACCGCCTCGATGTACCGGGCGACGTGCTCGAGCTCATCGCCAGCAGCATCGAACGCAACATCCGCGAACTCGAAGGGGCGCTGATTCGCGTCACGGCATTCGCGTCGCTGAACAAGACACCGATCGACAAGGCACTCGCCGAGATCGTGCTGCGCGACCTGATCGCCGACGCGACCACCATGCAGATCAGCACGGCCGCGATCATGGCCGCCACCGCCGAGTACTTCGAAACCACCGTGGAGGAACTGCGCGGACCGGGTAAGACCCGAGCGCTCGCGCAGTCCCGCCAGATCGCCATGTATCTGTGCCGCGAACTCACCGATTTGTCGTTGCCGAAGATCGGCCAGGCCTTCGGCCGCGACCACACCACGGTGATGTACGCCGAGAAGAAGATCCGCGGCGAGATGGCCGAACGCCGTGAGGTGTTCGATCACGTCAAGGAACTCACTACACGAATCCGCCAGCGCTCCAAGCGCTGACCGCTCTTCGTCGACCCGACTCGGCGCGTTCCGCCGAAAAATTCTTCTAAAAACTTTGGCACCGTCGGTATCACTTGTCACACAACCGCGGTGTGGATCGCGGTGTGGACAAGTTGCGGCCAACCGTCGCATTACCCAGCCCTTCGTTCACAGCACGACCGGCGTCCACACTCCACCCGACTGCAACAGCAGGCTATCCACAGTTCACTCACACCCCGGCACGCGTGCCACGCTGGGCCGACAGTGGGTTATCCCCAATGTCCACAAGCCCTAATACTGTTGCTTCTATATCTCCGTAGGTTCTTCTTTGAAGAAGCCAGCTGGGGACACATCGATTCACTGCGCGCAAAACGGCTTTGCGACGCCCAATGTCACCCCCATCGATTAGCTTTCAAGTTGAGCGCGAAAGATCTACGGTGGTTCAGCGACAGCCGTTACGGTCGTCGACACGCATCGGGGAGACGCGTGGTCTGACACCGAGAAACCGCTGGTTAGACCTTATTGTGGTGTGTATCGAAGGGACGCTATGGACGTGGCGACGACAACCGTTGGTCTCACCGATTTGAAATTCCGATTAGTTCGCGAAGACTTCGCCGACGCCGTGGCCTGGGTTGCCAGGAATCTGCCCACCAGACCTACAGTGCCCGTCCTTGCCGGCGTGTTACTTACCGGCACTGACGACGGGTTGACGATCTCCGGATTCGACTACGAAGTGTCGGCCGAAGTTCAGGTTGCAGCCGAAATCGCTTCTCCTGGAAGCGTTTTGGTGTCCGGTCGGTTGTTGTCCGACATCACCCGGGCACTGCCTGCCAAACCCGTCGATGTCAGCGTCGAAGGCACCCGGGTGTCATTGACCTGCGGCAGCGCGCGGTTCTCGCTGCCCACCATGGCGGTCGAGGATTACCCGGCGCTGCCGGCCTTGCCCGAGGACACGGGTGTCATCTCGTCTGAGCTGTTCGCCGAGGCCATCGGTCAGGTCGCCGTTGCCGCCGGGCGTGATGACACGCTCCCGATGCTGACCGGCATCCGTGTCGAGATTTCCGGCGAGAAGGTGGTTTTGGCGGCCACCGACCGTTTCCGCCTGGCGGTACGCGAGCTGACGTGGTCGACCGAATCCGCGGACATCGAGGCCGCGGTGCTGGTGCCCGCCAAGACTTTGGCCGAAGCCGCGAAAGCCGGGGCCGACGGCGCGGACGTGCATTTGTCGTTGGGCGCCGGGGCGGCGGTCGGCAAGGAGGGCCTGCTCGGCATCCGCAGCGACGGCAAGCGGAGCACCACTCGCCTGCTGGACGCCGAGTTCCCGAAGTTCCGCCAGCTGTTGCCCACCGAGCACACGGCGATCGCGACCATCGGTGTTGCCGAGCTCACCGAGGCGATCAAGCGTGTCGCGCTGGTGGCGGACCGCGGCGCGCAGGTGCGAATGGAATTCGCCGACGACGTGTTGCGGTTGTCGGCAGGCGCCGACGATGTCGGCCGCGCTGAAGAGGATCTTCCCGTCGCCTTCTCGGGTGACCCGTTGACCATCGCATTCAACCCGACGTACCTGACGGACGGGCTGGGCTCGTTGCACTCGGACCGCGTGACGTTCGGTTTCACGACACCCAGCCGTCCCGCGGTGTTGCGTCCGGCCGGTGAGGATGATGGGAGTGTCGGCGCAACCGGCCCGTTCCCGGCCGCTCAAACCGACTATGTCTACCTGTTGATGCCGGTGCGGCTTCCGGGCTGACCGGCCCTACCGCCACGAAAGAGGCGCGCACATGCAGTTAGGTCTCGTCGGCCTGGGCAAAATGGGTTTCAACATGCGGGAACGCCTGCGTGAGGGCGCGCATGAGGTGATCGGCTACGACCCGCGTCCGGAGGTCACCGATGTGCCGACGCTCGCGGCGCTTGCCGAAGCGCTGAACGCGCCGCGGGTCGTGTGGGTGATGGTCCCGTCCGGTCCGATTACCCACGAAACCATCGCGTCGCTCGCCGATGTACTCAGTCCTGGTGACATGGTGATCGATGGCGGTAACTCCCGCTACACCGAGGACGGCCCACACGCAAAACTGTTGGGCGACAAGGGAATAGCGTTCATCGATGCCGGTGTGTCGGGCGGCGTCTGGGGATTGAAGGAAGGCTATGGCCTGATGGTGGGGGGCAGCAATGCCGACATCGAACGGGCAATGCCGATCTTCGACACCCTGCGTCCGCCAGGGCCGCGCGAAGACGGGTTTGTTCATGCTGGACCGGTCGGCGCCGGGCACTACGCCAAGATGGTGCACAACGGCATCGAGTACGGCCTCATGATGGCCTACGCCGAGGGCTATGAGTTGTTGGCGGCCGAGGACCTGATCACTGACACCCAGGCCGTCATCCAGGCTTGGACCAACGGCACGGTGGTTCGGTCCTGGCTGCAGCAGCTACTGGCCAAGGCGCTGAAGGAAGACCCGAAATTCGTCGAGATCAGCGGCTACACCGAGGATTCTGGCGAAGGCCGGTGGACGGTCGAGGAGGCCATCAACCATCGCGTGCCGATGCCCGTCATCGCCGCCTCGTTGTTCGCGCGGTTCGCGTCCCGCCAGAATGACTCACCGTCGATGAAGGCCGTGTCTGCGCTGCGGAACCAGTTCGGCGGCCACGCCGTCAAGAGGATCAGCGAGTCCGGATAAGTGCACGTCCGACGCCTCGCGCTGACTGACTTCCGCTCGTGGCCGCGGATCGAACTCGAACTGGAGCCCGGCCGGACGGTCTTCGTGGCCCCGAACGGCTTTGGTAAGACGAATCTCGTTGAGGCGCTGTGGTATTCGTCGACGCTAGGCTCGCATCGCGTAGCGTCGGACGCACCGCTGATCCGGGCGGGTGCCGAGCGTGCGGTGGTGTCGACGATCGTGGTGAACGACGGCCGCGAATTGGCCGTCGACCTCGAAATCACCGCAGGACGGGCCAACAAGGCGCGGTTGAACCGCTCCCCCGTCCGCTCGGCCCGTGAAATCCTCGGTGTCTTGCGGGCCGTGCTGTTCGCGCCCGAGGACCTGGCGCTGGTACGTGGCGATCCCGGCGAGCGCCGCCGCTACCTTGACGAACTGGCCACCACAAGACGGCCCACCGTCGGCGCGGTGCGCGCAGACTACGACAGAGTGCTGCGACAGCGCGCGGCGCTGCTCAAGACCGCCGGCGCTGCCCGCCACCGCGGGGACCGCAGTGTGCTCGACACCCTCGATGTCTGGGACGGGCACCTCGCCGCGCATGGCGCCCAACTGATCGCGGCGCGCGTCGAGCTGGTCACTGAACTGGCCCCCGAGGTGGAAAAGGCCTACCAACTGCTGGCGCCGTCGTCACGACCGGCCGCCATCCAGTACCGCAGCGCCGTCGAGGTGGTCGAGAACGAGGCGGCCGCGGGCAACGACAGCGTGGAGGTGTTCGAGGCTGCGCTGCTCGACGCGCTGGCCCGGCGCCGCGACGCGGAACTCGAGCGCGGGGTATGCCTGGTCGGCCCGCACCGCGACGACCTCGAGCTGCGGCTGGGCGATCAGGTCGCGAAAGGCTTTGCAAGCCACGGAGAATCGTGGTCGATGGCGTTGGCGCTGCGGCTCGCCGCGTACGAGCTGCTGCGGGCGGACGGCGGCGACCCGGTGTTGCTGCTGGACGACGTGTTCGCCGAACTCGACAACGCGCGTCGGCAGGCGCTGGCTAATGTGGCCGCGTCCGCGGAACAGGTGCTGGTCACCGCCGCGGTGCACGACGACATTCCCGCCGGCTGGGATGCGCGCCGGATCGAGATCACCATGCGCGACGACGACACCGGCCGGATTTCGATGGTGCAGCCATGACTTCTGAAGACGAAGGCGAGTGAGGATCGCAGCGAGGGACGAGCGAGGACCGGAGCGAGCGGGGAGTCGAGCCAATGACTAACGACGACGAGGACGACGACATCGAAACAGGACCGCCCGCCCACTTAGCCGGCCTTGCCGGGATGGACCTGGTACGGCGCACGCTCGAGGAGGCGCGCGGAGCGGCGCGGGTGCAGGGTAAGGACGTGGGGCGTGGCCGCAGCGTGCCGGTCCACCGCCGGGTGGCTGGGACCAGCCGACGACGGTGGTCGGGCCCGGGCCCGGATTCGCGCGATCCGCAGCCGCTCGGGTCAGCGACGCGCGACCTGGCGCGCGCCCGCGGTTGGTCCGGGCGGGTTGCCGAGGGCTCGGTTTTCGGCCGCTGGACAGCGGTGGTTGGGGAGCAGATCGCCGCCCACGCCACACCGACCGCGCTGAACGACGGAGTGCTCACGGTGTCCGCCGAATCGACCGCATGGGCGACGCAGCTGCGGATGGTGCAGGCGCAACTGTTAGCCAAGATCGCGACGGCGGTCGGCGACGGGGTAGTGACATCGCTGAAAATCGTCGGTCCGGTGGCTCCGTCGTGGCGCAAGGGGCGCTATCACATCGCTGGCCGCGGGCCCCGCGACACGTACGGATAGCGGCCTACCGGCTCATTCCCTGAGAGCCGCCAGAAAGCCGCGATCTTAGCTCGCAAGCGTCTTGACGCACCTCGGATCGAGAAATTCCACAGGCGACGCAAATAGGTGTGTAGAAACGCCGCCTCAGAATCGGTCCTGGCGCTACTTCCCGGTAGACTGTCCTCATGACTTGCCGGCGGTAACGACTACCGCCGCTGCGACCCCCAAGGAGACCCTTCCGCCCGTGGCTGCTGCGAAGAAGAAAGCACAACAGGAATACGGCGCTCAGTCCATCACGATTCTCGAGGGGCTAGAGGCTGTCCGCAAACGTCCGGGCATGTATATCGGCTCCACGGGCGAGCGCGGTCTGCACCACCTCATCTGGGAGGTGGTCGACAACTCCGTCGACGAGGCGATGGCCGGCTACGCCAGCCGCGTGGACGTGCGGCTGCTCGAGGACGGTGGCGTCGAGGTCACCGACGACGGCCGCGGCATCCCGGTCGCCATGCACGCCTCCGGTGTACCGACCGTCGACGTCGTCATGACGCAGTTGCACGCCGGCGGCAAGTTCGACTCCGACTCCTATGCAGTGTCGGGCGGCCTGCACGGCGTGGGCGTCTCCGTGGTCAACGCGCTGTCCTCCCGCCTCGAGGTGGAGATCAAGCGCGACGGCCATGAGTGGTTCCAGTACTACGACCAGTCGGTGCCCGGCACGCTGAAGCAGGGCGAGGCCACCAAGAAGACCGGTTCGACGGTGCGGTTCTGGGCAGATCCGAACATTTTCGAGACCACGAACTACGACTTCGAGACCGTGGCACGACGGCTGCAGGAGATGGCGTTCCTGAACAAGGGGCTGACCATCACGCTGGTCGATGAGCGGGTGACCGCAGCAGAAGTGGTCGACGAGGTCGTCAGTGATACCGCCGAGGCGCCGAAGTCTGCCGAGGAGAAGGCTGCCGAGGCGGCCGGCCCGCACAAGGTGAAGAACCGCACGTTCCACTACCCGGGCGGGCTGGTCGACTACGTCAAGCACATCAACCGCACCAAGACCGCGATCCACCAGAGCATCGTCGACTTCTCCGGGAAGGGCGAGGGCCACGAGGTCGAGATCGCGATGCAGTGGAACGCCGGCTACTCGGAGTCGGTGCACACCTTCGCCAACACGATCAACACCCACGAGGGCGGCACCCATGAAGAGGGGTTCCGAGCGGCGCTGACGAGCGTGGTGAACAAGTACGCCAAGGACAAGAAGCTGCTCAAGGAGAAGGACGCGAACCTTACCGGCGACGACATCCGTGAAGGGCTGGCGGCAGTCATCTCGGTGAAGGTGGCCGAGCCGCAGTTCGAGGGTCAGACGAAAACCAAGCTCGGCAACACCGAGGTGAAGTCGTTCGTGCAGCGCATTTGCAACGAGCAGCTGGGCCACTGGTTCGAGGCCAATCCGGCCGAGGCGAAAACGGTTGTGAACAAGGCGGTTTCGTCGGCACAGGCGCGCATCGCGGCGCGCAAGGCCCGCGAGCTGGTGCGCCGCAAGAGCGCCACCGACATCGGCGGGCTGCCCGGCAAGCTGGCGGACTGCCGCTCCACTGATCCGCGCAAGTCGGAACTGTATGTGGTGGAGGGCGACTCGGCCGGCGGCTCGGCCAAGAGCGGCCGCGACTCGATGTTCCAGGCGATCCTGCCGTTGCGCGGCAAGATCATCAACGTCGAGAAGGCCCGCATCGACCGGGTGCTGAAGAACACCGAGGTCCAGGCGATCATCACCGCGCTGGGTACGGGCATTCACGACGAGTTCGACATCACCAAGCTGCGCTACCACAAGATCGTGCTGATGGCCGACGCCGACGTGGACGGCCAGCACATCTCGACCCTGTTGTTGACGCTGCTGTTCCGATTCATGAAGCCGCTTATCGAAAACGGCCACGTGTTCCTGGCGCAGCCGCCGCTGTACAAGTTGAAATGGCAGCGCAGCGAGCCGGAGTTCGCGTATTCCGACCGTGAGCGCGACGGACTGCTCGAGGCCGGCAAGAAGGCCGGCAAGAAGATCAACGTCGACGACGGCATCCAGCGGTACAAGGGTCTTGGCGAGATGGACGCCAAGGAGCTGTGGGAAACGACGATGGATCCGTCGGTGCGCGTGTTGCGACAGGTGACTTTGGACGACGCGGCGGCGGCCGACGAGCTGTTCTCGATCCTGATGGGCGAGGACGTCGAGGCACGCCGCAGCTTTATCACCCGGAACGCCAAAGACGTTCGCTTCCTAGACGTTTAGGACAAATTCAATGACTGATACCACGTTGCCGCCCGGCGACGAAGCCGGAGACCGCATCGAGCCGGTCGACATTCAGCAGGAGATGCAGCGCAGCTACATCGACTATGCGATGAGCGTCATCGTCGGCCGTGCGCTGCCGGAGGTCCGCGACGGCCTCAAGCCGGTGCACCGCCGGGTGCTCTACGCGATGTACGACTCGGGCTTCCGGCCGGACCGCAGCCACGCGAAATCGGCGCGCTCCGTTGCCGAAACGATGGGTAACTACCATCCGCACGGCGATGCGTCGATCTACGACACCCTAGTCCGGATGGCGCAGCCGTGGTCGCTGCGCTATCCGTTGGTCGACGGTCAAGGCAACTTCGGCTCGCCCGGAAACGATCCACCGGCGGCGATGAGGTACTGCGTCACGGGTGATGCATTGGTGCGTTTGCCGTTTGGGCAGTCCGTCCGGATCGCCGACATCGTTCCTGGAGCACGACCGAACTCCGACAACGTCGTTGACGCGAAGGTGTTGGACCGGCACGGCAACCCAGTGGTGGCCGATCGCCTGTTCCACTCCGGCGATCATCAGACCTACACGGTGACGACGGCCGAGGGATATACGGTCACGGGTACCGCCAACCATCCCCTGCTGTGCCTGGTCGACGTGGCCGGCGTGCCGACCTTGTTGTGGAAGTTCATCGAAGAGGTACGGCCGGACGACCGCGTGGTGATCCAGAGGACACCGCCGACCGAGTTCGGCCCTGGAGACTGGCACGACACGCTGGAGGCGCTCCTCTTGGGCGCCTTCATCAGCGAGGGATTTGTCTCGGAGCGGCGCGCTGGCTTCAACAACCTCGACCGCGAATACTTCAACATCGTCGTTGCCGCGTACGACGCCGTAGTTGGTGGTCAGCGCTATGTCTCGGAGCGAACGATCGCTTCGGGATCGAACCTCCTTGAGCTCGATATTCACAATCTGGACGCCGTGCGGACGAGTCGGCTCGCCGACCTCATCGGCCAGCGGTCGGCGGACAAGGTCGTGCCGCAATGGCTCTGGCAATCCCCGGCCGCAGTCAAGCGCGCATTCCTGCAGTCCTTGTTCGAAGGCGACGGATCCTGTTCTGCGCTGTCGCGCAATACGATTCAGATCTCGTACTCCACGCGCAGCGGGCGTCTCGCGAAGGATGTCCAGCAGATGCTGCTGGACATCGGCGTGATCTCGCGCCGTTACCTGCACGCGACGGGCGAGCACAAGGTCGTCATCACTAACCGTGCTCATGCCGAGGCGTTCTCGGCCCAGATCGGCTTCGGCGGGGCTAAGCAGACGAAGCTCAAGGCGCTGCTACAAGCCTTGCCTCCAAAGGCTGCAGGCTTGGACACCGACCATGTTCCGGGCCTCGCCGCCTTCGTTCGTGCGCACGGCGGCGGACGCTGGGTCGACAAAGAGTGGTTGCGCAAGCACAACATCGACCGGCTGTCCCGGTGGCAGCGCGACAGCGCTGAGATCCTCAGCCACATCAGCGACTCCGACGTCCGCGCGATCGCTTCGGACCTGACCGACGGGCGGTTCTACTACGCGCGCGTGGCCTCAGTGACCGACGCTGGCGTGCAACCGGTCTACAGCCTCCGTGTCGACACGGAAGACCACGCCTTCATCACCAACGGCTTCGTCAGCCACAACACGGAAGCGCGGCTCACTCCGCTTGCGATGGAGATGCTGCGTGAAATCGACGAGGAGACAGTCGATTTCATCCCGAACTACGACGGGCGCGTGCAGGAGCCGACGGTTCTGCCGAGCCGGTTCCCGAATCTGTTGGCCAACGGTTCGGGCGGTATCGCGGTCGGCATGGCCACCAACATTCCGCCGCACAATCTCGGCGAGCTCGCCGAAGCGGTGTACTGGTGCCTGGAGAACCACGAGGCCGAGGAAGAGGCCACCCTGGCCGCGGTCACCGAACGGGTCAAGGGCCCCGACTTCCCCACTTCGGGCCTGATCGTCGGGTCGCAGGGGATCAACGACACCTACACCACCGGGCGCGGATCCATTCGTATGCGCGGTGTGGTGGAGATCGAGGAGGACTCGCGCGGCCGCACCGGGATCGTCATCACCGAGCTGCCGTATCAGGTCAACCACGACAACTTCATCACCTCGATCGCAGAACAGGTCCGCGACGGAAAGCTGACCGGTATCTCGAACATCGAGGATCAGTCGAGCGACCGCGTCGGCCTGCGAATTGTGGTCGAGATCAAACGCGATGCGGTCGCGAAGGTGGTCCTGAACAACCTCTACAAGCACACCCAGCTGCAGACGAGCTTCGGCGCCAACATGCTGTCGATCGTCGACGGCGTGCCGCGCACGCTGCGGCTCGACCAGCTGATCCGGCACTACGTCGACCATCAGCTCGACGTCATCGTCCGGCGCACCACCTACCGGCTGCGCAAAGCCAACGAGCGGGCCCACATCCTGCGCGGTCTGGTCAAGGCGCTCGACGCGCTCGACGAAGTCATCGCGTTGATCCGGGCATCCGAGACGGTCGACGTCGCCAAGCAAGGCCTGATCGAGCTGCTCGACATCGACGAGATTCAGGCCCAGGCGATCCTCGACATGCAGTTGCGTCGCCTGGCCGCCCTGGAACGGCAGAAGATCGTCGACGATCTGGCCAAGATCGAGGCCGAGATCGCCGACCTGGAAGACATCCTGGCCAAGCCGGAGCGTCAGCGCGGCATCGTGCGCGACGAGCTCAAGGAGATCGTCGACAAGCACGGTGACGAACGTCGCACCCGCATCGTCCCGGCCGATGGCGAAGTTTCCGACGAGGACCTGATCGCGCGCGAGGACGTCGTCGTCACCATCACCGAGACGGGGTACGCCAAGCGCACCAAGACTGACCTCTACCGCAGCCAGAAGCGTGGCGGTAAGGGCGTGCAGGGCGCCGGTCTCAAGCAGGACGACATCGTCAACCACTTCTTCGTGTGCTCGACGCACGACTGGATCCTGTTCTTCACCACGCAGGGCCGGGTGTACCGCGCCAAGGCGTACGACCTGCCCGAGGCCTCGCGCACGGCGCGCGGTCAGCACGTCGCGAACCTGCTGGCCTTCCAGCCTGAGGAGCGGATCGCGCAGGTCATCCAGATCAAGAGCTACGAGGACGCGCCATACCTCGTGCTGGCCACCCGCAACGGGCTGGTGAAGAAGTCCAAGCTCACCGACTTCGACTCCAACCGCTCGGGCGGCATCGTCGCGGTGAACCTGCGCGACGGCGACGAATTGGTCGGCGCGGTGCTGTGTTCGGCCGAGGACGACCTACTGTTGGTGTCTGCCAAGGGCCAGTCGATCCGGTTCTCAGCTACCGACGAGGCCCTACGTCCGATGGGTCGGGCCACCTCCGGTGTGCAGGGCATGCGGTTCAACGAGGAGGACAAGCTGCTCTCGCTGAATGTCGTGCAACCCGACACGTATCTGCTGGTCGCGACGGCCGGCGGCTACTCCAAGCGGACCGCGATTGACGAGTACCCGGTCCAGGGCCGCGGCGGCAAAGGGGTGCTGACGATCCAGTACGACAAGCGTCGTGGCACTCTGGTCGGAGCGTTGATCGTCGATGACGACACCGAGTTGTACGCCATCACCTCCGGTGGGGGCGTCATCCGGACGGCGGCTCGCCAGGTCCGCAAGGCGGGGCGGCAGACCAAGGGCGTTCGGTTGATGAACCTGGGCGAGGGCGACACACTGGTTGCTGTTGCGCGCAACGCCGAGGAGAACGAAGCCGACGCCGCCGAGGCCGACGCAACGTAACGACGGTAAGGAGCCGTAGGTGAGTTCACCGAACGAGCCGGGATACCCGCGCGCGGGTGAAGCCCCCGGTAGCGCCAACGGCTCCCCGCCGCACGATGGTGGTTCGCTCGGCAACGCGGCGTCGCGCACCGGCGGCGACGTCCCCCCTTGGCAGCGGGGTCCGGCGGCGCGGGCGGCTCGGCAGCCACAGCGCCAGTCGCCGGACGCCGGTCACCCCCCGGGCGTGGATGCCCGGCTGAACCGCTTCATCGGCGGCGGAGCGGGATCGCCGGCGCCGGCGCCGACGCACGAGCAGAGCGCCCCGCCACGCGGGGAGCGCACGGAGACCGTGCGGCCCGAGGCGTATGCCAGCGAGCTGCCTGACCTGTCCGGACCGATGCCTCGAGAGCGCAAGCCGGCGGCCGACCGGCCCGCGCCTGAACCGGCTCGGCCGGCGAGTCAGAGCCCCGGCCGCATCCAGGTCGGCACCCGGCAACACAAAGGCCCGGTGCGGGCCAGCATGCAGATCCGGCGGATCGACCCGTGGAGCACGCTCAAGGTGTCGCTGGTGCTCTCGGTTGCGTTGTTCTTCGTGTGGATGATCGCCGTCGCCTTTCTGTACTTGGTGCTCGGCGGCATGGGCGTGTGGAGCAAGCTCAACAGCAATGTCGGCGACCTGCTCACCAGCGCCAGCGGGCAGACCGGCGGCGAGCTGGTGTCCAGCGGGACGATCTTCGGCGGCGCGGCATTGATCGGGTTGGTGAACATCGTGCTGCTGACCGCGATGGCCACGTGTGCGGCCTTCATCTACAACCTCACCACCGACCTGGTCGGCGGGGTCGAGGTCACACTGGCGGATCGGGATTGAGTTTGGGCCGCAGCTTACGATTGCGGTAGTCTCGTCGCTCGGTCCGTGCGCGATTACGGGGCTATAGCTCAGGCGGTTAGAGCGCTTCGCTGATAACGAAGAGGTCGGAGGTTCGAGTCCTCCTAGCCCCACGGAAAGGTCCACACCATGAGGCTCGTGGTGCTGTTCGCAGCAGTCGCGATCGCCGTGATCGTCTGGCGATCGCGACACGGCGTCGAGGTGTGGCATGCAGCGGCCGACGCTCCATCCTGATCAATCAGGGGCCTTAGCTCAGTTGGTAGAGCGCTACCTTTGCAAGGTAGATGTCAGGAGTTCGATTCTCCTAGGCTCCACTCCCCCGCACGATTTCAGCCATGCCGGCCTCGGTGATGGAACAGCAGTCCGCCGTACTCGCCGAATGGGTACTGCGCCTGGTAATCGATCGTGGGCGGCAAGGCACTCACCTGTGCGTTCCCCTCCGTCTGGCAGACGCTCGCGTTACCAGTGAAGCTGCACGGCGGTGGAGTGGCGTCCGCCTGCGCCAGCGGCGCGATCGCGATTGCGGCAGCGCCACCTGCTGCCATTAGCAGCGGAGCAACGAATGTCCGGATTTTCATTAGTTCGACCTTTCTTGTGCGAGCAGTTCGGGGTGAACTTGCTTGCGGCCGAAGCTATGTGCCCGAGGTAGCCGTTGGCTCTGTTGTGCGCACAACCCGCACAACAGGCGATTATCAGCTTTTGCGCATTGTGCTCAGGCGGGCTGCCCATTGGCGATGTGGTCTGTCCCATGCCAGGCATCGACGGCATTCTGCAGGGGCAAGCCGAGCGCGTTGCAAAGTCCAATCACTGTGCCGAAGCTCGGGCTGGGCATTCTGCCGACCTCAATCTTGCGCAGTGTCTCCGGCGAGATGCCGGCGTTGCGCGCGATCATCTCGGGGTCGCGACCGGCTCGGGCTGTCCTCATCAGCGCGCCGAGACGTTGCCCGGCTCGCACCTGCTCTGGGCTCAGAGGTACACGCACCATGTCGGTCAGCATAGCCGGTATTTAAGTACCGGTACTGGTACCGTCGCTACGGTATAAAAATACCGATCGGAAGGCCCAGCATGATCGAACTCAAGACCGCTCGAGAGATCGACAAGATGGCGGTGACTGGTGAATTCGTCGCGGAAACGCTGGCGACGCTGTCGCTCGAGGCGCAGCCCGGAGTGAACCTGATGCAGCTCGAGCACCATGCCCGCACGCTGATTACCGACCGCGGTGCGGACTCGTGCTACTGGGACTACGCGCCGTCATTCGGTCGCGGTCCATTCCGGAATGTCATCTGTCTGTCGGTCAACGACGCTGTGCTGCATGGCCTTCCACGCGACTACGTGCTACGTGATGGCGACGT
>Ga0075418_10003503_pt1 | contig 17919 bp, 13 predicted proteins | sample SoiMetdeltSBSDD2_FD_81776 | JGI IMG/M metagenome (GOLD analysis project Ga0075418, IMG submission 81776) | Bulk soil microbial communities from a Populus tree surrounding site in Tennessee, USA - Soil MetaG P. deltoides SBSDD2 | ecosystem: Environmental > Terrestrial > Soil > Tree plantation... | reverse complement strand
GCGGCCTTGAATCCATCCACGAGTTTCCAGCCGATAGAGCATCGGATATAGCGAGGCGACGTGAAACTGCAGCACGCCTTCGGAGCGCTGCTCAATCAGCTTGGCGATTTCATATCCATGGCGCGGCCGATCCTCGACCATCGCCAGTATTAACATCTCAGCGCTTCCTCGTTTTACTTCCTGGTTGAGCATATGTAAGCCGTCCCTATATGTGGCGCCGCCATATATACCGCGGTGACACATATGAAGTCAACCCAGAGCCTTTTTTTTCCGAATGTACGGGTGATCTCGGCCGGCGTTGACCGAAGCGTCAAGTCTCGAGAAGGAAGTTCATGGTCTCCGCGAGAAATATGTCCAGCTGATCGTGGTGGACCCAGTGGCCTGCGTTGGGCACTTTGATCAGCCGATGGTTTTTGATCACTTGTGCGCGGCCGTCGGACTCGGGATCCGACGCCCAGCTCTCCATCCCCCAAAACAGCAATACAGGGCAAGCGATCTGACCCATTATCTCGATGAAGTCCTCGCGGTTGTGACCATAAGGCGCGAACGGCCGGGCGTAGTTGTCGAACTTCCAAACCAGCGAGCCGTCAGCGTTCCAATTGGTTCCATGCAGTGTCAGATGGCGCGCAACCTCGTCCGACAGGTGCGGGTTCGCCTCCTTCATTCGCGCGACCGCCAAATCGAGACCCTTGTAGCTGTGCGGATCGCGACGTTCTGACTGGCGGATTGCCTCGATCCAACTCCGCATTCGCTCCGACGCCGGACGGAAAATCTTGTGAGTCGGCGGCGGACCCAGTCCCTCGATGGAGACCGCTTTTTTGACGCGGTCGGGATACACGCCAGAATAGAAGAGCGTCACGATCCCGCCCAGCGAGTGTCCGACCAGATAAATTGGCGAAGAGTTGATTATGTCAGCGAGGGCGGATAGATCGAGCACATGCTCGGCGATGCTGTAGAGAGCGCCCGGCGCCCACTGGCTGTTACCGTGCCCGCGCAGGTCGATCGCGTAAACGTGAAAGTGCTCGCGCAATGCTCGCGCAACCCAATCCCAATTACGAGCGTGATCCAACCCGCCGTGAACCAGGATCAACGCTGGCTTGTCTTCATTGCCCCAATCCCAAAAGTGCAGCTTCAACCGGTGTGAGTAGTAGTAGTGAGAGATCGGTTCCAAGTTCTTCTCCGCATTCATTTGTTGTTTGAGTTCCTAGGACTCTTACTGCATACCGATGGCGTCGTCAACTGGAGGTTGGCTCCGTCCGCGCAGTTTGATTAGTCTTCGACTTTGGACCGATGAAGCAGATCAGTTTCGGAACGAACGCGCGAGGTGTTTTTCCGTCAAGAACATAGCGAGGAAGGGAAGTAATAAGGTGAAGGCCAGCGAGATAATCTGAGCCACATCGTTTGACTCAATAGCATCCTTCAAGCTCACGTGTAATAGCATCGCAATCAGACCCAGTAAAGCTAGAGCCATTCCCGCGAACTTGTTTCCGGCTTGCCAGGCTGCATCGTTGATCATCGATCGTCGCGAGCCATATCCCAGTACCCAATTGCGACGTAGTCTTGGAGAGAGCCAATACATTGTTGCGCCGCCCAGGATGAGCACGACATCACTCGCCATTAGCAAGTGCCCGTAATTATACATTTGAGTCCTACCGCTATCTTTGAAAGTTCTAGTTAATGAAGGGGCCTAGCCTTCCAGCCGAAATTTAAGCCGACGAAACCCGAGGCGTCAAGAGAAATCATCAGAGTTACCCGCTTGACTATACGTTGGACCCTGAGATAAAACCGACCGGCTGGACGGTTTCAAAACGTCATTTCACTCATCGAGAATTCCTGGGTCAGAATGGTCAGAATAATGGATTACCAGCGGTTCGCTGTTTAATTCGCGTTAGGTACTGTTGAGAGAAAGTAAAGGAGATTTGATGAATAGGAAGCTGATCAGAGTTTTGGCGATCGTGATGGCAGCGCAGATGCTTGCTTTCGGTTTGGCAACCTTCGGCTCAGCAAAGCCCTCGACACAAGCGGGCGCGCCATCGTCGGCGTCCTACAAAGCGCCTGACACGATAGATTTCCGCACGGCGAAGATCGTCAGCGAAGGGGTTCGATTGCACGCCGAGCTTTTCTCGCTCAAGACGCTGGCCGGCAAGCAGCTCCCAACTGTGATTCAGGCGCATGGCTGGGGCGGCACCGCAGCAGGGTTTCGACGTGACTCGATCGACCTAGCCAATGCGGGTTACCTCGTAATCAATTTCGATTATCGCGGCTGGGGAGAAAGTGAATCGCGCGTCATCCTGACAGCTCCTCCCGCAAAGAAGGAAGGTCTTAAGTACACCGCTGAAGTCACCGAGGTACGGGAGGTCGTCGATCCGCTTGAGATGGTGATCGACTGGTTCAACGCGATCCATTGGGCGATGGCTGAGCCGATGGTGGACAAAAATCGAATTGGTTTGCGAGGGTCAAGCTACTCGGGCGGGCATGTGGTTTACGTTGCGGCGAGGGATCCGCGAGTGCGGGCAATCGTCAGCCAGGTCGGCTCACTTGACTCCCGTCCAAAGGCAGTTGCCCTTGCCGGGGCCGCTGACGATCAGGTGAAGCTTGCTTATGAAGAAGCCACCAAACGAGCGCGAGGCGAGCTTGGCTATCCGGCGCCGCGCGCACGCGTAGTGGGCAATCTGCAGGGCGCTCCAATCCGCGACAAACTTTTGCTCTACGCACCAGTAGAGGACGCGGCGAAGCTAAAGAATTGTGCCGCGCTTTTTATCGTCGCCGAGAAGGAAGAGCTGTTCGACAACAACGATCACGCTAAGGCAGGGTATGATCGCATGACCGGCGCAAAGAAATACGTTGTTATTCCGGGGATCACTCATTACGGCGTCTATACCACAGAGCGCGAACGGGCTATCAAGCTCGCGATTGAATGGTTCGATCAGTACTTAAAGAAGTAGCGAAGACTCGCTACCCAAACAGCGAACTTTGTAACCGGAAGGCTTTGACCTGAGTACAGATTCCTGAGGGCCGACGTACGCCGCATTCGGAGGAGATTCTATGGCGCAGATCACTCGCATAATGGTGTTGTTCGTAATTGTTCTGCTGACCGGTGCGGCTGCAGGGCAGGGGATTCGCTCGGTAGCGCCAAACGGAACCGGGCTCTCAACCGAACGCCTCGACCGAATCGGGGCAGTGATGAAAGACCACGTAGACAAAGGCCATATTGCCGGTGCGATCGGGCTGATCGCGCGCCGCGGTAAGGTTGGTTATTTCGAGACCTACGGTTTCCAGGACAAAGAGGCCGGTGTGGCGATGCGGAAGGACACCATCTTCCGCATGTATTCGATGACCAAGCCGATTACCGGAGTCGCGGTGATGATCCTTTATGAGGAAGGCAAGTTCGCGCTCTCAGAACCGGTCTCCAAGTATTTGCCTGAACTCGGCAATATGAAGGTTGCGGTGGTGGAGACTGATCCGCGGACCGGGAAGAAGACTCGATACTCAGTCCCGGCGCAGCGCGAGATCTCTATACTCGACTTGCTGCGGCACACGTCGGGAATCGATTACGGTGGACCCGAGGATGTGGACGGGAAGCGAATCTACGAGAAGCTCGGGACAAACAACCTCGACCAGACGATCGGAGAAATGGTTAAGAAGATCGGGCAAGCGCCGCTGGTCCATCAACCTGGAACGATGTGGGAGTACGGCTTATCGATGGATGTGCTTGCGCGTTTGGTTGAAGTGGTCTCGGGACAGCCCTACGACAAATTTCTCGAGCAGCGAATTTTCAAGCCGTTGAAAATGGATGACACAGGCTACTGGGTACCGGCCGATAAGAAGAATCGCTTTGCGAAGCTCTATGCCCCAGGCGAGGGCTGGACAATCAAGCCCAACGCAACGCCCGCTCAAACTTCCTATCTAAAGCCAGCCGTAAACTTCGGCGGTGGTTCGCAAACCGTGTCCACGGCTTCTGACTATTTGAGGTTCTGTCAGATGCTGCTCAACGGAGGCGAACTTGAGGGTGTACGAATCCTGAGCCGCAAGACAGTAGAGCTGATGACCTCAGACCACCTCGGCGATATGCCGCGGGGAGGTGTGTTGGGAAGAGGGTACGGCTTCGGCTTCACAATGGCGGTTAGTCCCGGTCCGGGAAAGACCGGAGTTGTAGGTTCGGAAGGCGAGTACTACTGGGGTGGAGCGGCTGGAACGCGGTTCTGGATCGATCCCAAAGAGCAGATGATCGGGATTTTTATGATTCAGATCCTGCCTCATACTAACCTGACTTATGGGACCCAGTTCAGGCAGTTGGCCTATCAGGCCATTGTAGATTGAGCCTGAACTCAGCTTTCAGATTGAGCCCGGGCTCAGCTTTCAGACTTCAATTGACAAAAGGTCAGCTACAAGCTACAGTTAGCGCACACTGCAAACCGACCTACCGGGCGGTCTGCGAACGACTCAAGGCCTCGGACGCTGAGATGGAAGGATATAAGGATCCTGGTCCGAGACGATTCAACGCCGGGTGCTTTTCGGATTCAAGGCGACTGGCGTTGCGATTAGCGATCAAGGGGTCTTATCTCGCTATTGAGCGAGCAGTGGAATCTGAATATTTGGTCACCGCTTTCTAAGAGGAGAGAACATGAAACGCACCAGCGGACTTTGCCTGACTGCCGGGCTGATTCTTGCCGTGGTCTTCCTGTTTCAGTTATCGACAAGCGCCAGCGACAAAGCGTCGCCGGTCACGTTCACGAAGGACGTTGCGTCGATTATGCATAAAAACTGTGCCTCGTGTCATCGGGCCGGTGAAATTGCTCCGATGTCCCTGGTCAGCTTCAAAGATGTTCGGCCGTGGGCAAAATCGATTCGCGAGGTCGTAGTTGAGCGGCGGATGCCACCCTGGCTTGCCGATCCCAAACACGGAGAATTTGCCAACGACAGCAGGCTCTCACAAAAGGAAATCGATACGATCGTCGCGTGGGTTGATGGCGGTGCAAAAGAGGGAGATCTAAAAGATTTGCCGCCCGCGCCGAAATTCCAACCCGAGGGTTGGAAGCGCGGCATCCCGGACGTCATATTGCCGATGACCGTCGAGGCGAGCGTACCCGCGGATGGCGTTGTTGCCTACAGGCACTTTGCGGTACCGACGAATTTCACCGAAGACAAATACGTTCAGTTCGCCGAGATCAAGCGAGGCGATCCTGCCGTCGTTCATCACGTGATCGTCAGCGTTCGCGAGCCCGGACAGGGTCCGATGCCGGCGCCAGGGGAGATCAATCTCGGCGCTGCCGCGAATCGAGACGGTGAAGCGAGAACCGCGCAACAACCTGGTCAGGGCGGCGGACGAGGGAATACTCAAGACGGAATGCTCGTTGGATGGGCTCCCGGAATGAGTCCCTTGAGCCTGCGCGACGGTCAGGCGAAGTTAGTCAAGAAGGGCTCCATGCTCATCTTCCAGATGCACTACACGACAAACGGCCAGGCAAGCAAGGACCGCACAAGCATTGGTCTTTACTTCGCAAAAGGGCCTGTCGAGAAGCGGGTCATCACTACCGGCGCCGTTGCGCGAAACCTTGTGATTCCCGCAGGAGAGCCACATTACGAGTCCAAGTCGTCTTTCACCTTTAGAGAAGATTCGCACATCGTGAGTTTCATGCCGCATATGCACGTTCGCGGAAAAGACTTCGAGTACAAGCTGGTCTATCCGGACGGCACGTCTAAGATTCTTCTGAGCGTGCCCAGATATGATTTCAATTGGCAGCTTGTTTACTTCATGAAGGAACCAGTGGCCGCGCCCAAGGGTAGCCGGATCGACTGCGTTGCGCATCACGACAATTCCGAACGGAACAAGTTCAATCCGGACCCGACCAAGGAAGTCCGCTGGGGTCCGCAGACATGGGAAGAGATGATGATCGGGTGGTTGGACTACACCATGGACGGTCAGAATCTTCGAACTGAAACGGCGTCGAAATAGACGTCACAAAGCACGGGCCGCGCTGAGTGTTCGCGGCCCGTGCTACAACTACAACAGTCCGAACTCTCGAAGGAGGGTGTAAAAAATGCGCTTACTCAAGGTAGGGGCCATAATGGCAGGGCTGATCGCGGTCCTGGTGGTTGGAGTCTCGGCAAGCGGACCAGCCAAAGCGAGCGCGACCTATACCAAGGACGTAGCTCCAATCCTGTTCAATCGATGCGTCGAGTGCCACCGTACGGGCGAGATCGCGCCGATGTCACTGCTCACCTACCAGGAAGTGCGGCCGTGGGCGAAATCAATCAGGCAAAGGGTAGTTGAACGCTCGATGCCTCCATGGTCTGCTGATCCGCACGTCGGCAAGTTCTCAAACAATCCGAGTCTCTCTCAAAAGGAGATCGACGCAGTCGTAGCCTGGGTTGATGCAGGGGCGCCCAAGGGTGATGACAAGGACATGCCGCCGACGCCAAAATTCACGACCGGATGGACCATCGGAACACCCGATGTCGTGCTAGCCATGCAGGAAGAGCATGCGGTACCGGCGGACGGGACCGTGCCGTACCTCTACTTTACGATCCCAACAAACTTCAAAGAAGATAAGTGGATTCAGGCTATGGAGATAAGGCCAGGCAATCGTGCCGTGGTCCATCACGTAATAGCTTTTGTTCAGGAACCTGGGGCTAGCGGACGACGCGGCGGCGCGGGAGGCGAAGCGCAGGGAGGCCGAGGACAATTGGGAGGCGTAACGCCAAACAAGACCGGCATCTTTTTTGGCGCTGGCACGGCGCGACTCATAAAAGCGGGCTCGAGCATCGTGTTTCAGATGCACTACACCACCAACGGCGAGGCCACAAAGGATCGCACCAGTATCGGCCTGGTTTTTAGTAAGGAGCCTCCGATCAAGACGCTGGTAACCGGGAATGCAATGAACGCGCGGTTTGCGATTCCCCCGGGAGATGGCAACCACGAGGTAAAGTCCTCGACTACGTTCAAAGAAGATGTGCATCTGACGTCGTTCATGCCGCACATGCATTTCCGCGGTAAGGACTTTGTCTACACCGCCGTGTTCCCGGATGGCCGCTCGGAGGTCTTGCTCAACGTGCCAAAATACGATTTCAACTGGCAGTTGACTTACATTCCTGAAAAACCGATCGCTCTTCCAAAGGGGACTCGGCTGGATTGTGTGGCGCATTTTGACAACTCCACAAAGAACAAATTCAATCCGGACCCGAGCAAGGAAGTACGTTGGGGCGACCAGACGTGGGAAGAGATGATGATAGGCTGGTTTACTTTTACGCGTGATGCAGAACAGCGCGAGCCGGCCGTCGCGAAGTCGCCTTCGGCAAAGTAAAGTTGGGTGGCGAAGTTTTGAAGTAAAGCGGGCGGTCTCCGTGTTCGGCGGACCGCCCGTTTCTGTCAGCGAAACATAAGAGCGCAATCGCGTCGCTTACCAGTGGACAATCTCTCAGGTTCCTTTCCGAATACCGCAATAATAGATCGCAGGAGGATCGAGTAATGCGCAAAGTTCTCATTGTCGTAGCAATTCTATTGATTCAGGGCTTCACCGCCTCCGGTCAAACGACCGACAAGCTTGCGGGTCGTTGGGCCGGCACTGTAGATGGGATACAAGGAAAACAAAATGCCGTGGCCACTTTCAAGAAAGAGGGTGACGCTTACACGGGTACCATAACGGGTCTTCGACCAGGCAGCGACGTCGCGCTGAAGGACATAAAGGTGGATGGCGACAAGGTGACCGCGAAGCTGGAAATGGAAACGGGGCAGGGGAGCGTTGTGATCAACTACAGCTTTGTCGTTCAGGGCGACAGTTTGAAGGGCAAGGGCGAAGCCGATTTTGGCGGCCAAACATACGCCTTTGACTATGACTTGAAGCGTGGCGCTGAGCTGCCCGCTGGCGCACAAAGCACGGCGCCGGCGCAGCCTCAACAACCTCCGCGTCGCGAGGTTCCTCAGCCGCAACAAAAGCAATCAATCGGTTATTTTGTCGGGCAGTGGACCTTCAATTGGATCGGTCGCGAAAGCGCGCTGGGTCTTGCGCCAAGGGAGGGCACGGTCACCTTCACTCTTCGACCGGATGGGAAATCGCTCGATGCAAAGACAGTAGGAAAAGCCGACGGCAAGCCTTTTACCGAGAGCGCGGTGATCACATTTGATGATGCAACCAAGATGATGACGTTCTCGGAGAAACTTGCCAACGGCGTTCAGGTTCGGAGCACCGGAGATTGGCGCAGCCCGATCTCGATTCGCTTTACCGTCGAGCCGATAAAGATAAAAAGTCAGACGTTCGCCTTGAGGCGGATCATTTCGGTGGTCGCGGCGCATTCGTTTACTGTCGCGGAGGAGCTCTCCGAAGACGGCGGACCGTTCGTTCGTCTCGGCAGCGCAATCTACACAAAGGTGGGGGCAGCCAAATAACAAAGTCCGACAACGACAAACTAAAGTTTGTCGGACTCTTTACAGGAGGCAACTGCAATGTGGATACCCAAATACAAGCGCGATGCTTTGAAGGGGGTTGACTCTCCCATTCCGACTCAGGTTGTGTCGAATGAAGAGATTCTTCCGAGGCCTCAGAACAAAAAGCAGCAGCACGTCGAGCACCTGATCGGAAAATGGGGCGCGGAAAACGCAAAGCGGCTGGGTATGGACCGCCGCGATTTCATGCGCAGCTCGATGGGCTTTGCGACCGCAGTGTTGGCTATGAATGCGGTGCACGGCAATTACTGGGAGGTCGATGCGGCGGAAGCCTATGAGCCCGCGGCCACAGCTGAAAAATGGCCAAAGGGCGAATACTTCATAATGGATGTGCAGACTCACTTCACCAACTCCTATGACCTGGGTGTTGAGCGACGCGCGGGTTCGGGCGGAGGGTTTCGCCAGTACGAGTTCCTCAAAAACATGGGTTTCAACCTGAAGGCTGACGCCGAGGCTTACAGCTTCCACAATTTTGTCAAAGAGATCTTTTTCGACAGCGAAACCAGCATGATCGTTATCAGCGGCGTGCCGACCAAAGAGAAGCAGCGCGATGAGAGCGGCAAGGTGCTGGAAGGAGCGGACCGCAGCCGCGCCGGACTTCCGAGCTGGTTGATGGCCAAGCGCAAGAAAGATCTCAACGAACTGGCAGGGTGCCAGCGCTCGTTGTCTCAAGGCAACTGCGCGCCAAATCACTACTGGAACAAGACGATTAACCAGCCTGACTGGCCGGCGCTGTTCGAGCAGATGGACCGCGAGGTCAAGCTCTACGGGATGGACTCGTGGAAGTGGTATTGCCACACCGATCCCGGTCAGAGCGGCGGAGGGTTTCAACTCGATGACGAGATGTCCGCAAAGTTCTACGAGAAATCCCGGCAGTTGGGTGTCAAGCTATTCAGCGTACACAAAGGGTTCTCTTATCAATCGCGGACGCTTGGTCATCTGGCCAATCCCAAGGACGTCGAGAAAGCGGCATTGCAGAATCCCGATCTGACGTTTGTCGTTTACCACTCCGCACTGAAGCACGGGCCAAACGAGGCCGACTACGTCGCGAACAACCAATTCGATCCGACGACCGGCGACTTCCTCTGGCACAACGTGCTTATGGACATCAAGAAGCGCAACCCGAAGATGAACAACGTATATTGCGAGATCGGATCATCCTTCGGGTTGCTGGCAGTCGAGAACCCTGCAATGGCTCAGCATCTGATCGGCAAGAACATTAAGTATTACGGATCCGACCACGTGATCTGGGGAACTGACTGCCTATGGTGGGGTTCGCCGCAGTGGGCAATTGATCTGTTCAAGCGGTTCCAATTTACCGATGAGATGACCGAGAAGTTCGGCTACAAGAAATTGACCAAGCAGGACAAGTCCAACATTTTCGGTTTAAACGCGGCGAGGGTCTACAAGGTTGACGTAAACGCCAAGCGCAAAGGTCTGCCTGCCGACGCGCTCACCAAGTTCAAGAAGGTCTATAAAGAAGAAGGTGGCCAGGCTTCAAATCGGGCGTATGGCTGGGTTCGTTCAGATGTATGACACAGGCAAATGAGCGACGCGTCGATCGACTGCGTTCGCGATGTGATTAAGTATGCGAATTGGGCCCCAGCCAGTGCTGGGGCCCAATTATTTTCGGAGAATGCGAATCCAACCAAAATAAGATCTAGCGCTTTGCCTTGATGTCATAAGCCCACAGTGTCCCAATATCGCGGATGTAGAGCCGCCCGTTAGCTATAACCGGATAAGTCCACGCTTTCTCCGGATAGGGTCCAAGGCGTCTGCGCTTTGGCTGAAGCGGCGGAGTGAACCGACCCTTTTCGCGATATGCCTCGGGAGTCGCCTCCACCAACGCGACCTCCCCATTCTCGCCGTGAATGAATAGGAGCCCATCGGCGTAGGCTACCGAACCCCTGCCTATGCTTTCGGCCTGCCATTTCACCTTCCCGGTGGTGAACTCAACCGCGACGAGCCCCGGCTGCGCCGTTCCGTAAAGGTAATCACCAACCAGCACCGATCCACCAATGCTGTTCGGGAGATCGCGGGCGAAATAAACCTGTTCAGCCACAACGCCGCCCGGACCCGGCTTTAGGCGGACGGTTCCTCCCCCTATCGCTTGAGCTCCGCCGTACACGTATTCACCGCCAGCGACCGGGGTCACCATTTGCGCCATACCCTTGGCGACCTCGCCGTAACGCCAGAGGAACTGGCCGGTCTTAGCATCAACTCCGACTATCCCCTTGCTCAAAAACTGCACATATTGTTTTCGGCCGCCGGCTTGAACGACGATCGCCGACGAATAACCGGCCTGATCGCCGCCCGGCACCGCCGATTTCCAGATGACTGCACCCGTCTTCTTGTTGAGAGCCAATATTGTAGCCTGCTCGCCGCCCGGACTTACGACAAGTACATCACCATCAACCAACGGGGACTCAGCATAGGCCCACAAGCCCGGTTTGCCGCCGAACTCTTTTGTGATGCTCTTCTGCCAACGGATCTTGCCGTTTGCGGTTTCCAGACAGGCGAGGTCGCCGTCCGACCCGAGCGCATAGATAAAGTCTCCATCAACGGTCGGAGTGGATCTGGCCTTCCCGTAGAGGACATCTTTAGGGCTGCCTACGTTGCCGACGCGGGTTGTCCAAATAGGTTTGCCGTCCTGGGTCGAGAGCGCCTGAACAAACTCATTCTCGAAACCATGGTTGCTCATCAAATAAAGCCGCGTCCCGACAACGGATGGCGTTGAATAGCCGTCCCCTATGTCGTCCACCTGCCATAGCAATTTCGGTCCCTCGGCCGGCCATTGTTTAAGGAGACCGGTCTCCTGCGATATCCCATTCCGCTTCGGCCCGCGCCACTGAGGCCAGTCGGAGGAGATACTGCCCTTGTCGATAGACGCGCCAACCGACACAACTGTGATGACCGAACAAAGCGCGGCTATGCTGATCAGTAATCGTGATTTCACATCTTCTCCTTCTGATTGGAAATGCTTCTCAGGTCTTGCTCCCTTTAGCAGGTACGATCCGTTTCGCGAAGTGTTCCGTCACACCGAGTCGAGCCCAAGGGTATTAGACGGCCAGGAAGTATTTCGCGAGGGGCCCGATGAGAGGCAGAGTTTTCCTTGCGAAGCCGGGCAGCTTGAATGAACCCCGACTCGGCGTCACGGCGAATATATGCGCCTCGAATTGAGCGTCGAGGCTCGCCGGTCAGGTTTGCAGAGTGTCCATGCCACACAGATCCGTTATACATTCGTTGCAGCACGGCGCTACCGGTCCGAGAGAAAGCGCAGCAGCTCGCGCATCAACTGCTCGCCGCCCGGCGTATCGAAAATCAACTGACCGTGCGCAGAGCCCTCAAGGATAACCAATTTTTTTGGATTAGGAGCCCTGTCGTACTGTTCGCGGATCGAGGGCAATCGTGGCCCCGCGTCGTTTCGATCATCGCGCGCGGTAATGAACAGCTTTCGTCCTTTCATCCTTTCGGGCGACGCAATCGCTGCAGGTGCAAGCAACACGATTCTATCGATCTCATTTTGCAGGGCCTCCACCGAGGCCTGGGCAACTGCGCCGCCACCCGCGCTTCCGCCGACCACTGAGACTGACTGCGCCCCCGACTGGCGCATATAGCGAACGGCTGCCAGGACATCGACAGCCAGGCACGCAGCGTCGTACAGACACTCAGTCTCCTTTCCGGTTCGCTTAAGCTCGACACCGGCGCGGGTATCGAAGGCCAGGACGCGGAAGCCAGCGGCCGCCAGAATCCGAGCCTGCCTCTCCCACCTCTCTTTGTGAGAATAACCTCCGTGCGCTACCAGGACGACGCCGCGGCTCCCGGCGCCATACACATCACCCTGAACGATGGCCCCGTCAGGGGTCTGAAATGGAACGTGCTCCGGTGGATGCAGCCGATTGCGGTCCTCCGAAGCTGGTTGTTTCTGGGTTAAGATCCAGGGAGGGAATCCAGCCTTCGCAGATGTTTGGATTGCTAATGAAACAAGCGCCGGCAGCAAAACAAAAAGGGAGAACTTTAAGAAAACGCTGTTGGGCATGCTCTGAACTTTTGCGTTTGCTTTGCGCGGCTTCGCTGAATCCCGTTATTTTTGGCGGCGGATCGAGTACAGCCGATGCTCCGTTCGTATCAACAATCGCTCACCTACGAGCGCCGGGGATGCAAGCGCCATATCGTCCAGCTCATTAACGTGCAATAGCTGGAACTTCTCACCTGTCGCGATCACGAAAGTCTGACCCTCCTCGCTCAGGCAGAACAGCTTGTCGTTATAGATCCAGGGCGAGGTCGTGAAAGCCGCTGCGGCGGGGTCGATCCGCGTCCGGTAAGTCAACTTTCCAGTCCTGGCTTCAAAGCGGCTCAAGATTCCCGTCTCGGTCAGCACGTATATCCCGCCGTTGTAAGCTACGGGCGACGGCAGATACGTCCCGGCGCGGGCCTGCGACCAAACAACATACGCGTTTGAGGTTTCATCTTTTCCGAGCGAGATATCGCCCGCGGCGCCGGGACGGAGGGCGAACAAAGACCGTCCCCGGCCTCCATCAACATACAACAGTCCGTCGTAGGCAAAAGGCATCGGGATTGGGGTCGCCGCCATTCCTGACAAGCGCCACAGTTCTTTCCCGGCAAGATCGTAACTCACAGCTTCTCCCGGGCCGACGGTAACAACTTCGGTGCGCAGCGGGTGGCGCCAGACAAAAGGCGTCGCCCAACCGGATCGCTGCACTGGCTGTCCCTTGCCGCCGATGTCCCGATTGGTGCGCCAGACCTGCTTGCCCGTTTGTCTGTCGAAAGCTGCGATGTATTGCTGCTTTTCGTTGTCATTGACGATCACCAGCAGGTTCCCCACGAGGACGGGCGAACTTCCCGTCCCGAAGTCAAGATAGATCGGATTCGCTTCAAGCGGAGTCTTCCACGCCAGCTTCCCTTGCAGATCAAATGCCCACAGCCCCAAATTCGCAACATAGACGTAAACAAACTTCCCGTCGGTCACCGGGCTCTCTGAAACAAAACTGTTCTTGCGATGACGTCCGCCAGGCGGCTGTCCAGTGAAAAACTCCTTCAGCCATTCAACCTTGCCGCTCTTCAGACTCAGGCAATAGAGGAAGTAATGGAGTCTCACTTCTTTTGGCAATTCGATGTCCCGCTCCGTTACGCGCTGCAGTATCTGCTCCATCGAGAGCCCTTGTTTCTGCAGCTCCGCGACGTATTCGTTGCTGTACTCGGTCCCGATCTGCGGTGGCTTTGATTTCCCCTCCGTCGTTGCGGTGGTCACGAATACCTGGTCGCCCGTCACAATTGGCGACGACCATCCGCGCCCTGGAATCTCTCGCGACCATTCGACGTTCTCGGTCTTCGACCAGCGTTCGGCCAGCCGAGCATGCGTTCCAACTGGATTCGATTCAGGACCACGAAACTGCGGCCACGCGAGTTCCTGGCCGCGAACTGTTAGCGACGCGAGCAACAGAGCGCACGTCAGACCGGCCAGACGCAAGATGATGTAAAGGTCAATAAAGAATATTCTCTTCATAGGATTGAATAGTATACCGAGATGGTTTCGCGCGTCAGTATTCCTGCGCATGCTTTCATTGTGTGGGGCAGCTATGTGGAGTTGGACATTTGCATTCGCAACGCCGCGTGCCCAAGACCTCACTGAAGTGAGGTGTTAATGGAACGCAACGTAGAGTGGGTCGATCGGGCAGGATCAAAATGTCGCTATAGGATTCAACGGAGAGCCGGTACCCCCGGGCACTGCTAGCGGGGCCGCCGTTAACAAGAATTCCCATCGATTTCGTTTGGCGGCAGCTTCGCCAATCGCTTCAAGGTCGCAGTTGTCAAAGATGTGTACTCCAAGGGCTATCAGTACGAGTTGATGAATCGGCAAGATCACTCCCTCCACTTGGGAAGGAACCACATCGCTCGCAACATCGCTCCCAATGATCGCCACGCCGCGTTGCTTGAGCCACGGCGCGCACGAAGCGTGAAGCCCGGCGGCATGTCTACCCACATCCCATGGACCAAGTGCGGCTCGGCGCGCCCATCTGCCGGTTCGGATGAAGATTACATCGCCGCTCGACACCTTAACGCCTGCCTTCTTCTCCCACGCCTCCAGATCCTCCGGATAGATCGGAGTTCCCGGCTCGAGATAGGGCAGTCCCTTTAATCGCGCCATGTCCATTAGAATCCCGCGGGTGAAAACTCCCTGTTTTACGTTGAGAATCGAAAGCTTGGCTCCGCCCTTCTCGGTAACCTCTTTTTGCGAGAACCCGTTGTACATCTTTCCCTGGTAAAACATGTGGCAGAGCGCATCGAGATGCGTATGCGCGTAACCGTGATAGTTGACTGAGTAAGCGTCGAGGCTGAACTGCGGAGTCAGGGTCATTGTGTGTTGGAACGGGCTAGTTGTGTCGGCTGCCCGTTCCTTCTCCACATCGTGAGCAAGGGAAACTGAGACACCTTCCTTCACCAACGCGGCAGCCTGTTTTCGTTTCGCCGCAGTGATCAGGTTTAGCGCTCCAAGTTGATCCTCTTTGCCCCATCGCCCCCAATTCGAGAGCTCGGTCATCATCCGATCGATGTCGGCCTTGGTGAGCTTCCGCTGGGCCTGAACCCTGGCCGCGTTTGTTGGCGCGCTCATTAACAGCGTGGCAGTCGCAAATACGATCAACGCAAGAACGTTGGATGTGATGGATCGCATAGATATCTGACCTCACTACGTGGAGTCCGTAGTCCGTAGTCCGTAGCCCGTAGCGTGTAACCTGCATCTGACCACCGACTACGGACTACGGACCACGGACTACGGACTAACGGATAGCGGCGCGGCTTGCGTCTACCGTCGCCGGTCTTGCGCTATCAACGATGGATTGATTAGCCAGCGCCATGAACTCCTGCCTGATGTTAAGGTGGTCGTAAGGCCGTACCTGAGTCATCACGATGCCGATCATCTCTTCTTTGGGGTCTACCTGAAAGTATGTACAGAAGGCGCCGCCCCAACCGTAAGTGCCGGCCGACCCTGCCTGACCGGTGACGCCAATGTCCTTTACGACGCTGTAACCAAGACCAAAACCGAAGCCAGGCCCAGTCAGCCAGACGGGCAGATCGCCAATGTGATTGGTTGTCATTAACTCGACGGTCTTACGTCCAAGGATGCGAACGCCGTCAAGTTCCCCTCCGTTTAGCATCATTTGATGAAACCGAACATAGTCAGCCGCAGTGGATGCCAGCCCGCCCGCGCCGGAAAAGTAATTGTGGGGTTCTTTCACATATCGGCTATCGGCGGTTGGAGCCTCGACCAGCTTGATCTTGTTTCCGTTAGCTGAGTCGGGTTGATAGTTCGCGGCGAATCGACTTAATTTGTCGGCCGGCACATAGAAGTGCGTATCGGTCATCTTCAGCGGTTCGAAAATCCGTTTCCGCAGATACTCGTTTAGGGACATCCCCGAAATGACTTCAACAAGCCGCCCCACGACATCGGTGGCCGGACCGTACTCCCAGGCCTCACCCGGATTGAAATTGAGAGGCATCGTTGACAGCCGCTTGACCACATCGGCGATTGTCTCGTTGGTGTTCTTCCGCGGGTACGTCTTCGCGAATTCGGCACTTGTGATCCCCCGATAGTTATTAGGGAATCCGGCTGTATGGGTCAGGACGTGCTTGAACGTGATCGGTTTGGTGGCGGGAATCAGTTTGAAGGGCGCTTCGCTGCCTGCTGTAGGCGCCGCAGCCTGCGCGACTTTCATATTGGTGAATTCAGGAAGGAACTTGGATATACGATCCGACAGCAGAAAATGTCCTTCCTCGTACAGCATCATCAACGCAACTGAAGCAATGGGTTTAGTCATCGACGCAATGCGAAAGATGGTGTCGGTGGTCATCGGAGCTCTGGATTCAACATCGCGATAGCCGATCGATTCGAAGTGGACCACGCGGCCTCGGCGGGCTACAAGCGTTACCACGCCTGGGACGAGCCCACGATCAACATATCTCTGCATTGCCGTCCGAATGCGCGCCAGCCGTTCCGCTGACATTCCCACCTGATCTGGCCTCGCAACAGGCAGCCCTGCTTTCGCTGACTGCGCAACTACGGCGCCGTTTCTTAGACTCAATGAGAAGAGAAGAGTAGCAATTAGCAAGAAAATAAATATTCGTTTCATGTCAGCCTCCACTCGCAGAATTCTTGTGGCCGAGGGCGCATCGAGCGAATAGGTCCGTTGATCCAATAGCCGGATGGTTTCAATGGCGAAGAGAGTTTCGGGATGTGATTCGGAAAAATGTGAAGCGGGGCGGCGGAGAATGTTTTCCCACCGCCCCGGTTAGAGGGTTCGATTAGAAGCTCAACCTTGCGGCGAACTGGAACGCTCGCGGACCGCCGGAGCCGAAGATCGGATTGACCCGGCCGGTGGCCTGACCAAAACCGAAATCCGGATTACGACCGGGCGTACCCAGCGGGTTTGCCGTAGTCGGTGCGATCGGCCGAATCCATTGATCCAGAGTGCCGCTAAAGCCGGTCAGGTTCGCAACGTTGAAAATGTTGAAACCCTCGGCGATGATATTGAGCCTGAGGTTTTCACGAATCCGGATGATGCGGGTCAGCCGGAGATCGTGGGTGATAAAGCTGTCGCCAAAAGCGAATTTGTCCGGCAGTACGATATAGGGGAATGCGGTCCCGATTATATCGCGCTGCGAGCCCTTTGGAATCTGGGACAGAGGAACGTCCTTACCCGCCGGGATGGTGCCGTTGTACTGAGCGACGAGTTTTCTGATGCCGTCGGCATCGATGTCATGGCCGAAGGAGCCGATGGTTGTTCCCGGCAGACGGAATGTAAACGTCCCGTCGCCTTCGACGTCAAAGCCACCAAAGCCAATTCCGCCAAACGAGGCGTTACCCCCGCTGATGTTGACCGAAGTCGGCGCCGCTGTTGCCATCTGCACGATCGTCGACAGCTGGTAGTCATTCAGAATGGCTCGCATCCATCCCTGGCCGCCTTTTAGTTTCGGCGTTTCCCAGATGGCGCTGGCAGTAAAGCGGTGCTTCGGATTGCCGGTGCTGGTGCCGATGCTCTTATGGAAGTCAGTGTTGTCGACGACCCGGCCCGACCACGTCCTGTAACTGGCGAGGGCGTAGGCCCCACCAAACTGGATGCCCTTTGAGAAGCGCTTATCGATTTTTATCTGAAGCGCTTTGTAATTCGAGAGAATCCCCGGCATCCCATACTGGATTTCTCCGAGTGAGCAGGGGATCGCGGCAAACGCCTTAGGATTCGTTCGTGACAACAGACTCTCGGCAGTCGTACACGCTCGAATAACCGGATTACGGACAAGTGTGGCAAGGTTGACGCTGCCGTTTGCCGCCAGCGTATAGGTGTTAGGAACGAACCTGTTCCACAAATTAAGATCCGGAAACATCTGGTCGAACCCCGAGTGACCCGATCCGAATCCAACGCCACGACGCATAACGAAGTCAGCCGAAACCGAGAGGT
>Ga0075418_10003500_pt1 | contig 17926 bp, 13 predicted proteins | sample SoiMetdeltSBSDD2_FD_81776 | JGI IMG/M metagenome (GOLD analysis project Ga0075418, IMG submission 81776) | Bulk soil microbial communities from a Populus tree surrounding site in Tennessee, USA - Soil MetaG P. deltoides SBSDD2 | ecosystem: Environmental > Terrestrial > Soil > Tree plantation... | reverse complement strand
CGTGTGCGCATGCCGTTCGACGAACACGACAACCGCCGTAACTATCTCACGAAGCTGCAGCGCTATTCGAAGCTTTACGAAAGCACGAACTCTATATCGCACCGGGGCGACTTCGTGCGGGCGTGTCTTTCTCTCTGGGATCGTCGCGGGCCATTCGGCATCTACAATATGACCAATCCGGGCGATGTTACCACCAGCGAAGTGGTTCAAATGATCCAGCGCGTGCTGCAACCGGAACGGAAGTTTGAATTTTTTTCAGGGGACAAGGATTTTTACGGCTCGGGGGTACAGGCGATGCGGTCCAACTGTATCCTCGAGGTTGGGAAGCTTCTCGGGACGGGGATACGGATGCGCCCGGTGACGGAGGCTCTGGCGGATTCCTTGAAGCACTGGCCTAGAAAGCCTGCGCTTCAAGCCGCGTAATCAACATCGGGATCGCAAACGGGAAAACAATATGAGTATGCCGGGTATCGAAGGTTCAAAGAAAATCGGGGTTGAGCGAATGCTCTGCAGCCTGTGGCTGATGGTCTTGTCGTTTATTATTGTCGGGTGTCAATCGCCTACGATTCCGAGCAGTTCCAGCCTCAACGTGGTGGACGCAAGCGTGCCTTCCATGCCGGGCGTCCTGCGCGAAGGGGATATTATCCAGATCACGTTCGCGACCTCGACGAATCTTAATGCGACGCAGCGGATCCAGATGGATGGGAACGTTTCGTTGCAATTCGTCAACAATGTACCAGCGGCGGGCAAAACGCCTCTTGAATTCGCGCAGTCGCTGGAAAAGCTTTACCAGGCCCATCTTCGGGGGATGGAGCCGATCACGGTAAGCGTGATTTCTAATGCGGCCGCGGTTTATGTCACGGGCGCGGTGCTGCGCCCTGGCAGAATTCCGCTGGAGCGGCCCCTGACTGTGCTGGACGCGGTGATGGAGGCTGGGGGAATAGATAATACCCGCGCCAAGCTTTCCGGCGTCACCGTCCTTAGGGTTGAAAACGGCCGGCGCGTGAGCCGCCGGGTCAATCTGAAGAGCGCCCTTGAAGGCAAGGATTCGTCCCTGTTCTATTTGAAACCGTTCGATATCGTTTACGTGCCTGCAAAAGCAATCAATTTTTGAGCGCACGCTCCACCCATACTTTCAAACCTGTGTCTGAAATGAACCATAGCGCCGACCTGCCACCAGAGAATTCCTCCGGAGGAATGAACCTGACCGATATTTATTTTATCCTCTTCCGGCGGAAGTGGATCATTATATTGTTTGGGCTGCTGGGGATCGCCGCCGCGGGCGCTGTGTATTTGCGATACAAGCCCGTTTACCGCTCCGATGCGAAGCTGCTTGTCCGGTACGTGGTCGAAGAGAAACCTCCTCTCATGTCCGCCGACAATACCCGGGTTCGGGAACCGGATAGTGCCGGCGCCACGATTATACAATCAGAAATTCAAATCCTCACGAGTCTTGATTTGCTGTCACAGGTCGCGGACGCGGTGGGTCCGTCGAAGATTCTTGGGGATGTCCCGGGCCAGGCTGACAAATTTGTGGCGGCGGCTGCCATCGCGGAGCGGCTAAGAGTCGACGTCCCGCCCCGAAGCGATATTATCCAGATAACCTTCCGGCATTCTGATCCGGCTGTGGTCAAGCCATTGTTGGATCGCCTGGTGGCGGAATATCTCACGCGTCATGCTGAGATTCATCGCGGCGCCGGCTCACTGGATTCGTTGCTCTCACAACAGGCGGATCACCTCAGGTCCCTTCTCCAGGCGACGGATGAAGAACTGCGCAAGCTGAAATCCGAAGCCGGCGTCATATCGCTGGAAGAAAACAAAACGACGTTGATTCAGGAAATGTCCGAGATTCGCCGCGAGTTGTTTAACACCCAGGCCGAGTTGGCAGGGATGCGAGCGACGACCTCCAGGGGCACAAACGTTGTTGCTTCGACGAATGGCGTGCAGGCTTCTGTCGAGATTCCAAACGATATTGTGAGTCTGTATCGTGAAACCCTGGTTCACTCGACAGCGGCGCGTGAGCGCGAACATGCGTTACGCACGCAATGGAGCGACGACAACCCGGTGGTGAAGAGCGCGCGCGCGCGTGTGGCCGAACTCGAGCAGCAACGAAACGCGCTGGAGGCTCAATATCCGGGGCTGGCCAGGCTGCCAGGCACTCCCGTTACTTCAGCTCCGGGTGCGGCCCCGCCCGTAAACGAAGCCGCCCGAGCTGCAGCATTGGCGGCCAAGGGCCAAACCCTCGAGACTCAGCTCGAGAAGCTGCGTTCTGAGGTGGTGAAACTCGAGGAAACCGAGGTTCGGCTCAAACAGCTTCAGCGCAAGCGTGACCTCGAAGAAACCAATTACCGTTATTTCGCGCAGGGACTCGAGCGTTCCCGATTTGATCAGCAGTTGGGCCTGAGCCGAAACAACATCAGCCTGGTGCAGAGCCCGACGCCTGCGGTGGAAGACGAGTCCAAGCGCCTCAAGATGACCGCCGCTGCTCTGGCGGGCGGGTTGGGCTTTGGACTTGTCCTCGCGTTTCTGCTGGAAATGTTCATCGACCAATCGGTGCGGCGGCCGCATGATATCAATCGCCGTTTGCACCTGCCGCTGTTTATGGCGATTCCGTATGTGAGTGGCAAAGCGATGCGGGCTTTGTCGGCAAAAGCGCGGAAACGTCTTGAGTCCGGTGAACAGCCGAACGGGAAAGTGGGGCCGGCGGCCATGGCGGCTGCCGACCATCCGTTGCGGCCGATGTTCGAGGGGTTGCGCGATCGAATGCTGCTTCATTTCAAAGAGGTGGTGCACAAGCCGAAACTTGTGGGCGTTTGCGGGTCGTCGGAGAACGCAGGGGCTACGACGCTGGCGGCCGGTTTGGCGGCGACGCTCTCCGAAACGGGCGAAGGAAAAGTTTTGCTGGTGGACATGCATCAGCCGAAGGGCGTCGCACATCCCTTTTTCCAGGGCAAACATGTCAGCGAGATCGGGGACGTGCTCGAGGGGGATAACCGCGATTCCTCCATGGTGCAGGAGAATTTGTATGTGGCCAAGGCCAACGGTCACGAACGCAAGATGAGCGCCCTGGCGAAACAGCTTTCGACGCTGGTGCCGCGGTTCAAGGCCAGCGATTATGACTTTATCATTTTTGATATGCCGCGTGTGTCTGCCACGAGTGTGAGTGTTCGCCTCGGGGCGATGATGGATATGGTCCTCCTGGTCGTGGAGGCGGAGAAAGCGCCCCAGCAGGCCGTACGGCAGGCGCACTCGCTGCTCTCGGAAACCGGGGTTGACACGCAGATCGTCGTAAACAAGGTTCGCAGCTACGTCCCGGCACGCCTCAGCGGCGACCTCTAGGCCACTCTGTTCCGATATTACCTTCTTCGGCCGGCTTTCCTCGGCCGTCCTGACATACGTTAAAACGCGAAAGATTATTATGAATGTAACCATCTGTGGAATGGGCTATGTAGGGTGTGTCACGGCTGCTTGCTTTGCGCGCATGGGGCACTCTGTGACAGGCATCGATTTGCAGTCCACAAAAGTCGATCTGATCAATTCCGGACGCAGCCCAATCATCGAGCCGGGCCTGGACGAACTCATTCTCGCGGAGGTGAAGTCCGGTCGCCTTCGTGCCGCCGAACGGATCGATAAGGTGGGCGATGTGTCGCTGATTTGTGTGGGAACACCCAGCAACGACAACGGCAGTTTCGGTTTGGGCCAGGTCATCAAGATTATTGAAGATATTGGCGCAAAGCTGCGCGAAACGGATGGGTACCATGTCGTGATCGTCCGCAGCACGGTCCTTCCGGGAACGGTTGAGGAAGTGATCGTTCCATTGCTGGAGAAAGCCTCTGGCAAGAAAGCGGGCGAGGGCTTCGGTGTGGCGATGAACCCGGAGTTCATGCGCGAAACCACTGCCATTCAGGACTTCTTCAAACCACCGTTTACGGTCATCGGAGCCAATGACGGACAGGCTGCCGAACGCGTGGCTGCATTATATAAGGGCTTGGACAGCGGCCTTGAGCGCACCTCGATCCGGGAAGCCGAAATGCTGAAATATGCGTGCAATTCGTTTCACGCCGTCAAGGTCTGTTTCGCCAACGAGATCGGCAACTTGTGCAAAGGCATGGCGATCGACAGCCATCGAGTGATGGAGATCTTCTGCAAGGATACGAAGCTGAATATCTCCCCCTACTATTTGAAGCCGGGCTTTGCGTTTGGCGGTTCATGTTTGCCCAAGGATGTTCGAGCCATTCTCTACCGGGCGCGGCAACTGGACCTGGACCTTCCAATGCTAGGCTCGCTGTTGCCGAGTAACCGGAACCAAATCGAGCTTGTCTTTGATCGAATTCGCCGTTCGGGCCAGCAGCGCATTGGCGTGCTCGGTCTCAGCTTCAAGGCCGGCACCGATGACCTTCGCGAAAGCCCAATCGTCAGCCTTATCGAAATGTTGATCGGCAAAGGCTATCGGATCTCCATTTATGACGAAGAAGTGGCGCTGGCGAAACTCGTCGGCGCAAACAAGCGTTACATCGAGCAATCAATTCCGCACATTTCCTCGTTGATGGTCGGTTCTCCGAAGGAGGCGATCGAGGCCGGAGAGCTTGTCGTCATCAGTAAAAAGAACGCCCAAATACAGGAAGCGGTCGCGACTCACGCTGGTAACAGGACGGTTTACGATCTGGTGCGCGTTTCGCCCGAAACCGTCCGGTCCATTCCCAATTATGAAGGAATCTGCTGGTAGGAATCCGGCTCGGTAGACTCTGATCTCTCAAGTACTACGAATTTCAAAATGCTGCGCACTAAACTCTATTACGCCATCAAACCGCTTGTTCCACGTTCAGCCCGCCGGGCCGTGCGTCGATTTTTCGCGTCGAGGAAGCGTTCCCGAGTCGAAAGCGTGTGGCCGATTTTGCCCGGCGCTGAACGCCGGCCCAAAGACTGGCGCGGTTGGCCAAACGGCAAGCAGTTCGCTTTTGTGCTCACGCACGATGTCGAAGGCCAGGCAGGGGTGGACAGGTCTGAACAACTTATGCGGGCGGAAGCAGAGTTGGGATTCCGCTCCTCCTTCAATTTTATTCCCGAAGGAGAGTACAGGGTTTCGCGCAGCTTACGCGAAACTCTTAAAGCAAATGGATTCGAAGTAGGGGTTCACGATCTCCACCACGATGGGAAGCTCTACAACAATCGAGCGGATTTTGCTCGCAAGGCTGCGCGGATCAACGAGTACCTTGCCGAGTGGCAGGCCGTCGGTTTCCGATCCGGTTTCATGCTCCATAATTTGGAGTGGCTTCACGATTTGAATCTTAAGTACGACGCCTCGACGTTTGATACAGACCCTTTTGAACCGCAGTCGGATGGGGCGGGGACGATCTTCCCATTTTGGGTGTCGGCGGACGGGTCAGGTCTCAAGCCGTCTGGCGAAAGACGAGGATATGTGGAGTTGCCTTATAGCCTGCCGCAGGACTCCACGCTCTTTCTTATTTTTCGCGAGCGCACGCCTGATACTTGGCTGCGCAAACTGGACTGGGTGGCGCAACATGGCGGCATGGCTTTAGTCAACGTACATCCCGACTATATCCGGTTCCCCTCTGATCCTTCGTCGTCCGGAACGTTCCCGCTGGAATTCTACTCGCAATTGCTAAAGTACGTTCGTGAGCGGTATGCAGGCGGCTACTGGCAGCCTTTGGCTCGCGAAGTGGCAGATTTTTATCTCGATTCTCAGACTCCGCAATCCACCGCGAGCGCGAAGGAAGGGGTGGCTGTATAATGAACGCTGAACAAACCATTGCGGATCGCTCCTCGCAAGAAACCGGTTCCAAGCGTCCTCTCAATATGAAGAAGAGATCTGCTGGTAGAGTCGTAATGCTGGTGCAGTGCCCGTATCCCCAGGACACACGAGTCCGGAACGAGGCGTTGCTCCTCCTCTCCGAAGGCTATGAAGTCTCTGTGATTTCAGTGAGAAAGCCCGACCAGGTGTTCTCCGAGGATATCGACGGCGTGCGGGTTTACCGCGTGCCGGAATTGGAATTATTTAAAAAGACTTCGGACAACGCGCGCGTGGGCCGCGTGGGCAAGGTGCTGCTGAAGCTCAAGGCTTTCCTGGGCTACGCGTTCGAATTCTGGTATTTCACTGCCGCCTGCTTCGTCATGGCCAGTTATATTTTCCTGAAGCGCGGCTTCGATGTGATCCACGCGCACAACCCTCCTGACACTTTGTTTCTTGTGGCGCTCCCTTTCAAGCTGCTCGGGAAGAAGTTTGTCTTTGACCACCACGATCTGTCACCGGAACTCTACATGTCGCGATACGGGGCCGGCAAAGGCCTCCCCACGAAGCTGTTGGGAATGGCAGAATGGTGCAGCGTGAAGCTGGCGGATGTGGTAATCGCAACAAACGAGTCCTATAAAAAGATCGACATGGAACGCTCGAACAAGGATCCACAGTCGATCTTCGTGGTTCGCAATGGTCCGAGCAAGCGGCACCTGATGCCGACGGAACCGAATCCAAAGTTCAGGCCGCCCAACAAGTCCCTGTTGTGTTATGTCGGCGATTTGAACCCGCAGGATGGTCTCGATTATTTGCTGCGGTCACTTCATCATTTAATTCACGACCTCAAGAGAGATGATTTTCAATGTGTGGTCATTGGGTCTGGTGACTCCCTGGAAGATTTGCGCAAGCTGTCCCAGGAATTGCAGCTTAACGGTGCGGTCAAGTTCACGGGTTTCATCTCTGAGGATGACTTGCAAGCCTACCTCTCCACTGCCGATATCTGCGTTGATCCCGATCCTTCCAGCCCGCTGAACGATGTTTCGACGTGGATTAAGATTACTGAGTACATGGCCCATTCCAAACCGATCGTCACTTTTGATCTTAAGGAGACGCGATTCTCCGCGCAGGAGGCAGCCCTCTACGTGGAGCCGAATGACGAGCAAGCGTTTGCACGCGCCGTGGCGCAGTTGATGGATGATCCTGCGCTTCGCGAGCGCATGGGCACTTTTGGCCGACAGCGGGTGGAACGAGAACTGCAATGGTCGGTGGTGGGACGAAATCTTGTCAGCGCTTACCAGCGGCTGGCTTTGTCTTAGTCATCTCGATATTCCGAAGCACTTTTGTTTGTGAACCCGCCTGGCGCGATCGTTCTTGGGGTGGAGTACCAGGCCCTCGGATTGCTGAGGCAATTGCGCTCAGCTGGCATTTCTTGCGTGCTTGTGGATGAGGACGCGTGGGGACCTGCGCGTTTCTCAAAATGGCGTTCTCCCTTCTTCCAATGTCCACCCTATACTGACGATGCTTTTTGGCCATGGCTTGTTCGGTTGCAGCAGGACCAGAAACTGGGCGGCTGGGTATTGATTCCGACACATGACGAGCAGGTGCAGCAGATATCGTTGCACTACGAGGAAGCGCAGAAGAGATTCCGGTATGCAGGGCCGCAGGGGGACACTTATCGTTTGGTCTACGACAAAAGGCTTTCGTACGAATGGTGCCAGCGCCGTGGGGTTAGTTCGCCGGTCAGTTATCTTCCAGGCAGTAAGGATGATTTGCCCAACGGGACGTTAGACTATCCTTTTATCGTTAAGCCTTCGATCAAGCGGAACTTCAAACGGTGTTCAAAAGCCAAGGCCATCGCAGTCGATTCTACTCAGGAATTACGCGACCTTTTGCGCGGGCAGCTGGCGGAAGTCAGCACGGATGAACTCCTTTACCAGGAGATCATTCCGGGCGGTGGACGGCAGCAATGGTCATATGCCGGGTTCTTTGTTCGCGGGCAGCCGGTGGCCGCGTTTACGGCTTGTCGGCAACGCCAGCACCCGCCCGACTTCGGTCGGGCCAGCACCTACGTGGCGGCGGAGCACGACGCCGAAGTAGAACGGGAGAGCCGCAAGGTACTCGAGGCCCTTCAGTACACCGGCCTTGCCGAAGTGGAATGGAAGAGGGACCCGCGGAATGGACAATTGAAGTTCCTCGAGGTAAACGCCCGATGCTGGGGCTGGCACTCTCTGTCAGGGGCCGTCGTCGGCGACCTGGCTCCGATGCTCTATCATTTTCTTGTCAACGGAGAGGCAAAGCCTCTGGTGCCACGCTACGGCGCCCGTTGGATCAAGCATATTACGGACGTCCCGGTCGTCATGGACCTGTGGCGCCGAGGCGAGTTGTCGCTAAGCGAATATCTGCGGACCTTGCGCGGAAACGTAGTCGGGTGCGAATGGCACGGCAGGGATCCGTTTCCGTTTTTCCTTCAATTTCTGTTGATCCCTTATCTGATGAAACTCAGGGGATATTGAACGAACTGACTTATGGATTGGACTTTGATTTTGATTGCCGCCCTGCTTGGGGTTTTGGCCCTCGCTGCGGCCTCGTGGAAATGGTGTTTGCCGACACATCGGGTGACGTGGATTATCGCGGCGGCAGCGCTGCTGGGCGTTCTTGCGGGTGGGGGGCTGCAGCGGCAAGGGAGTCCCGCGTGGGTAGTTGCCGGCGGTATCTGGACGATGCAGGGCGCCACGTTCGTGGGAATTATTGCATGGTTGTTTTACCGTGATCCCGAGCGCGTCATTCCGCAAGAGTCGGGCCTGATCGTGTCTCCCGCGGACGGCATCGTCATTTATGTTCGAAAACTGGAAGCGGGCGAACCGCTCCGGTGTGACAAGAACGGAGCCGCGATGGTTTTAGACGAAGTGAAAGGCACCGGCCTGGAAGAGGAGGCTCTTTGGCAGGTAGGCATCTCAATGGTCTTCACCGATGTTCACGTGAACAGGGCGCCGATCGGAGGAAAGGTGTCGCTGGTCCATCATCGACCGGGAAAGTTTCTATCGCTGCGGCTCAAGGAGGCCTTGAATCTCAACGAACGGCAGACACTGGTCATCGACAACGGCGAATTCCAGATCGGTCTGGTACAGATTGCGTCGCGCCTGGTGCGGCGGATTGTGGCCTACGTTTCCCCCAATCAAGAGATACAACGCGGCCAGCGCGTCGGCATGATCAAGTTCGGTTCGCAGGTGGATTTGTTCGTGCCGATTCGCTTCGTGCCGCGACTCGAGGTTTCCGAAGGACAGCGTTTGACGGCGGGTGAGACTGTCGTTTGCCGCGTTGCGCGCGCCGAAAGCGTGGGCATTTCAAAGAGCAGAGTAGTCATCCAATAGTCACCGAATGTGTATTGACGCCTTTGGCGAAAGCCCTAGTATCAAAGGTTCATGAATGCCTTGGGTTGGGCGGTGCGAAGCACGAGGGACAAGGGGGTTGTCCAGACCATAAAGATCGCGTGCAACGTCGCGATGGATCTTCGATTCGATTGGAAATATGGCACCGATACAATGCGATGGGTGGATCGAGCTGCGCTCGAAACGTGCTCCGATAATCGGTCCCATTCCGCTCCTTACAGGGCGACCAAGGTCGGTCCTCTCCTGCAGTTATTAAACAGACTCGACCTGCCTCGGGACAGCACCTTCCTGGATATCGGGTCAGGCAAAGGGCGGGTCTTGTTGATCGCATCTCAGTATGGCTTTCGTAAAGTCGTGGGCATCGAGTTTTCCGGAGAACTCTGCACTATTGCTCGCAAGAATGTGGAACTGTTCTTCCGGAAGGCGAAGCGGCTTTCATCAATCGAGGTAATCGAGACGGACGCCACAAAACACCATTTCCAGGCCGAGGACCGAGTGTTCTTCATGTATAACCCTTTTGATGCTTTTATCCTGGCCAAGGTTGTGGATAACATCCGTCGCTCTGTCGAAGAGAATCCGCGGCGCATTTGGTTGATCTACAATACCCCTCTTCATCACGACGTCATCAAAAGATCTGGTTTGTTCCAATCCGACTCTTTTCATGAGATTGGTGGCAACCATTTCAGAGTTTACGCGAACGAACCAATCTAACAGTTCGGCTTGAGGCTTGTTTCATTTGGAAGTCTGAGCACTGCCGCCCCGCCTACCATCCCGGCGGAAAATTCACTTACGGATATTTAGCACGAATATGAATCAATTGATTGGCAAGAATGTGAATCAGTTAAGTGGAGAGACAGCCGTCTATGGTCCTCTCAAGAGACTCCAGCAATGGGTCGAGCAAGCTAATCTCACTGCCTACGACACATTCGACGGACTTTCCTCTCCCTATGCCCGGTTTTTCACTTTCGGCAACGGGTTTCTCAAGCAGGTTTGGCAACAAGGGGTGAGGAGATTTCCCATCAACCTTCGTCCTTTGCTCGCTATTAAGCCGAGTATGGGCACCAAGGCGATGGGCTTTTTCGCGCAGGGCTATTTGAAGTTGTACCAGACATACGCTGACCCCGCCGACCTGGGAAAGGCAAAGTCATGTTTGAAATGGCTGGTTGAAAACCGGAGCAAACCGTTTCGGAATTATTGTTGGGGCAACCACTTCGATTACCAATCGCGTGGCGGCGCTATTCCGAAAGGCCTCCCCACGATCGTTTGGACAGGTTTAATCGGGCATGCGTTCCTCGATGCTTACGATGTTACGGGAGAGCAAGAGTATTTGGCTGTGGCCAGGAGTGTCGCTGATTTTATTGTGGAGGAGCTTGGCTCGTTCCAGGGCGAGGGGGGCATTTGCCTTCGTTATTACCCGAATGAAGAGCACCAAATTCACAATTCAAATATCATCGGGGCGAGCCTGCTTGCACGGGTGAATACTCTGGCGCCGGATCCGAGGTATTCGGAATTGGCTCAGTCTGCGGTTGATTTTACGGTCGGTCATCAAACTGCCGAGGGCGCGTGGTACTACGGGGTAGAATCGAAATACAGGTGGGTTGATTCGTTCCACACCGGGTATGTGCTGGAGGCATTGGACATTTTTAATCGCTACTCGGGCAACCAAAAACACGTGGCGGCGCTGGACAAGGGCTATCGTTATTTTGTCGAAACATTTTTTGGAGAGGATGGAACACCACGCTACTATGACTACAAGACGCGCCCGCTGGACATTCAGTGCGCATCACAGGGCATTCAGACGCTCGTCAACTTGAGGAGGCTTCATCCGCGGAGCGTCGTTGTGGCAACCCAGGTCGCTGATTGGACGGTCCGAAACATGCAGGATCGGACTGGCTACTTTTATTACCGAAAATATCCTTTTATTATAAACAAGACGCCTACGCTCCATTGGGGCCAGGCCACGATGTTCGCCGCCCTCGCGCTGCTCGATCAGCATCTGCGGGCGCAAGCAGCAACCCCCGCTGCCCTCGCTTCACCGAACCGTTCCGCGACTATGCTGCCGCAGACCGCTTGATGTGAGTCACATCGGGGTTCTCTTAGCATAACATGGGTTCACAAGGCCTTTCCTACGTCCTCGTCACGCCCGCGCGGAACGAGCAGGACTTCATTGAACTGACGATCGAGTCGGTAATCAGCCAAACTCTGCGGCCGCTCCGATGGATTATTGTGAGCGACGGTTCGACCGATGCCACCGATGACATTGTCAAGAGATACGCCGCGCAGCACGATTGGATCGAGCTGCATCGCATGCCCGAACGGGACCAGCGCGATTTCGGAGGCAAGGCCAGGTGCTTCAACGGCGGTTATGAACGTCTCAAGGGACTTGAGTTCGACTTGGTTGGGAACCTTGATGCGGACATAACTTTCGATCCCGGTTATTACGAGTTTCTCCTTGGAAAGTTCGAGGCAAACCCTGCGCTTGGTATCGGCGGCACTCCCTTTACCGAAGGCAATGAGAGCTACGATTTTCGTTTTAGCAGCATCGAACACGTTTCGGGCGCCTGCCAGATGTTTCGCCGTCAGTGTTATGAGGCCATCGGCGGATACCGGCCGCTGAAGTGCGGTGGAATCGACGTCGTCGCGGTGTTGACCGCGCGGATGAAGGGGTGGCAGACACGAACATTTCCGGAAAAGACCTGCGTCCATCATCGCACCATGGGTACGGCCACGGCTAATTATTTTTCTGCCAACTTTCGCCTGGGCCAAAAGGATTATCTCCTGGGCCGGCATCCGATTTGGCAAATGTTCCGATCGATTTATCAAATGAAGCACAAACCGTTTTTCATTGGTGGGTCCACTTTGTTAATGGGCTACCTTTGGGCGGCTCTCAAAAGGACGGAGCGCCCTGTTGGCAGGGAATTGATCGCGTTCCAGAGAACTGAACAAATGCAAAGGCTAAGGAAACGCTTATCTACCGTGATCAGTGCCGGTGAGCGACCTCAGAAGGTAAAGGAGAGCTTGTAATGGTTGAAATGGATCAGGTTGGCGGGCGCGAGCAAACATACGTCGTGAGATCGGATATTAATTCTTGCGCCGGTGCTGAAGCAGTTGCGGTGAACACTGCGTCGCCCGGCGGGTGTGTGATTGGCGGCAAGGAGCTGCTGGTCGCGGGTAGATTCCTGAAGACAGCCAGTCTTCGGAGCGAGGCTCATGTGCCGCTGGAAGATCCGGAATCGTTCGTTGAAAAAGTGAAGCAATCGCGCTTTCGTGCAGATATTTTCACCTTCGTGCAAGGGGTAAACGACCGAACCCCGCGATATGCGTTTTACCAGGAAACCGACAAATTAGCGGTCCTTTCTATTGCGACGTACGATCACTGGTTCAACAAGCAGCTTTACTTCAAGCCTCGGAACAAGCTTCGAAAGGCATTGAAAAGCGGCATCGAAGTTCGTTTGGAGGAGTTCAACGATGCGCTCCTGCAGGGGATCAAGGCCATTTACGACGAAACTCCGGTTCGCCAGGGCAAGCGCAACTATCATTACAAAAAGGATTTTGAGACGATCAGGAGGGAGCACTGCGCGTTTTTGGACAGAAGTCAGTTTATTGCGGTTTATTACGCGGGTGAAATGATAGGGTTCGCCAAACTGACGTTTTCCCAGGGCTGCGGAATCTTCATGAATTTTCTGTCAAAGGTCAGCCACCGTGATAAGGCAACTAATAATGCGCTGTTGGCGAAGGCGGTCGAAATCTGTGCGGAGCGAAAAGTCAACACTTTGGTCTACGGAGTTTGGGGCAGTGGAGGGACTCCCGGCCTGGTCGAATTCAAAGTCGCGAATGGTTTTGAATGTGTCGAGGTGCCACGATATTTTGTTCCTCTTACGGTGATCGGGAGGCTCGCTCTGAAAGCTGGCGTCCACCGAGGGATCGTGCGTCGGGTGCCGAAGAGGTGGGTCGAAATGGCTGCGAAGGTACGCACGCGATGGAATGCTTTCAGGTTTAAGGCGGCGCGACCCGAAGCGGAGGCCCGTGAGCATGCCGCACAGAAGAAGTAGTAGATGATTACGGAGAGGTGGCTGAGTGGCTTAAGGCAACAGCCCGTAAGGGCGGTTATGCGGCCGAAAGGTCGCATCGGAGGTTCGAATCCTTCCCCTCTCCGCCACTTCTGAGTTCGAGCATTTTACCCGCTCTAATTTCATGCCTGGTATTTGTGGAATAATTGGCGCCGGCTCACCGGCGCGGCGCGCTGCCGAGCTTCAGCTGATGGTGAAGCAAATGGCGCACGAGCCCTTTTATTCCAGCGGCACAGTAGCCGAGGAGTCGCTCGGCGTATGGGCGGGCTGGACTGCGCACCAGGGCTCCTTCGCAGATTGCCTGCCCGTGTGGAATGAGACCCGGGAGATCTGCCTGTTGTTTGCAGGCGAGAATTATGCCGACGAATCCGACCTCGACGAGTTGCGCGCGCGTGGCCATGTCTTTGACCCGCACAATGCCAGCTATTTAGTGCACTTGTACGAAGAGCGGGGCGCCGATTTCTTCAAGAAGTTGAATGGCGTGTTCAGCGGGCTGTTGATTGACCGCCGCGCAAACCAGGCCGTTCTCTTCAATGATCGTTACGGGATGGGCCGAATCTATTTCCACGAGGGTCCCGACGGCCTTTACTTTGCCTCCGAAGCGAAGGCGATTCTGAAAGTCCTTCCCCAATTACGCCAGCTCGACATTCGAAGTCTCGGCGAGCTTTTCGCTTGTGGCTGCGTGCTGCAGAATCGCACGCTGTTCCCTGGCCTGTCGCTGCTCCCTGGTGGCTCGGCGTGGACTTGGCGTCCCGGCGCCTCAATCCGCAAAGATAGCTACTTCGATAAACGGGAGTGGGAGGAGCAGTCACCCTTGCCGGAAGCAGAATACTACGAGCGGTTGAAATCGACCTTGTCCGGCGTCCTGCCGCGATATTTCCGTGCAACGAGCAAGATGGCAGTTTCGCTAACCGGTGGACTCGACAGCAGGATCATAATGGCGTGGGCCCGGCCGGCTGCAGGCCAACTGCCCTGTTATAGTCACCGTGGAGTGTTTCGCGAATGCGCCGATTCCCGGATCGCACGGCGCGTGGCCACGGTCTGCCAACAACCGCATCGTGTCGTCAACGTGGACGGGGATTTTCTCCGCGAATTCCCAACGCTTGCAGAGCGGGCGGTTTATCTTTCCGACGGCACCATGGATGTAAGTGGAGCGACCGGGCTCTATGTAAATCGAGTTGCCCGCAATGAAATTGCGCCGATCCGGATGACCGGCAATTACGGCGGCGAAGTCTTGCGCGGAGTCGTGATGCTTGGTCCGGCCAAGTTGCGAAATCCGTTCTTCGCCGGAGATTTTGTGGCGCACATCCAGGCGGGCCGCGCGACCTTGGATACTGAGCGCCAGGGCAAGACGTCCTCTTTTATCGCCTTCAAACAAGTCCCGTGGCATCACTATTCTCGCTTTGCGCTCGAAAGCTCGCAATTGCCCGTCCGCTCGCCCTATCTTGATAATGACCTCGTTGCGCTGGCCTATCTTGCGCCGGCCGACGTGACGGCGAACCAGCATCTGGCCGCCAGGCTTATCGCGGAGGGCAATCCGAGACTCGCAAAGTTCCCTACGGACCGAGGGCCGCTCGGGCGGTCGGGGTTGTTGGGTCGGCTTGCGGAAAAATATCAGGAACTCACCTTCAAGGCAGATTATGCTTATGATTACGGGATGCCGCATTGGCTCGTGAATCTGGATCGCGTACTGGCGCCGATGCGCCTGGAAAGGTTGTTTCTTGGCAGGCATAAGTATTACCACTTCCGCCACTCGTACCGCCACCAACTCGCTCCATACATCAAGGATGTGTTGCTCTCCCGGCGTGCGCTGTCACGCCCTTATTTGGATGGAACTCGCGTTGAGCGAATGGTCCAGGACCACACTGCTGGCCGGGGCAACTACACGTCGGAAATTCACGTACTGCTAACGACCGAACTGATTCAGCGTCAGTTAATCGAAGGAAACTGATTTCGCAGAAGAATGAAGCTTTGTGTCCGGCGCTTGGACACTTCGCTGTAATCGCCGTGGGTTCGTTAGCACAAATGACAGAATTACACCCCGTTGCAGTGCAGTTTCGCCCTTTGGGACGTCGTGGCATTTTGGCTGCTTACAGCTACTTGACTGAAAACAGAGTCAGGTGGATGTTAGCCGCAAGGAGTTGGCTTGGAGTCGGCTTTCAGCGCGGAACATCCGCTGGTGGTGAGCTAAGGCCTTTTTCGGTCATTTGAAAACCAACGGGTGATGACAATGAAGAAATGGATGCAGAAAACGTTGATTGCGGCGGTTTTCCTGGCCGTCGGATTCGGCAACGTGAGGACTTCACTGGCGGCTACCTATTACGTTTCGATCGCTGGCGACAACGCCAACACCGGCGCGCAAAACAGTCCCTGGCGCACGATCCAATACGCGGCGAGCAGGGCCGTTGCGGGTGACACAGTGCGCGTCGCCAACGGAACATACGACGAGCGCGTGACGCTTCCAACGTCGGGAACCCCTGAGAATTTCATCAACTTCATCGGAAACGCAACTGGCACGGGAGTGGTGATGTATGGTTTCTCCCTGCCGAGCAGGAACAATATCAGGATCATCGGCTTCGAGATGCGGCACGTGAACACCGCGTATCGAGCTGCGGTATTCATGTCCGGCGTCTGCTCGAACATTCAGCTCCTGGACAACTACATTCATGACACCTCCGGCGAAGGTATTCAAACGTCGACCAGTGCGACGACAAGTTACATCACCATTCGCGGCAACACGATGTTTTATATCTCGCATCCAGGCAGCTTGGCCCAGTCGGACACGGCCATTGCCAATAGCCCGATCACGCCGCATCACTGGCTTGTGGAATATAATCATATTCGGCGCACGATGGACTTCGTAGTCATTTACGGATCCAACCTCATCATCCGCAATAACTGGCTGCACGAATTCGCTTACTCTTATTACAGCGGCGCCGGCCATTCGGACATTTTTCAGCCCGGCTCGGACGGCCAGAATGTCGGCTCGAAGCACCACGTGTATGAGCGAAATTTCACGGGCGACTCCCCGACGGACAACAGTCACTTTGGACTTTGGCAGGACACGGTCGATGCGGGTGACACGAATATGTTGATTCGCGGCAATATTGGCTACAACCTCGGCAATGCTGGCATTGGGGTTATAGGCACAGATAAAGTGTCAACTTATAACAACACGTTCCACGACATGCTGAATGAATCGGACGGAAATGTTTGGAACTGGTATAGGACGCCTACGGTCGGAGGTCTGCTCGCCAACTCCATAAGTTCCGACTACGGCATAAGCAGGGACGCGATTAATATTGATTTGGGGCAGCAGGTCAAAGCAGTGCACAACCTGGGGTATCTGTCAGGCTCAGAGCCCAGCTACGTTTCAACCGGCAACCCGCTGTTCGTTGACCCCGGCCGCCTGAATTTCAGACTGCAGGCAGGGTCGCCAGCAATCAATGCGGGAACCAACATTGCCTGGGTTACCAGCGGGGCGGGCAGCGGCACCACGTTTAACATTAATGACGGGCAATTGTTCATCGATGGATGGGGCATCGTGGAGGGCGACTTGATTACGGTCGGCAGCACCCCTACTCGAATTACGCGTATCGTTGATAATACCGTGACGGTGGCGAACTCTGTCACCTGGAACAATGGGACACCAGTGTACTGGGGAGATGGCGCCAACAAGGATATCGGAGCCTTTCCATTCGGCTCCAGGGAGCTGACAAGCGCGACGCTGACCCAGAACGGTACGACGTACACGGTTGCCCCGACAGGAGACGCCAGGGGCGTCTGGTTTTACGTCGATGGCATACCGACGATATGGGATTTTACCCCGCCATTTAGTGCCACCATTCCGAGTGGCGTGGTGACGGCGAGAGCTTACGCTCTTTACGCTCAGGAAAATCCGGTTGTCGTTGCCAGCGCCGGCCCTGGGGGGGGGACAGCTCCGGCGCCGCCGACCGGCCTTCGGGTGGAAGAGTAGGACCTGTTAGAGACAGCCTTGGTTTTGGGTTTCAATAGCCGGCATGCCTGAGGCCGGTTCACATAATCCTTAGTAGGACGATTCGTTGGTACTTCTGCTGCCGGCGAGCCGGCTTTTCTCGTTAGTTGAGATGCCACCCAAACTAGTACTGCTGATCGGAATCGCATTCGTATGGTGGCTGATCCGAATGGACATGCGCTGGCGCCGACTGCCCTCACGCCCTTTGTGGATTGTGGGTGTGTGGGTCGCTCTGGCTAGTTCGCGATCCATCGGATTCTGGCTTTGGGCGATGGGGCTGCGAGGGGGCGGATCAAGCAATCTCGAAGGGGACCCTTTTAGTGCTGTATTTAATGTCAGCCTGTTTCTTATTGCGATTCTTATACTCAATCGACGAGGATTCCGTTGGGGGCAGTTTGCTGGCGCGAACAAGGCGCTCATTGCAATCTTTGCTTTTTTTCTATTCAGCGCGGTCTGGTCCCCATTTCCCTTTCCCACGGTGAAGCGTCTGGGTCAGGAACTCGGTTGCCTACTGATTGCGCCCATTCTTTTGACGGAAAAGGACCCGGCAGCATCTCTGCGCGTGGTATTCGCGCGGGTGTCATATGTTTTATTCCCTCTTTCCGTGATCTTCATCAGGTTTTTTCCCCACATCGGACGAGTTGTGTCGGAAGTCTCGGGCTCGCACATGGTGTGCGGCGTCGCAGATCACAAGAATTCACTGGGCCAATTGGCGATGGTT
>Ga0075418_10003498_pt1 | contig 17929 bp, 10 predicted proteins | sample SoiMetdeltSBSDD2_FD_81776 | JGI IMG/M metagenome (GOLD analysis project Ga0075418, IMG submission 81776) | Bulk soil microbial communities from a Populus tree surrounding site in Tennessee, USA - Soil MetaG P. deltoides SBSDD2 | ecosystem: Environmental > Terrestrial > Soil > Tree plantation... | reverse complement strand
CCTTCGTGCAACACGAGCACCCGGTCTGACAACCCGAGGACTTCAGGCAACTCTGAAGAAACGAGCACGATAGCCAGACCCGCTCGCGCCAGGCTGTTGATATGCGCGTAAATCTCCTGCTTCGCCCCAACATCAATGCCCCGTGTCGGCTCATCCAGAAACAGCACGCGCGGTTTTGTCAAAAGCCACTTAGCCAGCACAACCTTTTGCTGATTTCCTCCTGAGAGTGTGCCGACGATATTGAATACAGACCCGGCCTTTACGCTAAACTCTTTCATCGCGCGCTGGCTTGCGGCGGTTTCCGCATGCTCGTTTGTGACAAACCTTCCCGAAAGATCTGTTAGAGCTGCGAGCGTCATGTTCTTTAGGATTGTCTGATCTACGACGAGCCCAAATCGCTTTCGGTCTTCGGTTACGAATCCGAGCCCAAGTTTAATCGCGTCCGACGGACGAGAGATGATCGCTCGCTTACCCTCGATCAGAATCTCACCCGTAGAGGAACCGGCGTGAGCGCCGAAAATCGCCATCAGAAGATCAGTACGGCCCGCGCCCATTAGACCGGCGATGCCGAGAACCTCTCCTTGCCGCACCGCGAAACTCACGCCGCGCACGAGCAACTTTCCGCGCACATTGGGATCCTCGACCGTGATGTTTCGCGCTTCAAAGATGATCTCCCCGCGCTGGTGATCGGCTTTCGGGAAAATGTCGCCGACCTCGCGCCCGACCATTTGGGCGATGACCTGGGCTTCGTCGATGGCATTAGCAGGTTCGGTTCCGACCGCGCGGCCGTCGCGAAGCACGGTGATTCGGTCCGAGATCCGAAACACCTCGTCGAGCTTGTGGGAGATGTAAATCATGCCGACGCCCCGCTTGCGCAGCTTGTCGAGAATTTGAAACAGCGTTTCGGCTTCCGCGTCGGTCAACGCGGCGGTGGGTTCGTCCAATACCAGGATACGCGCCTGCTGCGATAGCGCCTTTGCTATTTCCACCAGTTGCTGCTGCCCGATTCCCAGCTCGTCTATTGGAGTGCGCGGATCGAGCGGCAGGTGCAGATCGTCCAGTAACTTATGCGCGCGGCTGTAAAGCTCCTCCCAATTTATGATCCCGAATCGACGCGGTTCACGTCCGAGAAATATGTTTTCACCGATGTTGAGATCCTTGATGATTGAGAGTTCTTGAAAGATGATGGCGATGCCCGCCTCCTCGGCGTCGCGCACCCTGTGAAAGCTGCGCGCCTCGCCGTCAATCAGGATCTCACCCTCATAAGAACCGTAAGGGTAGACGCCGCCGAGGACCTTCATCAGCGTTGATTTGCCCGCGCCGTTCTCACCGACAAGCGCGTGAATCTCTCCTGGAAACAGGTCGAATGTCACGCCGTCGACTGCGCGGACGCCGGGGAACGACTTTGTGATCCCGCGCATCTCCAGTAGCGCACCGTTGCCCATTGCAGACATGATCTACCCGTCAGTGTGTTGAGACGCCAATTCGTGGAGTTTTGGGAATAGTGACACTCGCTACGTTCGCTGAGTCTTCTAGTTCACCTTTGGACGCTGATCGGCGGGAACGTTTCGATAGACTTCTTCGAACTTCTGGTAGCCGTCCTTGATCACCGTATCGATGATATTGTTACGGTCAACTACAATCGGCTCCAGTAATACCGAAGGGACATCGACCTTCCCGTTATTGATTGCCGAAGTGCTCTCGACTTTTTCGCGTCGAGCCAGGGCGACAGCGGCTTCGGCAGCGCGCCGCGCAAGCTGTGCAACCGGCTTATACACTGTCATCGATTGAGTGCCCGCTATGATGCGTTGCAAAGCAGCAAGGTCTGCATCCTGACCGGAGACCAGTACCTTCCCTGCGAGTTTTTGTTCTTCGAGCGCCTGGATCGCCCCGCCCGCAGTTCCGTCATTCGAAACCACTACGGCAACCACATTGTTGTTGGCCTGGGTCAGCGCGTTTTCTGTGTGGCGTAGCGCTTCGCTTGCCAGCCAGTCGCGCGCCCACTGGTCAGCGACGATACGAATGTCCCCGCGATCGATCGACGGCTTTAGAATGTTCATTTGGCCCTTGCGAAACAACGTGGCGTTGTTATCCGTGGGCGCCCCGCCGATCAGCACGTAGTTGCCCTTTGGAGCGTGTTCGACGAGATATCGCGCCTGCATCTCACCAACCTTTTCGTTATCAAACGAGATGTACAGATCAGGCGCGCTGTTACGAATCAATCGGTCATAAGAGACGACTGGGACATTCTGCCGATGACTAGCTTCCACAATTGAGGCGGCAACCTCTCCGTTATGCGGTATCACCACCAGCACGTTCACGCCTTGCGTCAACAGGTTTTCCGATTGTTGCGTTTGCACGTTGTCATCGCTATCGGCGGATTGGACCAGGACATCCGCCCCCAATTCCTTTGCGCGCTCGACAAACAGGTCCCGGTCACGCTGCCATCTCTCCTCTTTAAGCGTGTCCATCGAAAGTCCGATTCGTATTCGACCCGAACTGTTATTTGATTTATCCGGCGGCGCTTCGACACACGCCGCTGCGAAAAAGACAAGCATCAAGGCAATCGCAACAGCCGCGACGCGAAATGATTCTGTTGTGTTCTTAGCCATGGGTGCGGATTTCCTTAAGAGGGTTCAGTGCCTGGCGCAGCATTGTGATTACAGGATTTTCAATCACTCTACGCCCAGCAAAATGTCAATCGTCAACTGATCGAGCCGTTCATATTTCAGGCCCTTCTCGGCCAGCGCCGCGCGATCAAAGTCTTGCGCCAGGAGCGAGGCGGCTTTTTCCTTATGATATTTTCCAACGAGAGAACCGACTTCATTCTTCTCGGCGATGTCCGCGAGCAGCGATCTGATTTCGGGATGCGAATTCCATTGCGCAGCCTTCTCCTTCAGTATCAGATAGGTTCGCATACAGCCTCGTGCGAATTCTTTGACGCCATCGTAGTCTTCGGTTCGATAGGCGTGCGCGTCAAAATGACGAGGACCGTCATACCCTACGTCTTCGAGAAATTTTACAAGCCAGAAAGCCGCCCTTGGGTTCGCCGAGCCAAAGCGCAAATCCTGATCGTAACGTCCGGGGATTTGATCATTGAGATCTATGTGAAACAGCTTACCGGCTTCCCACGCCTGGGCTACCGAATGAGTCATATTCAAACCCGCCATGTGCTCGTGAGCTACCTCGGGGTTCACCCCGACGATATCAGGATGGTCGAGGGTTGCGATAAAGCCGAGGTATGCGCCGGTGGTGGGCATATAGATGTCGGCCCGGGGCTCATTCGGCTTTGCTTCCAGCGCGAACTTGTAGCCGTAATTCTGGTCCAACGAGTACTCGCAGAGGTAGTTGATAGCTTCGCGCAGACGCTTTGTCGCTTCGTCCGCGCGGCGACACGCATCGGTCTCGACGCCTTCACGTCCGCCCCACAGGACAAAGATCTTCGCTCCGAGTTCCGCTCCCAGGTCCATCGCCCGCATGGTCTTTTGCACAGAGTATGCGCGGACCTGCGGATCGTTCGCTGTGAACGCCCCGTCGCGGAAGACCGGATCATAAAAGAGGTTGACTGTCGCCATGGGGACAACGATTCCGTGTTCCGCGCACGCCTGTTTGAATGTGCGGACTATTTGATCGCGCTCCGAAGGCCTGGCATCGATTGGCACGAGATCATTGTCATGTAGGTTGACGCCCCACGCGCCAACTTCCGCGAGCATTTTGACCGCGTCCAACGGAGGGAGTGTCGGTCTAACTGCCTCACCAAACGGGTCGCGGCCACGATTGCCTACCGTCCACAAACCGAAACTGAACTTGTGTTCCGGTTGCGGTGTGTATCTATCATTCGCCATGGTTCAACCCCCTGCGCGAAGACTGCATCTCGAATGATTCAGTTTCAATCAGATAGATTTCTCGATCCATAGAGTCAAAACAGCAGTGCTATTTCAAGAGTCTGGTTCAGAACCGTATGCCAAATGCCCTTCGAGTGAATGGCGCGATAGTAATTCATTCAGAGACCTTTTGTCTACTGTTGCAACAAAGTGGCCGGCTTTTCCCAAATCCCACCACACACAAGACTGTGTGCAAAAATTCCCAACACCCACAACTTCAGTTGTGGGTTCTTTAGTTTCAACCTACGAGGGCGCAGTCAGATCCTCTTCTCTTCCTGGCACTCCGGTCCCGCGCCGCCAATCGCGGCGCGATTGGCGCCGCTGGGACCGGAGCTGAAACGAAGGACCGTAAGCCCGCCACGTAGGGTAAAACTAAATGACCCCCAACTGAAGTTGGGGGTGTTACTTGAGTTTTTACAGAGTCTCGCAGTTGGTGGACTCCGTCAGAGCTGGCGGAGATCCCTTTGATGTGCATAATCACACTGGTTATTACACGATGCCGATTGAAAAGCGAGGCGAGCTATGAAACTCTTGCGGGTGCAGACTTAACCTATGTCCTTGATGCTTGCGGAAATCCAGCAGCAGCCGGCCGCGCTCGAGCGAATTGTTCGCAGCGAAAGCCGTCGCATTCTGCGTTTCGCTGAGTCTGTAAGAAAGCGGCGGACTCGCCTGATCATGCTGGTGGCCCGCGGCAGCTCCGACAATGCGGCGCTCTTCGGCCGATATCTTCTCGAGATCAGCACCGGCATTCCGGTTTCCCTTTCCGCCCCGTCGGTTCACACGGTGTATGGCAAGAAGCTGGATCTGAGAGATGCGCTGGTCATCGGGACTTCTCAATCCGGCGAAAGCACCGACGTTAATTCTGTGCTCGAGAGCGCGCGAAAGGGCGGCGCGGTCACGGTCGCGATCACTAATGATACAAATTCAACAATGGCGCGAATATCCGATGAGACGTTTCTGATTCATGCCGGTCGAGAGCGAAGCGTCGCCGCGACGAAGACCTACACGGGCCAATTGATGATCTTTCACCTGCTGGCTTCTGCTCTCGAGGGCCACAAGAGCATTGCAGAGGTTGAGCGTCTCCCTGAGTTGGCAGCCAGTTCCCTAAAGCTGCGTGCTCGGGTTGAAGAGATGGTCGAACGATACGCCTTCATGAATCATTGTGTAGTGGTCGGGCGGGGGCTGAACTATGCCAACGCATATGAGTTCGCAATAAAACTTATGGAAACCTGTTATGTCGTGGCCGAGCGGTTTTCTTCTGCTGACTTTCTTCACGGGCCCATAGCCATCGTAGGGCATGGCTTTCCGGCGTTCTTATTCGCACCGCCAGGCAGGACTCTCGCAGGTATGAAACAGCTGCTTACCAGGTTAAAAACACTTGGCGCCGAGACCGTCGTAATATCAAGCGAGGCGGCACTGCTCAGGGCAGCGACTCGTCCAATCGAAGTTCCGCAACGGATCGACGAGCTGCTTTCGCCAATTCCGTACATCATACCCGCTCAAATATTCGCCGCTTTGCTGGCAGAAGCGAAAGGCTTGAGTCCGGATCGCCCGCGCTCGTTGGCAAAAGTGACCAAAACCTTTTGAGTCGAGGTCGGTAATGAGAACCACTCCATTTTCAGTCGCGTTACTACTGTTGAGCGCCCTGAATTCTCTCGCGCAGGAACCGGTAACCTCTGATTTGTCATTTCAGCATCGCCTCATGCCGGTACCCGCGACACTTCGCTTCCAGCCTGGCCGGTTGAACGTCGATTCAGCTTTTCGATTTCGCGTCGACGGGTACAACGATGCGAGGCTACTGGCAGGGCTCCATCGGATTCAGCTTCGGCTGGAACGTCGAACAGGGCTTGAATTGCCCGTTGTTCCTTCGAGTGAGTCGCCGGTTGGTGGCCTTGTGATTCGTTGTTCGGGGCCGGGCAAGACGGTGCCCTCAGTCGACGAAGACGAATCATACTCACTGGATGTGTCCGATAGCGGGGCCGTGCTTAAAGCCCCGACTGTTGTTGGAGCGCTGCGAGGGTTGGAGACCTTTTTGCAACTCCTCGAGGGTGACGCGAAGGGATACTTCATTCCAGCGGTCAGCATTCAAGACAAACCGCGCTTTCCGTGGCGGGGGTTGCTTATCGACATAGCTCGTCATTTTGAGCCGATCGAGGTGCTCAAGCGAAACCTCGACGCGATGGCTGCCGTCAAGCTCAACGTGCTCCACTGGCATCTGACGGACGATCAGGGGTTTCGAATCGAAAGTAAACGTTATCCCCGTCTTCACCAAATGGGCAGCGACGGTCTGTACTACACCCAGGAGCAAGCTCGCGAAATCATAGCCTACGCTCGCGAGCGCGGCATCCGGGTGATGCCCGAGTTTGACATGCCGGGTCACGTGACTAGTTGGCTGGTCGGGCATCCGGAGCTTGGCAGCGCGCCGGGCCCATATCAAATCGAGCGCAAAGCTGGAATCATGCTTCCGGCCTTCGACCCTACTCGGGAAGAAACGTACAAGCTTCTCGACGGCTTCTTCTCAGAAATGAGCGCGTTGTTTCCCGACGCCTATGTCCACATTGGCGGCGATGAAAATGAAGGTCATCAGTGGACAAAGAATTCACAGATTCAAAGCTTCATGAAGGCGAAAGGAATCAACGACAACCACGCGCTTCAAGCCTACTTTAACCAGCGGATATCAAAAACTCTGCAGAAACTTGGGAAGAAGGTTATCGGATGGGAGGAGATTCTTCATCCGGACCTGCCGAGGGACACCGTCGTGCAATCCTGGCGTGGTCCGAAGTCACTCGCAGAAGCGGCGCGTAAGGGATACGACGGCATTTTGTCCGCCGGCTATTACATCGATCTTGTCTATCCCACGTGGCAGCATTACACAGTCGATCCGACTGTTTCCGACAGCAACCTGAGCGAGCAGGAGATAAAGCACATCCTGGGAGGCGAAGCCACGATGTGGGGTGAGTGGGTGGGCCCGGAGACCATCGATTCGCGCATGTGGCCGCGCACCGCCGCTATTGCAGAGCGATTATGGTCTCCCAGTCATGTGAAAGATATCGATGACATGTACCGGCGGCTGGATGTCATCAACATCCAGCTTGAAGAGTTGGGGCTTACACACGAGAAAAACGTCGACATGCTGCTCCGCCGGATGGCCGGGACGGAGAACATAGAGCCGCTCAAAACGCTTGTGTCGCTGGTCGAGCCGGTAAAAGAATACCGGCGAACGCGGGCGCGCCCTGCAACGGTGCTAACGCCGCTTACTCGATTGATAGACGCAGCACGTCCCGATAGCAGAGCGGCCCGAAGGTTTGCGGCTCTCGTTGATGGCATTCTTTCGGATGCCCCAGACCTCCTGCGAAACCGCGAACGGATCGAGTCAACGCTGAAACTCTGGCGCGATGCATGTCCAATGTTAGAGGCGATGATCGACAGGTCCCCGGTGTTGCGTGAGGCTGAACAGCTCCCTCGCGATCTTTCAGCAATCAGTACCGCCGGGCTTGAAGCGTTGTCTTACATCGTGGCTGGCGCAGATCCTCCGGCAAAATGGCGGGAGGACAAGCTGGCTATGCTCGAACAAGCCGCGAAACCCAAAGCCGAAGTGGAATTCGCAATCATCGGGCAGGTCAAAAAGCTGGTTGTTCTCGCGTCGGAGCTTCGGAATCTTAGAAGCTTGCCTCACTCCGAGTGGCGAAGCAGAGTGCTGACACTTTCGGGGAAAGGAACGCCCTAGCATCGATCCATGCGTCATTTCGGTGTAGCACTCGCTTGCTCGGCGCCACCCAACGGTCTTACGAAAACGATCGGCTGGTGGGCAATCATTCCTATCCCTTCCTGAATTGTGATGGCTTGATTTGCGCTCACATCCTGCAAGTTATCCACGCGGCCGCTCGGCCACGCTACCTCAATGCTCGCTACTTTCTCCGATTTGCCAAGACCAAAGGTCAACACCAGTTCGCTCTGCGAAGCGTAGCTTGAACCAGTCTTCACAACGCCCCAGAGCTTCTGCTCATTTGTGACCTTCACGGTAATCTTTGCGCCGATGCCATCGCGGTTCGACGACGTTCCCATCGTCTTGATTCGCAGAAGGTTGTTCTGATTGCCGCCGTCATTTCGAAGCAGGCGAGCGCGACCGTTGTTTGACATAATCAACACATCGAGGTCCCCGTCGTTGTCATAATCCCCGTGCGCCACACCGCGTCCGACCATCGTCTGCCCGAGCGCCTTGCCAAGCTTGCCGGTCACCGCTTCGAATCGCTTCTTACCGAGGTTGCGAAACAAATGTGGCGGCTCGGCATACTTGACCTTCTCCTGAACCGCGCTGATATCGTCCGACACATGCCCGTTTGATGCAAAGATGTCGGGCAGCCCGTCGAGATCATAGTCAAAGAAGAAACAGCCAAAGGTAAGAGTGAGCAGCGAGGCCTTGCCGATCGTCGACGTCGGAGCTTCGTCGATGAACAGACCCGTGCCTTCGTTGTGATAGAGAGCCATCATTTCGTTCGAGAAATTGCCGATCACCAGGCTCTGCCTGCCGGAACCATCATAGTCAGCGGCGTCGACTCCCATGCCGGCTCGAGCGACGCCAGCTTCGCTGAACGCGATGCCCGCGGTCATGGCATTGTCGGTGAACGTGCCATCACCGTTGTTGCGATAAAGCTTATTTGGTTGAGTGTCATTGGCTACAAACAGGTCCTGCCAGCCATCGCCGTCGTAATCGAGCATCGCTACGCCGAGAGATTTTCCGGCGACGTCGTACAGCCCGGCGTTCTTGGTCACGTTATCAAACTTTCCGTCACCGCGGTTGTGATAGAGCGTCGAGCTTTGACCCTTGTATGACTCCGGAGTGCAATAGGACTTGTTCTTTCCGTCGAGAGTACAGTGTAGGTCTTTGTCGATTGACCAGTCGACATAGTTGCAGACAAACAGATCGAGCCTTCCATCCTTGTCGTAATCGAACCAGATGGCGCTCGAGGAAAAGCTGGGATCGCCAACGCCGGTCTTGGCGGTCACGTCCTGGAACTTACCGTTGCCTAAGTTTCGGAACAGACGGTTCGGTCCCAGGCAGGTGACGTAGATGTCCGCGAAGCCGTCATTGTCATAGTCAGCGATCGCGCACCCCAGACCGTACATCTCAACCGCGAGTCCCGCGTCGCGAGTTACATCAGTGAACGTACCGTTTTGATTGTTGTGATATAGAGCCGGGTAAGACCGCCCTGGGCGCCCCGGCCAATTCATTGAGTTAATAAGCAATATGTCCTGCCAGCCGTCGTTGTCATAGTCCAGAAAAGCACAACCCGAACCGAGAGTTTCAGGAAGATACTTCTTACCGAAGGCTCCGTTATTATGCTTGAAGCTAATGCCCGCCGGCGCCGTCGCATCCACAAACTGAATCGGGCCTGAGTAGCGCGGCACATCGGTGGCGGCAGGTGCTTGAGGCTGCGCGGCCGCCTGCTCCGCTTGAGCTGCATCGGCGGCTTTCTGCTTGTCGGGCGCGGAGGAAACATCCTCGGTCGATGGACCGTGCCCGCAACTGATCAATGGCATCAACAAAAGTACGGTAAAAAGTATAGAAAAAAACACTCGTTGCATCTGATCACCTCTAAAAACGTTACCTTCTTCAGCGCACTTTCGCGCTGATTCGCGTTACTCGTTTGCCGTTGACTGCAGTATACGGCTGAGCACGTTTAGCCGCAGGGACAGAAACATGCTCGTGAATCTGCTGACGCTCGTTGTTATCTTTCGGGTGTAACTGGCGGTACGGTCCGGTGATGAACTGAGCGGTCTCGTCAGCCTTGAAGCGTTTGTACAAAGTCTGCTCGCGGGCCGCCTGTTCCGAATTCCCCAGCCCTTGATAGCACAGCATTAGATTGTAGTGAGCCTGCAGGTCTTCGGCATCGATCTTGAGCACCTTTTGAAGCTCGACGATGGCGGCTTTGTACTCCCGCTTTAGGAACAGAATCCGCCCGATTTGATTGACGACCACTCGATCACGCGGGTACTTGGAAGCCGCGGTCCGCGAGTGCTCGAGAGCCTCATCGTATCGACCCAGGCTCTTTAGCGCCGTGCCGAGGAAGAAATGAGTCTTCGCAAGCCCCGGATCGATTTCAAGGGCTTTGGTTAGAAACTTCTCGGCCTCTTCCATGTTTCCCTCTTGAATCTGCGCTCTTGCGACGTTGACCCATCCATCCGCATAGCCGGGGTCCATTTCGGTGACTTTGAGGAAAGCGGCCTCCGCGCCTTTCAAGTCCCCTTGCAGCAGCAAGCCAATGCCGTAATCGTTCCAGCGCTCGCGCACCGATTTATCCAGGAATGGTTTTGTTTCAGGCAGCGGTGCACCGCGGGGGATTACTCTCAGCGAAGTCTCCTGATACGACATTACGGTGATCGGAATATCGGGAATCGATTTGACTTGCCCGGACACCGTCGAAGTATCGCCGGTGAATACCCACTTGCCGTCGTCGTGTGCGGATGTTAACGAGAAGTCTTTGTGCTCAGGGTCGCGAACACCGCCGAATGCCCACTGCGTGTTCCACCAGGCAAACTTACGATAGTTGACCTTGGCGCGGAGATAGATTCGATCTCCGCAGTTTTCCGGAATGTCCAATCGGTAATGAATGGTGTCGGCGGCTCCGGGAGGAACCAAACGCACATACGCTACCGACCGCGTCATCCACGCGTTGCGCTTGTTGATCGGATTGCCGTGTTCGTCCAGTTGAAGACTGCGATAGAAATGCGCACCTGATTCGACAGGCCCCCGCCCGCTATCTTCGACCTCGCCGCTGTGAAAAATCTTTTGGCCCTTGTCGTCGACCGCTTCGAGTTCGACCCAGACATCAAACGCATCAACCGTGCCGCCGGGAAAGAAATGCCCGACCTTTCTTGTTCGCACGACGACTTCAACGCGCAATGAGTCGCCCTTGCGAACGGCCGCATCGACTTTGTCGAGCGGCGCAATTATCTCGACCGGTGGAGAGATAAAAGCCTGCCCCGCGCCAAAATTCGCCGATTCTTCACCTATCGCAAACGTGCTTGCAAGTTGTGGCTCGTCCTGAGCTGTCTTCTTCTTGTCCGTTTGTCCCGTGGGCGCGGCCGTCCGAGCCATCCCGAAGATGTCGATCGTTACCTGTCCGTCGCGAAGAAAATCCTGAGTCACCTTCATCTGCTCGGCGTCCTGGTTGACATGAGGCAGGGCGGTATTCGCGCCCGGGAACCGATGTGAGTGCACCTTTCCTTCCCGGGCGGCCGGGTCATTGGAGGCCACCAGGGGCATATGACAGTCGGCGCACTTTTGAGGCTTCGCCGGATAGTAAAACGAGCGCGCCCCCTCACCGGAAACGCCCGATGCCTGCCAGTTGTCGTATTCGTTGAATCCCCGAAACCAGCGGTAGCTATTCACCGGGATGTCCAGATGAACCTTGTGACAGCTTGAACAAAACTCAGGAGTTTGGTCAGTATGAAAACTTTTGAGAAACGTTTCTCGATGAGGCTGCGGATCAACCTTCAGCAAGTAATCGTGCGTCCATTTGAGAAACTTGTTGTTGCTCGCCGCCAGATCGTGCATCGGAGGATACTCGATCGTAAAATCTCCCTGACCCATAGTGCTCTTGACGTGCACTATCGAATGGCACGACGTGCACCCAAGTCCGTTCTGTGCTTCAGGAGTGTCGATCTGTTCCTTAATCGGTCGATCGAACCGCCCGTTGAAGAAAACGGCGTGATCATGACAACCAGCGCACCATTTGGACGCCTGCGTCCCAACCACGTCCTGCATGTACTCAATCGATTTTCTGTACCACTGGTTGTTGAACGATCCGAAATGATGGGCCGACGAATTCCACTGATCGTAAATCTCTTTGTGACAGCGAGCGCATTCCTGGCTCGTCATGAAGAACGTCGATGGTATCGTGCCGCCAACGTTTGTCTCGGCGGACGAAGGGAAAAAGGGTCCGCCCGGTCCGGCTCCTTCGTTCTCCATCTTCAATGGAACATCATCGGGGTTGATAATCTTGTAGCGCTCCGCTCCCGCATAACGGTTGAATGCAGTCGACGCAACAGGAAAAAGAAAGACGAAACTGACAATCGCCATATAAACAGCGGGGCGCAGTCGCAACGCTGAACGGCTACGCGCCTCCTTGAACAAAACCACCAAAAGCGGAATCGAGCCGGCAACTGAAAATGCGATGTGAGAATAAAGCGCCCAGCGATATTGTCGCGTCGCGCCAAACCTCATCATAAACAGACCGAGCGCGGCGCTGACCCCCAGCAACACAGTCGCAAGCTTCATCGTTCCCGAAAACCCGCGGAACCGTCGGACAGCATACGCGGCAGAGGCTACGGCTAGAACCACGCCCAGAATCAAATGCAGCGCGACATTGCCAAAATAAAACAACGTAGGGTCGGCGTAGCCGGCAAGGTACGAACTGTTGAGTAGTAGAACGAGGTAGCCGATTACCAGCGACTTCACGAAGGTGCCAGACAGGTTGCGCACGCAGATGCCCTCCACCCAAATTGATGCTACTTAGATGTGATAACAATAAAGCTGCGCTCGGCGTAGAGCCGCACGCCGTCTTTCTCTTTCACCATCATCAGGGGTCGAGGGCGACGCAGCGCAGTATCTTTAGTCGCTCCCACAGACGTCACCGCTTTGCCGCCGACATCAAAGACGTTGAACTTTCCGTCGCTTGAGAACCCGAACCCGTATGCGCCGGTTGGCAATTCATTGCCGCCGATGTTGACGGCAGAATCGGTGATGAAGAACCCCTGATACTTCGCTCGCACCTCTGTCGAATACCCGGAGGTGTCTACCAGACCGACTATGACATAGCGGTTTGTTCCGAACCTCGCGGCCGCCGAGTTGCGCATCTGTGTGGGCGCGCTCTGGCCCTCGTAGTAGAAGCTGGTCGGTATGACTCGCGTCGCTTCGCGTCCAGTCAGAACGATGGCAATCTCCTGCGACGCAGCGATAGCCAACGAACAAAACAGAAGGGAAATTGCGATGGTGGCGGAAAGACGGAGATGCCTTGATACGCTCATTTTTATCTTCTCCAGTTCACCTAGCCTGAAATGCTGTATTCGAAGAAAAATCGCCCGAGCTTGATCATCGGTTTTTCAATGCCAGGCGGAACGACAGTGATTGACCTTACTGGTCCCCTCTTTGGATCCACCTGCGCTTTTACATCACCGATATGCTTACCGGTTGAGGCCTCGTAGAAACTAACCTTGAGGGTTTCCTGATCAGTCCGCTTGTGGCCAAAGACATATTCGCCGGGTCGAAGTTCAAAGTCACCGCATTTAATTCCTACTTGAGTAATAAAGAAATGGCTGTACTTGCCCTCGGCGGAATAACCGGCGGTAATCATTAGCACGCCAGCAATAAACTTGCCGTTTCCGTTTGAAATTCCTGAGGCGGTGCGCAGTTCGGTTTCGATCCGTTCATTTTCAACCGCGACTCTTGCCGGTATCAACGACTTGAGCTCCTTTTCCGCGGCCGGTCGCCACTTCAGGGCGTTGCTCTGGCCAAAGGGCGCCGAGCCACAAACCAGCAGAATCGCGATCAACAGTGTCGTCATAAGTTTTTCACGGCCGAAGACTAGTTGATCCGTCTAACATCGGATCTGTTCCGGCAATGCCAGTTGAGCTGTATCGTTATATCCTCTGTGCCGCGGGGTCTAGCGTAGCGAGCGCGCGGCAACGATATTCCATCGGGCTGCTTTTGTCATTAAACCAGAGGGCGAGGCGGAACTATAACCATCGATATAGACTCTATTCGAGATAGACAATGCCCCGCTGAAGGGCGGTCGTTGCAGCTTTGGTTCGGTCGCTCACCCCAAGCTTGGCCAGCAGATTGTTGACGTGAATCTTGACGGTTCCTTCGGTTATACGAAGCGTTGACGCAATTTCTTTGTTGCTCATTCCCTTCACGATGAGCTTAAGAACTTCGAGTTCGCGTGCCGTAAGCTCGGACCGTGGCATTCGTTCTGCCAGCCGATGCGCTATCGCCGGCGGGATGAAACGCTGCCCCTGGTGAACTGCTCGTATCGCATTCACTAACTCCTCGTGATGCATGTCTTTGAGCAAATATGCGCGCGCGCCGGCCTGAAACGCGCGATAGATGTCTTCATCCCCATCATAAGTGCTCAAGACAATTATCCGAGCATCGGGGAATTCGCTACGGATAGCGCTGATTGCAGCGACCCCATTCATTTCGGGCATGCGCAAATCCATCAGAGTCACATCCGGTCTCATTGTGCGAAACAACTCGACTCCCTGTTTGCCGTTAGCCGCTTCGCCGATCACGGTCATATCTTCCTGAGCATTGACCAGCGTCGACACACCCATGCGCACGACGAAGTGGTCGTCAACCACCAGAATCTTGATTGGGGTTTGTTCGCTCATTGAGACCCTTTATTGATCGGGATCGTCGCCCAAACTTCGGTACCCTCACCAGGCCGGCTCGATAGCGTCAGCCGTCCTCCAACATGTTCAACTCGCTCCCGCATTCCAAGCAAACCAAAATGACCATCTGGAGTCGCAAGCATTCCCTCGGCATCAAATCCTCGTCCGTCGTCCTTCACTCGCAACTGCAGGTTGGCAGTCTGGTATTCCAATTCGATCAGAATGTGTTTGGCCTCGGCGTGTTTGATCGCGTTTGTCAGAGCTTCCTGCGCAATCCGAAGTGCATTGTTCTCGATCCGGCTCGGCAACCGGCGGATCTCGCCGGAAGCCCGAACCTCGGCGGTGACCGCCGTGCCCTCTGTCATTTGCCGGGCGGTCTCAGAAAACGCGGTCGTCAGGTCGTTGCTTTCAAGCGCCTGCGATCTCAGGTCCCACACCGTGCGCCGGGCCTCAACCAAACTATGACTTACCATACTTTGGGCAAGCGAGAGATGCCGCTCAGCTTTATCGGGCGCATCGGGCATCGCCTTCTCCACCGCTTTGAGCTGCAATGCGATTCCAACAAAGCCCTGAGCCAGCGTATCGTGAATCTCGCGAGCCATCCGGTTGCGTTCTTCCAGCACCGCGGCGAACTGACCTCTGATCCTTTGGACGCGAATTCTGTAGATCGCAAGTGCCAGCAAACCAAGCGACACCGCAATCAATGCGTAAAACCAGTAAGTCTGGTAGAAGTACGGCTTCAATCGAAGATTCAATAAGGCGCCCGTTTCATTCCATATGCCGTCATTATTGCATGCGATCACCCTGAAGCTATACGAGCCCGGCGGGATGTGTGTGTAAAGAGCGACTCGCTCGGCTCCGGCCTCAACCCACTCTTTGTCGAATCCCTCCAGCTTGTACTTGAAGCGCACCTTTTCAGGCGCAACAAAACTCATCGCTGTGTAATAAAACTCATACCGCTCCTTGCCCGGCGGAAGCTCGACCTTTTCGTTGAGCGCTATGGGTGCCCCGTCGACTACGGCGCGCTCAATTGCCACCGGCGGCGCCTGATCGTTTATCCGCGTCCTCTGAGGATCGATCATCGCAACGCCTTTTATTGTTGCAAACCACAGCTTGCCGTCCACCGATCTAAAGGCGCCGGGCTGCCCGCCGTTGCATTCTCGACTCAACATACCATCGGCGGAGCCGTACGACACACAAGAGACCTGCGGTGAGCTTCCCTCGGCGAAATCCGAAAATACTTTTTTGTTTATCATGAAGACGCCTCGGGGAGAGCTCATCCAAAGGTTCTTCTTTTCGTCCTCGACTATTTGAAATACGCAATCATCAAACAGTCCCGTCTTCATCGAGCAGGTCGTGAACTCCCGATTGTGGAACCGGCTCAACCCGCTCCGGCGTGTTCCGACCCAAACCGCGCCCTCGTCATCTTCGTAGATCGACCTTACCGCGTCGTTGGGAATCCAATCTGTTGCCCGATACGATGTAAAGCGCCCTCCTTCCATTCGATTGAGTCCGCCAGTGCGAGTTCCGATCCAGAGCCCGCCGTCGCGGCTCGCGCGCAGCGAGATTATGCTGTCGTCGGAAAGCCCGTCCGCGATTGTGTAGATGCTAAAACGGCCGTCCTTGAATCGAGTTAAGCCACCCAACGTGCCTATCCAGATGTTACCGTCACGGTCTTCTTCGACGGCCGACACCGCATTGTTTGAAAGTCCATCTTCGACGGTGAATGTCTCGATCCGTCCGCCTTTCACGCGGTTGAGCCCGCCCGGAGTACCTGCCCACAAGTTCCCCTCTCGGTCCTCGCAAAGCGCGCGAACGAGGTTATTCGCAAGGCCATTTGTTGTTGTGTAAGAGGTCACAACTCCATCTCGCAATTGATTCAAGCCGCCACCGTTTGTACCGGCCCACAGACTCCCATCCTGCGACTGACAAAGCGCCCAGACGACATCGTTGGTCAACCCATCCTTGGCGCTAAATGTCGTGAACTTGGCATCCTTCAGCCGATTTAACCCGCCGGCTTCGGTGCCTATCCAGATGCTGCCCTCTCGGTCTTCGAACAGCGACATCACGGCGTCATCCGACAAGCCATCTCTAGAGGTATAGGAGGTCAGCGCGCCGTCCTTTAATCTGGCGAGCCCGCCCGGCGTCGCGATCCAAAGAACCCCGCTGCGATCTTCGTAAACGGACCACACGCTGTTGTCTGGAAGTCCGTCTTTAGTGGTGTAGGCTTTGAATGATCCGTTGCTGAAGCTGTTCAAGCCGCCGTCCGAGCCGATCCACATTGTGCCGCTTTGATCCTCTTCGATCGACCAGACGTGATCGTTCAGAAGCCCATCGGTGGTAGTGAGTAGGCTGAACTTGCCGTCCTTGAACCTTGCCAGTCCACCAAATGTGTTAACCCAAAGATATCCGCGGCTGTCCTCGTAGACAGACTTGATGCTGTCGTTTGGCAACCCATCTCTTATCGTGAACGTGATGAACCCGCCATTATCAAAACGCACGAGTCCGCCGAGGGTGCTGAACCACAGCGCACCTGAACGATCTTCATAGATCGATCTGATGCTATCGCTTGGTAAACCATCGCGCGTGGGGTAACTGCCAAACTTTCCGCCGTCGAACGTCCAAAGACCCGCAGCCGTGCCTACCCATACGTGACCATCGCGGTCCTGATAAATGGACGACACACTCGCGTTCGGCAGAAACTCACCCGCGGTGTGCGCGTCGAATCGCTGGTTCTTGTAGCGACTGAGTCCGGCGGAGGTACCAATCCAGAGCCCGCCTTCTTTGTCTTCGAACAGGACTCGGATCTGGTTGCTGGCGAGTTCAACTGTATTCTGGGTATCAAAGACTTTGAACCGCACTCCATCGAAGCGGACAAGACCTTCCTCAGTCCCCAGCCACAGATAACCGTCCTGGGTTTGAAGTATTGCGTGAATCGTATTGTTTGGCAGACCCTGTTCTCGTTGCCAGACATCGCGCCCGAATTGGCTCAACAAGCGCGACGGATCCAGCGCAAACACCAGCCCGGCTGATGACGCCCCAACCACGATGCTACAGCAAACCGCAGTGAGAAGACCGGAGATAGTTCTGTTGTTGCGTGCAATCATCAGGGGGAAAAGATCCGTTTTCCGATCTGTCGAAGCAAAAGGGATGATATCGCGAGTAGATCGTGCAGTCCATTTCGGTGGGTAGGTCCTATCCGTGTTGATTGCTACCGGAGTGAATGGACCACGGGATCAATCACGCTTCCGAAAAACCAGTTCGTAAACGGGCAGGCCCAGCGCTACTACACCTACACCCAGCAGCGCTTGCTTCGGATCGTTCCCCGCTATCAAGACCAGCATTACAACCACAAGACTCAAGAATAAGATTGCCGTAGCCGGATAACCCGGTGCGCGGTAGGAAGATTCTGCCCCACGCCGGCGAAAAACGAACACGGCGGCGACGGTCAATCCGATAAAAATCACGGTGACGAAAATAAAGTACGCAATAATTTGTTGAAACGTCCCAATCGCAATCAACAGCGATGCGAGCGTTGCCTGCAAGGCAATCGCAGCAGCCGGGGTGCCAAAACGAGGGTGGATGGATGCGGCCCTCTTAAAGAACAGACCGTCGGCGGCCATCGCATAATACACACGCGGCGCCGTCATGAT
>Ga0075418_10003496_pt1 | contig 17931 bp, 16 predicted proteins | sample SoiMetdeltSBSDD2_FD_81776 | JGI IMG/M metagenome (GOLD analysis project Ga0075418, IMG submission 81776) | Bulk soil microbial communities from a Populus tree surrounding site in Tennessee, USA - Soil MetaG P. deltoides SBSDD2 | ecosystem: Environmental > Terrestrial > Soil > Tree plantation... | reverse complement strand
ATAATTATTTAATCTTAAAAAGTAAGATCATGAAAAAACAAATGAATCCCGATAGCTATCGGGACCCGGGTTGCGGATGTGGTAGCGGCTGTTGCACTGGTGCAATGGTTGATTAACATTAAATTCAAACGGTCCCGCATTTGCGGGATCGTTTTAATTTTATACGATGGAAAAAAAGAAATTACTTTTTGTTTGTGTTGAAAACAGCAATCGTTCCCAAATGAGCGAGGCATTCGCAAAAATTATCGGTGGCGAAAATATAGAAGCGTTTAGCGCCGGCTCAAAGCCTTCAGGCGTTGTTAATCCAAAAGCTATAGCAGCTATGAAAGAACTGGGTTACGATCTTAGCAAACATCAAAGTAAATCACTGAAAGAAGTGGAACGGTTTGCACCGTTTGATGCCATTGTTACTATGGGCTGCGGGGATGCTTGTCCCTGGATGCCCGCAAAAAAATTTATCGATTGGGAAATTCCTGATCCGAAAAACATGACACCTGTCGAATTCAATACAGTAAGAGACCTTATAAAAGATAAAGTGAATGGATTGTTGTCCTCGATCTAATTTTTACTCCCAATATATTTCTCCGGTATAGGATTATCCTGTGTTTCACCCTGCCAAAGTATCGTGATCACCCACCAGCGTTTACCATCATACCAAAGCTGGAAACTATTAATCCCGCGCATAAAAGGCTTTTCATCTGAAACAGCCCGTTTGCTTTCGTAAGTGCTGAATACATGAACAATGTTTCCGTACCGTTCAGTTCGTTTGCCGATCTCCGTTTCAAAAAATCCATCCTTTTCAAGGAATGGTCCCGAGTTGGTAATATATTCTTCCACACTTAATGTTCTTCGTGTCGACTCGCCTGTCGGTCTTTTGCCCGTCGGGATCATTCTTGCATCCGGAACAAATAATGTTCTCATCCGGTCCCAATTTCTTTTTTGTCCCGCAGGGCCGCTAATAACATCATAAACGGCAGCAACAAGAGCTTCGGGTGACGAAACATCTTTAGGGTCTGCAGGAATGCTGTCAGTTCTGTAATTATTGGCCCGTGTTTCGGGAATAATAAAAAAGATCGTCGCAAACAAGATCAGTTTTTTCATTGCACAAAATTTCATTCAAGATAGCTTATTATGGGTCTATTTTCTTTTCCGTTTATAAATTGGCCATGGTTCATTTACTTTGTAAAATTTTCTGATTGACATCTCCTCTTCTTTCTAACCGGTTGTATTTTTTTCTGTTTTTCCTGCTTGGGCTCGTGTATGTTGCCGGGTTGTTTGTGCCGTTAATGGATAATGATGCCGGTCACCATGCTGATATTGCTTTAAGAATGTACCTGACAGGAGATTATGTTACGCTTTATGATCATCGTGGGGATTATATCGATAAGCCACATTTTCTCTTCTGGACATCAGCGTTGAGCTATCATATTTTTGGGGTAACCTCCTTTGCCTATCGTTTTCCTTCTTTTCTTTTTACGATCCTTGGTACCTATTCTATATTTCGTTTGGCAAAAGAATTATATGATCATGAAACGGGAAAACTTGCGGCATTAATTGCAGCCTCGTCGTTTTGTTACATCCTTGCCAATAATGATGTGCGAATGGATGCCATATTAACGGCGGCAATTGCGTTTGCCTCCTGGCAGCTGGTGGCATATGTTCATCATCGAAGATTTATTTTTCTTATTGGATCTGCTTTGGGAATGGCAATCGGTTTTGCCACAAAAGGACATGTTGGGTTGGTGACTCCCGTTGCCGGTGTTTTTTTTTACTTGTTGTATAAAAAAGATTGGAAACGCCTTTTTGACTGGCGCTGGGTGATAGTCATTCTCCTTTTTGCCATATTTATCTCCCCTGTTGTTTATTGTTATTACCTGCAATTCAATCTCCATCCGGAAAAAGTGTCGCAGGGTATGAGAGGCGTGAACGGCGTGAAATACATTTTATGGAGTCATAGCTTTGATCGTATCACCGGGCATGAGCGCTTTGGAAAAGTTGGTCAACAGGATCATTTCTTTTTCCTGCATACGTTCCTTTGGACCTTTGCCCCATGGTGTTTTATTGCATTCATCGCGTTAGCGATCAGGCTGAAAGACTTTTTAGCTAGAAAAAAAGAGTGGTTAAGCACCGGTGTCTTTGTAATGTTAGCGGCGCTGATCAACTTTTCAAATTTCAAATTGCCGCATTATTTGCCCATTCTTGCTCCGGCAACCGCACTGATAGTGGCGGATTTTTATAGTTCAAGATGGAATGGTATAAAATGGCGAAGGACAATCTATATTATCCAGCTGTGTGCATCCTTCTTATTGGTTGCGGCAGCGGCATTTGTAAATACTTGGGCTTTCCCTGCAAAAAATTTGTTGGTGCTTATTGGTCTTATCTTTTTCCTTGCTATCGTGTTTTATTTTTTGTTGAGTACACTGTTGTCAAATATTCAAAAGTCCATCGCAATTTCTGTTGCGTCTGTTGCTTTATTTTTCTTTTTGGCAAATACAAATTTTTATCCCCAGTTGCTTACTTACCAGGCAGGCAAACCATTAGCAGATATTACAAGGCCGCTTGTTGACCCAAAAGATATCTATTTCTGGAAAAACACTTTCAGCTCAACGTATAGCTTTTATTCTGCTTCAAACAGGCAGGTGTACAATGACTCTGTGAGAAATAAAAAGGTTTGGCTTATTTACAGTAAAAGCCAGCAAACACAAGTGGACTCGGTGGGCTTTGTTTTTGGAAAGACTTTTAGCGCTGCCGATTACGAGATCACAAGATTGAAAAAAAGTTTTATTGACCCTGCCACAAGAAAGGAAACATTAGATACAATGATAATAGCAGAAATAATTGGGAAAAAATAAAGCTTACTTCCCTTTCTCTCTTATGTATTTCTCAATATTTATCCTGTCAATCCCCTGGCTTTCTATTTTTTCAACGCCGCTTTGAATCAGGGTATCTCCCCTGAACGTTATTGTAAATTTAAAATCGTGTCCCTCCCACTCTTTTGCACTGCAATACTCAAGGTGTTCTGTATAATTACTTCCGTCAAATTCATATCGTCCGCCCCCTGCAGAGAAATTCATCGAATCTTTTCTCAGATCATGTTGCAAAAAAGCAAAATGAGAATCATTGATGATCTTAATAAACGATCGGTCTGTTGTATAATCCGTAACCGTTGTATCTCCTTTTTCGATCAGTGTTCCGGTTAACAATTTCCAGGTACCAATGATGGTGTTTGTGTTAGTTGCTTTTTCTTCTGGTGCCTGCTGACACCCGGTCAAAAAAAAGATGATCATAAATACTGCAAAAATTGTTCTCATGGTTTATCCTGTTTATTCCCTGAATTTCCTTCATGCTCAAGTTTCTTTGCCGCCGGCCAATTTACATGTTCTTTATCTAATATGCTTTCCACCCGCGAAACAAAAAGAGTTTCCTTGTCAATTCCTTCTTCTGCATAGGGGCCCACCCCAAAATGATAATAATGTATTTCGGGTTTCAGCAATTCATTTGTTGCCCGGTAATTGATCCACAATTCCTGGTACTGAAACGTCTTTAGACCGGTAGTAAGCACCGCCACCAAGCCGGAAATAATAATGACGGGTATCTGCATTTGCTTAGCATCAAGTGCTGCGAGTACAGGTGTAGTGGCAGAGAGCACTATCAGTATTCCTTGAAATAGTTTATACCTGTTTCGATTCTTTGCCGATGCTTTGCTGTAGTAATTGAGCTGATCCTTATACCTTCTTTCTACATATTCATTAAAAATATCTTTTTCCATTTTCCCTTGCTTATATGTTTACAAATGTATTGCCCGCTCTTTTATATTTTTTATTAAAAAGCCCGGCGGTTTCCAATGTTTTGATCGTTTTTCTTACTGTCTCGATCCTTGATTTATAATTAGTATCACCGATCGTGCATAAATTATTAAATGCTTTATCAAAGTCTCCGCCGGTGTTCAGCGCATTCGCGATCCGGTCGTTCTTTGCCCTGCCCTGGTGTCTTATATCGCAGATCATTTGGCAAACTTTTGCCGGCACGCCATCCAAATTAAAGCGGTGATCATAATCGATCATATTATTTTTAAAATGATCGATGGCCGTTTCTACCTGTATGCGGCGATGCGCTGTATCAGTTCTTGCCTAATGCACCATCCTTGCAGCGCAGATCTGTTCCTGGTTCTCTATTTCATTAAGTGTTGGGTTTAGATAATTCATCAACGGTTGGGTGGAGCTATCGCTTTCGAGCTGATCAAGGGTGTTGTTTGCATTGCGATAAAAGATCCTGCCGTTTTGCAAAACAAGTTTTGGAAAATAATCGCTACCATTTGGAAGCGATAAAAGTTTTTTAAAAAAAATCACAAAGTCCCCATTAGGGACGTGCGCAGCATATTGCATAAAGCTGAATGTGAATTTTGCCCTGTCGTATGTATTCAAACACCAGTAGGAGCCCTTGCTTTCTGCCATCGCAGTGGGGTAAATAAAATAAGCCCAAAAATCAAATTGCGGCGCAAAAATGGCCGGATCATATACTTCCTGAGCCGCCTTAACCTCGGTATTGAATAAGCCAAAATTAACCTGCTCATAAAGCGTTCGATAACCCACTGTAAATTTTGGTTCGGTTGAATTATTAAGTTGCGCCTGGTATACGGTTCTGCCGTTTGCCAGAACATCTTTTGTGATACTGAAGTCGTGTGGCATAAAGTAATTTTAGTTTGTAAAAAATATACAAACCAATCAGTGCCCCTTAACTAAGAAAGTCTTGATGTCTTCAATAGATATGCGGAGTGAGAATAGATAAGAATAAGGCTGCAGTTACTCAATAAATGTAGGAAAATTATCCGGGAAATATTTTATTTGCCGAGATAAAGCCGGAAACCAAAAACGGGGAGCTCGCCCTGCATGAAGTCCAGATCTTCTGATCTTCTAAACCCCATTCCTTCATACATTTTCCAGGCGGTTTGCATGGCCTTAGTACTATGAATGATGACTTGTGAAAGATTTTTATCCTTTGCTTTTTGAATGCATGCTTTTGTCAACAGTTTTCCGATTCCTTTTCCTCTCCAACGTTGATCCACCGCTAATAACCTAAACCCCGCCGCATTCTTTTCGCTGGTTGCTGTTCCGCCGGAACCATAAAACTGCATATCATTGAAGTGAACCACAGCTCCTGCAATGGTTTCTTTTGCTGAAACTGCCACTAATAATTCTGTTTCCGGTTTCCCTGCCAGCTTCCCAATATTGGCGAGCATATTATAATACGCCGGTTGTTCATCTTGTTTTGGAAATCCATCTAATTGTGAGTATACATTGATCATTAGTTTACCGACGGCATCAAACTCTTCCGGTTTTGCATTTCGTATCATGTATTCCTCGCTGTTCATATTTTATTCAACCATGCTTCTGCTTCTTCAACATTGTCAAAGAAACTGATCGTGAGTTTTTCCTTATCCACCTTATAAGAGATACTTTCCACTGCTACCTTATTAAAATATGCTGCAGGCCTGATAATAGCAATTGCTTTAAATCCAAACCTGGTTGCCCTTGGCAGGAACACATCTGTCAGCCATTGTTGGTCTTCTGTGGCAATTATCTTCATGTCCTTAATATCCGCTAAAACTTTTGAGCAATTATTTTTGATCAGCGTATTCAGCATCAGTTCCGTGCCTTCTTTGAATTGCTTACTTGTGGCATAGCCGTTCCATTCCATTACCACCGCATTGAGGGCTTCGTCAAAATAAATGTTGTATATCTCTGTATTTGTTTCCATAAACAGTTTTTTTAATAGTCAAGCTTGATGGGCATCCTGTTGTCGGCAGAAAATCTTGCTATCTCATATAATATAGCAAAACCAAACTTCGCTTTCTCCTCAAACGATATTGTGTTAGGATCTATTTCCTTTCGCCATCCTTCAATAACTTCATCATTTGCATTCCAGGTATTTTGATTTAGTGTAGTAAGATCTTCTAAAAGACTATATGAAGACGCAATTCCCACCTCTTGTTCTGCCACATCGGGGTATCGAAACGTGAAATCTATTTCGATCGGCAGCCATAACTCGCAATCTTTTGTCAGGCTTGGGAAATTGGTTTGATAATCTTCTTCAGTTGATCTTGTATATACTTCCGAAGATGTCCAGTCTTTATTGAATTCAACGGGAGGAGGTATTTCCTGTTCGAGGTATAACGTCCAAAGTATAACCGCGCCATAACCATCCCAATCGGGTTTATCTGTATTGTATGGCAGTTCATTATTCTCAACCCAGAAAATTGTTGCGTCTGTGTGTTCTTTTAATCCGGTAGCCAGGTTATCACGCCAGGCTTCGCATATCTCTTGTATTTCGATCGGATCAATCAGTTCATCCTTGCGTTCTTCCGGTCTTATCGTCTTATACTCGACATCGTTTTCTTCAGCCCATTGTTGAACAACTGTTTTCCAGTTCTTGGAATAATATCTTGTCAGCGGTCCGGAATAAATATCTAATCCCATACTGTCAGGTTTGCTTTTTTTACAACCCCGCCTGTTTACTTATCTCCAGCATCCGATCTATGGGTTTCTTTGCTGCCACTCTTAATTCTTCATCCATCGTTATCTCGGGCACTTCGTATTCCATGCAGAGATAAAGTTTTTCAAGCGTATTACGTTTCATGTGGGGACAATCATTACACGCGCAGGCATTGTTAGGAGGGGCAGGGATAAATGTCTTATTAGGAGATCCTTTTTCCATTTGATGAAGAATGCCTGTTTCCGTTGCTACAATGTACTCTTTTGCATCGTCCTTTTGGGTGTACTTCAGCAAACCGGTAGTACTGCCGATAAAATCTGCAATGCGTAAGATGGGTTCTTCACATTCGGGATGTGCGATGATCTTTGCATTCGGATGTCTTACTTTAAGCTTTGTTATTTTTTCAAGACTGAATATCTCATGCACCATGCAGGCGCCATTCCAAAGCAACATATTCCTGCCTGTAACTTTGTTGATGTAAGCTCCCAGGTTTTTATCCGGTGCAAAAATTATTTTCTGATCTTTTGGAAAACTTTCCACGATCACTTTTGCATTGCTGCTCGTACAGATCACATCGCTTAACGCCTTTATTCCTGCACTGCAGTTGATATAGCTTACCACAACATGATCGGGGTGTTGCTCTTTAAATTTTTTGAACAATGGTGGTGGACAGCTGTCGCTCAACGAACAGCCTGCTTTCAGATCCGGTATCACAACCTTTTTTGATGGGTTAAGGATCTTTGCCGTTTCAGCCATGAAATGAACTCCTGCAAAAACGATCATGTCAGCATTTGTTTTTTCTGCTTGTTGCGCCAATCCTAAACTATCGCCAATGTAATCGGCAACATCCTGGATATCCGGTTCCTGGTAGTAGTGAGCAAGCAGTATCGCATTCTTTTCTTTTTTTAATCTCTCGATCTCGGCAAAAAGATCGATTGTTGGATCAGTCTCGATATCAAGAAAACCTTTGAGGTCAACTTCATTTTTTGCGGCGGTCAAAACATCTTCCATCATTGCTCGGCTTTTTCGGGAGTGCAATATTGCGATTCACAAATCAATTTTTCAAATCCGGTTTTTCAACATCCCTTCTTTTATAGTATTTATAATAATATATATTTTATAAAAAAGAGTTTATTATTATTACACCTGTGGATTCGTGGAAAAGATTCTACGCAAAATTACGGTGTTGTAATTATCCACAGGCTGTACAGATTCAATCCACATCATCTTTTACTATTGATCGCTTGTTTCACGGTATATCCACAAGCATGTGAATAGCTGGTTCTGAAGAAATATATACCAAAAGATCATTTAACCAATGTTAATAGAATATGCATTCAACCGGAACAACCAACACTAACAGCTTTTAGTTTTTGTGTTTTCACCTTGAAGCATCATTTTGATTCGTTTCATATTAACGTTTCACCGGCAGTTATCAACAGTAAAATATGTTTATCTACTTAGTAGTTGGGGAGAAAAACTTATGATCGGCTCTTTATGCTGATCGGAAATCTTGATAGAGATTAATGATCTAACTTTACGAACATCAATTTTTCAGCTATGTCCCAGGTAAAGAAGCTCCACAAACTGTCTTTGATCATACCCTTAGTCTTATTCTCAATCTTCAGCTTTGCCAACGAAGGCATGTGGTTGCCGCTGCTACTTGAAAAGCTGAACGAAAGAGAAATGAAGAGTCTTGGTATGAAGATCAGCGCAAAAGATATTTACAGTATCAATAATGGAAGTTTGAAGGACGCGATCGTAAGTCTTGGTGGTTTTTGCACCGGGGAAATCATTTCTGACAAGGGCCTGGTACTTACGAATCACCACTGTGGTTTTGGCGCTATTCAAAATCATTCAACAGTTGAGCGTAATTATATAAGAGATGGTTTTTGGGCAAAAAATAATAGTGAAGAGCTCCCCAATGAAGGTCTGTTTGTAATATTTATAATAAGGATCGAAGATGTAACCAAGCAGGTACTACAGGGAGTAACAACTAAGATGAGTGAAAGTGAAAGACAATCACGGGTAGATAAGAATATTGATGGGTTAAGAAAATCAACCAAACGAGAAACCTACCAGGATGTAGTGATCAGGGGATTTTTCGAGAATAATCAATACTTTCTTTTTGTAGCGGAAAAATATGACGATGTCCGGCTTGTTGGTGGTCCTCCTTCTGCAATAGGAAATTTTGGAAGAGACACCGATAACTGGATGTGGCCAAGACACACAGGAGATTTTTCATTGTTCAGGATCTATGCCGGCAAAGACAATAAACCGGCAAAGTATTCGCCGGATAATATTCCTTACACTCCAAAAAAATCACTGACAATTTCATTAAGCGGCGTAAAACAAGGCGACTTCACCATGATATTTGGTTTCCCCGGAAGAACAACAGAATACCTGCCGGCATCGGCTGTTGAGCAGATCATGACAGTAAACGATCCTGCCAAGATCGCTGTACGTGAAAAAGCCCTGACTATCATGGATAATTATATGAGAAAGAACGAACAAATTAAGATTCAATACGCAGAGAAGTACGCCAACATTCAAAACTCATATAAAAAATGGCAGGGTGAAGTGCTTGGGCTTACAAGATCAGGAGCAGTAGGAAAAAAGAAAGTATATGAAGCTGAATTTCAAAAAAGAATATTGGCAAACCCGGCGCTGAAAACGAATTATGAAACTGTTTTACAGGACCTGAATAATGCTTATGCAGAGATAAAACCATATGGATTGGCAAGGGACTATTTTAACGAGATCATAAGTAAGATCGAATTGTTTACTGTAACCGGCCAATTAAGTTCATTGGTAAATGCATTTGACGAGGGAGGTGAAGTGGCGTATCAAAAAAGAAAACCAATCGTAACCGGAATTCTTACCGACCTATTTGCCGACCACAATACCGAGGTTGACAAAAAACTCTTTGCTTCATTGATGAAAATGTATGTCAATGATCAGCCAAAGGAGTATGTTTCATCGTTGATGATCGAAAGAGTAAAATCAACCGCGGCAGACTATGATAAGCTTGCAGAAAATATTTATAAGTCAACCAATATTCTCGATGCAAAATATCTGATGGATAAGCTGCAACAATCACCGGGAGAAGTTGTGACTTATATACGTAGCGATGATGTGATAAAGCTCTACAATGATATCTTAAAACTTTATCAAACAAAGGTACAGGGAAGCCTGAACGAGGTGCAATTAAGGATCAATAAGCTGCAACGCCTTTATATGCAGGCACAAATCGATGTTTTCAAAGAAAAAAAATTTTATCCCGATGCCAACAGCACGCTTCGGGTTACCTATGGAAATGTCAAAGGCTACGAGGCAAAAGATGCCGTGTCTTATGATTTTTACTCTTACCTCGATGGCGTAATGGAAAAATATAAACCCGGCGATTATGAGTTCGATGTGCCCGAAAAGCTAATAGAACTTTACAGAAACAAGGATTATGGACCCTATGGAATTGATGGCAAGATGCCGGTTTGTATTATCGCAACTAATCACACTACGGGAGGTAATAGCGGAAGTCCGGCGCTTAATGCAAATGGGCATCTTATCGGCCTTAATTTCGACCGGGTATGGGAAGGAACCATGAGTGATATTAATTATGACCCTTCGATTTGCCGGAACATAATGGTTGACATCCGCTATATTTTGTTCATTATCGACAAATTTGCCGGTGCAAAACACCTTATCAAAGAAATGAAGCTTGTGACAACCCCCAGGATCTAGGCATCAGCGATATTATGGGTCCACATGGTAATTCCATCGCCGGTCCGTTAAGATTCACTCCTTGATGACCGTCGTATCCCTTTACGCAGACAGGCAGGCGGGAGTCTGTCATAGTCTGAATAAAACCCATCAAAGAAAGGCTTCTTTTCCACAGTTTTTCCCCTATTTTTGCCGTCCTTCAAAGCGAGCTTCTTTGGAGTTTTTATAACCCTATTATATTACTATGTCAGTTATTCAGAGCATTCGTGAGAAGTATGCAAAGTGGGCTGTTATTGCTATCGCATTGGCGCTTTTAGGATTTATCCTTACCGACTATTTCCAGGCAAAAAACAGGATGGGACCGGGTAATTCAACAACACTCGGATCTGTCAATGGAAAAAAGATCGATTGGGTAAATTTTGAAACAAGATTAAAAGCAATGACCGATCGTGAGCAGGCACAATATGAAGCCCAGGGCCAGGAATACAATGAGGCACTGAGGCAACAAGCAAACGAAAGATTATGGAATTCTGATGTGGAAGAAATAATAATGAATGATGAATTCAAAAAAGCAGGCGTTGATGTGGGAGCAAAAGAATTCAATGATTATTTGTTTGGTCAAAACCCTCCTCAAAATCTAAGACAACAATTTTCCGATCAACAGGGTATTTATGATGGCGCTGCTGCACAGAGCGAGATCAACCGGCTAAGAAGAAGCAGCAACCCGCTGGAGAGAGAACAAATAGATGCTTTCCTGAATGCAATGGAATACGCCAGGAAACTTGAGAAATTTAATGCGCTTCTTTCAAGTTCTATTTACTATCCTAAATGGTATGTAGAAAAACAAAATACCGAGGCCGCATCATTAGCGAAAATTGCATTTGTTGCTTATCCATATTCAAAGATCAACGACAGCGCGATAGCCGTTTCTGACAAAGAGATAGAAGAGTATGTCAATAAACACAAAGATCAGTTTAAACAGGAAGAAGCCCGCAGCATTGCCTATGTAATATTCGATGCAGCGCCCACAGCAGCTGATTCAGCAGCAATAAAAAAACAGGTTTCTGATCTTAAATCCGAGTTTGAAACCACAACAGAACCCGCAAGGTTTCTTTCGCGCTATGGCAGCACAAGATCATATGAAGATGTCTTCATTGCAAAATCAATGATCACAGAAGGGGCGGCTACGAAAGACAGTGTTGTAAAAGATAGCATTGTTGCACTTCCAAAGGGAGCCGTATATGGTCCTTATCTGAGCGAATACACATATACCATGTCAAAACTTATTGACAGCAGGATATTAGCCGATTCGGTAAAATGTCGTCACGTATTGGTGGGAACAGACCAATCACAAGGAGGTCTGCCTGACAGCATTGCCGCTAAAAAAATTGACAGCATTGAAAGTGCGATTAAAGGCGGCGCCTCGTGGAACGACATGGTACAGAAATATAATCCGCAAAGCGACGGCAGCAGGCAAACCAACGGAGAAATGACATTTAGCTCTTACCAAATCCAGCAACCAGGATTTGCAAAAGAATTTGCTCAATTCATTTTGTTTGATGGTAAGAAGGGAGAAAGAAAAGTTGTAAAAACAAGTTTTGGCTATCATTATATAGAGATCATGGATCTTATAAAGCCTGAGCCTCATTACAAGATCGCGTACTTTTCAAAGAATATAACCGCAAGTGATGAGACTGAAAGAACCGCGCTTGATGACGCCGGCAAGTTTGCAAACGACAACCAGGATCTGAAAAGTTTTGATGCCGCTGTCGCCAAATCAGGAAATAAGTTGGTGAAAAGAGAAGCAGCCGGCATCGGTCCTAATGATGCAACCGTCCAGGGACTTGAGATGTTTGGTGCAAGCCGCAGTTTGGTGAGAGAGATTTACAAAGCAGACAAGGGAGACGTGTTGAACCCAGAAAGCGTTGGCGATGCAAAAACAGGACGCAAATATGTAGTTGCGTTAGTAACCGATGTATTAGAGGAAGGGGTACAACCGGCATATATTGCAAGACCTCGTGTTGAAAGAAACTTAAAAGATAAAAAGAAAGCAGAGCAGATAAAACAAAAGATAGGGAAAATAACAACACTTGAGGCAGCAGCAATTGCCTTACAGGATTCGATCATTACTGATGACAGCGTGCGGATTACCGGAAGCACAAAGATGGCCGAAGCAAAACCGCTGGGTGCAATTTTCAATCCTTCGAATAAAGGCAAGGTAATCCCTGAGCCAGTGGCTGCTAATAACGCTGTTTATGTTATCAGGGTTAATGATGTCGTATCAACATCTGTTGAAATTGCTGATATCAAGGTTCAGCAAAACCTAATGAGAGGAAGGGCAAAACAAATGCAGGGCTTTTATAGCTCGCCAATATCGGTGATGAGAAAAATAGCCAGTATCAAGGATAACAGGCGAAACTTTTATTAATAATAACGACGTAAAATAGTAAGGCCCGGCACCATAAATGCCGGGTTTTTTGCGCCGCTTTTCGTAAACACCAGAACCGCCAACTGTGCTATTTTTGTATGCTGATGAGTGATGAAATAATAAATAAGGTGGCGGAAAGCGGGTTGGTAACCATCGACCTTGAAAATTATCTTCCGCAAAAAGAAAGCATTGCGGTTTTCGACCTTAAGGATTTTCTTTTTATGGGAATGATCTTAAAGGAAAAAGACTTCAGGGAAGCCCTGAAAAAACACAATTGGGAAAAATACCGGGATAAACATGTTGCCATTACCTGTTCCGCCGACGCGATCATCCCCGTATGGGCCTATATGCTTGTAACGACGTACCTGCAACCCATAGCAAAAGAAACTATCGTTGGAACGGAAAAAGAAATGTACAAATCTGTTTTCCTGAAAAACATTTCATCGATTCATCCTTCAGAATTTTCCGGCAGCCGGATAGTTTTGAAAGGATGTGGTGAAACACCGATAGACGATTTTGCCTATGCCGAAGCAACAAGGGTCTTATTGCCTGTTGCTAAGAGCATTATGTATGGCGAACCTTGTAGTACCGTGCCCGTTTATAAAAAGAAATAACCCTTCACTAATAACACGGAAAAATTTTACCTTAACGCGGTAAAGATTGTGCTAATGAAAAAGACCTGGTGGGTTCTATTGCTTGTCATTTTAGTAGCTGTTGCGGCATCAATATTTCTTTATGGAAAGAATAAGCCTAAAGAAAAACTCCCGGCAAAAGTTGATTTCAATAATCATATTCGTCCCATTCTTTCCGACCGATGTTTTAAATGTCATGGACCGGATGAAAAACAAAGAAAGGCCAACCTGCGACTTGACATTGCTGATAGTGCCCTTGCTGCCCTAAAGGAAAGCCCGGGGCTCTTTGCAATTGTGCCGGGGAAACCAGAGCAATCCGAGATGTATCACCGGATCATTTCAGAAGATACCGCTGAGCGAATGCCGCCACCATCATCCAATCTTACTCTTTCAGCATATGAAATTAAACTGCTTGAAAAATGGATAAAGCAAGGGGCTGAATATAAACGGCACTGGGCTTTTATTGCGCCACAACCACAACAATTCCCCGAAACAGATGATAAAGAATGGGCGAAAAACGAGATCGACCATTTTATTCTTGCGAAAATGGAATCCAGGAATCTTTCTCCCAATGAAGAAGCAGATAAAGAAAGATTATTGAAAAGAGTTTGTTTTGATCTTACGGGCTTGCCGCCAACAATTGAATTACAGGAGAAATTTTTGAAGGATAATACGCCTAATGCTTATGAAAAAATAGTTGATGAGCTGCTAGCTAATAAACATTATGGAGAAAAAATGGCGTTGCAATGGCTGGATGCAGCAAGATACGCGGATAGTCACGGCTACCAGGATGATGGACTCCGCACCATGTGGCCATGGAGAGATTGGGTGATCCATGCATTCAACGAAAATTACTCCTATGAAAAATTTGTTACGTGGCAGTTGGCTGGTGATCTTCTTCCGGAACCGACAAAGGAGATGTTACTGGCAACAGGCTTTAACCGCAATCATAAAATAACACAGGAAGGTGGCGTGATTGACGAGGAATACCGATTGGAATATGTCACGGATCGCACCAACACATTTGGAAAAACTTTTTTGGCGATGACATTTGAATGTGCCAAGTGTCATGATCATAAGTTCGACCCTATCCCGCAAAGTACCTATTACGGCACGTTTGCCTTTTTTAACCAAATGAATGAAAAAGGATTACTGGGAGACATTACGCTTGGCTCGCTTGCAGATCCACCCAACATGAAAATCACAACCGCTGATGTAAACAATATATTACGGTTTATTAATAAAAAAGACACTGCTTCAGTGCTGGTGATGATCATGAAGGATAGCAGCAAAGTTAGAACAACACGTATCCTGAAAAGAGGAGTTTATGATCAGTTGGGTGATAGCGTTCCCTTTACCACACCACAAAAAATATTTCCATTTGATTCAAACAGGTTTGAAAATAACAGGCTTGGATTAGCAAAATGGCTGTTTGATAAAAAACATCCTTTGACATCACGGGTTTTTGTAAATCGCATCTGGCAGGAATTCTTTGGCAAAGGACTGGTAAAAACATCCGGAGATTTTGGAATGCAGGGCGAACCGCCAACACATCCCGAATTGCTTGACTGGCTTGCATTGGATTTCATGAATAATGGATGGGACATTAAACGATTGGTAAGGCAGATCGTGACATCGGCTACTTACCGCCAGTCTTCAGTCGCAACAAAGGAAAAATTGTCAAAAGATCCTGAGAATGTTTATTTATCAAGATCATCAAGAGCACGATATCCTGCAGAGCTTGTGAAAGACCATGTGCTTGCGAGCAGTGGACTGATGAATGATGAAATCGGCGGGCCAAGCGTAAAGACATACCAGCCAAAGGGGATTTGGGAGTCTTCAACATCGGGGCGCGGACAATTAGCAAGGTATGTACAGGATCATGATGAAAAATTATACCGACGCGGCATGTACATGTTCATCAAAAGAACGGTTCCCCCGCCATCAATGCTTACGTTTGATGCATCAAACCGCGATCAGTGCGAGGTTAAAAGAGTAAGAACAAACACGCCATTACAGGCATTGGTTTTATTAAATGATCCGCAGGTATTGGAAGCGGCAAGAGTATTGGCAGAACGATTGGCTGCCGAAAAAATTTCTGAAGAGCAAAAAATTGAAAAAGCATTTCGACTGATCATATGCCGGAAAGAAACTGCAAAAGAAAAAAAGATCCTGCTTGATTATTATAAAAAAGAGAAAGAAGAATTTTCGAAGCAACCTGGCAAAGCAGAAAGTTTTTTAAAAGCGGGAGAGTACAGGCACGAACAAAAGATAAACCAGGCAGAAGCGGCGGCTTTGATGCAGGTGGTACATACAATGTATAATATGGAAGAAGCGATCACTAAATCATAAAGACCACCCCTGTCCCCCGAAATGGGAGACTTAGGATGAAATGCTCATTGTTTGTTTGGACTTATTCTTTGTTTGAAGTGGTGGAGCGGAAAGTTCGGAATTGCACTGAAGCGCCGCTCCTTACCCAACGGGGGAAGGAGAAGGAGGATGGGGCCATGATGAGTAGGATTACCGAACGTACAAGAGTGCGACGCAACGAAAGTTGATAGTAGTAACGAAGCTGGGTAAATAAAAAAATAACGATCAGATTTCGCCACGGCGGACCCTGATCGATAAAATAAAAAACATGGCAAACGAATTTTTTGAGAACCGGATGAATATTACAAGAAAACATTTTCTTGGCAAGCTGAGTCTTGGTATTGGAAGTGTTGCATTGGGTTCATTGCTGATAAAAGATCTGTTTAGTGGCGGAGCAGGTGAGGCCGTACTACCTGTGGGGCTTCCGCATTTTGCACCCAAAGCAAAACGGATCATTTACCTTTTTCAAAATGGTGCGCCATCACAATTGGAAAGTTTCGACTACAAGCCGACATTGATCGAAAGAACGGGCCAGGATCTTCCTGCATCGGTAAGAATGGGACAACGATTAACGGGAATGACATCCAACCAGGAAAAATTTCCAATGGTGGGGTCAAAGTTTGCATTTAAGCAACATGGTCAATCGGGAACATGGGTCAGCGAATTATTTCCCAATATTGCAAAGATCACCGACGAGATATGCGTAATAAAAACCATGCATACGGAAGCGATCAATCACGATCCGGCATTGACGTTTATTCAAACCGGTGCACAACAAGGCAATCGTCCCAGCATGGGAGCATGGTTGAGTTATGGATTGGGAAGCGAGAATAAAAACCTACCTGCATTTTGCGTGTTGCTATCAAGAGGAAAAGGAAATGGACAAGGCGTCTATTCAAAACTCTGGACAAATGGTTTTCTTGATAGTGTTCACCAAGGCGTGCAATTCAGCAACAGCGATGAAAGAGTTTTATATCTCAATAATCCCGAAGGTGCAGATAAACTGGGCAGACGAAGAATGCTGGATGAATTGGCAAAACTGAATTCATTATCATTTGAAGAATTTGGCGATCCTGAAATAAAAACAAAAGTGGAGCAGTATGAAATGGCTTATCGCATGCAAACTGCTGTGCCGGAACTGACCGATCTTTCAAGAGAATCTGACCAGATCATTAAAATGTATGGACCCGAATGTTTGGTGCCGGGAACCTATGCTGCTAATTGTTTGCTTGCAAGAAAACTTTCTGAAGCGGGGGTGAGATTTGTTCAGTTGTATCACCAGGGATGGGATCAGCACGATAATCTTGTTAGTGATATGCCGGGACAGGCGATGGATACCGATAGGGCATCGGCTGCGTTAGTGATGGACCTCAAGCAAAGAGGATTGCTGGATGAAACATTGGTGATCTGGGGTGGCGAATTCGGCAGAACAAATTATTGCCAGGGAAAATTAACGAAAGAAAATTATGGTCGCGATCATCATCCAAGATGTTATAGCATTTGGATGGCGGGTGGCGGTATTAAGCCCGGGATTTCCTATGGCGAAACGGATGAGTTTGGTTATAATATTGTAAAAGATCCTGTTCATATCAACGACTTTCATGCAACAGTTTTGAACCTGATGGGATTGCATCATGAAAAACTTGTTTTTAAACACCTTGGCCGCCGTTACCGGTTAACAGATGTTGCCGGCGAAGTGGTAAAAGGAGTACTTGCATAAAAACGAAGAATGAAATTATTCCAGCGCATTTTATCCAACCTTAGTTTTTTTATTATCGTGATGCTTTTGTTTTTGTTGTTCTTTCAAAACAAAGTGTCGCTTCCACCGGTATTGCAATCCGTGGGACGCATGCACCCTTTGCTTCTTCATTTACCGATCGGGCTTTTGATCATTTCTTTCATTTTATGGTTGGGCAGTAAAAGCATTGAATCGGGATCATTTGAAAGAATTTTTATTCTTGTACTCAGTGTAACAGCTTTTACCGCGGCGCTCACTGCATTAATGGGATTCTTTCTTTCGAGAGAAGGCGGGTATGATGAAAACACTCTTTCAAAGCATAAGATCCTTGGCGTAATAACCGCCGTTCTTGCCTATACTCTTTTATTGGTCTATCAAAATGGGCCGCAAAGAAAACTTCTATTTGGCATGTCAATGATCGCCTCATTATTAGTGATGATAATCGGAAGTCATTTTGGCTCAACGCTAACACACGGCGAAGGATTTGTATGGCAACCATTAAAAGGTGAAGAGGATATCCGGGAAGAAAAGATCACAGACACCAGCAGCTT
>Ga0075418_10003495_pt1 | contig 17934 bp, 16 predicted proteins | sample SoiMetdeltSBSDD2_FD_81776 | JGI IMG/M metagenome (GOLD analysis project Ga0075418, IMG submission 81776) | Bulk soil microbial communities from a Populus tree surrounding site in Tennessee, USA - Soil MetaG P. deltoides SBSDD2 | ecosystem: Environmental > Terrestrial > Soil > Tree plantation... | reverse complement strand
TTCGTTGATCGTTGCCACCTTCGTGGGGGTCCCTAGCACCTCTTGGGCAGCATCGAGCCACTCATCGTTGACATCCACCGTGATGCGTGTCATGGATGCAATGGTACACCAAGATCTCATCACGCCAGACACCAAGATCGATAAGAAACGCGCATCTACGGCTCAGCCGTCGTAATCGACGGTGACACTGTCGCTGGTCGGGATCGACTGGCAGGTCAGGACGTAGCCGGCGGCGACCTCGTCCGACTCGAGCGCCCAATTGCTGGCCATCTCCACCGACCCCGAAACCACCTTGGCCCGGCAGGTCGAGCAGACCCCGCCCTTGCAGGCGAACGGTAGCTCGTTGCGGTGGCGCAGCGCCGCGTCGAGCACCCGCTCGCCCCGCTCCATCGCGAACTCGGTCGACCGTCCATCCAGGACGATCGTCACCTGGACCTGAGGGCCGCCGGTGACGACGGGCGGGAGCGCCGTCTCCTCGGCGTGGAAAAGCTCGGTGTGCACGCGCCCGGTCGCACCCGTGGCGGCCAGGGCCTCCTTCGCCGACCGGACCACGCCCAGCGGGCCGCACAGGAACCATTCCTGAACGTCCTCGAGACCGAGCGCCTTGACCAGATTCGACACCCGCTCAGTGTCGAGCCGCCCGGAGAGCAGCTCGCCGGGTTGCGTTTCGCGGGAGAGGACATGCAGCAATTGAAGTCTTGGGGGGTACCGGTCCTTGAGCTCGGCGAGCGCATCAGTGAACATCACTTCGGCCGCGCCCCGGTTGCCACATATGACGGTGAAGCTGCTCTCAGGCTCCGTCGAAAGCACCGTGGAGACAAGGGAAAGCACCGGCGTGATGCCCGAACCGGCGACGATGGCGGCGTAGCGGCGAGCGCGGCCGGGGTCGATGTCGGTGGTGAAGTGGCCCAGCGGCGGCAGCACCGAAAGCACATCTCCGGGCTTGAGCTCCTGCGCCTTGGTGGAGAAGACACCGGTCGGCACCCGCTTCACCCCGACCGTCAGCACCCCGCGCTCGCGCAGATCCGTTGGCGTGGAGCAGATCGAGTAGGAGCGGCGCAGGTCGCCGTCGAGGAAGGTGAGATGCTGGCCGGCCCGGAAACTGAACGTCTTCCTCAGATCGTCCGGCACGGCAAGGGTTATCGCCACCGAGACGGAGGTCAGCCGTTCCACATTGGACACGGGCAGATCGTGAAACCTGGCCCGGCTCATAAGGTCTTCACCAACGGGAACGGCTCGTGGCAGCCCTGGCACTTGAACAGCGCCTGGCACGGCGTGCTGCCGTACCGGCTGATCTGCAAGGTTTTCGGCGAAGCGCAATGCGGACACTCATCGGTGCCTGGCGGGGCGATTCCGTTGCGCGCCAACGCTTCCCGCCCCGACTCGGTGATCATGTCGGTGGACCAGGCCGGGCTGAGCTTGGTGACGACCTCCGCCCGGTCATAGCCCGCCTTCTCAAGCGCGGCAACGATATCCGACCGGATGGCGTCCATCGCCGGACAGCCCGAATAAGTCGGCGTGATGGTCACCCGCACCTTTCCCTCGACCGTCTTGACGTCGCGCAGGATGCCGAGCTCGGCGATGGTGACCACCCTCAGCTCGGGATCCACGACGGCCGCGGCCGCCTCATACGGCGTTACCATGTCACCCCCGGATGAGCCCGATGCAACGACTGCATCTCGGCCAGCAGGTAGCTCAGGTGCTCGGTGTGCCGGCCCTGCCGTCCCCCGCTTGGCTTCCAGCCATCGTCACCGGGTCTCGTCAGGGTCCCCTTCTCCAGCACAGGGTCCACAATGGACAGCCAGCGGTCGCGGATGCCCTCGGTCAGCTCGTGCGTGTACGGCCAGTACTCCTCCACCGCGGTCTGGATGCGGCGGTGCGACTCCTCGGTGCCGTCGCCCAGCCGGACCGTCCACTGCGTCGCGTGGTCGAGGTGGTACGCGGACTCCTTCACCGCCTTGGCCGCCACGTCGTCGGACGCCGCCAAGTCGTTGTACCGCAAAGACTGCGCCGCCGACAGGAACAGCAGCCAGGCGATCGTCCACCCGAAGTCCAGATCCCCGCGGTGCTTTCCGAGTGGCAGCTCCACGAGCAGGCAGTTGCGGAACTCGGCGTCGGAGCGCAGATACGCCAGCCGGTCCTCGTCGCCGAGCGACTGCAGCAACAATCGCGCCACGCCCAGCTGGTCGAGCGCGATGTTGGCCAGCGCCATGTCCTCCTCCAGCGTCGGAGCGCGCGACACCCACTCGCCCAACCGTTGCGCCGCCACGAGTGCGTCATCGGCGATCTCAAGCGGGCTCACAGGTGCTGCACCCCCTCCGGCAGCTCGTAGAAGGTCGGGTGGCGATAGATCTTGTCGGCGGCGGGGTCGAAGAACGAGTCCTTCTCGTCCGGGCTGGAAGCGGTGATCGCACTCGCCGGGACCACCCAGATCGACACGCCCTCCTGCCGGCGCGTGTAAAGGTCGCGGGCGTGGCGCAGCGCCATTACGGCGTCGGGCGCGTGCAGGCTGCCGACGTGCGTGTGCGACAACCCGCGCCGGGGCCGCACGAACACCTCCCACAACGGCTCGTTCATGCGGTGAGACCCTTCGTCGCGTAGGCCAGGGCCGCCTCGCGCACCCAGGCGCCGTCCTCGTGTGCCCGGCGGCGGTGCGCCATGCGCTGGCGATTGCACGGCCCGTCGCCCTTGACCACGCGCATCAGCTCGTCGAAGTCGGGCTGGGTGTAGTCATAGTGGCCACGCTCCTCGTTCCACCTCAGGTCCGGGTCGGGCAGGGTGAGCCCCAGGATCTCGGCCTGCGGCACGCACATGTCCACGAACCGCTGCCTCAGGTCGTCGTTGGAGAAGCGCTTGATCTTCCACGCCATCGACTGGGTCGAATGCGTCGACTCCGTGTCGGGTGGGCCGAACATCGCCAGCGACGGGTACCACCAGCGGTCCACCGCGTCCTGGGCCATGCGCTTTTGCTCCGGGGAGCCTTGGGCCAGCACGTAAAGGGATTGGTAGCCCTGGCGCTGGTGGAAGGATTCCTCCTTGCAGATGCGGATCATCGCACGGGCATATGGGCCGTACGAACAGCGGCACAGGGGAACCTGATTCACAATCGCCGCACCGTCGACAAGCCAGCCGATGGCGCCCATATCCGCCCAGGTCAGCGTGGGATAATTGAAAATTGAACTGTACTTTTGCCGGCCGCTGAGCAGGGCGTCGGTCAGCTCCTCGCGACTCACCCCGAGCGTTTCGGCGGCGGCATACAGGTAAAGACCATGTCCCGCCTCATCCTGCACCTTCGCCAGCAGGATCGCCTTACGGCGCAGAGAGGGCGCCCGGGTGATCCAGTTCCCTTCGGGCTGCATCCCGATGATCTCGGAGTGCGCGTGCTGCGCGATCTGCCTGACGAGACCCTTGCGGTACTCGTCGGGCATGACGTCGCGCGGCTCGATCTTCTGGTCGGCGTCTATCACCGCCTCAAACGACGCCACGCCGGTCAAATCCCGGGAAGCGGCCTCACGCAGGGCGGACTCGGCCTCCGCGACCTCGCCGAGAAGGCCATCGGCGCCGTGAACGGCAGGGGTCTCCACCAGACCAGTGTTACAGCTTTCCCCCGGCAAGTACAACGAGTGTCACATGCCAGGGGAGAATTCGATCACCCGGCGATCACGCTCACCCGCCCGAGAGCAGGTCCTTCGCCTGATCGCGACCTAGGGTCGAAGTCGACCCCCGACCCCCGGATGGAGCCACCCCTCATGCCCCGCCGTCGCCGGTACCTTTTGCTCGCGATCGTGGCCGCGATCGTGGCCGCTATCGGCATGCTCGTCCCGAGCGCGTTCGCGAAGGAGCACGGGTCGTGGATCAACGCGATCACCGCCCGGACGGCTCAGACCGAGCAAGCCGGGGTTGGCGGCTCGGCGTCGACCGATCATGCTGCTTCCGTGGTGAACGTGGACTTCAAGGGTGAGTTTCTCGGCTGGGCCATGCGCGACTCCACAGGTGTGCTCGTGGGGGAGAAAACCACCTCCACCAGCAGCACCGAGTCGATGATCAAGACCTGGATGGTCGCCGACTACCTGCGGCGCGCTGCCGAGAAGGGCACGACGCCCAGCCGGAGCGACCTGCGCCGGGCGAGCGAGGCGATCCGCTGGTCCGACGACGACGACACCCAGGTGCTCTACAAAGCCAACGGAGGCAACGCCTCCGTCATGCGGATGATCGAGATGTGCGGGCTGAGGGACACCAAGGTCTACGACAACTGGTGGAGCCGCACCCAGATGTCGCCGCGCGACGCCGTGACGCTGGGCGAGTGCATCGCCAACGGCATCGCCGCCGGCAAGACCTGGACGCCGTGGTTGCTCAACGAGATGCGCAACGTGGAGGGCACCACCGCCGCTACCGAGCAGTGGGCGACCCGCGGCGGTGGGCGCTGGGGCATCATCGACGGTGTTCCCGCCTCGATGGCGGGCACGGTCGCTATCAAGAACGGTTGGACATCGATCGGCATCGACGGCAACTGGCACCTCAGCTGCCTCGCGATCGGCGACGGATGGACCATGTCGGTCATGATGCGGTACCCGTCCAAGCTCGGCCTCGACTACGGCGCCGGAGTCTGCCGCAGCGTCGCCTCGCAGCTGCTCCAGTGAGCCTTGCCATCGACGCGAGCTAGGGTGTGGGGGTCCCGTTGCTTACCCCACCACCGACCCCCCATCCCGCAGCCCCGACCCCAGGAGACCTCACCCCCGGAGAACCGAACCCCATGAATCGCCGACTGGTCCTGGCCGGCGCCCTCGGGCTGCTGGCCGGTGGTGGTGCGCTGACCGCCTATGGCGCCTCGCGCACGAGCGCCGCCTTCCAGAACCCCGGCGCCTCGGCGCCCGTGACCGCCCCGGAAGAGAAGCCGTCGCCGACCCCGCCCGCGTTCAGCCTGGCCCGCGTCGACGCCACCAAGCTGGTGAGCGTCACCACCGAGGCCTGGTTCAGCTGGGCCCTCATGGATCGCCGGGATGGTGCCCTGATCGGCTCGGCCAACTTCGCGCAGACCAATCGCACCTGCTCGATGATCAAGTCGTGGATCGCCACCGACTACCTGCGCCAGAAACCGAGCCCGAGCAGCGCCCGCCTGGCCGACATCGAGATCATGATCCGGGACAGCGACAGCGTTTCGGCGGACCGCCTGATGAACGAGATCGGCCGCGTGCCCTCGTTCACGCGCATGCGCGACCTGTGCAAGACCACCGACTTCACGCCGAAGAACACGTGGAGCCAGGCCGTGGTGTCCGCCCGAGACATGTGCCGGGTGGGCGACACCATCGCCAAGGGCGCCATCGCCAATCCAAAGTGGACGGAGCATGTGCTCGGTCTGATGCGCACCGTGCGCCGTGGTGGCTGGGGTGTGCGCGAGGCCTTTCCCGCCGCTGAGCACCCGAACATCGCGATCAAGAACGGCTGGGACACCACCTCGGCCCAGGGCACCTACCACGCGAACTGCCTTGCCATCCATCAGCGTTGGGTCATGGTGGTGCTGACCCGGTACCCCTTGAAAATCTCAGCAAACGAAAACTATGGGGCAGATGTCGGTAAATCAGTCGCGACTCAGCTTTTACAGAACTCTGAGTTGCGCCCGCTGTTCAGCTAGGTATGGTGCGCGAATATGGCCCGACATAGCACGCGACATAGCGGCGCCGGCCGGCGGACGCTGCTCGCCGGGGGCGTGGGACTGCTGCTCGGAGGTGGGGGCCTGATGGCCGCCGCCGGTAAGCGCTTCCTCGAAGACGTTGGGGCGCAAGGTGCGGCGCTGCCCAGCCCTTCGACCGAGCCGAGCCCGAGCGGGCCGCCACCCCCGCCGCCGTTCAGCCTGGCCAACCTGAGGTCCGACAGCATAGTCAGCATCGACGCCAAAGGCTGGCACTCCTGGGCCCTGCTCGACCACAAGGACGGCGCCATCATCGGTTCGGCCACGCAGGGCGAGGTGGCGCGCACCTGCTCGGTCATCAAGGTGTGGATCGCCGCCGACTATCTGCGCCGGGCGGCGGAGAAGGGCACGACGCCGAGCACCAGCAAGCTCGCCTCCCTCTCCAAGATGATCCGCAACAGCGACAACGCCGTGGCCACCACGGTCTTCGCCGAGCTGGGCAAGACCGCCTCGTTCAACCGCCTCAAAGAGCTGTGCAAGCTCACCGACTTCAAGCCGAGCAGCTCGTGGGGGCAGTGCCAGATGTCCGCCCGCGACCTCGCCCGCCTCGGCGCCGCGGTGACGGCCGGCACCGCCGCCGGTCCGAAGTGGACGGAATGGCTGCTCAACGAGATGCGCCTGGTCAAGCTGGGCACCTGGGGCATCCGCGAGGCGTTCCCCGCCGACGAGGCCGCGGCCCTGGCGATCAAGAACGGCTGGGACACCACCGCGGCGACACAGACCAGGCACATGAACTGCATGGCCACGACACCCAGGTGGACCATGATCACGATGACCAAGTACTCCATCGCCATGCCCGACCGCCACGGCCAGGAGATCGACAAGAGCGTGGCTTCGCAGCTGCTACAGAGCCACGAACTCGAGCCCCTCTTCAAGCAGTGACGGCACCGCGCCCACCGCGGCGGCACGCCGGGCGAACTCGCGCAGGCCATCGAGTTGCCTGTGCCCCAAGGAGAAATCGAGCACCCGGAAGTAGGACGCCAGGGTCGCCGCGTCGAACGGCTCCCATCGCGCGGCGGCCGCGGCCACCTCGTCCAGATTGGCCAGGCACAGCTCACGGGAGCACACGAACGCCTGGTGCACGTCCTTGACCAGGCCGGGATGGGCGGCGGCGAACTCGCGCCGCGCCGCCCACACCGCGAAGACCATGGGCAGCCCGGTCCACTCCCGCCATGCCTGGCCCAGATCGGTGACGGCCAGGCCCCGCCTCGGCGCCTCGAACAGCGCCCGCAGGGCCACATCGCCGATGAGCACGGCCGCGTCCGCCTCGAGCAGCATTTCGGACAGGTCGGGCGGACAGCTGAAGAACTCCGGCTGTACCCCATACCGCTCAAGCAAAACCAGCTGCGCCAGCAGCACGCCCGTGCGGGATGTGCTGCCCAGCGCCACCCGCGCCCGATCGAGCTCAGGCAGCGGACGCGTCGAGACGACGTTGACCGACAGCACCGGGCCGTCCGAGCCCACCGCCAGATCCGGCAGCAGCATCAGCTCGTCGGTGTGGCGCAGGTACTCCACCAGGGAGATCGGTCCGATGTCGAGGTCACCAGCGACAAGCGCCTGGTTGAGCCGGTCGGGTGTGTCCTTTAACAACTCGACGTCGATCAGGGCACCGGAGCGCATCAGGCCCCAGTAGAGCGGAAGGCAGTTGAGGAACTGGATGTGCCCGACCCTGGGACGCCTCAGATGACTCACAATGACTCAGACTAACGCAGGTTCATGAGCCTTTTGGGAAGCCGGCTGGGAAACCCTCAACACCTTCGGGGTCACAAGCAGCACCATGAGCAGGCCGAGCAGCCCGGCGCCGAGGATCATCCACCGTGGCGTCACCACCTCGAGCAGCAAGCCGCCGAGCACGAAGCCGACCAGCGCACCACCGTTGGCCCGCGACTGCAACGCCGCGGCGGCGCGGCCGCGAGCGTCGGCGGGGACGCGGCGGCCCATCACGGTACCCATGATCACGTTCATCATCCCGTTGAGCGCCCCGCCGACCAGGTAGCACGGGACGAGCCAGAGCACCGCCTGCGCCGCGCCCACGAGCACGACCACGCCGGAGATCAGGCCGACGATGAGGAACATCCAGCGCACCAGCGCCGCGTCAGTGACGTGTGGCCGGATGAGCCGTGCGATCAGCCAGGCGCCGCCGAGCACGCCGGTGGTCCACAGCGCATCCACCAGGCCATACATCGTGGCCGTGCCTTGCAGCGTGCCGCGGATGAAGAAGACCAAGACGACGGTGACGGCCGACACCGACCCGATGACCAGCGTCATCCCCCACACCACGGCCCAGAGCATCCGGTCGTGCCTCAGCTTCCAGGCGGGCGCCGCGCTCGGACTGTCCACATCGGACGCTACGCGGGCGCCGCCGCGCCGGGTCCGCAGGGTGATGCCGGCCACGATGGTCGCGAGGAAGCCGAACGAGGCGATCTGGAGCGTGCCCTGGACGTCGCCCGTCCCGACCAGGAGCCCGGCGAGCGCCGGCCCGGCCATCATGCCCATGGAGTTGGCGGTCTGCCCGATGGCGTTGGCGCGCGGCAGATCCTCGGGCATCGCCATCGCCGGCAACAGCGCCGTGCGAGTCGGCCCGGCGACCGCGGTCGCCGTCGCGAGGGCGACCCCGCCGGCCACCACCCACCCGAACTCGGTCGCGCTCACCAGCAGCTGGCACGCGGCAACCTGCCCCACACCCGCGAGCACGAGCAGCCACCTGCTGTCGAACCGGTCGGCCATCCGGCCCATGAGCTTGCCGAGCACCACCATGGGCAGCGACTCGGCGATGATCAGCGCGGCGACCTGCAGGCCGCTGGCGCCGCGCTCCTGGAGGCCGAGCACGAGCGTGGTCATTACCAGGAACGCCCCCGTACCGCCGAAGAGCTGCACGGAAGAGGAAATGTAGACGTCACTCCAGCGGGTTTTCGTGACCGGAGATGTGAAGGACATACTTCGAAGTATTCACTTCACATCTCCGGAAAGCAAGGGGACGGCCCTGAGCTGCAATGCCACGTTGCGGCTCCCTTTGGGCGGGTCCTTGCGGAGCCGCCGCTCGAAGGGCTGGGTCAGCTCGTCGATCTTCTCGATCAGGTCGCTCAGCTCGGCGGCGGTCATCACCAGCGTCTGATCGGTGATCATCACCGCCTGGTACCACTCGTACTCGCCCTCGTCCCGAGCGACCGCCAGGTACCTGCGGACCCTGTCGTTCTGGTGGGCCAGCACCGACTCGGCCATCGCCGTCTCCGCCGCGATGTCCTCGGCGTTGGCGTCGAACTCACCGGACACCGTGTAGTTGGTGTGCTTGCGCTGCCAAACCCGCTCGCGCCCGTCCCCCCGGCTAGGCCCCTCGACGATCATGCCCGCCCTCGCGAGCGCACGCAGGTGATAGCTGGTGGCGCTGGGAGACAAGCCCACCACCTCGGCGCATTCGGTCGCTGTCGCCCCGACCTCGTTCAGCGATAGGTGTTCAAGGATCGCCAGCCTGGCCGGGTGGGCCAGCGCCCGCATCACCACCGGATCACTGAGCTTTGTCCGCTCGTCTGTCACCTCACTAGAAAACCATGTGCGCCCCACCGGTCCGCCACGTATCCGTTTCTAGAACGTTGGGTAAGGCCCTATTCCAGCAGAGCCTTGATATCAGAAGCGGTCAAGCGGGCGGAAGCGAAATCGCCACCGTCGAGAACGCTGCTGAACAGCTCCGCTTTGCGCGCCTTCAGCGCCATGACCTTCTCTTCAATGGTGTCCTTGGCGACCATGCGATACACCATGACATTGCGCGTCTGGCCGATACGGTGCACGCGATCGACGGCCTGTGCCTCGGTTGCCGGATTCCACCACGGGTCCAGGAGGATGCAGTAGTCCGCCTCGGTGAGGTTGAGACCGAATCCGCCGGCCTTCAAGCTGATCAGGAAGACAGGGGCGGAGCCGGTCTTGAACTCCGCGAGCACATCCTTGCGATTGCGGGTCTTGCCATCGAGGTAGCAGCATCGGATGCCCGCCTTCTCCAGTCGCGTTCTGGCCGACTCCAGGAAGCGCGTGAACTGGCTGAAGACCAGGCTGCGGTGGCCCTCGGCGACCAGGTCGGTGACCTGGGCCGTCAACACATCGAGTTTCGTGGAAGGGACATTGTGATGTTTCGGGTCGACCAGTGAGACATCGAGGCTCGCCTGCCGCAACAGCGTCAACGATCGGAAGATCTCGAACCGGTTCCGTTCCAGATCACCGAGCAGGCCCAGCACCTTCTGTCGTTCCCGTTGCAGGTAGGTCTGATAAACCTTGCGGTGCCTGCGATCCAGCTCCAACTCGAGAACCTGCTCTTGCTTCTCCGGCAGATCGGCAACCACATCAGCCTTCCTGCGTCGCAGCATCAGCGGCTTGACCCGGCGACGCAGTTGCGCCAGCCGCTCGACGTCATGGCCCTTCTCGATCGGGTTGCGGTAGTACTCGGTGAATCGGTCCAGCCGGGGAAACAGCCCGGGTGCGGCCACCGAGCAGAGCGACCACAGTTCCGCCAGATTGTTCTCCATTGGTGTGCCGGTGATCGCGAGCTTGAACGGTGCGGTTAGCAGCTTCGCGCAGCGATACCCCTGCGATTGGTGGTTCTTGATGAATTGAGCCTCGTCCAGGATCAGCCCGTTCCACTTGAGCGCCTGGTAGTCGTCGTATTCCAGCCGGAACAGCGTGTAGGAGGTCACGACCACGTCCGCGCCTGTCACGGCCTCGGCAAGCTCGCATCCGAGCCGGCGGGCGCGGGTCTGCGTGATCGCCTGAATAGCCAGATCCGGGGTGAACCGCTCCGCTTCGCTGACCCAGTTGTGTACCACGCTGGCCGGCGCCACCACGAGAAAGGGCGCGTGCGACCCGCCGAACTCCCGGGCGCGACATATCAGAGCCAAGGCCTGCAAGGTCTTGCCCAGACCCATGTCGTCGGCGAGAACCCCACCGAGGCCGTGGTCGTAAAGTGTTGCCAGCCAAGCGAAACCCTCATGCTGGTAGGGCCGGAGCACAGCGCGCAGGCTCTGCGGCACCGCACGTTCCACGGTGTCATCGACATCGGTAAGTGCTCGTACCGATTCCTGCCAAGCGCGGGCCTGGCCGGTTATCTCGCCCAGCTCGGCCAGCTCCTGCCACAGCCCGGCCTGGAAACGGCTGACCCGCAACACACCGTCCGGCGAGTCGGTCAGCGCGCGGGACTCGGCTATCAGTTCACGCAGCTGGTAAAACTCATCTCGGTCAAGACTGAAGTAGGCGCCGCTGGGCAGGATGAGGTATTGCCGGTCCTGTGCCAGGGCGACGAAAAGCTCCTCGAACACGACTTCTTCGCCGCCGACTGTGACCCGCACCGCCAGGTCGAACCAGTCCGACTCGGCGACAGTGTCAGTGCTACCGAAATAGATCGCGGGTGCCTCATAGACCTCGCGGTATTCCAGGCCTGGGACTCCCGGAAGGATGTCGACATCAACGCCCTCAAGCTCGATGAGCGCTGGTATCACCTTGTTCAACAGATGGATCATGTTGTCGCCCGCGACCGTCGCCGCCTCCGCCAGGCACGCTCCGCCGCGGGAGGGGTCCAAAAGGCCTGGCACATCAGCGGAAACGACCAAGGCAACTGTCTGCGCGAGGTCATCGCGCTGCTTCGCCATGCCTACGGGCGGCGGCGCATAGAGCGGCTCCTTATGGTGTTCCCCGGCAACGGACCGCACCCATTGCCAGTGGAGTCCGAGTTGATGCTGCGGCAACGGGTTGACGGTAAGGGTCAACGTTGTCGGCCCGGCGTCAGGCAGCTCTACACCGTTACCGGAGGCTACCACCTCAACCAGGCGCAAGAGTTTCGGGTAATGCTCGTGGAAGAACCAGCTCTCATCGCTGGCCGGGATCAGGATCGGTGGTCCGGCCAACGCGGACTCCATCCCTGAGGGCAGCCCCGCCAGGGGAGCCAACTGGAGCACTCGATCCTTGGCCGCTGATATCGGTCCATTTTGGATGCCCCACCAGGCCACACCATGGGCAGGTTGCCCCAGTAGTACGAAGCAATGCGCGGAAACCGCCAAACTTTCGACCATCAGCGCCGGCACCAACTCCAGTCCTTCGCCGGTCCGGCTGACCTGCAAAGACACCCGCGCCGGTCCGCGGGCCACCGTGACCGGCGTGGACGCCTTCCCGGCCAGCACCAGGGGTAGTCCGATCTCCACCGCCTCGGCCAGCAGGTCCCAGATCCGCCGGCTTGGAAAATCGTCCAGAAAGATCGTCGCCTGCTGCTGGTTGTAGCCGTAGCTGTAGTAGCGGCGTTCGCTGCTCCTCGACAGCAACAGGATCTCGTTGAGCAGGCGGCGATGCCGCTCAGCCCGAGCACCATGCCCGATGTGTGCATAGCCAAGCGAGGGCCACGAGATCCCGCCACGGACCCAGCCGCTGCGGCCGGGCACCACCGGGCGCATAACCACCCGCCTTGGGTTTCCCTGTGCCTCAACGAGATCGAACTGGAGCGCCACCCCGGGCTCGCTGTCGCTGAACCCGGCTTGCCTTGGTATCGAAGCTGTTTCGCCGGACAGCTTGGCCAACGCCACCTCCCAGGCAGGCTTGGCCACTTTCCGCTTCGGTGTGCCACTGTTTCTCGTGGCATTGGCCCTTGGCGCTTCGCCCAGAGCGAGAAGGGCTAAAGCGGCGTGGTGGAAGCAGTGAGGGTATCCGCCGCAGGTGCATTCGCCTTCGAATCTCGCGATGGCACCATGGGCATCCATGGTCAGGGTCGCGATCGTGAAGCCAGACGCGTGACCTTCCACCTGACCGAACGCCTCTCCCGTTTCTGGGCGCCAACGCAGTTTGACAACGTCGCCCTGCTCGACCTGCTCGCGAGCGCGGAGCAGACCACTGGTGCCGATCAGCGCGTGCAGTGCCGCCTCCGCGTCGGTCAATTCCAGCTTCACCTTCGCCACCAGCACCTCCGGATACCGTCTCGCGCACGACAACCTGAAGAAGATAGCGAATGTTTCGCCTCGGCCGATCGATCCGATGCGCGAACACACCGCGTGTTTGCCAAAGAGTCTGGCTCGAGCTCCCAAACCGCACTATTACGCAAAAGGTGTAAATTTCCAGAAAGGTGACAAGACAGAGTGCCGTCCTCTAATTCGGTGGAGGCTCCCAGGTCTTGGCACGTATGCTCGATGCCCGCTTGACGGCCGCGGTGAGACACGCACCGACGCGGACGTCGCGCGCCGGGGCCGGCCATCCGGCCCGGATACGCGAGCGAGCAGGCGAATGACCCGATAGGACGTCAAAGTGCCCGCATCCGACACTGACACCGATTCGCTCGAGCACGAGCGCGCCCACCTCCAGACGTCACGCCAAGCCCTGGCCACCATGCGCGAGCGGGCCCAGGCCCTGTTCAGGATGGGTGATCAGGTTGCCGGCGACGCTTACACCGCCGAGACCCTCGGCCGCCAGATGGCCCAGCGCATCAAGGAACTCACCGACGACCCCGAGACCCCGCTCTTCTTCGGCAAGCTGCGCATGGACTCCACCGAGACCTTCCACATCGGACGCCGGCACGTCATCGACGACGCCAGCGACCCCCTCGTACTCGACTGGCGCGCGCCCCTGAGCCGCAAGTTCTACCAGGCCAGCGCCCGCGACCCGCAGCAGGTCACGCTCCGGCGCCGCTTCGGCTTCGCCCACGGCACACTCACCAGCTTCGAGGACGAACACCTCGACCGCGGCGAGGAACTTGGCACCTCCAGTGCCATCCTCACCGCCGAGATCGAACGCCCGCGCGTGGGCCCGATGCGCGACATCGTCGCCACCATCCAGCCCGAACAAGACGTCCTGGTCCGCGCCGACCTCGACGAGACCATCTGCGTGCAGGGTGCCCCCGGCACCGGCAAGACCGCTGTCGGCTTGCACCGCGCCGCCTACCTGCTCTACACCCACCGGGAACGGCTGCGGCGGTCGGGTGTGCTGATCGTCGGGCCCAACCGGACCTTCCTCGGGTACATCTCCAACGTGCTGCCCGCCCTCGGCGAGATCGAGATCGAGCAGGCGACCATCGAGGATCTGCTCGACCATGTGCCGGTCAGGGCCGTCGAGCCGCCCGAGGTCGCCGCGCTCAAGCACGACCCGCGCATGGCCCGGGTGCTGCACCGGGCGCTGTGGGCGCGCCTGGCCGAGCCCGCGGGGCCGATCGTCGTTCCCGACGGATCGCATCGCTGGCGCATCGACGAGGGTGTTTTAAAGAAAATTATTCAAGGGGTACGCGGGGAAGCGCCCCAGTATTCGGTCGGCCGGGAGAGGCTGCGGGCCAGGGTCGTGGCGCTGCTTCAGCGGCAGGCCGAGGCGCGCGTCGCCGAGTCGCCCTCCGACGCGTGGCTGCGGCGCGTGGCCAAGGCCAAGCCGGTCACCGAGTTTCTCGACCGCTGCTGGCCCGCGGTCAAGCCCGCGGCGGTGGTGGCCGAGTTCCTCGCGGAGCCGGTGGGTGAGGAGTTCTCGGAGGACGAGCTGAAGTTGTTGCGGCGCAACAAGTCTAGTCGCTGGACCGCCGCGGACGCGGTGCTCGTCGACGAGGTGGTGGGCATGCTGGACCGGCTGCCCAGCTTCGGCCACATCGTCGTCGACGAGGCGCAGGACCTGTCCCCGATGCAGGCCCGGGCGCTGGCCCGGCGCAGCTCTCACGGGTCGCTCACGGTGCTGGGTGACCTCGCCCAGGCGACCACCCCCTGGGCGGCGCGAGACTGGCGGGACACGCTGGTCCATCTGGACAAGGAATCGGGCACTATCGTGCCGCTGGTGACGGGCTTCCGGGTACCCGGAAAAATAATTGAATTGGCGAACAGGCTTCTGCCGCTGCTCGCAGTGGCCGTCGATCCGGCCGAATCGCTGCGGCATGACGGGTGGCTGGAGATCAAGGAATCGGCCGACGTGGGGACGGCCGTCGCCGCGTTGCTGCGCCGGGAGGGCTCAGTGGGCGTGATTGTCGCCGACGCCGCGGCCGCCCGGGTTCGCAAGCTGGTGAGCGAGCACGAGCGGCTGGAGATCATACCGGTGAGCATGGTCAAGGGTCTTGAGTATGACCACGTGGTGGTGGTCGAGCCGGCCGAGATCGTGGAGGCCGAAGAGCGCGGGTTGCACCGGCTCTATGTAGCGCTGACCCGCGCCGTCACCAGCCTGACCGTGCTGCACACCAGGCCGGTGGCCCCCCTGTTTTAGCGGCGGCGGTCGTCGGGTTTCACCGGAGGCGTCTCGGTCATGACCGCCGGCGTGCCGCTCTCCTGCCTCGCCTCGGGCAGGCTGCCGGCCTCGATGCAGCTCTTGCCAGCATCCAGGGCCGGTGGCCGGTCGGGGAAGACGTCGGCGCGGGGTTCGGCGAAGCGCGGGGCGATCAGTCGCAGGGTGAGCTTGGCACGGCTCCCGCTCGCCGAACCATCGAGGGTGGCGTGGTAGGAGACGCCATCGACAATCTTGTAGGCATAGGCGGCGAACGCCCAGCCGTCGTCGTCGCTGTCGGGTGGCAGGCAGGCGGCGAAATAGATCGTCCACCTGTTCTCGCGCATAGCGATCATCGCGTCGGAGGTCTGCTTGCGCGCCACCTCTTCGGCGTTTTGCGCCTCGTCGTCGAACAGGCTCGCATTGATCATGAGCCGGTGCGCGGGGCCCGCCGGTGAGAGGGCGGCGCGCGGGTCGCGAGCGACGAGCGGTTCGTCGCGCATCACGGCCATCCGGCGGGCGTCCGGGTCCTCCTGCTTGGGCGCAGGCGCGGTCTGGCAGGCGGCGACCGCCACGACCGCGAACAGGGCCGTGACCACTGTGGACACTCGGATCATCGAGGCGTCACCACTCCCTGCACATGCCGGTAGCCGAGGGCGGACATGTTCCCGTCGCGGAAGTCGGCCTCGCTCACCCGTGTGACCTCGCCCGACGGGTTGTAGAAGACGAGCTCGCCGCCCTCATGCCCGATCAGCAGGACAAAGTGTTTCGGATAGCCGTCGCCGATGAGCACCGGCACCGTGTGCCCAGCGTCGACGGCACCGACGGCGGCCTCGAGCGCGGGGTTGACCGAACCCGCGACCGTGTCATCGACGGCGCGCCAATCATATTGCGTGCCATAGCGGTTGAGCTCGCCGGTCAGCCCCCACGGGGTGGTGCCCAGCCGCTGCGGCCACACCCGGTTGGTGCTGTCGTGGATGCGCTGCTCCTCGGCCCGGATCCGCTCTTCGCTGTCCAGCGAGAGGGCATAGATCGGGTCGTTCATCGCCCGGGTCACCATGATGGTGGTGGAGCCGCAGGCGGTTTCATCGAACTGCCGGACGATCCGGCCTTCGTCGCCCGAAAGCGGGTTGAGGCGGCGGTCGAGCCACACGCTGCCCTGGCCGTGGATCGTGCCGGCGAAGCTCACGATGGCGTCGACCGAGTGGCCGGCGGCCATTGCCTTTAGCAGGTATGCCCTTTCGGCCTCGGTGACGGCGTCGTCGAGGAGGGCTCGCATCCGAGCGGCGTCGCTTGTGGACAGTGCGTCGAGGTTGGCGGCGGCCCGTTTCAGCTGGATCGCGGTGAGGATGCCGGTGCCGGCCAGGCGGACGGCGCCGGAGGCCGGGACGTGCGTGGAGTGGATGGCGCCGGCTTGAGCCCTGCCTTCGATCTCCCGCATGCCGCGACGCAACTGTTCGGCTGCCCCGTGCAAACGCTCGAAGACGCCGAGCGCGCCGCGGATCGCCAGGAAAGCCTTGACCAGCATGCGGATTCCCGGGAAGCGACGGGCTTGGGCGAGGTCGGTGCGGTGGACGTCGAGCTGTTTGTGTAACCGGCGCAACGTCTCCGCGTGATCGTCGAGCAGGTGGCCGGCGGTGCGCATGGCGGCCGACGCCTGCTCGATCAGGTCGCGGGTGGCCTTGAGAGTGGCGGTCGCGGCGGTGGCCGCCTCGCCCTCCCAGACTCGCGGGACCGGGCCCGTGGCGATGTGGCCGGTGTCCATGCTCGTAGTGGCTAGTAGGGCGGCGAGCGCGTGGAAGGCGGCGGCCTGGGCCTCGACCGCGTCGGGGTCGCCCGGCGGCTCACGCAGGATGGCGGCGACCTCGGTGACGGCCTGGAGGATCTCGGGCAGGGAGTGGGCCGGATTGACCAGCTCGGCGGCGCGGCGCAGCCGGAGGATCGCCGTGCTGACCTGCCAGGGATCGCCCGAGGTCATAGCCGGCTCGCCGAGGCTTGTACGCCGGTGACGCCTGGGTCACCGGTCGGGCGGTCGCCATGCGGGGCACCGGCCGGCGACGTGAAGGTTTCCTGGGCACCGGCCGGCGACGTGAGGGTGGCCGACGCGTCGGTGGGCGAGGTGAAGGTGGTGGCTGCTTCGTTGTCTGTGGTGCGATAGGTACAAGTGGCGGCGCGGACGGAGTCGGCCCAGGTGCACAGGACTTCGGTGTAGGCGGAGAAGTCCTTGGCGTAGGCGTCACGCACGGCGCGAACGCTTGGGGCGCAAGGATCGGTGAGTGCGTCCTGCCAGCGGGCAACGGCGTCGCGCAGGTCGTCGCCGAGAGCGGCGATGGCGCGAGCCTGGCGGTCGAGCGCCTCGAGGTCGACGTGGATCACAGCTGCTTCACCGCCGCCAGAGCCCTGTCCACATCGGACTCCGTGGTGGCGATGCTCGCGCCGAACCGAAGGTATGACGGGTTGTAAGGGGTGGCGCTGGCGTAGATTCCCTTCTGCGCCAACAGGTTCACCGCCTCGACCGAGGTGTACCGCCGGACCTGGCAGCAGACGATGCCGGCGGAGATGTCCGACCCCATGGGCGTGATGAGCTTCACGTGATCCATCGCCGCGAGCCCCTTCTTGAGCGCGGTGTTGAGCTCCTGGATCCGCGCGGCGATGCGGCCCCGCCCGATCGCCTTGTGGAAATCGAACGCCTCCCGCAAGGCCCACTGGTGCTCGAAGGCGTGATACCCGCCCGGGGTCGCCGAGGGGCGGTACTCCTGGAAGGACGGGATCGACGGGGTGAACCTCTCCCAGGCCGCGCTCCTGCCCCAGATCAGGCCGGTGCCGCGCGGCCCGAAGAGCCACTTGTGGCAGCCCGAGATGAGGAAGTCGCACTCCAGGTCGGCCGGGCCCGCGTCCTCGGCGCCGAAGCCGTGCACACCATCGACCACGACCAGCACACGCCCGTTCGCCGCAAAGCACGCATCACTGAAGTTCTCGTTGATCTCCGCCACGACCTGCCCGGTTTCGACGTTCCAGGTGCGCAGGATGTCCGGCTCCTTAGCCGCGGCCAGGTAATTCCC
>Ga0075418_10003494_pt1 | contig 17934 bp, 19 predicted proteins | sample SoiMetdeltSBSDD2_FD_81776 | JGI IMG/M metagenome (GOLD analysis project Ga0075418, IMG submission 81776) | Bulk soil microbial communities from a Populus tree surrounding site in Tennessee, USA - Soil MetaG P. deltoides SBSDD2 | ecosystem: Environmental > Terrestrial > Soil > Tree plantation... | reverse complement strand
GTCGCCTGCACCCGGCGCACCGGCGCGGTCGGCGGCGTGTCGAGCCGCACGTACGAGCGGTTCCGCAGGTCGACCTCGACCCGGCCGGTCGGCGCGAAGTCGTCGGTCAGCACCAGAGCCGTGTCGCTGGTGAGCGTGCCGGACCCGACGGGGATCGTGGCGACGCCGGTCGGCCCCGGAGCGAACCGGCTCAGGCGCTCGCTGATGCAGACCTGCTCGGACTTCTCGCCGGCGACGCGCCGGAACAGGTGATACCCGTACCAGGGGAAGCCTCGGTTGGGCTCGAACGCCCAGCGCAGGTGGATCCCGTCGGGGAGGACCTCCTGCAGGGGGGTCCCGGCCGCGTCGCCCTCGATCCCCAACCCCACCATGCACAGATCTCGGGTCTGCAGTCCCATCCGCCTCGCCGCCCCTTCACGCCGCACGCCTCGTCCGAGGGTAAGCACGGTCGGTCGTCGGGCGGATCGGTACCCGCCTACCTTTTCCTGCCTATCTCGGCGGCATCAGAGGGGGACGAGCCCACCAAGGGTGATCTGGAGCGGGTCGTGGCGGCCCCAGAGGGGGGGCGAGATGGGTAGAGGGTCGCGGGGTACTGGGGGATGGCTGTTTGCCGGCGCCCGTGTCACCGGGTGGTTGAGCGGGTGGGCGGTGGCGGGGCTTGTTGCTGGAAGCGGTGGCCGTGGGTCCGGGCCCAGTGGTCGAAGGGGGTGGCGGGGCGGTTGGTGATCCGGTTGACGGTGTCGACTACGGGTGAGTCGTCGAACTCACCGTCGCTGAAGAAGCGGAAGAGGGCGTCGACGATGGCGGGCGGGGTGTCGGAGGCCATCGCGGCGCGGGCGTCGTCGTCGGTCAGCGGCTCGTAGGTCAGCGGCCGGCCGAGCGCCTGGGCCAGCGTGGTGACCTGGTCCCCGGGGGTCAGGGCCTCGGGCCCGCTGAGGGTGAGCGCTTGGCCGTCGTAGCTGCGGTCGACGAGGGCCGCGGTAGCGACGGCGGCGATGTCGGCCGGGTCGATGGAGGCGATGGCGGCGTCGGGCCACGGTGCCCGGACCAGGTCGCCGGCCCGGAGCTGGGGGAGCCAGCGCAGGGTGTTGGAGTGGAACCCGCTGGGGCGCAGGATCGTCCAGGCGAGGCCCGAGGACCGGACGGCAGCCTCGGCGTCGAGCCACATGCGGGTGACGGCGTTGTCGGGATTCCCGCCGATGACGCAGCGCGACGTCAGCAACGCCACGTGCCCCACGCCGGCGCTGCGCATGCTGGTCAGCAGGTCGGGGAGCGTGGCGAAGTTGCCGAGGAGGAACACGCCATCGACGCCATCGAGGCCTGCCTCCACCGTGGCCGGGTGGTCGAGGTCACCGGGCACCACCTCGACGGTGGCCGGCAGGGTCGTCCGGGCCATCGCGGGGTCGCGGGCCAGGGCACGGACCGGGTGGTCGCGGCGCCCGAGGGCGGCGACGACTTCGACGCCGACGTTGCCGGTGGCACCGGTCACGAGGATCATCGTTGGGCCTCCATGGTGTTGACCAGGGTCTCCCCGCCGGTGATCTCGAGCACGTCGCCGGTCACCTGGGGGTTGGACATGAGGAACAGAGCCGCACTCGCCACATCGTCGGGGGTGCCCATGCGGCCGGTGGGCATGGCTGCGGCAACTCGAGCTCGTAGGTCGTCGTGGGCTGCGGTGTCGAGGTGGGACCACATCTCCGAGTCGGTGTAGCCAGGGCGGAGAGCGTTCACGCGCACGGGCCCGAGCTCGATGGCGAGCGCACGGGTGAGGGCTTCCAGGGCGGCGAAGGCGGCCGTGATCATCGAGCCGTGACGTGGCGGCCGCTCGACCGCTGCGCCGGTCACGAACGTGATCGAGCCGCCCGGCGGGAGCAGCGGGGCGGCATAGCGGGCGCACGCCCAGCTGGTGAAGAACTTGCCGTCCATGAACGAGCGGGCGGCGGTCACGTCCTGCGCGAGGAACGGTCCCGGTGTCCCGGCGGTGGCGGTGACCAGCAGGTGGTCGAAGGGTCCGATCTGGGCGAACAGCGCCTGTACCGAGGCTTCGTCGGTGACATCGACCACCTGTTGGTCGACCCGGCCGGTGAGCCCGGGGTCGATGCGCGGACGCTCCGTTAGTGGCCGCCGCCCCGCCGCAATCACCTCGGCGCCGAGCGCCGCGGCGGCCCGGACCGTGGCCAGGCCCATGCCACTGGTTCCGCCGACGACCACGATCCGCCGCCGGGAGAGGCTCATCGCCCCACCTCCAGGACGGCCTTGCCCGGCACCCGGCGCCCGAGCAGAGCGTCGACCGCGCTGTCCACCTCGCCCCACGGGCCATGCCAGCCGACCTGGGGGTCGATCCGGCCGGCCGCCAGCAGCCGGACCAGGGTGTCGAGGTCGGGGCCGAAGCGGTCGCCCACGTTGAAGGCCACAACGTGCGCGCCGGCGTGGTGGATGCGGGCCTGCTCCAGGTCGAGGGTTGTGGGCAGCCCCGAGGCCATCCCCACGCTCAGGACGGTGCCACCCTCCTCGAGGAGCCCCACCACGTCGGCCAGGAGGGGCCCGCCGACGTTGTCGATGGCTGCGGCCACCGGCTCGGTCACGCCGCCGAGGCCGACCACCACCTCGGCGGCACCCAAGGCGGCCAGGCCGTCGCCCCGCCCGGGACTCCCGACCGCAGCCACCACGTGGGCGCCACCAAGGGCCGCCAGTTGGACGGCGAAGCGGCCCACCCCGCCCGACGCCCCGGTCACGAGGATGCGCCGGCCCAGCAACGGGCCGAGGCCGCGCAGCGCCCGGAGTGCGGTGACGCCGGCCACCGGGAGGGTGGCGGCCGCGGCCGGATCGACGCCCGGAGGGAGCGGGGCGACCTGGTCGGTGTCGACGGCCCGCTGCTCGGCCCAGCCGCCCGACCAGCCGAACGTCACCACAGGCGTGCCCGCCGGCGGCCCCGACCCGTCCCCGGCGGGGGCGACGACGACCCCGGCGGCGTCCCACCCGGGCACCTCGCCGGCGGCGCGCTGGGTGGCGACGTAGGTCACCTCCCCGAAGTTCAGCGACGTGGCCGCCACCCGGACCAGAGCCTGCCCTCGAGTGGGCACCGGGTCGGGGACGTCGTCGAGGCGCAGCCCGTGCCGGGCTCGGGGGTCATGGACGATGGCTCGCATGCGTCGACTGTCCGCCCACGGGGCGGGTCCGTCCAAGACCTGTTGGTAGAACCTTTGGTTATGGATGTGCACGTCCGCGACCTCCGCTACTTCGCCGCGGTCGCCACGCACGGCAACTTCACCCGAGCGGCCGAGGCCCTGTTCGTCAGCCAGCCGGCGCTCTCCAAGCAGATCCGGTCGCTGGAACGGCAGCTCCGGATCACCCTCTTTGACCGGCACCACCGCGACCTCCGCCTCACCCGCGCGGGACGCGAGCTGCTGCCCCGGGCCCAGCGGATGGTGGAGAGCTGGGAGGACGCCCGCCGGGCGTTGACCCAGGTCGCCGAGTGCACGCTCGTGGTGGGCATGCACACCAGCCCCGGCCGGGGCCTGCTGCCCGACGTCCGCGCCCGGCTGCGGCAGGGCTGCGGCGAGTCCGATTTCGAGATGCGCCAGATGCCCTGGAGCGATCCCACCGCCGGACTGGCCGACCGGACCACCGACGCCGCCTTCGTCTGGCTCCCCCTACCCCAGCCGCCCTACCGGTGGGTCACGATCGCCCGCGAGCCCCGGCTGGTGGCGGTGTCGCGGCAGCACCGGTTGGCGTCGCGGCGGACCGTCACCATGGCGGAGCTGCTCGACGAGCCGTTCCTCGCCCTGCCCGAGGACGCCGGCCCGGCCCGCGACCACTGGCTCGCCCTCGACGAGCGAAGAGGCCATCCCGTACGGATCGCCGGCACGATCAACGACACGGAGGAGACCTATGAGGCTGTCGCCGCTGGTGTGGGGGTCTGCCTGCTGGCGGCGGGCAACGCACCCATCCTCGCCCGCGGCGACGTCGTCATGCCTGTGGTCAGCGACATCGGCCCCTCCGAGCTCGTCCTCGCCTGGCACGAACGCCACCAGCCCCCACTCCTCGACGCCTTCGTGACCACCTGCCAGGACGTCCTCGCCGCGTCCAACGAGATCAAGAGTGGCGCCGGCTTCGCCGGCGTCACCGCCCGGCCTTGAGAGGCGGCCTACCGGCCGTCCTCGGCCGGGCGCGTCGGTTCGACCGTGAGCGGCTCAACGGTGAGCGTAGGAGCGTCCGATGGCTCGAGGTCGATCACGAACCGGAATAGTCGGCGAGTGTCCCGGTTGACGTCAATGAGCTCAATCGTGCCGGTGACGGTTGAGTCGGTCGGTGTCCGGGTCATCCACAGCCGGGCTGCGGCAGCCCTTGCGCCGGGCTGGATGAAGCGAACCGTGGCTCGATCATTGGCAACGACCGCCAAGTCGACGCGCTCAGCGCCGTCCTTGCTAAGCCAGCATCGGCTCTCACCCGCCTCCGAGTGCTGCCAGCAGAGGGGAAAGGTTCCGTAGTCGTCGCCGCCGTCACCAGTTGTTCCGACGACACTGTGGGGCGGGGCCTTGACATCGAAGTCACTGCCAGGTCCGTCGTTGTGGACGTCGAAGCTGAGCATGAAGTAGGTCCCGGCTGGATCCGCGACAGCCGGCAGCGCGTCTACGCGAAGGCTCACCAGCTCCCCCTGCATTGCCTCGCGCTGCAGTTGGATGCCAGCCCATGCCGCGAGACCGGCGATGACGAGAGCGCCACCCGCGGCCAGAGGCCAGTAACCGAGCGCCGCCGCTACAGCTGGCAGGCCGAGACCACCGAGCAGAGTCAGTGCCGCGTTCGCCGAGCGTCCAACCGTAGGGATCGGACGGAGCGCACGTTTCGCAAAGCGAGACGCGGCCCGTCTGTAAGAAAGGGTTGTCACGGGGGCGGCACCCACTCCAAGAGCCGGCAACCGTCGCACGTTGCGACGCAGCCATGCTACGAACGTGCCAGAAGCGGGCGAGCAATGAGGCGCCGAGGCGGCCATAGTCGGTCGTTCCGACGGCCCCATTGGCTGACCAGGTGCGGTGGCCGGTCACGGGGAGATGGGGCGCCGTCGACTTGCAGCGGACGGTCCCGGTCGGTCGACCCCCGTTAGGGCGTGTCCTGTAAGTCGCGGAGCCAGATGGCGATGGTGGCGATGACGACCTCGGCTCGGTAGTAGGCGACGCGTTTAGCGAAACGGGTGGCGAGACCGCGGAACTGCTTGAGGCGCCCGAAGCAGCATTCGACGAGGTTGCGGCGACGGTAGATGTCGGGGGCGAAGGCCGGTGGCCGGCCACCCGCTGGGCCTTTGGTCTTTGCGGTGGGTGATCTGGTCGCGTCGTTCGGGGCAGGTGGACGCGATGCCACGCGCCCGCAGGGCGTGGCGGGTGGAGGGGTGGGAGTAGGCCTTGTCCGCGATCGGTCGTCGGGGTCGGCTCCGTGGGCGGCCCGACCCAACAGGCCGCACGCTCACCTGATCGAGCAGTGGTAGGAGCTGGGGGTTGTCACCGGCTTGGCCGCGAGTGACGAGGATCGACATGGGCCGCCCTCGCCCGTCGACCGCGAGATGGATCTTGCTGGATCGTCGACGATCGGGTGGCGCTCCCAGCGGGGGACCTGGCGCAGGCGTTGGCCACCGTGGACCCGGGAATGTTGCTCGACCCGGAGATGATCGGGCCCCTAGCCCAAGTGCTGGCCAACGGGCCGCCGCTGGTCGACCTGGTCCGCGACGCGACCCGCCTCCTGGCGGAGGGCGAACCGGTGTACTCCGCCTCACGCAAGCTGGGCGTCAGCGAGCGTCAGCTCCGCAACCTCTTCGACCGGCTGGTGGGCGTGTCACCCAAGCAGTTCGCACGCCTGCAGCGGGTGCGCCTGGTCCTGGCCGACGCCCATCGCGGCGACCTGGCCGGACTGGCGGCCCGCGCCGGCTACTACGACCAGTCCCACATGACGACCGAGTTCTGTCGGCTCGTCGGCATCCCGCCCGGCGCCTACGCCTCGGGCCGACGGCCGTCACCGACCCCCTGCCAGGCCATGACCTAGGCATGAGCCAGGACTTGCAGGACACGCCCTAGACGAACAAACGCCACCGGACCACGCTGAACCGGTCGGAGGAGACGACGGATCAGAAGGTCAAGCACATCGGCGGCTCCCGCCAGCCTCGATGAGCAGGGCCGATCCCCAATCCCATCCCCGTAAACCACGGGAAACCAGCAACAGACGGGGAACGCTGTTGTCGGTGACCATGGCGATCCGCTCAATCTGGTCGTGCTCGTTGATGCAGTCCAGGCTCAACGGCTCACCGAGCAGTTCCTCGACGGTTTGGATGGCGGCTTCGCGCGAGGATCGAACACTCTACGTGGCGAAATTCCTGTCAAACCTCTCGCCAAAAAGTTCGAAAAACCCCTCTCCCGTTGCATATCCGTTGCACGGAACGACGAAAGCCCTGCCTGAGCAGGGCTGTCGTCCGTGGAGCTGGAGGGAATCGAACCCTCGTCCGCCAAGCGGTTGCCGTCCGTGCTACGACCATTCCCGAGATTGCGGCTCTACAGCTGCCGCACCGCCGGGTCGGTGGGCCTCGCGAGGGAGGCCGCTCCCAGGGCTTTCCCTGATGTCAGCGGTCTTTCTCGCCGTCAGCGGTCTTTCCCGCCGTCAACCGTCGCTTCTGTTGCCGGGCTGCGACGATCAGGCCCCGCGTGCCATCACTGGTCGCGATCTCACTCTGCGCTACCTGGGATCAGGCAGCGAGAGCGAAGTCATCTGCATTGGCAGATATTGGTTGTGCGCCGTTTTCGGAGTCTGCGCAACTCCGGTCGCACGGGTCGACTTCCGGTCTCGGCGTCGAAACCGATCAGCCCCTTGTCAATGAGCAGCTCCGGGGGGCCAACCAGCACCGCCCCGATGAGCACACCGAGCCTACCGGTGTGCCAGGCTGCCCGACCATGGTCGACAGCCACGCCTGGATCGAGCGCGACGCGGCGGTCGTCTGGCATGGGTTCACCCAGATGGCCGGCTACGCCGACAACCAGCCGATCGTCGTGGAGGCCGCCGATGGCCACGAGCTGATCGACGTCGACGGCAACCGCTACCTCGACGCCATCTCGTCGCTCTGGGTCAACACCCTGGGCCACCGGGTCCCCGAGCTCGACGCGGCGATCCGGGAGCAGCTCGACCGGGTCGCGCACTCCACCCTGCTGGGCAACGGCAACCGGACGACCGTGGAGCTGGCCGAGGCGCTGGCGGCGGTGGTCCCCGTCGACCAACCGCACGTCCTGTTCGCCTCGGACGGAGCCGCCGCGGTCGAGCAGGCGCTCAAGATCGCCTTCCAGTTCTGGGCCAACCGGGGCGTCGGCGGCCGGACCCGCTACCTGGCCCTGGGCAACGCCTACCACGGCGACACGGTGGGCTCGATCTCGCTCGGTGCGGGAGGGTTCGGCACCGACCTGTTCGATCCCCTCCGCTTCCCGGTGGTCCGGGCGCCGGGCTACGACGACGCCGATTGGGCCGACGAAGCCACCCGCCTGGTCGAGCAGCAGGGTGACGAGCTTGCTGCGGTCGTCCTCGAACCGCTGGTGCAGGGCGCGGCCGGGATGCTCACGACCCGGCCCGGGTCCTACGGACCGCTGGTGGCGGCCTGCCGGGACTACGACGTGCTGCTGATCTGCGACGAGGTGGCCACCGGCTTCGGGCGGACCGGGACGCTGTTCGCCAGCGAGCAGTGCGACCTGCGGCCCGACCTGCTGTGCATCGGCAAGGGGTTGACCGCCGGCTACCTGCCCATGGCGGCCACGGTCGCGAGCGGACGGGTCTTCGAGGCCTTCCTCGGCCCCGACCTGTCGAGCCGGACCTTCTACCACGGCCACTCCTACAGCGGGAACGCCCTGGCCGCTGCGGTGGCACTTCGCCATCTGCGGCTGCTGGAGGAGCGGGACATCCTGGCCAACGTCGCGGCTCGCTCGGCCACCCTCGGCCGCCTGCTCGACGACCGCATCGCTCCGTTGCCGGCGGTGCGCGAGGTGCGGCAGCAGGGCCTGCTGGCCGGGGTGGAGCTGGCGCCGCCGGGTGACGGCCTGCGCTGGGGCCGGCGGGTGTGCGCCGCGGCCGTCCGGCGGGGCGTGCTGCTCCGCCCGCTGGGCGATGTCGTGGTGCTGGTGCCGCCACTGTCGATCAGCGACGGCGAGCTGGAGCGGATCGTCGACGTCCTCGCCGCCGCCATCGCCGAGCTCACCGACCCCGCCGGCCTCGCCGAGTCCGCTGGGGTCGCCAGGGCGGACGGGGGCGCTGCGGGGACCGAGCCCGGCGGCCTCGCTGGGCTACGCCGGGTGGGCGAGCTCACCGACCCCGCCGGCCTCGCCGACACCGCCGAGCCCGACGGCCTCGCCGGGGCGGACGGGGGCGACGGCTGATGGAGCGGTGGGTCGAGCGGGTCGAGGCCGAGCTGGAGGCCATCCGGCGGGCCGACCGGTGGCGCCAGCCGGTGGACGTGGACGTCGACGTGGGCGTCTATGGCGAGGTCCCCGACGCCGTCACGGGACGGGTCGAGGGCCGGCCGATGGTCTCGTTCGCCTCGAACGACTACCTCGGACTCACCCGGCATCCGGGGGTCGTCGCCGCTGCGCACGCGGCCCTCGACCGATGGGGAGCGGGCAGCGGCGCATCGAGGCTGGTGGTCGGGTCCCGGCCGGTGCACTCCGAGCTGGAGGCGGCGCTGGCCCGCTGGAAGGGGACCGAGGATGCGGTGCTCTTCCCGACCGGCTTCGCCGCGAACCTGGGGGCGCTCGCCACCTTCGGCCGTGCCGAGGTGACGATCCTCTCGGACGAGCTGAACCACGCCTCGATCATCGACGGCTGCCGCTTGGCCCGGGCCACGGTCCAGGTCTTCCGGCACCGGGACCTGGACGACCTGGCCCGCCGGTTGGCCGCCGTCGACGGGCCTGCATTGGTGGTCACCGACTCCGTGTTCTCCATGGACGGCGACGGCGTCGATGTCGCGAGCCTGTCCCGCCTGGCCGCCGAGCACGACGCCCTGCTGGTCCTGGACGAGGCCCACGCCGTGCTGGGGCCCGAGCCGCCGGCCGGCGCCGAGGGTCCGATCCTCCGCATCGGAACCCTGTCCAAGACCCTGGGCGCCCTGGGCGGGTTCGTGGCCGCGCCCCGACCGTTCGTCGACCTGCTCCGGAACGCGGCGCGGCCCTTCATCTTCACGACGGCGCTCACACCGGCCGACACGGCGGCGGCGCTGGCGGCGCTGCGGATCGTGGAGTCGCCCGAAGGTGTGGCGCTCGTGGCCCGCCTGCGGCGGCACGTCGACCGCTTCCGTCCGGGCCATCCGTCGCCGATCCTGCCGGTGGTGCTGGGGTCGGAGGCCGAGGCCCGCCGAGCGGCGGCAACGCTGGCCGAGCGGGGGCTGCTGGTTCCGGCCATCCGGCCTCCGACGGTGCCGCCCGGGACGTCCCGCCTCCGGGTCGCGCTGTCCGCTGCCCACCAGGACCACCAGGTCGATGCCCTCCTCGCGGCCCTGGACGACATCGTTCCGGGCGGCCTCGCCGCCGTCCGCGCCGGGTTGGACCACACCTACCGGTCGGGGGCGGCGTGACGGTTCCGGTGGTTCCGGCCCCCGGGACGCCTGCCATCGGTGGTCGGTCGTGGTCGTGACAGTTGACGACCATGGGGCGAAGGCGGACGCCGGTCCGAGGCGTTAGCTGCGAGCGATGACTGGGGAAGGGTTGCGACCGGAGCGGCTGGTGCTGGTCACCGGCACCGGGACCGAGGTCGGCAAGACCTGGATCGGCTGCCGGCTCGCCGTCGCCCTGTGCGACCGCGACCTGACGGTGGCGGCCCGGAAGCCGGTGCAGTCCTACGACCCCGACGACGATCTCGCCGGCAGTGATGCCGTCCTCCTGGCCCGTGCCACCGACGAGACACCCGAGGCTGTATGCCCACCCCACCGGTGGTACCCGGTGGCGATGGCGCCGCCCATGGCGGCGGCCGTGCTGGGGCGCCCTGGGTTCACCATCGCCGACCTGGTGACCGAGATCGTGTGGCCCCGAGGCACCGACGTGGGTCTGGTCGAGGCCGCGGGTGGCGTGCGATCGCCGCTGGCCGAGGACGGCGACTCGGTGACCTTGGCCGAGCAGCTGGAGCCCGACCTCGTGGTCCTGGTGGCCGACGCCGGCCTCGGCGTGATCAACGTCGTTCGGCTGGCCGTCGCGGCGCTGCGCCCCTGGCCGACGACGGTGGTCCTGAACCGCTACGACGGCCTGTCCGACCTCCACCGCCGCAACTGGGCGTGGCTGGTCGAGCGGGACCACCTGGACGTCACCATCTCCGCCGAGCAGGTCCTCCCCACGCTCCTCGCCCGCCGTGCCGACGGCTCCCCCTGAACCGCCGTCGCTCTTCCCGAGGCACTAGGGGCTCATCTGATCGATCCGTGGGTGGTGTGGCGGCCGGGGAGGGTGAGCCGGCGGCCAAGCCTCGAAACTTCGGCAGCGAGCGCTGGAAACCGGCGCTTTCTGCCGAAATTTCGGACAGTGGCCGCGGGGCGCCCGGCCGGAGCCGGCAGCGGGGGGCCGCCGGCCCGAGGCCGGCGGCCGTCGGCGGCCAGCCCGGGAGCGAGGGTTAGTCGCGGCCGGCGCGGGCGATGGCGCGGGCGGCATCCCGGTCGGCGTCGCGGCGGGCGATGGCCTCGCGCTTGTCGTAGGTCTTGCGCCCCCGGGCCAGCGCTAGGTCGACCTTGGCCCGCCCGTCCTTGAAGTAGATCGACAGTGGGACCAGCGCCAGGCGCTGCTCGTCGACCTTGGCCCGCAGCCGGTCGATCTCCTCCCGGTGCAGCAGGAGCTTGCGCGGCCGCTCGGCCTCGTGGCCCGAGTGGGCCTGCGCATGGTCGTACGGGGCGATGTGCAGGGCGTGCAGCCAGGCCTCGGTGCCCTGGATGCGGCCGTAGGCCTCCCGCAGCTGCACCTGCCCCGACCGCAGGGACTTCACCTCGCTCCCGCGCAGCACCAGGCCGGCCTCGACGGTCTCGAGGACCTCGTAGTTCCGCCGCGCCTGCCGGTTGGTGGCGATCAGCTTGGTGCCGGAGGGACGTGCCATAGGGGGAGGGGTCAGGCTACTGGGGCCACACACCGGTAGTTTCCTGGGCCGTGTTGGACGACCCGGCGAACCACGCGGTCACCCTGACCCACGAGGTCTGGGCCCAGATCATCGGCCATGCCTACGACGGCCTCCCCGACGAGGCCTGCGGGCTGCTGGCCGGCGACCCCCGCTCCCGCCAGGTCCAGCGGTTCTACCCGTGCAGGAACGCCGCGACGTCGAGCCGGGTCTACACCGTGGATCCCCACGACCACCTGGTAGCCGACCGGGACGCTGAGGGCCGGGGCCTGGAGCTGATCGGCGTCATGCACAGCCACACCCACACCGAGGCCTACCCGTCGCCGACCGACGTCGCCCAGGCGCCCGATCCGAGCTGGCACTACATCATCGTGTCGCTCAAGGCCGACGCCCCGGTGCTCCGGTCGTACCGGATAGCCGAGGGGACAGTGACCGAGGAGGCGGTCGGCCTGTCCGACCCCACAGCGCACGGCTAGAATCCCGATCGAACCAGTCAGGATTAGACACAGCACCGCACCACCGAACCACCGCACCGAACCCACGCACCGCACCGACCTCATGACGATCCACGCTTCGATCCTCGACCTCATCGGGAACACCCCGATGGTCGACGTCAGCTCGCTCAGCCCCAACCCCGACGTCCGCATCGTGGCCAAGCTGGAGGGGCAGAACCCCGGCGGTTCCGTCAAGGACCGGATCGCCTGGGCCATGGTCCAGGCCGCCGAGGCCGAGGGCAGCCTGGTCCCCGGCCGATCGACCACGATCCTCGAGCCGTCCTCCGGCAACACCGGCATCGCCCTGGCGATGATCGCCCGGATGCGCGGCTACCCGATCAAGATCGTGATGCCCGAGAACGTGTCCACCGAGCGCCGCCAGGCCCTCGAGGTCTGGGGGGCGGAGATCATCCCGAGCCCCGGCGCCGAGGGCTCCAACGGCGCTGTCCGCCGAGCGCAGGCCCTGGCCGACGAGAACCCCCAGTGGGTCCTGCTCTACCAGTACGGGAACGAGGCCAACCCCCGGGCGCACTACGAGGGCACCGGTCCGGAGATCTGGCGGGACTGCCCCGAGGTCACCCACCTGGTGGCGGGGCTCGGCACCAGCGGCACGCTCATGGGCATCGGGCGCTACCTCAAGGAGCAGAACCCCGAGATCCAGGTGATCGCCCTCGAGCCCCCGCTCGGCGAGCGGGTGGAGGGGCTGCGCAACCTCGACGAGGGCTACATCCCGCCCATCTACGAGAAGTGGGGCGGGGCCGACCTGCTCGATCGGAAGCGGATCGTGCGTCCCCGGGAGTCGATCGTGTGGACCCGCAAGCTGGCCGAGGTCGGTGTGTTCTCCGGGATCTCCGGTGGTGCAGCGATGGCCGGCGCGGCGAAGGTGGCCGGTGAGATCGAGTCCGGCACCATCGTGGTGATCCTGGCCGACGGTGGCTGGAAGTACCTGTCGACCGGCGCCTGGACCGGTGACCTGGACGAGGTGACCGCCCTGGCCGAGCGCCTCATCGTCTTCTGACCGCGGCGAGTCGACGGCAAGTCGCCGGCCGGAGCGGGACGCCACTGCCGCCAGCACGCCACTGACGCCGGCCGCACCCCGGCCCGGGCGGCCTCGGCCGTGGCGTGACCGGACGGGACCTATTGCCTCGGGTTGGCGGCCGTTAGCCTCCAACGCCGTGGGTGAGCGTCCCATCGGCATGTTCGACTCGGGCTTCGGTGGCCTGACCGTGGCCCGGGCGGTCATCGACCTGCTCCCCGACGAGCACCTGGTCTACGTGGGTGACACCGGCCGCTATCCCTACGGACCGCGGCCGTTGGACGAGGTCCGCCGCTTCGCACACCAGATCACCCGGCACCTGGTCGACGACTACGACGTCAAGCTGGTGGTGGTGGCCTGCAACACGGCCAGCGCGGCGGCGCTCGACGAGCTCCGGGTGACCTGTCCGGTCCCGGTGATCGGGGTCATCGAGCCCGGAGCCCGCTCCCTGGTCGCCGCGACCCGCACCGGCCGGGTGGGGGTCATCGGCACGGTGGGGACCATGTCCTCCGGCGCCTACCAGCGGGCCGTGACCGCCGCGGATCCGACCGTCGAGCTGACCGGCGCTGCGTGCCCCGGGTTCGTCGAGTTCGTGGAGAAGGGCGAGACGGCGAGCGACCAGGTCTACGTCCTGGCCGAACGGCTCCTGGCCCCGCTGCGGGACGCCAAGGTCGACACCCTGCTCCTCGGATGCACGCACTATCCGTTCCTGGCCCGGACGATCAGCGACATCATGGGCCGCGACGTGGTGCTGGTCTCGTCGGCGGACGAGACCGCCTTCGAGGTGCGCTCCCTCCTGCTGGACTCGGGCCTGGCCCGCGTGCCCGCCGACGCCGACGCTGACGCCGGCACGGCCGCCGACGCCGCGGCCGCCGGCCCGGGTGGCCCGGCCAGCCAACCCGAGCATCGCTGGCTGTCGTCGGGCGACGTGGCCTGGTTCCGGGAGCTGGGACGACGGCTCCTCGGCCCCGAGCTCGACCACGCCATGCTGGTCACCTGGGACGAGCCTCCGTGAGCCTGACGGTCACCATCCTCGGCTGCTCCGGCAGCTACCCCTCGCCCGGCGAGGCCTGCAGCGGCTACCTGGTGCGCAGCGACCAAGCCACGACGGTCGTCGACCTCGGCTCGGGCACCCTGGCCAACCTGCAGCGCCAGGTGGCCCTGACCGACATCGACGCCCTGGTCCTCACCCATCAGCACCCGGACCACTGGATGGACCTCCCCATCCTGCGCAACGCGCTGCGCTACTACCTGAACCACCGGGACCTCCCCGTCTACGGCCCGCAAGGGGTCCTGGACCAGGCGCAGGTGGTGATCGACGGCCTGGAGCCGACCCTGCGGTGGACCACCATCGACAGCTCCTCCGAGGTGGCGATCGGCGACCAGCGGCTGACCTTCTCCCGGACCGACCATCCGGTGGAGACCCTGGCCGTCCGTCTCGCCGCGGCCGGAGCGACCATCGCCTACACCGCCGACACCGGCTCGGCCTGGGACCCGGGCGAGCTGCTGGCGAGCGCGGACCTCCTCCTGTGCGAGGCGACCGTCACCGAGGACCACGAGGACCAGGTCCAGCACCTCTCCGGCCGGCAGGCTGGAGCCCTGGCCCGGCGGGCCGGCGTCGGCCGGCTGGTCGTCACCCACGTCGCCCCCGGCGTCGACCGGGAGACGCAGCGAGCGGCGGCCGCAGCGGCCTTCGGCGGTCCGGTCGAGCTGGCGGAGGTCAACCACACCTACGTAGCGAGCGACGCGAGCTAGCGAGGTGAGCTGGCGACGTCCGAGGGTCACCTAGGGTGAGAGGATGCCCCGAGCCGACGGACGAGCTCCCGAAGACCTCCGGCCGATCACCTTCGAGCGTGACTTCACCGAGATGGCGGCCGGCTCCTGCCTGGTCAGCTTCGGCCGCACCCGCGTGCTGTGCACGGCCTCCATCGATCCCGACGTGCCGCGCTGGATGAAGGGCCGGGGCAACGGCTGGGTCACGGCCGAGTACTCGATGCTCCCCGGCTCCTCGGTCGAGCGCATCCGCCGCGAGGTCAAGGACGGGCGGCCCTCGGGCCGGTCGCAGGAGATCCAGCGCTTGATCGGCCGGGCCCTGCGCTCGGTGTGCGACATGGCCCTGCTGGGCGAGCGGCAGGTGACGGTGGACTGCGACGTCCTCCAGGCCGATGGCGGCACCCGCACCGCGTCCATCTGCGGCGGCTATCTCGCGCTGCACGATGCCCTGTCCCGCCTGGTCGAGCACGGCGCGATCGGCGCTCATCCGCTGACGGCCTTCTGCGCGGCGGTCTCGGTCGGCATCGTCGACTCCGTCCCGATGCTCGACCTCCCCTACAGCGAGGACAGCCGGGCTGACGTCGACATGAACGTCGTGATGACGTCGGAGCACCGGTTCGTGGAGGTCCAGGGGACAGCCGAGGGCCTGCCGTTCACCCGCAACGAGCTCGACGAACTGCTGGTCCTGGCCGAGTCGGGCATCGAGGAGGTCATCGAGCTCCAGCGCGAGATGGTGGCGGTGCCTCCGCCGTTCCGGCTGCCGGTCCCGTCCTCCCGCTGATCGCCCGTGACCGGCGCGGGGATGGCGCCCGCTCGGCCCCGGTTGGTCCTGGCCACCGGGAACGCGCACAAGATCGGGGAGGTGGCCGCGATCCTGCCCGGGTGGGAGGTCGAAGGCCGCGACCCGGACGTCGAGGAGACCGGCGCCACCTTCGAGGAGAACGCCCTGCTCAAGGCCCGCGCCGTGGCGCGGGGATCCGGCGAGCTCACGGTCGCCGACGACTCGGGCATCGAGATCGACGCGCTCGGCGGCGCGCCGGGGATCCACTCGGCGCGCTGGGCGGTGGAGGGCGACTGGATCCCGCGGGTGCTGCGCGAGCTGGCCGACGTGGCTACGGCCCAGCGGGGTTGCCGCTACGTCTGCGCTGCGGCGGCGGTCTGGCCGGACGGTCGGGAGATCGTGGTGCGGGGCACCGTCGCGGGCACGGTCGCCGAGGCACCACGGGGGACCGGCGGCTTCGGCTACGACCCGATCATGATCCCCGTGGAGGGCGACGGCCGCACCTTCGCCGAGCTGCCGGCGGCCGAGAAGCACCGGCTCAGCCACCGGGGCCGGGCCTTCCGAATCCTGGCCGAGCACCTGGCGAGCCCGCCGGGCTAGTCCGCGACCACGACCTCGTGGGCCTTGGCCTGCGGCTGCGCGAACCGCACCAGGCCCTCGGCCTCGCCGACCAGTTCCTTGCGGGTGGTCGCGGCGAGCGGTTGCAGCGGCGTCAGCGTGAGCGTCGCCGTGCCGCGGGCCGTGGCCAGGGACCACGTGCCGGCGACCCGGCCGTCGACCAGGAAGGTCGGCTTGAGCTGGCCGTTGACCTTGACCCAGACCACGTCCTTGTACTCCGCCGGCAGGATGCGGGTTCGCCACTTGGGCGCATAGGCGAGCAGCGCGCTGTCGAACCAGGGCAGCAAGCGGGCCGGCGCGGGAGTGTCCGGATCGGGACGCGGCGCGTCGGCCAGGTCGTAGAGGACCCGCCCCGCCTCGTCGACCAACGTGGCCAGGTCGTCCATCTGCTCCAGGGCCTTCCGGACCGGCGTGATGTTCCAGGCGATCCAGGAGGCCACGTCCTCGGCCGCCGCGGGGCCGAAGGCCCGCAGGTGGCAACGGACGACCGTTCGCAGGGCCTCGTCGGGCGCGGGCCGCTGGGCGACCGGCGCGGCGCGGAGGAGGGTCGACGTCTTCGGGCCCCACTGCCCGCCGACCGGTTCCCGGATGATCCACGGCTGGGACCGCACCGTGCGCCAGTTCAACCGCCCCTGGAGCTCCAGCTCGGCGTCGCTGACGACGCCGGGGTGGCGGGCCAGCCAGGCCTGGACGAACTCGGCCAGCTCGTCGGCCGTCCGGGGCGTGGCGGCGTGCTGGAGGAGGTCGCGTTCGAGGTCCAGGAGCTCCGGACCCGGGCCGCGGTCGACCCGCAGCCACGTGCCCACCTTGGACGCCGCGGTGACCGCCGCGTAGGCCGGGTAGTCCGCGGCGGTGACGGTGTGGATCGTCCCCCGCAGCAGCGTGCCGGTCAGCAGCTCGCCGGCGGCGTGGGCCCGGAAGGGGTCGTCGGGGGAGCAGTCCGTCATCCGGGTCCAGAGCGCCGGACCGAGCGCCGGCCAGTACTGCATCTGCAGGGCTCCAACGGCCGCGACCACCTGGTCGATCGGGGTGGTCATCCGGTCCAGGAGGCCTTGGCGGGCCAGCAAGGCGCGGTTCAGCGCCCGCTCGCCGATCGGTTCGTCGGCCGGTGGGCTGGCCGCCGCCTCCCGACGCATCGCGGCGCCGGCCTACCAGCCCCGGAGGTCCACCGGCCAGACGTCGAGGACCGCAGCGTCCGGGTGCACGCCGTCGGCCACGTACAGCCGCTCGTGCATGGCCACGGTGGGGTCGACGTGGGCCGGCAGGACCCGCACGCGGTCACCGACCCGCACCGGCCGATCCTCGCGGGTGCCGAAGACCGTGTGCTCGTCGGCGACGTACCAGCAGGCCCCGGCCTCGGCCACCGTCGGGTCCCCGTGGTCCATGCCCAGCGCCTTGAGCCCCCCGTCGACCACCGCCCAGCCGCCAACGTTGACCGAGATCACCGTGGTCCACAGGTTGAGCGCGATGCGGAAGGCGGGCGCGTGGGGGAGGTACTCCGTGTCCATCAGGCAGTACGACCCGGCCTGCAGTTCGGTGACCCACGGGTTGCAGTCGTAGGTCCCGGTGCCGCCACCGGACACGATGTCGCCGCCCACCTGGTCGTGGGCCTCGAGCAGGAGCTTCATCGCCACTTCGACCTCGGCCACCTTCCGTTCCCGCTCCTCGCGCATCAGGTGGCCCTCGTAGCCCATGACGCCCCGGACGCTCAGCCCCCGCTCCCGGGCCCGGTCGGCGAGGCGGCCGGCGTCAGCCGGATCGCAGCCACAACGGGGCATGCCGACCGAGACGTCGATGACCACCTCGGCCAGGCCACCGGCCGCGGCCGCCTCGATGGTCTCGACCGAATCCACAGCGACCGTCACCCGGGCCGTGCCGGGGGTTGTACCGCCGGCGTCGCGTGCGACGATCGCCCCCAGGCGGGCGCAGTCGAGCACCTCGTTGGCCAGCAGGAGGTCGGTGCCCAGCCCGGCGGCGGCCATGCCCTCGATCTCTCGGATGGTGGCGCAGCAGAACGAGTCGTGCCCCGCCGCCGCCAGCTCGCGGGCCAGGGCCGTCGACTTGAAGGCCTTGACGTGGGGCCGTAGGCGTCGGCCGGGATGCGTCCCGGCCATGGTGGCGACGTTGTGGTC
>Ga0075418_10003492_pt1 | contig 17942 bp, 16 predicted proteins | sample SoiMetdeltSBSDD2_FD_81776 | JGI IMG/M metagenome (GOLD analysis project Ga0075418, IMG submission 81776) | Bulk soil microbial communities from a Populus tree surrounding site in Tennessee, USA - Soil MetaG P. deltoides SBSDD2 | ecosystem: Environmental > Terrestrial > Soil > Tree plantation... | reverse complement strand
TACCGAGCGGATGTAGTGGCGGATGTTCCGGACAACGGCTACGACCTGATGTGGGACGAGCAGTACGCGGGCAAGATCTACCTGCTCGACGATCTGCAAGAGGCCATCGGCATGTCGCTGCTGCGCAACAGCATCAGCACGGACATCAACACGAATGACCCGGCCGCCGTCCAGGACGCCACCGACTCGCTCATCGACCTGATCGGCCGGGTCAACGTCAAGACCGATGTCAGCGCCTACTCGGAGGTTCCCGAGGGAACCGCGACCATCCACCAGTGCTGGTCCGGCGACCCGATCGCCGGTCAGTACTACCTGCCCAAGGGCGAGACTCCCGACGTCCTGGGCTACTGGCGTCCGGACAACCTCTCGGAGTACGTCATCGGCAGTGACAACATCGCGATCCCCAAGAGTGCCAGCAAGCCCGTGCTCTCGCATCTGATGATCAACGACCTCCTCGACAACCAGATCGGCCTGCGCAACTTCGGCTGGAACGGGTACCAGCCGCCGCTGACCAAGCTGTCGGCCCGCTATCTGATCGACCAGGACTACATCCCGGAGAACCTGATGAACGCCGTTGTCCAACGCGATGAACTGGATGCCGGGCTCACGTTCTACGAGGTCGAACCCAGCACCGAGGCGCTGTGGCGACAGAACTGGGCCAGGTTCAAGGCCGGTGGCTGAGCAGGAGGTCCACCACGACCGCGCGACCCGCCGGTTGTGGCCGGCACTCGCATTTCCTGGGACGTTCTGGCTGATCGCGCTGTTCCTGGTGCCGATCTACGCCGTCATGGCGGTCGCTTTCAGCGGAAGCATCAACATCTTCGGCGAGCCGAATCCGGCATGGAACCCGCTCGACTGGCAGTTCGCCACCTTCAACGAGGTGGTCTCGGAGTCCGTCTCCGGCACCTACCAGGAGGTGTGGATCCGCACCGGGGCTTACTCGGTCTGCGCGCTGTTGATTTGTGTCGCCGTCGGCTATCCGGTGGCGTACTACACGGCGCGGCTGGCCGGAAAGCGGCGAGGCCTGGTCCTCGCCCTGATTCTTGCGCCTTGGTGGATCAACTACATCACGCGCATGCTCGCCTGGGTCAACCTGCTGCAAGACGACGGGTACGTGAACAAGACGCTGGGGATCTTCGGCATCGCACCGGTCGAGTGGCTGTCGGGCAACTCGTTCACCGTTGTGATGGCTCTGGCGTACGGGTATCTGCCGTATTTCATCATTCCGCTGTTCGCGTCGTTGGACCGGATCGATCCGCTGCTGTTGGAGGCGTCGCGTGACCTCGGCATGGGCGCTGCCCGCACGTTCCTGCGGGTGACGTTGCCGCTGTCGAAGATGGGGCTGATCACCGCGCTCGTCATCACCGCCCTTCCGATGGCCGGCGACTACTACACGAACACGATCGTGTCCGGTTCGCCGAACACCAGCATGGTTGGGAACCTGATCGAGCTGTTCTTGTTGCAGGGTCCGCTGAAGAACTTCGGCGCCTCCCTGGTCCTGCTGCTCTCGCTCGTCCTGATGTTCTTCATGGCCTACTACCTGATCCTGACCCAACGCGCGAGCAGGGATACCCAGTGACTCGCACAGCCGTCGCCCCGGGCGTCGGGGTCGAGACGGCTCCGGCCGGGAGATGGGTGCCGCCGTGGCGCAACCCCTGGCGCCGCCCTTACGTTCTGTGGACGATCACCTGGCTGTACATCTTGTGGTCGCTCGTTCCGGTACTGATCGCGGTGCAGTTCTCCTTCAACGACGGCCGGTCGCGGAGCACCTGGCAGGGCTTCTCCACTCAGTGGTACTGCTGCGTCGAGGGCTCGATCGGCGAGGATCCGAGCCTGCTCCTGGCGCTTCGGAACAGCCTGATCCTCGGAGTCGCCACGGTCCTGATCGCCACGCCGCTGGGCGTGGCGCTCGCCATGGGCCTCACCCGATGGCGAGCGCGGACCAGCCGGGTCGCAAACGGGATCGCCCTGGTCCCGCTCGTCACCCCAGAGATCGTGCTCGGCTCCGCGCTCTACCTCGTAATGGTCAATCTCTACCAGTTCGTGCCACTCGGCCGGCCGGCCATGCTGCTCGGCCACGTCACCTTCTCGGTCTCCTACGTACTCGTCATCGTGCGATCGAGACTGCTGAGCATCGGTGGAGAATACGAGGAGGCGGCCAGGGACCTGGGCGCCAGCCCACTCCAGGCGATCCGCACCATCCTGATCCCACTGCTGATGCCGTCGATCTTCGCCTCCGCCATGATCGTCTTCGCCACCTCGCTCGACGACTTCGTCGTCAGCCAATTCCTCTTCGGCGACGCATCCAACATCACCGTTCCGATCAAGCTCTACAACGCCGTACGAGCCTCGCCGACCCCAGCCCTCAACGCCCTGGCCACACTGCTCCTCGTCGGATCGTTCCTCGCCCTGATCCTTGCGTACATCGCCCTCCGCGCGCGCCGGCGAGGGTCGGGATCGCCCCTGGACGACCTGGCCGACTACGGCTGAGAGCGGAAGTGGCGGCCACCTGCCGCCTGCGACTCTCCGGCGCCCGCTGCCGGCTCGACGACTCCGTCCGATGACTACTTCTCGCGGCGGCCCGCCCGCTGCAGGCGGTACCTCAGGCGGCCGGGCCGACGCCGCACTCGTCATGAAGGTACCCAAGCGGGCGATAAGTTCCTTGCGGCGACCCCATGACGGCTTTGGTCTGCAGGCGGCAGGGACATTGAGCATCATCCGACCACTGATCCGCCGCCGGATTCATTCGACACGGGCAAGGCAGCCGCCGAGCCGGCATGACGCTCACCAAACGCTTCGGCCCACTACTTCGTCGACGATGGGATCAGCGTTCCTCGGCGTGGCAGAACAGGGACGGCCCCAGCTGTCTCGGATCAATCGAGGGTCGCCAGGCCGGTGGATGCTGTGGACCGAGGCTGTGGAAATCACGCCGGCGCCGGCCGAACGCGGGAGAGCTCGTCCCGATCCCCGCCGGACCTGATTCGTGTAACGGCTGGCAGCATCAACTTTGATTCTGATTAGCCCTTACTATCGGGGTCGTGGGCCACGTGAGCACCAGGCGGCTACGAACCCATCCGCAGGTACGCACCGCGGACGACCTGAGGCCGGTGCTCGTCTTCACCTGCTGCGACTGCGGCCAAGACGACTACCTGAGCCGGGCGCGGGTCTGCGCCGATGGCGCCCTCGCCTGCTTTTGTTGTTGGGGTGGGTGTCTTGGTGACGAGCCGGGTTGGTGTCCTCGCTGCCGGCGAGCGCTCCCGCGCACGGACTTCGCCGCCGGCTCGCCCGGCAGGAGCGAGGAGATGCTGTGCGCGGCCTGCCGCCTTGCGACCGTGACCGACCGCTGCGCCAGCCACATCTGCGCAAGATGTGGGCAGCCGTTCGCGGCGGCCCGCAGCAACGCGATCTACTGCTCGCCGCGCTGCCGGGTGCGCGCCCACCGTGCCCGACGGACGGAGCGGTCACCAGAAGGTCGCTGAGAGCCGGTTCGTGGTCCACTAGGGCTATCTGCAGGCGCAGATCGAGCGCTTCTGTGCCCACGCGCATACCCCGCTGCTGGCGCAACATCCGGCTGCTGTCATCGGCGGGTACCACCGACAACCGCGACTACGGCGCCGAGGCGTCGGGCGTCGACCAGCGCCCGATGGCCACCGACGCGATAACCGCCCCCGACGAGCGAACTCGAGGTCATGGGACTGACGCTCTCACTATCCGCAAGGTGCGTCAGGTCGAGCCTTTTCGCCAACAGCGGAATGCCGCCGGGATCCTCGACATCCGAGCCTCGGTCCGCCCGACCGCGCGATGCGATCGGGTGGACCCGGCTGTTGCTGCGTCAGGACGTGGTGTTCGGTCAGACGACGAGGGCGACCGGGGTGTTGTCGCGGGCGATGACGTCGCGGGAGGCGTCGTTGCCGCGGGCGACGATGTGGTTGTCGGCGGTGTTGCGGAGGATGCGGATCGCGCCGGCGTTGACGTGCGTCGGGTCACCGGCCTGCGGAGTGTACGCGAGGTTGCGGTTGACCTTGATGTTGTTGCCGGCCGAGCTGTCGCGAACCGTGACCCGGCCGTCGTTGTTGCGCACCGTGATGTTGTTGTCGACCGACATCAGGCAGATCAGGACGTTGTGCGAGTTGCGGACGACGACGTTGTTGCCGACGTTCGGGTCGAACCTGCAGTCCGCGGGCCCGATGTGAACGGTGCCGGTAGCGCCTCGGACCATGAGATTGCGGGTGACGTCGGAGTCGACGACGAAGACATCCACCGAGCCGGGCAGCGCGCGGAGGCTCTTGATGGTGGAGTCGACGACGGTGCAGGAAGCGCCGGCCTCCACGATGACCCGGGTCTTCGGCGCGTTGCCGAGACTGAGGGTGCCATCGCATTCGACGGCCTTGGCGGCCGATGCCGGGGTCGAGGCGATTGCGATGGACGCGACGAGTGCGGCCGCGACCGCGGCCGCGCCGATGCATCGTCTGAGCATGGTGGTTCTCTCCTCGAGAGTCGGGGCGACAGCCGAAGCTGCCGCGATGGGTCGCGCTGTCGCGCGGCGGTGCGAAGGGAACGAGTCGCGGAGAGAGTGCCGACGGCCCCGAAGCGACACGGGTGGCGGTTCGTCGTCCGAGCAGACGTGCCGAACACCCTTACTCTCTAAGCCTTGCGCAGTAAACCGCTTTCATCGCGCCTGCGGTAGAACCAGCAGCCACTTTTTTTGGTCAACTTATGGTCTCGAAATGAGTGATCCGGCCGGCCTCACGATCACGACCCGTGCGATCGCGGTGAAAAACCACATCTTGGTCGAGAGCCGATGTGCCAATGATCGCGCCAAGTTCCCGGGCGTCGCTCACAGGGGCCGGATGCTCTCCGGAACCAGACAGTCTGGTCCTCCCCCATGATGCATCGACGCGTCAGCTCGCGATCATCATCACTAGCGCATGCGGCCCTCTACTCGACCACACGCCATCCGAAGTCTCTTGGCCTGGTCCTGTTTATCGCCGCGGTCCTGCTCTACGCACGAAGCCCAACCAGCCAAGCAATCCCACACCCCGATGCAGCAGCCACACCCGACCCAGTCGTCACCTTCGACGACGGCAACTGGTGCCGCCGCGGTGGTAAGACCCCGCAACCCCTTCGCAACAGTCGTCGGCCATCACGACGCACGTCAAGACATGCGTATGTCGCGTCACTTCGTGTTCGGCGGCCGACCCCTGACCCACTCCACTCCGGCCTACGATCCGGCAGCTACGGGGAGCAGGGCCAGGTATGGCCGGGTGCCGGCCAATGTCACCGGGCGGCCGTGCTGGCGTTGATGAAGTCCTGGAGGGTGGGACTCCGCCGTTGGCGCCGGTGAGCTCCTGCCCGTCGACCAGGATGGTCGGTGTGCCGACGACGTTGTTCTGGGAGGCCTGGTCGGTGGCGTTGGTCACCCAGTTCTGGTAGTCGGTGCCGCTGATGCAGGAGGCGACACCGGTAGCGCCGGCCTGGCCGGCCAGCTCGATCAGCTGGCTGTCGGGCAATCCGTCGCCTCCCTCCGGCGGCTGGCTCTCATACAGCAGGTCGTGGAAGGTGTGGAAGGCCTTTGCTCCGGCGTCGTTGAAGACGCAGGCGGCGGCGCTGGCGGACCGGGTCGAATACTGGGTCGTCGAGGAACTGTCGAGGATGGCGATCGGGCGGTACTCCACCCTCAAGGCACCCTTCTTGACCTGCTGGTCGACGTAGCTTCCGACCTCGCTCTCCCACGCCCTGCAGATCGGGCACTGGAAGTCCTCGTAGAACACCACGTGGACCGGCGTGGCGGCGTTGGACGCCGCGTTGTCGCCGATCGTGGCGGCGGAGTAGACGAACCCGTACACGCTGGTCGCCCCCGCCGGCTCCTCGACGGTTCCGCTGCGTCCGTTGTAGCCGATCGCCACGCCCGCTGCGACGACAACTGCGACCACGGCTGCCACGATCGCGCCGGTGATCAGACGGGCCCGACGCGCCTCGGCCCGTTCCCGATCACGCCGCATCTGGGCCGCCCTGGCCACCCGCTCGTCACGCCTCTTCCGATTGGACACGGCAATCTTTGCCGATCACGCGCGTGTGCGGAAACCGAGCCAGAAGGCCCCGGCGCCGGCGCCTCGCAGCAACCGACCCCGCGTCGGATCCGACAGCGCGAGAAGGTCTCGAGCCTGCACGAATCCAGCATAGGACGGCCCGTCGACACTGCTGGCACCTATCGCGCCGAGGAGGTGTGGGTCAGACTGGCATCCGTCCGCAAGGACGGCGACCAAGGAGACGAATCGCGACCGACGTCGCGAACATCAAACGGCTGACAAGAGCAGGACGCGAATGCGTCGCCGACACCAAGACCATCGATTCGAACACCGCGGACGAACTAGTGCGGATCTTCGACCTCATCGATCGGACGATCGACGACGACAAAGGCCCGCGAGCACGCAACACCCAAGCCTCAGCCGGGAGCGGCTAGCTCGCGCTAAGCGACACCTCTCGCTCGTCACGCCTCTTCCGGTTGGGCATGGCACGACCCTGCCAGTCCACGCCGGGGGCAATGCTGGGCCCACATACTGCCAGGTGTCGGATCTTCATCCCGCGAACCCGCGGGGCTTGTGGGTTGGCCGGGACCCGACCACCGTGCTCGCCCGAAGCGCGGGTGTCATGAACCGACGCTGTCGATCGTGGCCGGCGCGGTGGAGAGGTTCTGGCGTGTGACGCACCTGGCCGCGCTGGTCCGCAGCTAGGCCGAGCACGGACCTGAACGCTTCCCGGGTGGAGCGCGCCACGGCTGGCCGAGACGTACGCAAACTGGATGGTGGCACTCGAGGGTAAGAACGAGCTGCGAACGGTCCATCGAACCATGCAGCTGTGGAAGACCGTGATCGACGACTGGCGGCCGAGAATTGGCGGCCATCCGACGTCGAGACGAAGCCAGAGGACTCCACTTCGCCGCCAAGCTCCGCAATCTCGGCCAAGCGGTCACGGGCCGATGAGACGTGGGCGCGGCGCGTCAACCTCACGCCGCTCCAGGGTCCCGCATGGCGCCAGCGGCGAAGGAGGGTCGGATAGGCGGGACATCCTTTCACCGCCACAGACCCGGCCTGCGCGCGCACACAGAAGCGGCATCGTGCCGCTTTGCGTCGGGGGCCGGGACGTTTGTCACCACGGGGTCGGGTCTACGGCCTGTGCACCGTCGACCGTGGGCGGGCATACCGTCCACTGACTAGTGCGGTTGCGGGTCGAGCCGATTCGGCCACTCAAGGGGGCGTAGCGCCTGAGACGGCGGAGCGACCCCCTGCGTCATTCGCTGCAGGGAGGCGTCATGGCGCTTGCCCGCAAGAACGCTTTTGTGGTGGTTGCTCGGCATGCCCGCGGCACCACCTTGGTGGGCCGATTCGGTCGCACGTCTTCACCGTTCTGGTCTCAAACATGCCGAGGTGGTGGGGTCTCAACCTCTGGGCCTGGCCGAGTATCCAGGTCTTCACCGTTCAACTGGATGTTGAGGGCGCCGGCCCCATTGATGTCGAACGGGATCCGTCGAGCCTCAGCAAGGATGGTGTTCTGCGGGGTTCGCGCTGGAGCGGGATGTGGTCGACCAGTCCAGTGGGCGACCTGATAGCCGAGGGTAGGCTCGTACCCGACGCTGTCGGGATGGTCAAACTCCGGGCATGCGTCACGCTGTCGCTCGGCGACCCGGAATACGCCATGTGGGACAACTACCAAGTGGTTGAGTGATGCGGACGCGGAGTGGGCTCAAGTCCTGAGCTCGGCACTCAGCCGCTAGAACGTGTGTGTGTTCGAAAGCTGCGCACGCTGATCGGATGGACCGCGCTCCAGCCCAGGAAGCTCCACACATCCGGAGTGAGCACCAGCGCATCTCAACGAACACTGGCCCCTCGGTGACGCCGAGGGCAACCGCCAATCAAGAGGTATCCCAGACCAGAAAGTTCCGACCCCGGTCAGGGTGAGGGTGGTGTGGGAGGGCGGCGGCGAGCAGCGGATCGTGGGCACTCCCGCCGCTGGACCCAGGACGCGGTGTTCGGGGGGTTGTCGATCTGCGGCGGGCCACTGAGGGTGTCTGGGTGCGGCCCGCCGACGTACAGCGCTGCTAGCCGGCAGCTGGGTCGGTTTCGTTTCAGACCCCACCCGTGCCGCCGCTGCCGCCGCCCGGACCCTTCTTCGTGTTCTTCTTGTGTTGTTCGCCGATCGGCGTGTCGCCTGCGTAAAGGCGCTGACGCACGGCAGCGATTACCAAAGGGCTACAACGCCGCCCACAATGACGGCCAGCAGGCTGCAGTTCCACATTGCCAAGAGTTACGGACGCATCGCACTCAGCAGCCCGCTCAAGAGACAGCCCCGGTGGTCCAGTCATTTTCACCGGGGCCGGCATGTCTCTGTCCGCTACATCGGCCGAGAGGGCCTCGGCGCTACTTGGTGGCATGGGAAGCGCCCCCGACCGGCTGGGTCGGGGGCGCTTTCGTCTTGCGCCAGCGGGGTCCGTGTTCGCTGGCGGATACTCCGCCCAAAGCGGGGCCAGGGGCGGCGTATCCATCTCCATCAACGACCCGGCAGCCGAGAGGTTACGTCGAGCAAGCCATGTGAAAGGTCGACCCGCGGCGGCGGTATTGGCCTGTGCCGCCTCCGGATGAACCCTGCAATGGCCGTCGGAGATTCAGGTGCGCATGAGGCGACCCCGGCCGGATAGGGGGACATGCCGCCGGGGTCGCCGTCCTGTTGTCGGGTGGCGGGGTCTAACCCGCGCACCCCGATTTCAGGCTACAACTCCGCGTGGTATGAGGTAGCGCGGGGCGCTGAGGGCGCGGTAGAACAGAGTGGGCCCTCCGACTGCGAGTTGCGGTAACGGGGTCGGAGGGCGGTGGCACTTAGACGACCCCGGCCCGATTATGCATGATCAACGACCGGGGTCGAGGGTCGAAGAGCGCGTGCTTCATACCACCGATTTCAGGATACGGCGTTGCCCTCATCACTACTACCCCACCAGCCGGTGGTCAGGGGCTGGGCGCCCGCGCCTTCGCGTGGCGCGAAACCCCTTGCCCGGCGCCAGAGGGTGCCGCTTCAGCGCCCGTTAACGAACGTGTAGCGGCCTCCGGTGAGTCACCGGAGGCCGCTGGTTTCCCCCATTTGTCAGTTACATCGTCCGCGGGGTCCTTATCGTTACTCAGCGGCGTCTCCCGAACCGCCAAGACAGCCCGCGGCCGAGCCGGAAGCTACCGCCGGCCACGCGAGTTGAGCCGCAGCCGCCGGCCGATCCGGGTGACAGGCTCACCCCGCGGATCGACAGGTTGGCTCGGTGTCGTCGTCGACCCGCACCCGGCGCCGCCAGATCAGGCCCATCACTCGACCCCCGTGTCCTTGTCCAGGCGCTCGAGCATTTCCTGGATACGAAGGCTCTCGGTCTGCCTGTTGACCCAATCGCGAAGCTCGTCGACGTCGGCGCTTCGCGTCATGATGATGAAAAGCAGGGCGTCTGCCAGCGCCAATGGGTCGGCATGCTGACGCACGGTGGTTACCGCGTCCGGATCCCTCTCCAGCACAGCTCGGAGATAGGCGTAGGCGTCGGCCAGACCGTCCCGCGCCTGCTGCTCAGGACCCATCATTGCTCTCCTCGTTGTTTGGGCGATGACGATACGCCCGTACGCCGTCGCGGTCGCCAGCGCGCTGCTGGCGCGCTCCAGCGCTGCCCTGGCGTCGTCCACGTTCGCCAGAACGTAGCGCAGCGCGTCCTCGGTGGACGGCATGCTCATGAGACTCGCCGCACCTCGTCGAGAACGAGCGGAAATCCCACCGTTCGGTGTGTCGCGCCGCGGTCAGTGCCTCCTTGGCCATGTCGAGCGCAGCCATCGCCCGCTCGAGGAGCCGGGGGCCTCGTTGCTGTGGAATGCCACGACGTCGAGCGGGGTCCCGTCGTTGTCGTGGTCCAGGAAGAGGACGATCGGGCTGGCGTACGCGCCGGCGCCGACCCCGCAGTCGTCGAGCGACCTGTCGGTGGGCGACTGGCACATCTCCTGGATATGGATCGACCCGCCGCCCTCGCGTGACGCGAAGACGTCGCCGATGCTGATGTCGAGTGGTGCTGAGTTGGTGGATGATTGGCTCACGATGCCTCCAGATAGGCGTCGAGGCCCTCGTCGGCTTCACACCTGTACCCCGGCGAGGGCCGCTGAAAAGGGTGCTTGCCACAGGCGATAACTGCGGCGAAAGATCATCCGTCTGAGCGTGAAGAACCTCATGGCACAGGGGATCTCGGCGTCCTGGCTCTTAGTCGGTGGGTTCGGGGTTCGAGTCCCTGATGGCGCACCCCTCTGACCATTGGAAACAGTCGGATCAACCCACGAAACTAGCTGCATCATAGTGCGGCACGTGGTGCGAGCCCTTATTCTTGGCTCATGTCGACCCCGGCACGGCGGCGCCGCCGGCAGCGGGGCCGCGTCGAGGAACTCCCCTCGGGTTCTCTTCGGGTCTGTGTATGCCGGAGTCGACCCTCTGACGAAGGCGCCGGATCTAACTCAAAGAGACCGTTCCCGCCAGCCCCAAAACTCATGCTGAGGCGGAGAGGGCGCTCACCCGCCTTCTCAATCAGGTCGACGGTGTTCTCGCAATGCGACCTCGACGCGCTTGCCTACCTGTTCGGCCCACTGCTGGCAGGGGACCCTGCAGCCGGCCCAGGCCCCAGCACGCTGCAGCCGACCTTCGACTGCACGCCAAGCTAACCCCGGCCGCTCCGGCCAGCCACCGGTCCTGGCTGGCTCGCCGCGCTGACCGATGCGGGACCAAAGATCCGCATCGGCCAGAGCGGAAGCACGCTCCTACCGCGCAGCACCCACTGCGTCCGCACACCACCGGCGCGCTCGACCCGCACCGCGTCCTGTCATGTCGTCGCGATGGGTGTCGCGATGGTCAGTAGCTGCGCCTATCTCCACGCTGGGTTGAGTGGAGGAAGCGGCGCAACTCGCGGGTAACGGCGTCTGGGGCTTCGACCGGGCTGACGTGGCCCGGCCCGGGGAGCACGACCAGTTCGGAGCCGCGCACCGCCACGTGCAGGGCCTCGCCGACCGCGACCGGAGCACGCACATCGTGGTCGGCGTACAGCAAGAGCATCGGCACGTCCACCTCGGGCAGGACGTGGCTCTGGTCCTCGAAACTGGCCCGAGACATCGCCCGGAAGCCACCCAGACGGAACGCTTTGACGCTGTCGATGAAAGCAGAAACCAGCTCACCGCCGGCCGACGGCGAGAACATCGACGGCACCATGGCCGCCACGAACTCATCCGGTGGAAGCCCCGACGCCTGAAGCGAGCGGGCCAGCCGCCGCTCCGCATCGTCGACACCAAGCGAGCCACACCAGCCGGCGTACCCGCCCACCAGCGCAAGGGATGACGCCAGGCCGCGGTGCCGGTGGAACGTGGACAGCACCAGCGTCCCGCCGAACGACAACCCGACCAGGTGGGCCTGCTCGATCCGCAACTCCGCCAAGAACGCCGCCAGGCAGTCGGCGTAGTCGTCCATGCCGAAACCGTCCGGAGGATCCGACGACCTTCCCGCACCCGGCGCGTCCCAGGCCACCACACTGAACTCGTCCGCAAGCGCATCGATCTGGCTCCCCCACGTCGAGACCGCGTCGCCCACGAAACCGTGGGCCAACACCACCACCGGCCCGCTTCCCGCCCGCTCATAGGCGACGGTCAGCCCTCGAACCGAAACCTCACCAGACACAGACGTATCCTCCCACCACCCATGCGCCTGCGGCGGCGATCATCGCATGGTCCATAACAGCCACGACATTCAGCGAGCATATGTTCGAAAGGTGACTCCGGTCAGCAATCTCGCACCACACAGGGCGACGGCGTGGATGGAGACCGGCGTTTACGCAGGTCAGAGAGCCGCCTGTCGGAATCGAACCGACGACCTACGCATTACGAGTGAGTCGCTCGCCATAGCCACGGGTGTCCTCCAGGCGTCAGGACTTCGGTCTCGGACCCCACCAGCTGCGTCCGGCCCATCGGTTGACGTGAGTTCGCACCACAAACCGCACCATGAACGGGGTCGCTCATACCTGCGGCACCGGTGCATTCGCAGTCGACACCGTGCTGAGGTGCCCGCAAATGCCGAGTGAGATCGCGTTACGACCGTCTCCTCCCCGTCGGTCAAGCGCCATTGGTCTGGCGGCGTCTCAGCTCGCGCCGGGTCTGCCCCTGTGGACACTGAATGGTCTGGTGGGTCAGGCGCGGCGCAGGTAGAGATCTCGGAGCAGGGCGATCTCCGCACCATGGTGGGTCTGCTCGTCGATGAGGATGCGCATCACCTCGCCGGCACTCAGCGGATCGCCAAGGTGGGAAGGTCGGAGCTGCCTCAGAGCTTCAGCGGTCGCCGACCGTAGCCAACGAGACACTGGTTCGGTGCTCGCGCGCCAGTCGGCCAGCACCTCCCCAGCGGTGCCATGGACCTCCAGATCGGGAAAGTTGCGCTTACCCGGCCCGAAGGCGTGCTCCATGTAGATCCAGTTGTCGGCCGCGATGTGCACCAGACGCCACCCGATCGACGTCATCGGATGCGGCTTGGCGGATCGAAGTCGTACGGGTAGGACCATCCACCCGGATGGCCGGGATCGACATGGAGATTCCAACACCCCGCCGTCGGTTCCCACAGCAGCTCTTCATCGGCCAATCCGTCGCACCGCTGCGCCAACCGCTCGCGAGACACCTCCCACTGCCTCGCCAGCAGGTCGACCGCACCGCTTCTCACGCCACGACACTAATCGCACGACCCGACTCCCCGTGCAGGCAATCGCCCGGACCTGCCGCGATCCGCGCTCGGTCGTGCCGATGTGCGGAAGCCTCAGCCGAGAGAGATGAGCACGACGCCGCAGAGTGCCGCGCCGACGCCGGCGATCTGAGCTGGAAGGAGCCGTTGTTGGAGGACGACTCGTGCGAGGAGCACTGTCATAGCGGGGTAGAGCGATGCAAGCACCGACACCACACTCAGGTAGCCACGCAGCGAGGCTAGCGAGAACAGCAGATTCGCGCTGGCGTCCCCCAGCCCCGCGAGCACGACCAGCGGAACGTCCCAGCTTCGTATCGCGGCCCTCGTTCGTGATCTCGCGACCAACAGGATGGCAACGGTCAGGCCAGCGACGCTCGTGACTCGCATGCCCCAAAGAGACATCAGTGGATTCGTCCGGGCCCCCTGAGCAAGCAACACCATCGCGATCCCGAAACACACCGCCGCCGAGGCTGCGAGCACCACCGGCTTCCCGCCCGTCCCGCGGCGCAACTCTGGTCCGGTCGCTAACACCACGCCACCTAGTGCTACGGCGACGCCCACGCTGGTAACCGCGCTAGGAGCGTCGCCACGAAGCAAACCGACCCCTACTGGCACCAAGACGCCCAGTGCCGCGATCGGCGACACGATGCCCATCGTGCCAGTGGCCAAGGCCGTGTAGAACATGACCAACCCGGCTGTCAGGCTGACTCCAGCACCGATCGCAGGGGCCACCCAGCCACGCTGATCACCGAAATCGCCAGTCACCAACGCCGCGACCGTCACCGCGGCCAGGCCCGCGGCCTGAGAGGTGGCGACCACGACATACGCTGGCATGCGACGCGAGACCAGCCCTCCGATGAAGTCCGAGGTGCCCCACACCACGCTCGACATCACGGCCATCAAGATCGCCACGACTCACCCTCTCTGAAGACGGTTGGGTACGCGAAATCTCGGCCGCGGGCTTGATCGCCGCTTGGCCTGTGATGCGCCACAGAAGCCAGTCCCATGCCGCGATCCGCGCTCTCGTGCCGACGAGCGCTCGTGGACAAGGCCAGGCGTGGCGTGGGCGTTCAGCCTGGGGGCGTCGCGCTCTACTGAATCCCGCCAGCGCCCCAGCCGGCGTTCCGGGTGAGGTCGGTACGCATGGTCATGAGTTCACGGTCGACTTGGCAGGCCCTGGTGCAGTGGGTGTTACGGAGTACCCGCAGCATGCTCCGCGCCTTCGCAGAGAGGCTGGCTGAAGAGGCTCGGATGAGGCTCGACATGATGCGTCCTTGGGTGCGCCGCGAGGGGTTTCTAACTCTTTCCAGTTTACTGCTCCAGACCCTATGGCGCCCTTGCTTCGCACCCCCATCAGCCCGCCGGGCCTTGGCCCTGTCGCTAGAACAGATCGACCGCTCATGCCGCTTATCGCCCGGTCCTGCCGATGAGCGGTTGACTGCCACCAACGCATGTTCTGCTCGGCGCTGCATTCGATCAGCCGTCGTTGGGTCGTAAACCAGCAGCCTCGCGCAGCATCGCGTCGAGTTTGGGGTCGAATCATGCGACCGAAACCGATGTTCAGATACTCCGACCGCAAAGATTGCGCGTCATATCGCGGCGTTCGGCGCTTTCAGGTGTTTTCCGCGACCAGGCGGTCCATCGCGGCGAGGAGGCAGCCTGGCGCCTCGTACCAGACGAAGTGGCCCGCTCCCGGCTCGACGTGCGACCAGGCGCCAGGGATACGCCCAGCGCTCTCGGTGCCAGCGCTGGGCGGCATCGGGCTCAGCTCACCGACGAGCACACCGAACCGGACCGTGACCGACGCCAGCGACGACGCGAGCTCGGGCAGCCGCGCCTCCAGATCGGCCCACAACCCCTCGCCGGCAGGCTGGCAGAACTCCACGTGCGGCATCGGCGGAACAGATGAAGGGTCGGCGAAATACGATGCCCAGAACAGGGAGAACGCCTCGAGTTCCTCCTCCGGCGTCGCCTCGCCCGCGGTGTCCTTGTCGTCCAGCTCGCGAGCACGCTCCCGGTCGGCCTCCGGCACCCGTGCAAGCATCTCGGCTCCGAACGCCTCGGCTCCGCCGTCGCCGACCGCGCCAAGCGGGTCGACGGACAACACACCGGCGAGCCTGTCGGGGATGCCGGCCGCCGCGTGGAACACCAGGTGGCCTCCCCACGAGTGGCCCATCAGGTAGGCGGTGTCCCACCCCAGCCCGTCCAGCACGGCCGCGATGTCGGCCACCGCCTCAGCCACCGTGAACTCGCCCCGCTCGGTCGACGGTGCAAGACCTCGCTGCTGGAAGGTCGCCACCCGGTACCGGGTGGCGAGTTCGGCCACCGCATCGTCGAGGTAGTCGTAGCTCATGCCCGGACCGCCGTGAATCGCCAACACGCGCGGGCCCTCGCCCGTGATCCAGCCCGAAAGCTGACCAGACCTTGTCGCGACCGTGAAAGGAGCTCGCTCTATGACCGCAGCCTAGATCCATGCCGCCGCGTTCGGCTCAGCGAGGACGACCGGGTCTGCCGATGTCGGTCACTTTCGATTGCGTGGGCGGGAAGGATCCCAGTCCGCGTGCGACCCTCCCGACAGATCTGGGCAATCAGATTGCGGGTCCGCTCCGAACTACTGCCGCAACGGGCACTCGGTCATCCAGCGATGTTGCGGTCCGATGAGCGCCCACATCTCAAGCAGGAGGACGCCATGCTCACGAAATACGCAGCGCTAGGGGCAGCGGTCATCGCGATCGCCGCCGCGACCGCGCCGCGACGCCGGCCACGACCGGGGTCCTCAACGCATCTGACCGTGAACCGCCGCGGATCATGCTCGACCCCACCGCGGACAACACAGACGTCTACGCGTTCACCTTGCCAGACGCGCCCGGCAAGGTAACCGCCATGGCCGACTGGATCCCGCTTCAGAGTCCGGCCGGCGGCCCGTACTTCGGCAAGCTCGACACCGTTGCGGTCGCAGGATGTGTCCTCACGGCTCACGCGATCCCGCTACTCGCATAGCGACAACGAGACGTGGACTCTGACCTGGCCCAAGCCACGTCCGATGACTCGTCGAAACGCGGCACTTGCCGGGGTGCGTCATTCCGCCCGCGTGTTGGCGTGCGCCGTGATTGGCGAGGTAGTGGACTCGTGAGGTTTCGGCTTGATCAGACGGAAGTGGCGGCCGTTGTCCGGGCCGGTTCCCGCCCGCTGAATCCTAGGAGTTCGGGGCTGAGACACTTTCCGTGTGCTGAACCTACGTCGCGCAACCGCGGCTGATGCGCCACTGATGAGGCGTGTCGCAGGGCAAGCGTACGCGCCGTATGTCGAACGCATGGGCGGACAACGCCCGGCTCCGATGGACGCCGACTACGCAGAAGTCGTCGCCGGCACCGAAGCATGGGTTGCCGAATCAGACGGAGATGTCATCGGCTATCTCGTGCTGGTCCGGCAAGGCGACGGCATGCTCCTGGACAATGTCGCTGTGCTGCCGTCCCACCAGGGACGCGGGGCTGGGCGTGCCCTCCTCACATTGGCTGAAGAGCAGGCACGGTCAGGCGGCTACGAACGCATCAGCCTCTACACGAACCAGGCGATGCCCGAGAACCAACAGTTGTATGAACGGATCGGATACGTCGAGACCCACCGAGCCGACCAGCACGGCTTCGCCAGGATCTTCTACGAGAAGGCGCTGGCTCGGTAGAGGGGACCCGTGGCACCGACCGCCGGTGCATAGTCGAGGTTGGACCGTGACGGCGCACGGCACAAGTAGCCGGATCGTCGTGCTGACGCCATAGCTGCGACACTCGCACCGTGACAGATTCCGATCGTCGTCACCTGCCGCTCGACGCGCACGGACTGCCGGTCCGCCCGGTCGAGCCGCCGAGTGGAGCGCCGAACATCCTCGTTGTCGTCGTCGACGACATGGGATTCGGTGCGCCGAGTGCGTATGGCGGGCCGTGCCAGATGCCGACCGCGGACCGGCTCGCCGCAGGCGGCCTTCGGTACAGCAGGTTCCATGTGACCGCACTGTGCTCGCCGAGTCGGCAGGCTCTGGTGACCGGCCGCAACCACCACTCGGTGGGCATGGGCGTCACGTCGGAGATGGCGACGTCGCACCCGGGCTACAACGGCTACCGACCGGCGAGCGCCGCGACCGTCGCCCAGATCCTGAGCGGCAACGGCTACAGCACGGCGGCCTTCGGCAAGTGGCATCAGACGCCGCCGTCCGAGGTGAGCCCGATCGGGCCATTCACCCGGTGGCCGACGGGCGAGGGCTTCGGCACGTTCTATGGGTTCATGGGCTCCGAGATGAACCACTGGTATCCCCAGCTCTATGCCGGCACCACCCCGGTCGAGCCCGGCCGACTGCCTGAGGACGGCTACCACCTCACCGAGGATCTCGTCGACCACAGTGTCGATTGGATTCGAACCCAGCACGCCATGACGCCGGACCGGCCGTTCTTTGCGTACCTGGCCCTCGGCGCGACGCACGCGCCGTTCCACGTCGCACCGGAATGGATCGAGAGGTACGCCGGGAGGTTCGACGCCGGATGGGACGTACAGCGCGAGGCGACCCTGGCCCGCCAGGTAGAGATGGCGATCGTTCCGCCCGAGACCGAGCTGGCGCCGTGGCCCGACGGAGTTCCCCACTGGGACGAGCTCACCCCGACGGCGCGACGGGTCGCCGCGCGGATGATGGAGACGTACGCCGGCTTCGCGGAGCACACCGATCGGCATGTCGGCCGGATCATCGACACGCTCGACCATCTCGGCGACCTCGACGACACCCTGGTGCTCTACCTGCTCGGCGACAACGGCGCTTCCGGCGAGGGCGGCATAGAAGGAACTATCCGCGAGCACCTGGTGGGCCACGGTTTCGCCGACGATGTGGAGGCAATGGATGGCGCACTCGACCGGATCGGGGATCCGACGACGTACGCGCTCTATCCGGTCGGCTGGGCACTCGCGATGAACACCCCCTACCAATGGACCAAGCAGGTCGCGTCTCACTTCGGCGGCACCCGCGACGGCTTCATCGCCCACTGGCCGGCTGGCATCGCGGCATCTGGCGAGATCCGGCATCAGTTCCATCACCTCATCGACGTGCTGCCTACGCTGCTCGAGGTGGCGAAGCTGCCCGAGCCCGAGACGGTCGCCGGCGTCGTGCAGCAGCCGATCGAAGGGGTGTC
>Ga0075418_10003489_pt1 | contig 17956 bp, 12 predicted proteins | sample SoiMetdeltSBSDD2_FD_81776 | JGI IMG/M metagenome (GOLD analysis project Ga0075418, IMG submission 81776) | Bulk soil microbial communities from a Populus tree surrounding site in Tennessee, USA - Soil MetaG P. deltoides SBSDD2 | ecosystem: Environmental > Terrestrial > Soil > Tree plantation... | reverse complement strand
GAGTTGTTGCAAAAAGCATATGAGTCATACTATAAGGATTCATTTGTAATACTTAAATATATGAACAAGCGCGTTATCGTGCTTGGTGCGCCTGGTGGTCAAGTGATACCACTCGTTAATGAGAATATTCACTTGGTTGAAGTTTTGGCCCTGGCAAAAGGGGTTGACAATCTTGCAAAGGCCCACAACATAAGGGTGCTGAGGGGCGACCAAGTACTGGTCGCCGATCTTAGCACAATTGACGGTTACCTTAAAAGCAACGTCCTGATCGAACATGGAGATATTGTATATGTCGAACCAGTACGCCGTCCGGTTAGTGAGGCCTTCAGAGATTACCTTCCCGTATTGACCGCGCTGACCAGTCTTACAACACTTATTGTCGTTATCGCGGGACTGTAATAATGAGAGATGGACGAGAAACCGAGAAATATTAAAGTACAACCTCTACAAGTTGAAGGTATCGACTTCAACAAGTTGAGAATTGTCGGCATGGCAAACTGGATATGGTTTGTGGGCATTTTCATTACAATCAATTTCGCTGCATATATCTTCGTTCGTTATACCAAGAATCTTTACGAGTCGGATTCCGTGATAAAGCTGGATGTGAAAAAAGAGGCAACTGAATTCGGCATCAAAAATCCAATAGAGAATCAGAACATTAATCTGATCTCAGGCGAAATCGAAATCATTCAATCGAGACTGTTTTTAAGCAGGGTGGTTGATTCATCAGAACTTTACGTCGGCTATTACTCAATTGGCCGGGTACTCAATGACGAACTCTTTCAAAGCCATCCTTTTAATGTGAAGTTCGCAGCTCATACGGATAACCTCCTCGATATACCAATATACTTCGATGAAGTTGATGCCAACGAATTCACGTTACAGGCCGGGAAAGAAGGAAAAATAATTAATGGCCGTTATAACAGTCGGATTGTGCTGGACGGCCTTGAGCTTATCATCGAAAAAGTGCCGTCCTTCTCCCAAGGAGATGAGATCGGTTATTTCTTTATGATAAACAGCAAGGAGGCTTTGCTTGACTATATGCTCAGCAACCTTACCGCTGAACCTTTGAATTTTAATGCAAACACGATACGGGTTTCATTCAAGGACAACAATCCGTTCAAGGCTAATGCAGTTCTCAACAAGATCGACACTATTTATCTTCAATACAGCAACGAACAAAAGAACCTGGCGACAAAACAAAAGATAGAATGGATCTCCAGCGAATTAGTGACCATCGAGAAGAGGATGGAAAATTTCGAGAATTATTTTGAAAATTTTACGCTGGAAAACAAGAGCAAAGATCTCGATGAAGACCTGAAAAAGACAGTTACACTTATTAATCAAATCGATTCGCAACGATTCAATTTGAATCAAAAAATAATTGAGGTCGAGTCGTTAATGCAAGGAGTAGACGAGGGTGAGTTGTTTATTTCGATGGGCCATCGCAATACGTTGCCGCCAACTATCGCGAAGAATCTTGAAACGCTGGAAACGCTTATACTTTCGTTAGAGAAACTCAAACTCTCTTACAACGAAATTACTTTTGCGTATCGCGAAAAACAGAACCAGATTGAGGCAGTTCGAAAGAAAACGTATCAACAGCTTGCAGAATTGAAATCCGAACTGATGAATACGCTTGTTCAAACCAATCAAAGAAAGCAAAGATTGGAGCATCAGTTTGTTAACCTGCCGGAGAAATCCACCGAATTTTCAAAGAACTTACGTTATTACAAATTGTACGAGCAGTTTTACCTGTCTTTAATGCAATCAAAGTCAGAGTTCGAGATCACACAGGCAGGCAGTATTCCTGATTTCAAGATTTTATCGCCCGCTACCATGCCGACCAAACCGCTGTCACCCAACAGAATGATGATTGCAGGTATCGGTTTTGTTTCCAGTTTGGTGATAATGTTATTCCTTCTTGGCTTGCTCTATGTAGTTAACAACAAGATCACAAGTATCACAGAGATCGAGAAAATTGACACAGTTCCCGTGCTTGGGGTGATCCCCTCGTCAAAACACGTCGATGACCGCGGCTTACACATACTGGAGCATCCAAAGTCGGTGGTTAGCGAGGCGATCCGAGCGTTAAGGACCAACCTTGATTTTTTCAGCGTTCAGAAAAAGAACAAGGTGATCACGATATCATCCACGGTTTCCGGCGAAGGAAAATCTTTTTTAGCGAAAAATCTCGGTGGTATCATGGCCTATTCGAGCAAGAAGGTGATTCTAATCGATCTCGACATGCGAAAGCCAAAAGGAGATGGCACGTCGACTTTTGATGACAGAACAAAAGGCGTAAGCACCGTTCTGATACGGAAGAACACATGGCAAGAGTGTCTTGCGCGTACGCCGTTGGAAAATTTTGATTTTTTGCCAGCCGGTCCGCATCCTCCCAATCCATCTGAACTGCTGATGAACGGCGAATTTGAAGGGCTGCTCGACGAACTGAGAACAATCTACGACTACATCATTCTGGACACACCACCTGTCGGTTTGGTGACGGACGGAATTATGGCAATGAAACGCTCAGACGTTTCCATCTACATATTCAGGGCCAATTATTCAAAAAAAGATTTTCTTTTCAACCTCCAGCGCATCATCAACATCAATAAATTTTCTAATATTACCACAATACTTAACGCGTTGCCGCCGGGAGAAAAGAGTTACGGCTATGGTTACTATGTAAACCCCGGCAAGACGAATTGGTTACAGAAAATTTTTAAGGCATAGTGTTCGACTGGGTAAGAAAAAAAGAGTCTGCTAAGAGCGTCAACCCTTTGCAGGTTGACATTCATTCACATCTCCTTCCAGGGCTGGATGACGGAGTACAATCTTATGAGGAATCGGAGGATGTTATTCTACATTTTCAAAAGATGGGTTACAGGAAACTCATTACTTCTCCTCACGTAATGAGCGACACGTATAAAAATACGGCCGAAAAGATTCTGTCGCGACTAGGCAAGCTCCGTGCATATTTGACCACTCAGGAAATTGATATCGAGATTGAAGCTGCTGCTGAATACTATCTGGATGAACACGTATTTAAGATGATTGAAAACGATCAGAAGATGCTAACATTCGGCAAGAAATTCCTGTTGTTCGAAACAAATTTTCTGAACGAGCCTTTTAACATGAAGGAGTTTATTTTTTTGGCGACAACCAAAGGATACAGGCTTGTGCTGGCTCACCCCGAACGCTATCTTTATCTGCAGAACAATGTCGACAAGGCCAAAGACCTCCTCGATCGCGGCGTATTGTTTCAGATTAACATTGGATCGATCACGGGTTCGAATGGAAAGCCCGCACAAACGACCGCTTTCAAGCTAATTGACCGTGGTTGGATACATTTATTGGGAAGTGATTGTCATCATCTTCAGCATGCAAGGATCGTTGAGGAAGCACATCAGTTGAAGTATTATCAAAAAGCCCTCACACTGCCTCTCCTTAACAATTCACTATAACGAATTGACTATTCACCCATAACTCACAATTGATGATCGCGGTTACCGGTGCAAATGGACTCCTCGGAAGCTTTATTGTGAGACAGCTCATTCAGCACCAGGAGCCATTTCTGGCAATAAAACGAAGAGACAGCGACATTTCGTTACTACAGGATGTTAATGACGGCATTACATGGTTTGACGCGGATGTTCTTGATGTCGTGTCATTGAATGATGCATTCAGGAACGTAACGCATGTCATTCATACAGCGGCTATAGTCTCGTTCAATCCACGTCGGGCAAGGAACGTCATGGAGATCAACGTTCAGGGCACACGAAATGTCGTGAACGCATGCCTGGCAAACAACGTGAAACGTATTGTTCACGTCAGTTCAGTTGCGGCCCTTGCGGCACAAAAAGGTCAAACAACAATCACCGAAGAAAATAAGTGGATTGAAACCCATCAACAAACGGTCTATGCGAAATCAAAGTATCTCTCTGAGCTGGAGATATTTCGTGGACAGGAAGAAGGTATTAGTTGTGTTATTGTTAATCCTTCCCTTATTCTCGCCGGAGCAAACTGGGACAACAGCAGTGCACAAATATTTAAATACATATGGAAGCAATCGCCATTCTACTCAGAAGGCTCAGTTAACTATGTAGATGTAGTAGATGTGGCTAAGATCATTTATACGTTATTGAGAATGCCAGTTGAGGCTGAACGTTTTATAGTTTCAGCGGGCAAGGTAGGCTATAAGGAATTATTCGGATTGATTGCTAAGGAATTCGGCAAAAAAATTCCTTCCATTCGGGTTAACAAAAACTTTCTGAAGATAGGCGCCTATTTCGAGACCTGGAGAGCGGCAATCACAGGGTCAGAACCACGTTTAACCAAGGAAACTGCCAGGATCGCAGGTGTGAACTATCTTTTTGAAAATCAAAAGATCGTTGACCAGCTGAATTTTGAATTTCAACCGATTGATAAAACCTTGCAAAGGTGCTGCAGATATTACATGGATGCAATGAATGCTAAAAAATAGCCCGAAACGTCTTAGTTTTACACCATATTTTACCTTATTTTAGGAAAACCTTTTTAGTCCATGGCGAAAGAATATCGTAAAAGAGAAGAAGGAAATGAGCTGATAAAACGATTTGAAGACCACCTCCGGAAAAAGAAAGCAGAATTTTTTGATTTAGATGCCTACGAACAGATCATTGATCACTACATGTTGCGTAGCAAGCACAACAAGGCATTGCAAGCTGTAAACCAGGCTATCAGTCAATACCCGTTTTCGATAGAGCTAATCACAGTCAAGGCGCAGATCCTTTCAAACCTGGAAGAATATAGCCAGGCGCTTGAACTGCTTCATCATGCACATTCACTGCAGCCAAACGATCCTGAGATATACCTTACAAAAGGTTCTATCCTTTCATTGCAAGGAAATCATCTCGACGCAATTGAGAACTATGAAAAAGCATTGTTGCTGGCTGATGACAAGGATGAAGTTTATTACAGCATCGGACTTGCTTATCAAAGCATGGACGACTATCAAAAAGCGATAGAAGCTTACAAAAAATCCATTGAGATCAACATTAATCACGAAGGATCATTATATGAACTTGCGTTTTGTCTGGATGTAACCGGACAACTCGAAGGCAGCATCGAATACTATCAGAAGTTCATTGATGAGGATCCATATTCAACAGCGGCCTGGTACAATCTTGGAATAGTATACAATAAGCTTGAAAAATATACTGAAGCACTTCAGGCTTATGATTATGCCATTACCATAGATGAAACATTTGCCTCGGCATACTTCAATACAGGTAACACTTACATGAATATGGGAGAGTATACAAAAGCTCTCGATTCATTCAGAAAGACATTAGAGATCGAAGGACCGAGCCCTGAAGTATACTGTTGCATTGGCGCTGCGTATGAAAGTCTGGAGCAGTACGATCTCGGATTAAAATATTTTCAAAAAGCCACCAAGCTGGATTCGCTTTATGATGAAGCCTGGTTTGGAGCCGGTGCGTGTCTTGAAAAGCAGGAGAAGTGGTACCAGGCCCTCCATTTTTACAACAAAGCATTAAAGATAAACACTGAGAATGCCGAGTATTGGAAGTCTGTGGCTCACGCGGAGTTTAAGGTAGGGAACACGGTATCTAGCATTGATGCCTATGAAGAAGCCAGCAAGCTCGAGCCCGAGGATAAAGAGATCTGGTTGAATTGGTCCTTCATCTATTATGAGCAAGGTGATCATGAGAAGGCAATTGAAACGTTGTCAATAGGATTTGAAGAGATTCCGGACGATCCCGAAATATTTTACCGGATGACGGTGTATCTCATTGAAGCTGGTCGGTTTAAGGAAGCCTTTAACTATTTGGAAAATGCATTAATTTTGGATTTTGACGGCCATACTGCATTGTTTGATTTTTTTCCAAAAATTGAAACCCAAAAGGCTTTGTACAAAATAATCGAACAGTTTAGAAAAGAAAACAGCTAATGAACTACGATCTAAAAAACCTACCTGAGCGTACCAATAAGCCCAGGCAACACGGCTTTACTATGGCTATGGATAAAGGCCTGAGTGTTCGTGAAGCCGAGGATTTTGTGAGTCTTTCCGCTAATTATGTTGATATCGTAAAGCTCGGTTGGGGAACATCTTTTGTAACACCTAATCTTAAAGATAAGATCAAAGTCTTTAAAGATGCAGGAATACCAGTGTACTTCGGAGGAACACTTTTCGAAGCTTTCGTAATCCGCGACCAATTTGATGAGTACCGTAAGATCCTTGACAAGTACGAAATGACCTTTGTCGAAGTTTCCGATGGATCGATGGATATTGACCATGATAAGAAATGCGATTACATTACTAAGCTTGCTGAACAGGTAACAGTTTTATCGGAAGTAGGATCAAAGGATGCTGACAAGATTATTCCTCCCTACATGTGGATCGACCTAATGCAAAAAGAATTGGACGCCGGAGCATGGAAGGTCATCGGTGAGGCAAGAGAAAGCGGCAATGTAGGTTTGTTCCGTTCAACGGGCGAAGTACGATCAGGGCTTGTGCAGGAAATTTTGACAAAAATTCCGTTTGAGAAAATTATTTGGGAAGCTCCTCAAAAAGCGCAGCAGGTTTGGTTCGTCAAACTGCTGGGGGCAAACGTAAACCTTGGTAATATAGCACCGGAAGAAATCATCCCACTGGAAACTATCCGGCTGGGTTTACGCGGTGATACCTTTTTGCATTTTCTCGGTATTGAAAGAAAGAACACCAACACCGCGCCACCCTTTGAGGTCGATTAATCTTCTATTGAGTTGAGAAGACTTAAAGACTATATTCTCCTTTACGTGAAGGGGCTGAGTATGGGAGTGGCTGACGTCATTCCTGGAATGTCTGGGGGGTCGGTAGCTTTTATCACTGGTATCTATAGCGAAATGGTTTACGCCCTAAGATCGATTGACAGGGAAGCATTCGAATTGCTTACAAAAAAGAGATTCCAGGATTTCTGGAATAAGATCAATGGAACCTTCCTTGTGTTCCTCTTTTCCGGAATTGTAACCAGCTTGTTCACTCTTGCACGATTGGTAACATACTTGCAAACCAAGTACCCTATTTTGGTATGGTCGTTTGTGTTCGGATTGGTACTGATATCGGCGCTGCTTGTTCTGCGGGATATCAAGAAATGGAATATTGGAACGGTCACTGCATTTTTCTGCGGCGCTCTGGTATCGTTCGGAATTACGCTGCTGTCGCCGGCACAAACCCCGGCCTCCATTTGGTTTATCTTCCTGACCGGCATGTTGTCTGTATCTGCCTTGCTTATTCCGGGACTGTCGGGGGTGTTTATATTGTTACTGCTTGGCAAATACCAATACATGGTAAATGCGTTGATAAGCTTTAACTTTCTGGTTATCATAGTCTTTTTCATGGGTTGTGTGGTCGGGTTGATAGGATTCTCCAGATTTTTGACATGGACATTGGAAAATTATCACAACGCAACCGTAGCTTTGCTGACCGGATTTATGCTGGGCTCGTTAAATAAAGTATGGCCTTGGCGCGAAGTATTGGAATATGTGACCAATAGCAGAGGTGACCAAGTTCCCGCTTTCGACAGAAGCATATTACCCTGGCACTACTTCGCTACTACTGGAAAGGACCCTCAGGTTTTTCAGGCTATATTAATGATGGCAATAAGTGTTTTTATCGTAGTATTATTTGTAAAGATTGCAGCAAGACTTAAAACAAAAATCTGAAAATGGAAAAAGTATTCGGGCTGATTGGCGCTGCCGTTAGTCATTCGTTCTCAAAATCTTACTTTGATGAGAAATTTTTTCGCGAAGGACTTCGTGATTATCACTATGAACTATTCCCGCTGAGCAATATCAAGGAAATCGAAAAACTGCTCAAAGACACTAAGGGGCTATCAGGCCTTAACGTTACCATTCCTTATAAAGAACAAGTGATCAAATACCTTGATGAAGTAGATGGGTTTGCTAAGAGGATTGGCGCCGTGAATGTGATCAAGATCAAAGACGGAAAATTGAAAGGTTTCAATACAGATTCTGATGCGTTTTTTGAGACCGTTGATAAATGGCTTCCAAAAGATAAGGGCCTTAAAGGCTTGATACTTGGCACAGGTGGATCTTCAAAAGCAGTACAAGAAGCCCTTAAAAAACTAAAGATAAGTTATAGTCTTGTTTCGCGCGAACGTAAAAAAGGTGACTTCACGTATGATGATCTCGAAAAAAATCCGTCTATAATCGAGGAGTCGTTATTAATAGTTAATACCACACCTCTTGGAATGAGTCCAAGCACCGAAACTATGCCTCCTGTCGATTTCGAGCTAATCGGGCCGAATCATTACGTGTATGATCTAATCTATAACCCTGCACGCACGATGTTTCTCCAGAAAGCGGAGATGCGCAATGCAAAGATCAAGAACGGACTTGAAATGCTTCACATTCAAGCCGAAAAGTCGTGGACGATATGGAATAACTGAAAGACAGATTAACCAATGATAGAGATAGAGTTGCCCCAAAAAGGGCAACTCTTGTTTTTTTAGGGAATGAAATGCTATCGTTTTTGGCAGCTTGCTTTTTCTACAACTCCGGCATTATCGTGAGCGTTCTTTTCCGCCAGTCAGGGCTAAAGCCCGGAGTGTTGGCTTTCTCATGCTCCGCCTTGAAAGGCGGAGTTAATAAGTTTCAGTTTTTTCAAATCTGCAGAACCATAGTCCAACAGTGGCCGTTTAGTTAGTTTTACAATACTTGCCATGGTCGAGAAATGCCGAGGGAAAACAATCAAAATAACGCCTAACTTACTGTAATGGATTTCAAACTTACCAGCGAATACGAACCTACGGGTGATCAGCCAAAGGCCATCGAGCAGCTCACAAACGGGGTAATTAATGGCGAAGCACATCAAACCCTCCTTGGGGTAACAGGGTCGGGTAAGACGTTTACTATCGCTAACGTTGTGGCTCGTACGAACAAGCCTACATTGGTTCTCAGTCACAATAAAACCCTTGCTGCTCAGCTCTACGGCGAATTCAAACAATTCTTCCCGGAAAACGCAGTGGAGTATTTTATATCTTACTACGATTATTATCAGCCGGAAGCATTCATTCCTTCATCAGGCCTGTATATCGAAAAAGATCTTTCCATCAACGAAGAGATCGAAAAGCTAAGGCTAAGCGCAACGTCTTCGCTACTCACAGGGCGACGTGATGTCATTGTGGTTGCATCCGTATCGTGCATATATGGAATAGGAAATCCGGAAGAGTTTGGAAAAAATGTAATTAAGCTGAAGGTTGGCGAAACAGTAGCGCGGAACAGACTGTTGTTTGCACTGGTGGATATCCTCTATAGCCGAACCGAAATGGAATTCAAGCGAGGAACATTCAGGGTGAAGGGTGATACCGTTGACGTCTTTCTCGCCTACGCTGATTTTGCTGTGCGCATCTACTTCTGGGGTGATGAGATCGAGTCCATCCAACGAATCGACCCTCACTCGGGGAAAAAGATATCTGACGAAACAATTATTACAATATTCCCTGCTAACCTGTTCGTTACCGGGAAGGCAATGTTACATCAGGCCATACGTGAGATACAGGACGATATGGTGGCACAAGTAAATATGTTTGAAACGGAGCTGCGTCACCTTGAAGCTAAACGCCTGAAGGAGCGGACCGAATTCGACATTGAAATGATGCGCGAACTTGGATACTGTTCGGGAATAGAGAATTACTCGCGCTATTTCGATCGCCGACAGCCCGGCGCGCGGCCTTTCTGCCTGATCGATTACTTTCCCGACGACTTCTTGCTGGTAATTGACGAAAGCCACGTCACGGTGCCGCAAGTGCGTGCGATGTGGGGAGGTGACCGCTCACGAAAAGTTAACCTCGTTGATTATGGCTTCCGCCTGCCTAGCGCGTTGGATAACCGACCTCTTACTTTCAATGAGTTCGAAAGTCTAATAAACCAGGTCGTTTATGTGAGCGCAACTCCCTCAGAATATGAACTGAGAAAATCCGAGGGTGTAGTAGTCGAACAGATCATACGACCAACCGGTTTGCTTGACCCGGAGATTGACGTTCGGCCCAGTAAAAATCAAATTGATGACTTATTGGAAGAAATAGACGAAAGGGTGAAAAAGCAGGAACGTATTCTGGTGACGACACTTACAAAGCGGATGGCGGAGGAATTGACTAAGTACATGGATCGCGTTGGCGTAAGATGCCGATATATTCATTCGGAAGTAGCCACACTTGACCGTGTGGAGATCCTTCGCGAATTGCGTCTGGGAATTTACGATGTACTGGTTGGCGTCAATTTATTACGCGAAGGTCTCGATCTCCCTGAAGTTTCGCTTGTGGCGATTCTTGATGCTGACAAGGAAGGCTTTCTTAGAAATCAACGTTCCCTGGTTCAGACTATCGGACGGGCTGCGCGCAATGTCAATGGTCGGGTAATAATGTATGCAGACACCACAACCGACTCCATGCAGGAGGCGATCGATGAGACTAATCGCAGAAGGAAGATCCAACTCGACTACAATATTGCAAATGGAATTGTTCCAAAGACCGTGTTGAAGTCTAAGGAATCGATCCTGGGTCAGACAAAAGTGGCGGACTCCAAGCGCTCATCTAGAAATTATTATGTAGAAGAGGAGGAGACATCATTAGCAGCCGACCCGGTGGTTGCTTATCTCACCAAGGATGAGCTCATCAAGTTGTCGGATCGAACCCGCAAAGCGATGGAAAAGGCAGCGAAAGAACTTGAGTTCATTGAGGCCGCAAAGCTTAGGGACGAATATATGGCCATCCAAAAACTTATAGAGGAAAAAGCTTAAGATGTCAGCGATAGCAGATATTTTGGTAAGGGCAGAAGTTGCATGTTTCAATATTTGTCGTCTGGTCAAAGGGTACGTTAGGATCGAACAGTTCTTCAAGTAATAACTTCAAATGTTGTTCGAATTCAGGGATCAACGGGTCTACGTTGTCAACGTAGTTCTTACCAACCTTTAATCCAAACTGAAAATTGCGGTCAAAAAGGTTCATCCTGTTGATAAGCCCAGGTACTATCCGGGAACCGGTTGAGTGATGATTCGCTTTATACAAAAGAGCGTAAAGCATGGTTTGAAAAGCTGCTTTGTTACGTCTTTCCTCCCTCGAGAATAACGACGGCACGCTCTCAAAATCGAGCTTATCCCTTCCCGTTTTATAGTCGATCACGCGTACGACATCGTCTTTCCGGTCTACCCTGTCGATCTTCCCACTCAGGGTGACGAATCCTGGTGAATTACCGAGCTTCATTTCGTAAGACAGGCCTTCTTGCTCCAAAGCTTCCATCACAAAAGGAGAGTATGCCCTATCCATTTCAATGATTCGCTGTGCAAATCGCTTGACGATTTCATAAACGACCAACCGCTGTCCTTCATAAACTACTGGTTTCCCAGGCTCTAAGCCATACGTCTCAATGAACACCTCGTCGATCAGTTTTTCAATGCTGGTCTCCGAGGTTAGAAGGTCAGACTCTTCAATCACTTTTGTCCGTTTCTGTTCTGTAATCCTTTTATAAAACAGTTCCATTACCTGGTGCACAAAGTTTCCCAGCACGCGCGCATCCAGATCTTCTTCAACTTCATCCGCCTCTTTTATTCTGGCAACGTGCCTGAGATAAAACCGGAGCCTGCACTCAATGTAAGTGTTCAGCGCTGACGGGGAGATGCCCTTGAACTTCGCATTACCTTCACTTAACCTTGAGAGTGCTTCGAGCACAGCCGCATCCTTTTCGATGGTGATCGGGCGTATAGGCTCCGGTTGTATCGGATTATGCAATACCTTCCTCGTTATTGGTTTACCACTCTCAAAGATAAGTTGCTGCAGGTAGCGGCTCATCTCACCTTGTCCGAGAGGATCTGTTTCAGAATTATAAAAGAGGAAGATATTTTCAGCGCGCTGTAATACACGATAAAACAAATAAGCATACATCGCATCCTGGTGGTCGGCAGTAGGCAGCCCATACGCCTTCCGAATGTTTGCAGGGATATATGAACCCTTATTGGTTGACGATGGAAACGACCCCTCATTAAGTGAAAGTATAAATACGTTCTTATAGTCCAGGTTTCTCGTTTCCAACACACCCATCACCTGCAACCCTTTCAATGGCTCTCCGCTAAAAGGAATCTTCTGCATCTGTACCAACTGACGGAAAAGTTTCAGAAAAAATTTCATCGAAGCCTGCGGTGATCTCGGCTTTTGTTCATGAGAAAACGATGGCGAGTGATTGCTATCTGCTCCCATGATGTCGTCCATTCGGTTGAGAAGCTTTAGGAAATGGAATGTGAATTCTTTGTCAAGGTCGCTTATCTTTTCCAGTGAGCCAATAACCGTGAGGACATTCCGCAAATAATCAAGAATGTTGTCTGCGTTATCGCCGAAAATAAAACGGTGCAATGGTACTGATGTGGCAAGAAAATTTTTTGCAACCGACACCCAGTTCTGGTTGAGAATTTCCTTGCGTTTTGTATTCGCTACTATCGGATCGGCCGAAACAACATAAGGATGACCAAGGAGCGCAAGAACGTGACGGTGGTTGAAAAAGTCTCCCTTCCTTGCAATCTGCATTTCAACCAACAGCTCAATTAAATTAAATATTGGTGCGCCACTGAGCGGGAAACCCATCGTGATGTTGAGTTTTTCAATATCGGAGCTGAGCCCATGCAGAACCGGCAATAGAAGTTTTTCATCGGGCAATACAATCAGCGTGTCTTCCGCGTCTATACCTTTTGATAGTTCTTGTTGAAGAACTCCTGCCATAATTTTTGTCTGTCCAACAGGTTCCGCAGCGCCATAGACTTGAATATTCTTTCCGCCGTCTGAAAAGTGAGAAGGAACATTCCTCAGGAATGACCTGCCGAGAATCCGATGATCCTGGTATTCTCTAAAAAACCTTCCAGCCTCCTGAGTGTTATTGTTGACATAATATGCATCGGTATCCCAGTAAATGTCGCCGACACCTTTTTCTATAAAGTATGAAATAACTTTTTCCTCCGCGTTAGTCAATGCATTAAAACCTGCAAAGATGATCTTTCTGCTTTTCACCCGGGCTGCGAGATCGCTGATGTTCTCCGCGACCGTGCGTTGCATAAGTCCTTCATAAGCCAACCTTTCTGAGAGAAGCGATTCTTTGAAGGAGAGGTAAAGGTCATGGAGGCGACTCCAGACATTGAGAAACTTTTTTTTATTGGTTGTAAGATTTTCTTCAAAACTTTTCCAAAACCCTTTTAGAAACTCCCTTTGCTCTTCGGTGAGGTAGTCGAAGCTCGAGTCCAACTCCTTCTGGTTGCTCAAGTCCATGAACAGCTGGCCGGCGTTTATCAGGTATTTGTCTGTTTCGTCAAAATCGCGCAACAGCAGATCTCCCCAGAAGTAGAACTTATCAAAGGGCTCCGGTGAAGGATTTTGCTTGAGGACTACTTCTTTATAGACGCGGTAGAGACGATAATTTAGCTCCAGCTTATCTGGTATATTAAGGTCGGACAGGTCCTTGAAAAAATCTTCGATAGTGATTAGCCGAGGCGCAAAGGAAGGTTTATCGAGGAATGTGCTGAGGTGTTTCCTGAAATAAAGTATTGCACGTCGGTTTGGAAAAATGACGGACAGGTCATCCAATCGGGGATGTTCCTTATGGATACTCTCGGCTAGTTCGTATAGGAATTTCTTCATCGATCAATCAGCCGTTAATGAACACATATATGGGCAAATAATCAAGAAGGTCTAGAGGTATAGAGCAAGAAGGTCTAGAGGTATAAAGGTATAGAGGAGGTATAGAGGCATATAGGTGTGTATATGAAACTGAACCCTATACCCTATACCTCTATACCTCTATACCTCTATACCCTATACCCTATACCTCACTCAGTATCTCCACGCCTGGGTTTCACAGAAATCTGTGTATGAATTGGTGTACGTGTCTTTCACACGATAGTGCATACTAATTGAACTTCCGTAAACCGTTCCGGCACCTTCCACTTCATATCCATCTATGATCTGATAGGGTATGGTCATCCGGTCGTAATCCAGGTAGGCATAGACGCGGATATCGGCGGCATAAAAATTATCAATGTAAATCTCGCGACTATACCCTGATTTTTGAATGTACATCGAGTACGTCGTATAGTGGTTATACGTCTCGCTATACTCTTCTACGTCGTAACGCCCGATGATCCTATTCCGCGAATCGTAACGAGGTTCCGCGTCATAAATGTCGCAGGAAGCAGCTATTAAAGCGATAAACACTAACGGTGACAGTCGTCTCATTTTGTTTAAATGATGGTGTTACCATTAGGATTACAACTTTGAGGCCAGCCTTCGCACCGGGAAGCCCGGCGCTACGGCTGGCGAAGCCAGAACCGACGGGTTTAAAAAAAATAAATACTCAAACTTGTGCAACCCTTTAGAAAAACAAATGCCGAACGTGGTTAACGTCCGGCATTCACACTACACTTTGCGCCATTTGCAAAACCTAAAAACTGCAAACAAAAAAATTGGCGCGACTACAGATTAAAAATTGACATTCCGGCACCGGCTAAAAATATTTACAACCAACAACCACTACGAATGGAGTAAATTACCTGTCGTGCCGGAAATGCCATATCTTTAATGTCTTTGGGGTTAATAATTATTAATCCACGTTATCGTGCAAAAACTTATTGTTGCCTAAAATATTATTGTCATCGTTTAGATTGTACTTTGAAATGAAAGGCTCCGATGAATGCGGAATGTCCTGCATTTTTACACCTCTTCGCAGATAAGCAGGTAGCGACCACTTTTCATTAAATTCCTCTTTCGTCATTTCCTGTTTCTTCGACTGTTTTATTTTTTCCTGCCTTTCTTTTGCTTGTTGCTGCAGGCGTTGTTTTGTATTACGAAGTTCCATCATTCCTTCTTCATTAATTACCTGGTCGCCATAATTTTCAGTCGTGTGGTCATAGTCGTCGTCACTAAATAGTCCTTCTTCACCTTCTTCTTCTTCCTCCTTTACTGGTTCGACCTTATTAAAGGGGCCCGTAAACACAAGCTCGCGTTCCATAGGCTCCTGATCCTGCTTCGGCTCTGGCGCAGGGTCCTTTTTCTTCAATTGAAAATCTGCCTTCTCATTTACTGAGTTGTCAGTATTGAACAGCCATCCTTGAGAACGGTCGAGATCGTGAACTTTTTTTTCTTCTTTTCTCGCATCGATCATTCTCGCAGATTCTGATACAAAACCTGTCGCAATCACAATTACACGGATGCGATCACCCAGGTCGGAATCAACGCCGTGACCAAAGATCATTTCAGCGTCTTCGCCTGCCTGCGATTGAATATATTCTGTGATCTCGGTGAGTTCGTCCATCTGAAGTTCCGCTTCGGCACCCGAAATAATCGATAAGAGTATTCGTTGTGCGCCCATGATGTCGCGGTTGTCGAGAAGTGGCGAAGCAAGCGCTCCCTCGGCTGCTTTCAGCGCTCTGTTTTCACCTCGTGTTTCAGCAGAACCCATCACGGCCGCACCTGCATTCAACATAACGGTGCGAACATCCTGAAAATCGACGTTAACATATCCTGCAAGTGTTATGATCTCGGCGATACCTTTTGCCGCGGTCGTCAGGATGTTATCAGCCTGGGCGAAAGCCTGACCAATAGAGAGATTTCCAAAGATCTCTCTGAGCTTATCATTGAGTATTACCAGGACGGTATCACAATTTTGGCGAAGGGATTCAAGACCAGTTAATGCTTGTCCCATCTTCTTTTTGCCTTCAAAGGAAAACGGCGCCGTAACAATGCCAACAGTCAAGATGTCCATATCGCGGGCTATCTTGGCAATTACAGGAGCTGCGCCGGTTCCGGTTCCGCCGCCCATGCCAGCCGTCACGAAAAGCATTTTGGTATCCTGTAGCATTTCGCGGATCTGTTCCTTGCTTTCAAGCGCGGCATTCTTGCCGACATCGGGATTAGCGCCGCAGCCCAGACCCTCCGTAAGGTTGGCTCCGATCTGCAGCTTATTGGGAACAGGGCTACTCGCAAGTGCCTGATTGTCGGTGTTACATACTATAAACTCGACATCCTTGATGCCTTGTTTGTACATATGATTCACCGCATTACTTCCTCCCCCACCGACACCAATCACCTTGATGATTGAGCGCGAGTTACTTGTCTTGGGGATCTCGAATTTGTATGATCCTGTTTCAAACATGATTTGTTTTTTAAGTGGTTGCCTTTGATTTCTATTTAAAGTCGGCCTTGTTATCCAAGTCATCGATCAACAGACTCTTAGTCTTGTTTAGAATGTTATCGAAGAAACTCCTGGAAGAAACAGGTGCCGGGCGTTTTACTTTGGTGGATCTCACCACTTCACGCGCCTCCTTGTATCGGTCTTCTCTTTCGTCAAGAGAGCGGAATCCCGCGAGAACCAACCCGACAGCAGTAGCATACATCGGACTTTTTACAGACTCGATCTTACTCTTGCCCAGGTGTTCGTTCGGGTAACCGATACGGGTATCCATACCGGTCATATACTCAACTAATTGCTTGAGGTTGCTCAGCTGTGCACCTCCACCGGTGATCACGATTCCTCCAGCCAGCCTGTTTTCAAAGCCTGAGCTGATAATTTCAGAGTGTGCCATCTCAATCACCTCCTCCATACGCGCTTGAATAATGTTGGAAAGGTTCTTCACTGAAATTTCTTTAGCCGCACGGTTACGGATACCAGGAATCGAAACGATCTCATTCGGACTCGCCTCCTCTGCGATTGCTTTTCCAAATCGGGTTTTTAACTGCTCTGCCTGCTGAGGCAAAACCATCAAGCCTTGCTTGATATCGTTAGTTACTATGTTTCCGCCAAACGGAATGACTGCGGTATGTCGAATAATGTTGTCGTAAAATATTGCGATATCGGTCGTTCCTCCACCTATGTCGATAAGACAAACACCCGCCTCTTTTTCCTCATCACTTAACACGGCAAGGCTGGACGCTAGCGGTTCAAGAATGAGATCGGCAATCTCAAGTCCTCCGCGCCTCACGCATTTGTTAATATTGTTGATTGCATTTGTTTGCGCGGTAATAATGTGAAAGTCCGCTTCAAGTCTGACCCCTGACATTCCAACAGGTTCTTTAATACCGTCTTCGTAATCCACCATGTAGTCCTGGGGCATAACGTGAATGATCTGACTTCCAGGAGGCACGACCATACGGTACATGTCCTGGGTAAGTCGTTCAACATCATCGACGGTGATCTCTTCTTCTTTAGAAGAGCGTGTAATCCCACCGTGCTGAATGAAACTGCGGATGTGTTGCCCAGCGATTCCCACATTAACTACACCAATATCGATCCCAGCCTGGTCACCAGCTTCTTTGATGGCTTTCTCGATCGCAAAGACGGTCTTATCAATGTTAAATACAATTCCTTTGACGACGCCTTCCGATTCAGCTTTGCCCATCCCCAGTACTTCGAGCTTACCAAACTCATTTTTCCGGCCAACAATGGCGCAAATCTTTGTGGTGCCAATGTCTAATCCGACTACTAGTTTTTCTTGTTCCATGGTTGTAAATCTTTATTAGTGGTTGTTATATTTTTTATTAGTAAAAAGTCTATTTCATTTTCAATGGTTTTATTCTGCTACTATTTGTCCTTCATACTCCAGATTAACCCTGTCATATTTGTTCCAACCCATACGTGGCAAGATCTCCTTGTAAAAGATCATGAGCTTCTTCAGTTTTGTGTCCACGTTATCTGGTCGTCCGAATTCAATTCGCTCATCACCTACCTGCGGATATACTGTGATCCTCATCTTTGAATCAATGTCCAACTGGGCAACCTGAGCGTTCCAAAATTCATCTTCCCTGATCGTGTTTATAAGCGTGATGAGTTGCTTGCCTTCTTCAGATGTATTCAAATTGCTCTGTTTCAACATCTGTCTTACATATGGACCGCTTATAAGGATTACCCTCGACGTAAACTT
>Ga0075418_10003487_pt1 | contig 17962 bp, 14 predicted proteins | sample SoiMetdeltSBSDD2_FD_81776 | JGI IMG/M metagenome (GOLD analysis project Ga0075418, IMG submission 81776) | Bulk soil microbial communities from a Populus tree surrounding site in Tennessee, USA - Soil MetaG P. deltoides SBSDD2 | ecosystem: Environmental > Terrestrial > Soil > Tree plantation... | reverse complement strand
CTCGCGCTTGGCCATCTTGCCCAACACCACCCACGTCACGCTGATGCAGCGCATGGCCGTCATCGTGCCGATGGTGAACGACTTTCTCGACGCCAAGCCGTAAAGCAAAACAGAAAGCCAAGGTGTAGCCGCTACGGCGCTTGGCAGACAGGCCGAACCAGCCGTTGCACCTGACCGCGGCGGCATCACGGTTTATCGAGGTTCAACGTCTCGCCAGCCGCCGCGGCCGGGCGCCAGCTGCGGCTTCGTGGCGGCGGAGCCCCAGACCTGGAGCACGGTCAAAGGTCTGTATCGTTAGTCTCTCGCTTCACGCGCCGGCCCACGGCCACGCTCTCCCGGGCGTGGCCGCGTCGCTTTCCCGCCGCGCCGACGGCGTGCGGGCCGCAGCCACGGACGCAGCGGGTGCAAGATTCCGCCCGGAGCCGGCGAGACCGTGGAGCCAAAGGTCCGCTGGGGAGCGGTCGGCCTTCCAGGCGCTCCCGGGGGGTGGCGCGCTTCCTGCTCGAGCGGGGCCGCACTCCAGGCTGCGCTCCCGGGCCCCGCAAGGTGTCGGGGAAGGGGAGCACGAGCGGGAGATGCGAAGGACGTACGAGAGTTGCCGAGATGCAGGGAGGCATCCCGCCGTCGCGCGAGGTAGCCACTGGAGCCCTCTCGGCCGACAGGGGAGAAGCGAATGAAGACATTGCTCATGCATCTTGCCGTGGCCTGCTGCCTGGTGGCGACAGTGTACGCGGAGGAGGCGACCATCGGCGTCTACGTGGACGCAGCCGGGACCCAGTGCACCGGCAGCACCGGCGGCGGCGTGGTCACGGGCTCGGTGTGGGTGAACCTGGCTGGGGCCGCCGCGGGTGGCATCACCGGTGCGGAGTTCCGAGTGGACAACAACCACCGGCCCGATTGCACCGTGGCCGTGAGCCCGGACCCAGCGGCCCTGATCGTGCTCGGGGATGCTTTCAACCTGGCAGGGACCAACATCGCCTACGATACCTGCCAGACCGGTGCGCGAGTGCGGCTGTTCACCTTCACGCTGACGGAGAACACGCCCTCCTCGGACATCTGGTTGTCGCTGACCCAGCACTACCGGCCCTCGAATCCGTACTATGCCTGCCCGCTCGTCACGCTCTGTGACGGGCCGGTGTTCACCAAGGTCTGTGCCGGTCCGGAAGCGAACAGCGTGGCCTGGCAGGCGCTGCTCAACCCGAGCGGCAGCCTCACCGCCGACTGCGTTCCGGTGGGGGTCGCACCCACCAGCTGGTCGCAGGTCAAGAGCCTGTACCACTAGGAACGTCGGCGTTTCCTGTCCTTCTCCAGCCGGGATCCATCGTGGGATGGGTCCCGGCTTCGCTTTCCCCCGCGCAGCGGTGGAAAGCGAGCATGGAGGAGAGCGATGAAACGCGCCGCCGGCGGTTCCAAAGGCCGGCCGCTTCGGGTGACCACCGCGAGCGTGCGGGAGAAGCGTGCGTCGTGAGGCTCCAGCCGGCAGAGTCGGCCGGCTTCCAAGTCGGCGCGCACCTGCGCCAGGGGCAAGATGGCGAGGCCCACGCCGACCTCGGCCAAGCGCTTCATGGCTTCCGGGGACTCGGTCTCCATGGCCACCAGAGGCGAGAGTCCGTGAGCGCGGAACACCCGGTCGAGGGTGGCGCGGGTGTGGGAGCCGCGGCTGTAGAGAATCAAGGGTTGCGCCGCCAGCATGCCGAGGTCGAGACGACGGCGGCCCGCGAGGGGGTGCGCCGGGCTGCCGACGCAGACGAGCACGTCCTCGAAGATGGGCACCACGCGGAGCTGCGACTCCGCCGCCGGCCGGCCGCTCCCGGGGAGGGCGACGAAGCCGAGATCCACCTCGCGGCGACGCACCGCAGCGAGGACCCGGCGCGAATCCACCACCTGGACGAGGAGCTCGATCTCCGGGTGGGAGCGGCGAAACTCCAGGTAGATCTCCGGCAGCAGATAGATGCTGACCGCGTCGATGGTGGCCAGGCGCAGCGTGCCGCTCTGCCGGCCCCGCTGCGAGGAGAGACGGCGCTCCAGGGCCTCGGCGGCGCCGAGAACCCCGCGGCTTTCCTCGAGCAATACCTGACCCGCCGAGGTGAGGTGGAGCCGGCGGCCGCGGCGCTCGAAGAGCTGTACCTCCAGCTGGCGTTCCAGGGCGGCGATGCGGGCGCTCACCGCCGGTTGGGTGAGGTGCAAGGTCTCGGCGGCGCGGCGCATGCCCTGCAGGCGTACCACGGCGACGAAGGTGTGCAGCAGCTCGAGATCCACCGACTCCCTCCGCGGCGACGACTGATCGAGAATTCTTATCGAATTCATTCTAAAAATCAACTCGACCGATCGGACCACGGGCCCTAGGATGGCTCCCTGGGGCGCCGGACCGCGGCGCCCTCCCCACGACGACCCACTTCGGGAGGCTCCATGCGCGCGCCCACGTCCATCGCTCCGGCCAGCGGCCGGCTCGGGATCCTCATGCCCGGGCTCGGCGCGGTCGCCACCACCTTCATCGCCGGCATCGCCGCGGTGCGCCACGGCCTGGCCCTGCCCATCGGCTCGCTGACGCAGATGGGCACTATCCGCTTGGGCAAGCGCACCGAGAATCGGGTGCCGGCGCTGCGCGATTTCCTCCCCCTCGTGCCGCTGGAGAACCTGGTCTGCGGCGGTTGGGATCTCTTCCCCGAGGATTGCTACCAGTCGGCGCTGCACGCCGGCGTGCTCGAACCGACGCTGCTGCAGCAGGTGCGGGAAGATCTGGAAGCGGTGCGCCCCATGCCGGCGGTGTTCGACCGGGCCTACGTGCGCAAGCTGGACGGGACGCACGTGAAGAAGGGGCCGCACAAGATGCAGCTCGCCGAGCAGCTCATGCAGGACATCGAGGACTTCCGCCGCCAGCACGACCTGGAGCGCCTGGTCATGGTCTGGTGCGGCAGCACCGAGGTCTACATGGAGCCGAAGCCGGTGCACGCGTCGCTGCAAGCTTTCGAAAAAGGATTGCGCGACAACGACCCGGGCATCGCCCCGAGCATGATTTACGCCTACGCGGCGCTCAAATCGCGGCTCCCCTTCGCCAACGGCGCTCCCAACCTCACGGTGGACATCCCGGCGCTGCGGGAGCTGGCGCGGGAGGTGCGCGTCCCCATCGCCGGCAAGGATTTCAAGACCGGTCAGACCCTGATGAAGACGATCCTCGCCCCGGGTCTGCGCGCCCGTCTCCTCGGTGTGCACGGTTGGTACTCCACCAACATCCTGGGCAACCGGGACGGCGAGGTGTTGGACGACCCGGATGCCTTCAAGAGCAAGGAAGTGAGCAAGCTCTCGGTGCTGGAGACCATCCTGCAGCCGCAGCATCACCCGGAGCTCTACGGCGACATCCATCACGTGGTGCGCATCAACTACTACCCGCCGCGAGGGGACAACAAGGAAGGCTGGGACAACATCGACATCTTCGGTTGGCTCGGCTACCCGATGCAGATCAAGATCAACTTCCTCTGCCGCGATTCCATCCTGGCGGCGCCCATCGTCCTGGATCTGGCGCTGTTCATGGACCTGGCGGCGCGCTCCGGACTCGCCGGCGTGCAGGAGTGGCTGTCGTTCTACTTCAAGAGTCCCATGACCGCGCCGGATCTGTACCCGGAGCACGACCTCTTCGTGCAGAAGACGAAGCTGAAGAACACCCTGCGTTGGTTGCGCGGGGAGGAGCAGATCACCCATCTCGGCCGGGAGTACTACGACGCTCCCGCCGACTGAGCCGCGCCTCTAGGGCACGATGAGGAGAGAATTCTGGCCGCCGAAACCGTCCGCTTCCCGGCGGGGAGCAGACGGGTCGGCCTGCATGCGGCCGTCGATGCGCAGCTTGTAGGCGTACCGGCCCGGCGGCAGCACCAGATCGCGTTTCCAGCGACCGCGCTCGGCCCGTTCCAGCGGCCAGGGCACCCAGGCGTTGAAGCTGCCGAGCACCTGCACCTCGTGGGCGGCCGCCGCTTGGACTTGAAGGACGACGTGCCGGTGCGCGGGCGGATTGCTCTCGCCGCCGGACAAGGCGCTGGCGAAGCCCTGCAGGAAGCGATCGAGATCGTTGTCGAGCTGGCGCGGCCAGGTGCCGTCGTCACGGAGCAGGGTGAGGCCGAACTGCCAGGAGTCGCGACGGGAACAGCTGCGGGCGAGCAGCGTGTGCCGCCCTGGACCGAGGCGCACGGGCTTGCCGGCGGCGAGGACGCGGCCGTCGACCACGACGCGTTCGGTTCCGGCGGAAGTCCAGTGCAGGCGCTCGCCGTCGGCGAGGTCGAACATGGTGAAAGCGCAAGCGCACTGCGGCGCCGCGGCCGCGCCGTAGACGACGTCGAGTTCCACCGCGCCCGCGTCATCGTAGGCCGCCAGCGGCACACGCTGCCAGCGCACCTCGCCGCTCCCGCCGGACACCGCCTTTTCCAGATTGATCCCTGCCTCCGGCGGCAGCAACGCCCCGGGAGCAGGGGGCGCGAACGGACCGATGACGATCCACTGCACCGGCCGGTTCCAGCGGGTGCGCAAGGTGCCGACCTCGCTGCCGCCGACCTCGACGCGCAAGACCGCGTCGTAGGGCCCCGGGCTGGCGTCGTCGGGCAGCGCGAAGCCGAGCTCGTGTTCGACGCAGTCGCCGAACGCTTGCAGGCGGAAGGGCAGGCGCCGGGCGGGCTCCACCTGCCATGCCGCGGTGGCGAGCACCTGCAGCGAGCCTTCCAGGGCCGACGAGTCCGCATTGCACAGCTGCAGGCGCAGATGCCCCACGCTGCCGCGGTGCAGCGTCGGACTCTGGAGCACGACGGCGCGGGCGCGCAGCGGGCCGAGCGGCGACGCTTCGACCGGGAAGGGGAGGAAGGCGGAATCCGCCGCGGCGAGGGCCGGTGCTGCCCAGGTGGGCGCGGCGCTGGCCACGCACCCAACCAGGAGCGTGGCGCCCATCCCGCACCGGCGCTGCCGCTTCAGGCCTCGGTGACCTGCAGCGGCTGCATCAGCATCGACAGACGTTCGGCGATCTCGTTGATGGGGAGGCATTCGATGGCTCCTCCGGCGTCGCGGGCGCGTCCGGGCAGTTCGTAGAGCAGGGACGAATCCCGATCTTGGATGATGGTGAGGGCACCGGCGGCGCGCAGCGCCAGCAAGCCTTCGCAGCCGTCGCCGCCGGTGCCGGAGAGCAGCACTCCGACCGCACCGGCACCGAAGCTGCGGGCGACGCTGCGGAGCAGAGCGTCGAGAGGTTTCCCGTCGCCGCGCTCGCTCTCCACCTGCAGCGCCGCGCCGCCGCTGCCCGCGCTGGTGACACGCAAGCTCTCGTCGTCGCCGGCCAGGTAGACATGGCCGATTTCCAAGGACTGGCCGTGGACGGCGCGCCGCACCGTGGCGCCGGTGTGCTTTTCCAACCATTGGGCCAGCGTGCCGCGCAAGCGCGGCGGCAGCCGTTGCACGTAGACGATGGGGCTCCAAGTCTGGCGGCGCAGTGTGGTGAGGATGCGGCGCATCCCCATGGGTCCGCCCGGACCGGCGGCCACCACGATCAGTTTGTCCGTGGCCGGGAGACGGCGGAGCGCCCCGCGCAGATCGAAGACGCTGGCATCGGGAAAGGCACCGGAGAGCGGGTAGATGCTCTCCAGCTGTTCCACCACTTGGGCGCGTCCGGCGGTGTGGATGCCTTCTTCCAGCTGGCGCACGAAGAGCGCGGTGTCGGTCTCGGGATGCTCCAGCAGGTCCACTGCGCCCCATTCCAGCGGTCGCAGGGCGGCGAGGCCGTGCAGCTGCGGGCGGACGATGCAGAGCGTCGGGATGCGGAAGCGCCCCGTGGCGGTCTGGACGAGCTCGCGCACCCCTTCGAGTTCTGCATCGGCGACGACGACTTGCGGGCGCAGGCGCGCCAGCTCTTCGGAGAGCGAGGCTGTGCCCTCCCGCTGCGGTGGGCAAAGGGTGATGCCGTTGGTGCGCCAGTCCTGTTGCAGGCGCTGTTGCAGGCCCTCGTCACCGAGGAGGGCGAAGACGCGGATCGAAGCGCTCACGGGGCCTCCGGGCATTCCTCCTGGGGCCGTCCGCGCCCGGCGCGGGACCCGCACGGAGCGACGTTGCGCGGCAAGGGGCTCGGAGCACGTTTGATGCCGCCGGCCGGGCGGACGGCGGCGGCGCGTCGGCACGGCGCGGGCCCGCTGCGAGCGCCGTGGGCCATCGTTCCCGGTGGGGACACGGGCGTTCTCGTACTGCCCCGCCGCAGCGCCGCACGCACTCCCACTCCGCGCGGCCAGCTTGACCTCCAGAAGAGCGGGCCGTATAAAGGGGCCTGTTCCAGCCTGTCTGCCAACGCACGTTGCGGGGTCTCCTTCCTCCTGTCACCCGGGACAGAGCGATGCACGAGGTCGTCGTCACAGCCGCGCGGCGCACGCCCTTCGGCAAGTTCCTCGGTGCGTTGGCCGGCGTGCCGGCGACTGCGCTCGGGGCCACGGCGGTGCGAGCCGTGCTCGCCGAGTCGGGGTTGCCGCCGGAGCAAGTGGACGAGGTCATCTTCGGCCAGGCACGGCAGGCCGGCGCCGGGCCGAATCCGGCGCGGCAAGTTGGGCGTGGTGCCGGCCTTCCCGACCAGGTGCCCGCTTTCACGGTCAACAAGGCCTGCGGCTCCGGTCTCAAGGCGGTGCTGCTGGCGGCGCAGGCGATCCGCTCGGGCGAGGCGCGCATCGTCGTAGCCGGCGGCATGGAGAGCATGTCGCGGGTGCCCTATCTCCTCGAAGGCGCTCGCAGCGGTTACCGCCTCGGACACGGGCAGCTGGTCGACGCCATGTACCGGGACGGCTTCACCGATCCGCTCTGCGGCTTGGTCATGGGGGAGACGGCGGAGAACCTGGCGCGGCAGCACGACATCTCCCGCGCCGCCCAGGATGCCTACGCTCTGGAGTCGCACCGCCGCGCTACCGCGGCGTGGAGCGAGGGGCGATTCGCCGCCGAGATCGTCACCCTCGACCTTCCCGACGGCCGCGGTGGCAGCGCCCGTCTCGAGCGAGACGAGCATCCCCGTGCCGACACCAGCTTGGAAAAGTTGTCCGCGTTGCAGCCGGTCTTTGCCGCCGGCGGCACGGTGAGCCCGGGCAATGCGTCGGGGATCACCGACGGCGCCGCGGCGCTGCTACTGATGGACGCAGCCACGGCGCGGCGGACGGGGCAGAAGATCCTGGGACGACTCGGCGCCGCGACGCAGGTCGGCGTCGATCCCGCCATCATGGGGATCGCCCCGGTGCCGGCGCTGCGCCGCCTGTTCGAGCGCACCGGGCTCGGGGTCGACGGCGTCGATCTGTTCGAGCTCAACGAGGCCTTCGCCGCCCAAGTGCTCGCTTGCCTGCACGAGCTGCCGCTGCCGCCGGAGCGACTCAACGTCAATGGTGGCGCCATCGCACTGGGGCACCCGATCGGCGCCAGCGGCGCCCGCATCCTGGTGACGTTGCTGCACGAAATGGGTCGGCGCGGCGCGCGCCGCGGCGTGGCGACGTTGTGCATTTCCGGCGGTCAGGGTCTGGCGCTGCTCGTCGAGAGCGCCTCTTGAGGTGACTGCGAACCAAGCGGGCGGAGTTTTGCGGTCGGGAACTCACCCCTCACGGCAAGGAGAGAGCATGGGGATCGAGAAAGTCGGCGTCGTGGGCTGCGGTCTCATGGGTTCCGGCATCGCCCAAGTCTGCGCCGCCGCCGGCTATGCCACCACGGTCACCGAGGTGGACGAGAAACGCCTGCAAGCCGGACTGGCGAAGATCGAGGCCCAGCTCGGGCGGAGTGTCGAGAAGGGTAAGCTGAGCGCCGCCGACAAGGCCGCCCTTCTCGGGCGCTTGCAAGGCACCACGCGCCTGGCCGATCTGGGGAAGTGCGACTTCGTCATCGAAGCGGCCACCGAAGAGGCGGTGGCGAAGAAGCAGATCTTCGCCGACCTCGACGCGCGGCTGCCACAGCATGCTTTGCTCGCCAGCAATACGTCGTCGCTCACCATCATCGCCCTGGCCGCGGTGACCCGCCGGCCGGATCGCGTCGTCGGCCTGCACTTCTTCAACCCGGTGCCGGTGATGAAGCTGGTCGAAGTGGTGCGGACCATTGCCACCAGCGACGAGGCCTGGGCGACCGCGAAGGCTTTTGCCGCTTCCTTGGGAAAGGAAGTCGTGGAGGCCAAGGACACCACCGGTTTCGTGGTCAACCGGCTGCTGGTGCCGTACATGCTGGACGCCATCCGTTGTTACGAGCAAGGGCTGGCCAGCAAGGAAGACATCGACCGCGGCATGAAGCTCGGCTGCGGCTACCCCATGGGACCCTTCGAGCTCCTAGACTTCGTGGGCCTGGACACGACCCTGTCCATCGCCGAGATCATGTTCGACGAGTTCCGCGAACCCCGCTTCGCGCCGCCCTCGCTGCTGCGCCGTCTGGTGCTGGCGGGCCATCTGGGCAAGAAGAGCGGGCGCGGCTTCTACGAGCATCGTTAGAGTTCCTGCGGCAGCCAAGGAGGCTTGAGCCCATGCCGAACCTGCGCCTGAGCCGTGACGGTGCGGTGGCCACCGTCACCATCGACCGCGCCGAGAAGCTGAATGCCCTCGACGCCGCCACGCTGAACGAACTGGAGGCGGCCTTCGATACCCTGCAGGCGGAGGCCGCGGTGCGCGCCGTCATTCTCACCGGCGCCGGCGAGCGGGCCTTCGTGGCCGGCGCCGACATCGGCGAGCTGGCGCAGCAGACGCCGCACGCGGGGAAGCTCACCGCGCAGCGCGGGCAGCGTCTCTTCCGCCGCCTCGAACTCTTCCCGAAGCCAGTGGTGGCGGCGGTGAACGGCTTCGCCCTCGGCGGCGGCTGCGAGCTGGCCCTCGCCTGCCACCTGCGCCTGGCCTCGGAGAACGCCCAGTTCGGCCTTCCCGAAGTGAGCCTGGGGATCATCCCGGGCTACGGGGGTACACAACGCTTGGCGCGCCTCGTCGGCCGCGGCCGGGCGCTGGAGCTCGTGCTCACCGGCAACCGGATCCATGCCGCCGAGGCCTATCGCATCGGTCTGGTGAACCGCGTGGTGCCGCTGGCCGCGCTCCTCGCCGAAGCGCGCGGCGTGGTGGACGCCATGCTGCGGAACGGACCGCTGGCCGTGGAGGCGGCGCTCGAGGTCGTCCAGCACGGGCTCGAGATGCCCCTCGAGGAAGGCATGGTGCTCGAGGCCCTCGCCTTCGGCGTTCTCTGCGCCAGCGCCGACATGCGCGAAGGCCTGCAGGCTTTCCTGGAGAAACGCAAACCCGTCTTCGTGGGACGCTGAAACGACTCAAGGGCGGCTCGAGCCCAAGGGAGGAACGGAACATGGCGAGCCAAAAGGCGCGGGCGGTCCTCCTCGGTGGCGCCCGCACCCCGATGACCGAATGGTCCGGGGGCAAGAACGGGGCGGGCAAGCCCGGCGGCCGCCTGAAGGACGTGAGCGCCAACGACCTGGGAGCGGTGGCGGCGCGGGCGGCGCTGGAGCGCACCCAGGTGCCGGCGTCGGCGGTGCAGCACGTGGTGATGGGCAACGCCCTGCAGACGAGCGGCGACGCCATCTATGGTGCCCGGCATGTGGCGCTCAAAGCCGGCGTCCCCCAGGAGGTTCCGGCGCTGACGCTCAACCGGCTGTGTGGCAGCGGCATCCAGTCGGTGATCACGGCGACACAGCTGCTGCAGCTCGGCGAGGCGGACACGGTGTTGGCCGGTGGCATGGAGAACATGAGCCAGGCACCCCATGTGCTGCGCGGCTTGCGCTCGGGCCTCAAGCTCGGGCAGGGCGCTCTGGAAGATCTGCTCATGGTCGCGCTGCGCGATTCGTACTGCGGCCTGCTCATGGCGCAGACAGCGGAGAAGCTGGCGCAGGAGCGCGGCATCCCTCGCAGCGAGCAAGATGCCTACGCCTTCCGCAGCATGCGCGAGGCGCGGCGGGCTCTGGACCAGGGGCTCTTCGCCGAGGAAATCGCCCCGGTGACGGTGCGCTCGGGCCGCGGCGAAGAGGTGGTGCGCGATGACGACCATCTGTTCGAGAAGCCGGACCTGGAGGTCATGAGCCGGTTGCCGCCGGCCTTCGGTCCCGAGGGCATGGTGACGGCAGGGAATGCGAGCGGCATCGTGGACGGCGCTGCGGCGGTGCTGGTCATGGCGCCGGACAAGGCGCGGGCCGAAGGCCGCCGGCCGCTGGCGGAAGTCCTCGACTGGGCGGTGGTCGGCGTCGACCCGAGCCGCATGGGCATCGGCCCCGTCCCGGCCATCCGGCGCGCCTTGGAGCGCGCCGGTCTCCGGCTCGAAGACATCGACCTGTTCGAGGTGAACGAGGCTTTCGCCGCTCAGTACCTGGCGGTGGAAAAGGAGCTGGAGCTGCCGCGAGAACGGGTGAACGTGAACGGTGGCGCCATCGCCATCGGCCACCCGCTCGGAGCCACGGGGACTCGGTTGCTCCTCACCCTGGCGCTGGAGCTGCGGCGCCGCGGCAAGACCCACGGGGTGGCCAGCGCCTGCATCGGCGGCGGCCAAGGCATCGCGCTCGTACTGCGCAATCCGGAGGCATGACTTCTATGGGGCGGGAGATCCAGATCGCCGTGATCCCGGGAGATGGCGTCGGGCCCGAGGTGGTGCGCGAGGGCCTGCGCGTGTTGGACGCCGCCAGCGAGCTCGACGGCTTCCGTGTCCGCGCCACCACCTATCCCTTCGGCGCCGAACACTATTTGAAGACCCGGGAGCTCATGCCGGCGTCGGCGCTGGAAGAGATGAAGCAGTTCGATGCCATCTATCTGGGCGCCATCGGCGATCCCCGGGTGGAGACCGGGCTCTTGGAACGGGCCATCGTCGCCGGCGTGCGCTTCGGCCTCGATCTCTACGTCAACCTGCGGCCGGTGAAGCTGTACCACGAGGACTTGACGCCGCTGAAAGGGAAGAAGCCCGCCGACATCGACATGGTCTTCGTGCGCGAGAACACCGAGGATCTCTACGTCGGCATCCACGGCTTCTTCAAGCAGGGCACCGCCGATGAGGTGGCGCTGCAGGAAATGGTGATGACCCGCAAGGGGGTGGAGCGCGCCGTGCGCTACGCCTACGAGCTGGCCCGCAAGCCCGGCCGGCGGCAGCGCCTGATGCTCATCGACAAGAGCAACGCGCTGCGCGGTCAGGATCTGTGGACGCGGGTCTTCGCCGCCGTCGGCGCCGAGTACCCCGATGTCACCCAGGAGCATGCCTACATCGACGCCGCCACCATGTGGCTGGTGAAGAATCCCGAGTGGTTCGACGTCGCCGTGGTGCCGAACATGTTCGGCGACATCATCACCGACCTGGGAGCGGCCATCCAAGGCGGCATGGGGCTGGCGGCCTCGGGGAACCTGCATCCCGGGCGCGTCTCCATGTTCGAGCCGATCCACGGCTCGGCGCCGAAGCACGCCGGGCGCAACGTCATCTGCCCCTTGGCCGCCATCGCCGCGGTGCAGATGCTCCTCGATTACGTCGGACAGGAGCAGACGGCGGCGCGGGTCGAGCGCGCCATGGCCCGCGTGCTCGGCTCGGGTGCCATTCGGGATCTCTCCACCTCGAGCGGCACCCCCACCCCGGCCTACACCGACCAGGTGCTGGCGGCGCTGCGGGCCGGCGCCAAGGACTGAAGCGGTCTCGATTCGCCGCAATCGGGGCTTCTCTTCCCGGCCCTGCCGGCATATCGTCGACGAGCGGCCGGCGAGGACTCGCCGGGAGGCGGCATTGCCGCCCCGCGAGCCGCGCAAGACCTTGTCAGGACTTTGATTCCGCGAGAGTGGCGGAACTGGCAGACGCGCTAGACTTAGGATCTAGTGGGCCACACCCGTGCGGGTTCGAATCCCGCCTCTCGCACCATGTGGGCGCCGGACGGCGAGGTCCGGCAGGCCGAAGCCTGGGAGCGTGGTCGGTGGAGACGTCTCTGGAACTCAAGGTGCAGACGACGAACGCCTCCGCATGCGGGCGCATTCTCAGCATCGAGTTCCCCCGCCGGCACTTCGAGGCGGAGCGCGAGCGGGTCTTGCGGGAGTTGCGCAAGCGCGTGGTCCGCCCGGGCTTCCGCAAGGGCAAGGTGCCCTTGGCGCTGCTGGAGCGCGACTTCGCCGAGCGCGTCCGGGCCGACGCCCTGGAGAAGCTGATTCCGGAGGTGACGAACCGGGCCATCGCCCAGGAAGGTCTGGACGTGATCTCCGTGCCCAACGTGCGCACCCTCGACCTGGAGCACCCGGAGATGGTGCGCATGGATGTGGAGCTGGAGGTGCGCCCGCGGCTGCCGGCGCTGGCGCTGGAGGCACTCCGCGTCGAGGCCTGGAAGCCCGAGGTGCGCGAGGCGGACTTGGAGCAGGCCCTCGCTTCCGTACAGGAGGAGCAGGCGCAGTATGTCTCGGTGCAGCGCGAGGCCCGGGACGGCGACTTCGTCGTGCTCTCCTACGTGCCCCTGGACGCCGCGGGGAAAGAGGTGGTGGCGCAGCGGGTCGAGAACTATCCATTCCAGCTCGGCGAGGGCGAGGTCGTGGCCGAGTTCGAGGCGGCGACGCGGGGTCTCACCCCCGGACAGAGCGCCAAAGCGGAGGTGCAGTACGCCGCCGACCACGAGAACAAGGAAGTGGCTGGCAAGCTCGTTGCATTCCTCCTGACGTTGCAGGACGTGAAGGAAAAGCACCTGCCGGCGCTGGACGACGAGCTCGGGCGCGACCTGGGTCTGGAGAACCTGGAGGCGCTGCGGCAGAAGGTGCAGGCGGATCTGGAGCGCCGCATGGCGGAAGCATCCGAACGGGACCTGCGGGAAAAGCTGGTGGATGGACTCCTCACCGCCCACCCCTTCGAGGTGCCACCGTCGATGGTGCAGCGCTTCCTGGATCTGGTGGTGGAGGATTACGAAGAGCGTCACCGCCGGATGCGCTTGGAAGTGGCGCCGGACAAGCGCGAGGCCCTGCGGCAGTCGGCGCAGCCCTCGGCGGAACGGGCGGCACGGCGCGCGCTCTTGGTGGAGCACCTGGCGACGCTGCACGAGCTGCAGGCGACGGCGGAAGAAGTTGACAAGTGGATCGAGGAGAAGGTACCTGACGGTCCCGAGGCGCCGCGCCTGCGCCGGTACTTCGCCGATGCGGAGCGCCGTCGCCGCCTGCGGCACGATTTGACGGAAGACAAGGTGTTCGCCTTCGTGAAGAGCAAGGCGCAAGTGGTCGAGGTGCCCCGTCCCTGAAGGCCAGGGTGTGAAGGAGAGTCATGGGCTACATTCCGATGGTCATCGAGCAGGAAGGACGGATCGAGCGTTCCTTCGACATCTACTCCCGCCTGCTCAAAGATCGCATCATCTTCCTCGGCTACGAGGTCAATGATCACGTGGCGAACCTGGTCATCGCCCAGATGCTGTTCCTCACCGCCGAGGATCCGAGCCGTGACATCCATCTCTACATCAACTCTCCCGGCGGTTCGGTCTCGGCCGGGATGGCCATTTACGACACCATGCAGTACGTGGAAGCCGACGTGGCCACCACCTGCATGGGGATGGCGGCGAGCATGGCCGCGGTGTTGCTGGCGGCGGGCACGAAGGGGAAGCGCGCGACGTTGCCGAACTCGCGCATCATGATCCACCAGCCCATGGGCGGTACCCAAGGGCAGGCCGCGAACATCGAGATCTACTCCAAGGAGATCCTGCTGATGCGGGAGCGCATCAACGAGATTCTGGCCAAGCACACCGGGCAGCCGGTGAAGCGCATCGCCAAGGACACCGATCGGGATTACTTCCTCTCCGCCCAGGAATCCAAGGACTATGGCTTGGTGGACCGGGTCATCGAACGCAGCGCCTCGCGGCAGCAGGAGAAGCCGGTCCCGGAGCGCGTGGCCCAGGAGAGCGAGAGCAACGCCTGAGCCGGTGCGGCTCCGGCGGCTGCGGCGGCTGTGCTAAAATCTGGCGCGCGCCAGAGGCTTCGAACCAGGGGAAGTCGGGTCCGTGATCAAGTGCTCCTTCTGCGGTCGGGGTCAAGACGAGGTCACCAAGCTCGTCTCGGGGCCGTCGGTTTACATCTGCAACGAGTGCATCCGTCTCTGTAACGACATCCTCGAAGAGGAGATGAGCAGCGTCCCCTCGCTGGACGTCTCCGAATTCCCCAAGCCGCAAGAGATCCGCGCCTTCCTGGACCAGTACGTGATCGGCCAGGAAGACGCCAAGAAGATCCTCTCGGTGGCGGTGTACAACCACTACAAGCGCATCTTCCACGAGCGGTCCGCCAACGACGTGGAGATCGACAAGTCCAACATCCTGCTCCTCGGCCCCACCGGCACGGGGAAGACCCTGCTGGCCCAGACCCTGGCCCGCTTCCTCAAGGTGCCTTTCGCCATCGTCGATGCCACCACCCTCACCGAGGCGGGCTATGTCGGCGAGGATGTGGAGAACATCCTGGTGCGGCTGCTGCAGGCGGCGGAGTTCAACATCAGCAGCGCCGAGCGCGGCATCGTCTACATCGACGAGATCGACAAGATCGCCCGCAAGAGCGACAGCCCCTCGATCACCCGGGACGTCTCTGGCGAGGGGGTGCAGCAGGCGCTGCTCAAGCTCCTGGAGGGCACCATCTCCAACGTGCCGCCTCAGGGCGGCCGCAAGCACCCGCAGCAGAAGTACATCGAGGTGAACACCAAGAACATCCTCTTCATCTGTGGCGGCGCCTTCGAGGGCTTGGAGAAGGTGGTGGAGCACCGCATCGGCAAGAAGGTGCTCGGCTTCGGCGCCGAGATCCACCGCAAGGACCGGCGCAAGCGCACCGCCGTGCTCAAACAGGTGGAGCCCGAGGACCTGCTGCGCTTCGGTCTCATCCCCGAGCTCATCGGCCGGCTGCCGGTGCTCGCAGTGCTGGAAGAGCTGGAGGAAAGCGCCTTGGTGGACATCCTGGTGCGCCCGAAGAACGCCCTGGTGAAGCAGTACCAGAAGCTCTTCGAGATGGAGGGCGCCGAGCTGGTGTTCGAACGCGAGGCGCTGCAGGCGGTGGCGCGGCTGGCGGCGGAGCGCGAAACCGGCGCCCGCGGCCTGCGCTCCATCCTCGAGAAGACGATGCTCGACATCATGTACGACCTGCCGTCGCGCGGCAATGTGCGCCGGCTCACGGTGACGGCGGACACCATCCTGAAGCGCCTGGAGCCGGAGTACGATTTCGAAGAGGAGAGTCGGGCGAAGGGCGCCTGAGCTTGACCGGCGCTCTCGGCCCGCGCGCACCGAGGCCCGCCTCGGTTTTTTTCTGTCTCCCGGGACCCTTGGCGCCCGGGGTGCCCCCACCTAGATTCGAACCATGCGCGCGGCGCCCCGCGCCCGTCCTCGGGGGGAAGCTGGCATGAGCAAGATCCAGTTCCAAGGCACGACCTGGGAGATCCCGGCGGCGCTGCCCTTGCTGCCGCTGCGGGACGTCGTGGTGTTCCCCCATCAGGTGGTGCCGCTCTTGGTCGGGCGCCCCGCCTCGCTGGCGGCGGTGCAGGCCGCGGTGGCGGCGGAGCGCCTGCTCTTCGCCACCGCCCAGCGCACCGCGGAAGTCCACACGCCGCGCGACGCCGATCTGTGCGCCGTGGGGACGGTGTGCCGGGTGGTGCAGGTGCTGCCGCTCCCGGACGGCTCGAGCAAGGTGCTGTTGGAAGGCTTGGTCCGGGCTCGCCTCGCCGGTTTGGAGGGCTCGGGGGAGACGCTCCGCGCCCGCTTCGCCGTGCTCCCGGACACGAGCGCCGGGGGAACGGAAGTGGAGGCGCAGCAACGCAGCGTGGCCACGCTCTTCACCCGCTACGTGGAGTTGAGCCGCCGCGTCCCCGAGGAAGTGCTGCGCGAGGTGCTGCAGCTGCAGCCCCATGGGCAGTTCGCCGATGCCGTGGCGGCGCATCTGGTGTGCAAGGTGCCGACGAAGCAGCAGCTCCTCAATGCCACCGACCTGGTGCGGCGCTACCGCGGGCTGACTCGCGTCCTCAACGAGGAACTCGAGATCCTGCAGATCGAGCACAAGATCGAAGGCGAGATCAAGAGCCAGGTGCAGAAGAGCCAGAAGGAGATGTACCTGCACGAGCGCCTGAAGGCGATCCGCAAGGAGCTCGGGCACGAGGAGGCGGGGGGCGGCGAGGTGGACGATCTGGCCACCGCCGTCGAACGCGCCCGCATGAGCCGCGAGGCCCGGGAGGTCGCCTACAAGGAGCTCGATCGTCTGGCGAAGATGCCCGGGCTTTCTCCCGAAGCCGCGGTGGTGCGCACCTACCTGGAAACGCTGGCCAGCCTGCCGTGGAAGAAGCTCACCCGGGACCGCCTCGACCTCGTCCGCGTCAAGACCCGGCTGGACGCCGATCACTACGGCCTCGATCGGGTGAAGGAGCGCGTCCTGGAGTACCTGGCGGTGCTGAAGCTGACCCGGACGCTGCGCGGTCCGATCCTCTGTCTCGTTGGCCCGCCGGGGGTGGGGAAGACGTCTCTCGGCCGCTCCATCGCCACCGCCCTGGGCCGCAAGTTCGTCCGCGTCTCCTTGGGCGGCATCCGCGACGAGGCGGAAATCCGCGGCCACCGGCGTACCTACATCGGCGCCATGCCGGGCCGTATCGTGCAATCCCTGCGCAAATGCGGCAGCCGCAACCCGGTCTTCGTCCTCGACGAGATCGACAAGCTGGGGATGGATTTCCGCGGCGACCCGTCGTCGGCGCTGCTGGAGGCCCTCGATCCGGAGCAGAACCACAGCTTCAGCGATCACTACCTGGAGGTGGGCTTCGACCTCTCTAAGGTGCTCTTCATCACCACCGCCAACGTGCTGCATCCGGTGCCGCCGGCGTTGCGTGATCGCTTGGAAGTGATCGAGCTCCCCGGTTACCTGGACCACGAGAAGGCCCAGATCGCTCGGCACTTCCTGCTGCCGAAGCAGTTGCGCGAGCACGGCATGGGGGCGGGGCATTTGGAAGCCACCGACGCGGCGCTGCACACGATCATCCACCGCTACACCCGCGAGTCCGGCGTCCGTCATCTGGAGCGCGAGATCGGCAAGCTGTGCCGCAAGGTCGCCCGCCAGATCGCCGAGCGTCCGGCGCCGAGCGGTAAGCCGTCGCGGCGCGCTGGGAGCGCGAGCCGCGGGCAGCGGCTCCGCATCGACCGCCAGGACGTGGAGCGCTACCTCTCGGTGCCGCCGTTCACCGGCAAGGAAGTGCCCGATGTCGCCGAGGTCGGCGTCGCCACGGGTCTGGCATGGACCTCCACGGGAGGCGAGATCCTCCCCATCGAAGTCACCATGATGTCGGGTACGGGGCAACTCATCCTCACCGGGCAGCTCGGCGACGTGATGAAGGAGTCGGCGCGCACGGCGCTCTCCTACGTGCGTTCCATCTCCCGCAAGCTCGGCGCCAAGCCCTCGGTCTTCGATCGCAAGGACATCCACGTGCACGTGCCGGAAGGGGCGATCCCCAAGGACGGGCCGAGCGCCGGGCTCGCCATCGCCACCGCGCTGGCCTCCTTGATCTCCGGGCTGCCGGTGCATCGCCGCGTCGCCATGACCGGAGAGATCACGCTCCGCGGCAAGGCGCTGCCCATCGGCGGACTGAACGAGAAGGCGGTGGCGGCGCTGCGCGCCGGTGTGAGCACCATCCTGGTGCCGCACCAGAACGCCAAGGATCTGGCGGAGCTGCCCGAGACGGTGCGGCAGCGGCTCACCATCGTCACCGTCGAGGGAATGGAGCAGGTGCTGGCGCAGGCGCTGCGCCGCCGCACGCGCTCCCGCTCCCGCCCGGCGTCCGGAACCGAGGCGGCGCACTACACGCACTGAAGCCGCCCCGGCCCGCAGGAGACCCCGTGCGCATCCAATCGGTGCAGCTCGTCTGCAGCGCCGCCACCGCCGCCGACTTGCCCGGCGGTGCGGAACCGGAGGTGGCGGTCTCCGGGCGTTCCAACGTGGGCAAGTCCTCGCTTCTCAACAGTCTCTTCCGGCGCAAGGACCTGGCGCGGGTGTCGCGCACGCCCGGAAAAACCCAGCTG
>Ga0075418_10003483_pt1 | contig 17976 bp, 7 predicted proteins | sample SoiMetdeltSBSDD2_FD_81776 | JGI IMG/M metagenome (GOLD analysis project Ga0075418, IMG submission 81776) | Bulk soil microbial communities from a Populus tree surrounding site in Tennessee, USA - Soil MetaG P. deltoides SBSDD2 | ecosystem: Environmental > Terrestrial > Soil > Tree plantation... | reverse complement strand
TTCAGTGATTACTGAGCCGGCAGCAATGACGATCTCGGCCTTGCTTCTTGCGCGGTCGTTCTACGAATTGCGCCCGCCGGTTGCGTTCACCTATGCGACGCTGGGCCTGCTCTTCGTGAACGTGTCGATCGGCGGCACGCTCACACACTTTGCCGCGCCACCGGTGCTCATGGTCGCGGGCAAGTGGGGCTGGAACATGCCGCACATGTTTGCAAATTTTGGATGGAAGGCGGCCGCGGCAATCGTGGCGAGCAACACGCTCTACTACCTGTGGTTTCGAAAGGATTTTCGTCGTTTGCTTCCCAATCAGCCGCCGGAAACTCTCGAAGAACGCTGGGAGGAACGGAAAGCCCCGGTCCCGGTCTGGATTACGAGCGTCCATTTTTTGTTTCTCGCATGGACGGTGTTCACCGCGCACGCAACGCCGCTGTTCATGGGCGGCTTTTTGTTTTTCCTGGCGTTCACCAGCGCAACAGAGCACCACCAGAATCCAATTATCCTTCGTCCGGCCTTGCTGGTCGGATTTTTCCTGGCCGGGCTGGTCGTTCATGGAGGGCTGCAGGCGTGGTGGCTGGGGCCGGTGCTGGCGAGCCTCAATGAAACCGCGCTCTTCTTCGGAGCCACTGTGCTCACGGCTTTCAACGACAACGCCGCGATCACTTACCTCGCTTCGCTGGTGCCGTCACTCAACGATGCGATGAAATATGCCGTCATGGCCGGCGCGGTGACTGGCGGCGGACTGACGGTCATTGCCAATGCGCCCAATCCCGCGGGTCAGGCCATTCTCGTTAAGTATTTTCCCGACGGCGTTTCACCACTGTGGCTTTTCCTGGGGGCCTTCATCCCGACCGTCATTGCGACATTGTTTTTCCTGGTTTTCAGATAACATAAAAAATTTCAAATCGCGTCTTGACCCTTACGTTACGTGATAGCCGAAGGTGCGCGCAGCCTTTAGAATCATGGTGATTCTGGAGGAGAAAACGATGGCTTATACGGTCAAACAACTGTCGCGCCTGTCCGGCGTGACGGTGCGGACGCTGCACTTCTACGACGAAGTGGGGCTGCTCAAGCCGGCTTACCACGGCGCGAACGGCTACCGCTTCTACGAAGAGACGCAACTCCTCACGCTGCAACAAATCCTGTTCTTTCGGGAACTGGGTTTCGAATTGAAGCACATCAAGCGCGTGTTGGGGCGGAGCGACTTTGACAAGGCGCTGGCGCTCAAGTCTCACCGCAAAGTGCTGCAGCAAGACCTGGAGCGCACGCAGGAGTTGATCAGGACCATCGACAAAACACTGGCGCACATGAAAGGGAAGAAGAAAATGAAACCGGCAGAATTGTTTCGCGGTTTTGACGAAAAGAAGCAGGCCGAATACGAACAGCAGTTGATCGACCGCTTTGGCGAAAAGATGCGCGAAGGCATCGCGCAGAGCCGGCGCAAGGTCAAGGACTGGACAAGGGCGGACTGGGAACGCTCGGGCAAGGAATGGGACGACATTTGCAAAGGGCTCGTCAGTGCGATGGGCCGCAAACTCGCCGCCGATTCCAACGAGGTCCAGGGACTTATCCGCCGTCACTACGAATGGCTGAAGAAGTTCTGGACGCCGAACCGCGAATCCTACTCCGGGCACGGCCGCTTCATCCTCGAAAGCGAACTGCGAAAGGCCTACGACAAGTATGATCCGAAGCTGGCGGAATTTATGGCGGAGGCCATGAACACTTTCGCCGAAGCGGAGTTGGCGTAATCAACATCCACGCGCCGGAGCCAGGTCGGCCCCGGCGCTATAGATCCGTTAGTGAACTATGACGCGTGCCGAGCGCTTCATCTTTTTCGAGTCGGGCTCAAAGCTTCTCGTTAATTTCGCGAATAATTTCGTCGTATTCGGCGGAATCAGCGATACTCAAGAAGCGCTTTGCCTCTTCCAGAGCCTCGTCACGTTTATCCAACCGCCAAAGACACTGAAACAACCCCAAAGAGGCCGCTTCAAACGCCGGTTTCAACCGAATTGCGCGCCTAAAAGCCTCCGCTGCTTCATTCAACAGACCTATCTCCCAGCAGACGAGACCCAACGTGGAATAGATCGCTGGTGATTGTGGGTCGATTTCCGGCAATAGAATGAGAATTTTTCGCGCCGCCGTCCATTCACGGCACTTGTACAGCCGCACAGCTTCATCAAACAACGGCTGTGCATCGTGGTTCACTTCAAGCCGTGATTTCAATGCCCGGTCGCGCCGGATCTTCCAAATGTATCCGCCGGGCTTCGATTCGGAGGTGAACCTCTTCTGTTTTACCAGTGTCATTGACAGACCCAATCCACATTTGAAATAGATATATAGATTCCTTCCCGGCGTGCACGGGCGTTACTGTCAGTTCGTTGAACAAGTCGTTCGGAATCGGACCGCTGGGATCAAAACACATCTGTTGAACATCGCTAAAGACGATCCATCCATCGTTAATGTCCCCGCCGGTGTAGAAGTCCCATGCTGTTGTGCCTGGCTTTAGCCGCGAAAGAACATCGACTTGAATAGAGACGCGCCGTTTCCAACCCTCAATCAATATTGCCTTACAGGCGCGGTCTCCAAGATAAATGCTGCGTACAAACTCTTCGGGCTTCATCGTGACATTATGGGAATGGCCAGTGCGCAGCACCACTGTTACTTGGAACGATGTTGCCCGACGTGTCGAGTGATGGTCCCTGCCCCCTCATACCAGGGCCACTTCCTTCTGCGTGACCATGTGCGTGCGGCGTAGGATTATTGCTATGCCCTGAGGGATTCAACCGCTGGTAATTTGAACCGTTTGGATACGTAGTGTGCGTATCAACCCCACCGCGGCCAGCCGAAACGGTTTTCCCACCGACAGGTTCAATCATTGGAGGTCCCTTTCGGCTGCCAATGAAACGACCTACTTGACGCCCGCTCAGCCGATCAATGGTTGGTTTCAGCCGTTTCGCCGCACGCCCTAATTTGCCTAAGGCACCGAGCGCCTTGACTGGCGGCGGGCACGCGAGCGACGCAAGCTCCTTGGCGGCTTCTTTAACCTTTTCTTCGGCTTCATCCATGATTCGGTCGTGCTCTTCCTTTGCCTCCTCGTCATAGAAGTAACTGTCGAGAGCAGTTCCAGTCGGCATCAGAGGAAATCCGTCCTCATCGAGGACATAGAGGCCGAAAGCGTCCGAAAAGTTGAGCGGAGAATTACGAACGAAACGGAAGACGTTCAGATCCCCCGTCTCGCCGAGCGGATCCCGGTTCAACCACCGCCCGGTTTGAGCATCGTAGAAGCGATAGCCGTAGTAATACAGTTCAGACGGCCCGCCGGCGAACGTCGTCTTAAAGAGGGCTTCCTTCGAGGAAAAGCGATAGACGTTGTCGGTCGCCAAACTCCCACTCTGGCTCTCGACCCGGCCAAATGGATCGTATTTGTAGCTGGCGACCATCGTCTGCGCGCTGTTGATCATGTAGGTAATGTTCCCGCTGGCATCGGAATGATAGAAATTGTGCGTGCTCCAACTCCCCCCGGAATAGCCGTGCGATCGAGCCAGCAATCCGCCGATCCCCCCAACTCCTTCGAGCGTAGAACTTAGATCCAATCCACGCGTGTACGTGACGGTCGGCGTGTTAGCGCTGCTACGTTCCTGGATCACGCGCATGCCGTCGTAAACGTAGCGCGCCTCACTGCTCAAAATCCAGCTTCCGCCATTGTGGACGTATTCCTTGCGGATGCGTAATCGTTGTTTGCCGTCGTAGACGAACTCTGTTTTCCACCGCGACGCCAATGGCGTGTAGAACGTGTCAGTGAACACGGCAGTAAGCCGGTTTTCCGCATCGTACGCGTACGTGAGAGAAGCCGTGCTCGTGGTCCGTTGAGTGCGGTTCCCCTTTTGATCGTACCAATAATTGAGCGTCCCTCCTCCTTCAGAGGTCACTTGGTTGACATCGTTGATGGCGTAGGCCCCGCCATTCCGAGTCGCCATGTTCCACCCCCCGTCGTACGTGTAAGTGTAATCGTTACCGACCGAAGCATCCGCGCTAGTCAATTGATCATCTAAATCGTAGCCGTAATGGACAAAGCTCGCGTCGGTAAAGGTCTGGTTCGTGCGCCGGATTCCCGGATCGTATTGATAACTGTGTTTGTTAAGGACGACGTTGGCGCTATTTTTCAGTTCAGTGGACAAGAAGCGTAGCAGCGGTTTTGCATTGTAGCTGTTCACGATCTTGCTGGTATTCGGAAGAGCGACTTGCCTGACAAGTGGGCTCGGTCCGGAATAGCCGTAGCCGAACGCCCCCGCGGGCGAACTTACGTTGGTCATCCGCCGGACCGTGTCATAGAGATAACTCTGGCTCCAGGTTCCGGCGGCCTGCTGGAGCGTTAGGCTGTTGCGCAAACGCGCGCTGTTGTAGCCGTAGGTCACCGTGTCGCTGGCCCAGGGGCCATCTTCGGTGAGCAGATTCCCCGAGCCGTGATAGGTATAGGTCGTGGTGCCAGCAGCGTCCACCATTTGCTGCAACCGATCCAATGGGTCGTAGATGTACGTGATGTCCGTTGTTCCCGCGGGGTAATTGACCGTTTGCAAATTGCCGTTCTCGTCATAGCCGTAGATCGTTTCTTCGAAAACGGTCGGACTGCTCCAGAATTTGCGGCTCGTGAGCCTGCGGTTTGCGTCGTAGCCGTACGTGATATTGTCGAAACTCGAACCGTGGTATTTCTTCGCAGTCATTCTGCCTTCGGCGTCATAAGTCCAGGTGGTGGTCTTGTTGCGCCCATCCGTCAATGTCAACAGATCGCCCGCTGCGTTATAGGTGTATTTGATCCCTTCGCCGTTCGGGGTGAATTCGTTCGTTTTCCGGAGAGCCGCATCGTACTCGTAGCTCGTGATCTGGTTATTCCTGTCGGTGTATTCCTTCAAGCCTCTGTCGTTGTAGAAAAACACTTCGACCGCACTGTCCCCATCAAACGTGCGTTGAGTGAGACGTCCCAGCCAATCGTAAACGTTGTTATCGGCGGTGGTGCCGTTGGCATCGACCACGGAAACAGGCAGGTCGTTAATATTGTATGTAACTAGCTCTTCGAGTCCCCCAGCGTTGTTGATTGTCGTCCGCAAGCCTTGGTTGTTATAGGCAAACGTTCGAGTGCCCTGGGCATCGCTTTCGCTGACCAACTGACCTAGCGCATTATAGCTGTTCGTAACGGCACTGTTGTCCGGGTACGTGATCGTTTTGAGGTTGCCCTGAAAATCGTAATCGTAGCGGGTCACCTGGGCCGGAACCGTGGGCAGCGTCACCGACTCGAGGGCACCGCAGGAACAATATCCGTAACTCGTGGTGTAGTTGCGCGCATTCGTTGTGGACGTGCGCCGGCGCATCCCGTCATAAGTGTGCCGAGTGACAAAGCCCATCCGGTCGCGATGATAGGTCAGATCAAGCCATTTGACGCCCGTCAGTTCGCCATCATGCGTGTAGCGAAACTCTTCGAAAGTGCTGCCGGGATAATCGATGCGCGTAATCCGATTCAGCTTGTCATAAGTGAAAGTGCGAGTGAAACCGCGCTGATCGGTGTGCGTGCGCTCGTTCCCGTTCAGCCAGGTGAACGATTCGCTGCCGCCAACGGGAGTGCGATTGATTTGCGCGAGCCGCCCGTCAGCCCCGTAGGTGTAGCTATTGGTCAGGCGAGCAGCGGTAATGTTGGTCCAAAGACGCCCCATCGAATCGTAAACGTAGGTATCGATATATGTCCCACTGGCAGCAGGGTGCCGCTTGTGCGTCAAGACCTGGTGAAAGCTGTTGTAGGTGTACTCGTGAACCAGGTTTCCATTGAAGTCGGTTTCCGTGAGAAGATCAATTCCGTTGGCGGCGTAAGTAAATGTCTTAGTGCGGGTTCCGACGGTGCCGTTCAAAGTATAAGTGGTCGTTAGATAGAGCGGTTTACCCAGCGAGTTGCGCTGGTAGTATTCATACCAGGTCGTGCCGTCTGGAAGTCGGCGGGCGATCACCGAAGGCAACTCGATTCCCGAAGCAATTAAGTCCGGGCGGGCAGGATTTTTGCCGGCGTAATCATACCAGGTAACCTGGCCTTCCAGTACGCCATCGGGCGAAGGCGCCTGCTCCCATGAGAGCGTGTCGCTAATGTGCTGTAGTTGATTGAACGGGTCGGGAAATCCCAGCCAATGCCTGATCCGCGCCCGTTTGAATTCATTCCACGTCCAGGTGTCGAAGGCGAGATTTCCTATTGCCTCCAACTGCTTGGGACCGAAATAGAAGGTGTTGCGCTCCTGCCGAGCCGTGTCCATGGTTCCAAGCGGCAATCCGGCGGGGATGACGGCCGCGTCGAACGCCGCGGGAACCGGCGGATAACCGAAGAAGCTGTCGCCATGAACGTAGAGGTACTGAACACCTTCTGGCTCGGAGACCAATAGTGTCTTCCAGTTGTTGGCGGACGTTAGGTACTCAAACGACGTTGTTCCATAGGGAGTCGTCATGCTTGAGACAGCGACATTTTCCCAATGATCGGGCTCGATGTGGCCATAGCTAAACGTTGAAGTGATACCCTCAGCGTCGGTGATGCTGCTGAGGGACCAGCGTTCTTGAGAATCGACCTGGATGCGGATGTAGCCGAAACTCGCATTGTAACCATCCGGTGCGACAAGCTGAGTGACTTGTCGATTATTCTCCGCCTGCCCATCGAGGTCCAAATCGCCATAGATGAAAGCGGCTGTCTGCCCGTTTGCGGCGGTAATCTGGTCCATTCGGCCAAAGGCATCATAACCGAAAGTGAGCGAGTGGCCGTCGGGATCGATCATGCGCGTAAGAACAAATCGCTTAGGCAGTGTGGAAGCTCGAAGATACTCAAAGATTCGACCATCGGTGGTGAAAACCCGACCTCCAATCGGAGTTCCCCCGCCGTCAGTGACAATTTGAACACGCGAGCCATCAGGATAAGCCGCAACGCTATTTAATGGATCGGTCTCGGGAAATTCGTAAAAGACGCGCCCACCCAGGTAGTTCCAATACGTTCTCGCGGGCGGAGTCGTTGGCGTCGTGTTATCTCGGATCGCAAGATCAGAACTCCACATACAGTGCCATTGTGGGCCAAATAGTGGATTTGCATAATTGTCGGGATAGTACCTCCTGTCTGCGAAACGCCACGGCTGATAGACCAGGTTCAAGGCAAGGGCTGGCCCGTACGCTGGCTTATACTCCAGAGGCGTATCAAACAGGCGGTAATCAACCTGCGCCTCCCGCACCTCCCACCTCGGCATGCCGTGTGCCCTTGCAGGGCGGCGGCAGGATTTGCATCCGCTTCCACCACCACCGCCTCCTCCACCTCCGCCCCCGCCACCTCCGGGGCCGCCTGAGCCTGGCGGACAGGGACAGTTTTCGCATGGGGGCGGCGGAGTCGCGAATGCCGTAGAACATTGCGAATAAGGGGCTGCACTGGCATAAGCAGAGATCAGAATTGTGGCGGCGGCAATTAATCTAAGTTTCATAAGTGCAATTTTACTTTGCGATAAAGACGATCGGGGGCTCCCGAAGAAGTGAATGAACGCTCGTGCTAAAGGCTCCCCTTGTCATTTGCATTGGCCTCGAACTCCCACCAGCGTCGGCAAATCAATCACACACCCTTCTCGGAGAAATGGGGAGAAACCCGCAGAAATCTGTCGGGACACCGCGCGTCTCCGTGTCCTTGCCTAATGCGCCCCTATTGTTTCAAAATTTCTTCACTTTTCCATTTGCCGCCGGCTCAGAATTGTGCTATACATATTGAGTATTAATCAGCCAATGCTGAGCACCGCAGACGGTCCGCGACCAGCCGAATAAAGGGTAACCCTATGAAGGACCATGCCCGCCACGTTCGAGGCTCCACTCGGGGCCGCCGCGCTGCTTTGTCCCGATCGTTCTGTTTCTTCCTGCCTTCCTTATCAAGTCCCGTCCGATCCGAAAATCCGTACAAAACCCGTACAAAATCCGCCCATTTTCGCATATGTGAATTTATTAATCATTCTCCATCAACAACTTACAACTTTAGCGCGTTAAAGTGTACGGATTCTTTGGCTCGTGGAGCTCCTACTCGTAATCTTACTCGTACTCTCGTTCGCCCGGCCCTGACTTCCAATATCGGTTCCTTCCCCCGCGCTCACGTCTCTGTTTCCGGCCAGGTGCGCTTTCTGAATTCTGAGTTCTGGATTCTGAAATTCCTGTCAGGCATGGTGGCAACAAATCTTACAATACTGTACACAAGTGTCAAAATCGGCGAACTCGCCGATTTTTTACCGATTGGGCTACGCTGTACCAACGACTTACGCAAATCAAAATCGGCGTACGCCGATTTTCGAAAAGCACGCCGGTCCGCCGGCGTCCGCGATTTCGTTCGCTTGGAACCTGGCACTCGAAGTTGCGCCGAAAAGTTGTGCCAAAACTGTGCCATTCCTGTGCCACTTTCCGCGGGGGACACAATCGACACAGTTTCCAGAAAAGATCGGAATCTTCCGGAATTCCGATTTCCATCTTTACGCCTGCCCCACCGTATCGGTGTCTGGTCCGGCCTTCTTGCGTTCCGGCGAATCACGTTGACAAAGGGTGGTCGGAGGCCTTTGCTCGGGGTGTTACCCTTAACTGTCGCAACGGTCAGAATCAGAAAGAGTCCCGCCATGAAAACGCAACCATACTTCCCCCGGCTAGTGATTGTCATCTTCGCCTCGGTCTCCCTGTTCGGAGCCCTTCCGCTCAGTCACGCCGCGGTCGAGGATGGCCTGATTTTTTATGCGCCATTTGAAAGCTCGTCGGCGGACGATGTCACCGCCGGCGCGAAGGTGGGGACCCTGGGTGGGGCACCGGAATTCCTGAGCACTGGCATTATCGGTTCCTACGTGCGATTGACCAATGACGCGGTCCTGCCGGAGACTTATGTGTACTGGGAAGACCCGACGCCGGAACTGGATAATTTTTCGATCCAGGTATGGATTCGTTCCGGCAGTCTTTGGAATGGGCAGAGGTCGGGCGACCCGTCGATCCTCGCCAATAAAAACTGGGGCAGCGGTGGCAATACCGGATGGGTCATCGCTCTCGGAGGCACCAATGGCCCCCTCGGCCATATGCAATGGAATTTTCGCGCGCCTCCGGCCGGCCGCGCCGACTTCGACCCGGGCGCGGATGACAGCACCGTGCAGGATGGGACGTGGCGTCATCTCATTATCACGCACGACCGGAGTGGGCTGGCGACGTTTTATGTGAACGGCGTGAACATCGGCTCGGCAAACATCGCCACCGGGGCGGGAAATTCAGTGCTACCCAGCGTGCCTGGTATTATGGCTCTGGGAACGGACAACACGCTGAATTACGAAAACGGAAACGGCTCAACGGCCAATGGCGATTTCGACGAAGTGGCGATGTGGAACCGCGTGTTGTTTCCGGGCGAGGTCGCGCGCATCCACACCGCCGGGCGCGCAGGCCAAAGCATCCTGAATGTCCCAGAGCCAACGACGCCATTCGTTTCGGAGATCACGCCCACCGACGGCGCCCGTGATTATACTCCGGAGGGTTCGTTCCGGGCAGTGATTGTGGACGCGTCCACGCAGCTCAATCCTTCTTCGGTGCGGCTGTATCTCGACGGTGGCCTCGTAACGCATACGCTGACCGGCGCTGGCGCAGGAACGAATGCGATCACGTTTCGGCCTTCCGCTTCTATGGCGCCGGAATCCGCGCACGAGTACCGTCTGGAATTTGCGGACAACGGTTCACCCGCAGTGACGCGCACGAATCGCTACGCGTTTACCGTCGGGAGCTATCTGAACCTGTTGGTACCTGCGCCGATCGTGCTGGAGACTTTCGATGCCGTGGCAGAGGAGGCGCTTCCCGATGGCTGGAGTGTCACGAATGCGACCGGATCAATTAGGCCGGGTCCGAACCTCAACGACCCTGAGTCCGACAGCTATCTGAACTGGGTCGTGATCAGCAGCAACCGTTTCGCGACGGTCTTCGATCAGCGACGGCTGAACAAAACCCTTGTCGTGACGAATGGAACCGTAGTCGGAAGCCTGATCGGTGGCAATTTCGCATACGCCGAATCCGACAATCGCGGTGGGAACCAGGTGCAAATGTTGTTCTCGCCGGACTTCAACCTGACCGGGCGCACCAATATCTATCTCTCGTTTCACAGCATCTATGAACAGAACCAGGACAGCATTGCTTCGGTGGAATATTCGATCGACGAAGGCGAAACCTGGCTGCCTGCGCTCTACATGCTCGACCAGGCAGATCTCAAACGGGATGGCTTAGGCGCAGTGGACGCGGAACTGACACTCAACACGCCAGATGCCATCGACGGCCCCGCTTACGGGCTGAGTTACGGGAGCTGGATTGGCGCCACGGTCACTCCGGATTTGGCGCCGTTTATCAGCGGGCGAGTCAATGACAATCCGGTCGAGTCAAAGCGCGTCGAGTTTTTGCGCCTCGCCCAGGCCGACAATCAGGCGAAAGTGCGGCTGCGATTCATGCAAGCCGGCACGGGAAGCTGGTACTTTGGCATCGACAATGTCGGCTTATATAGCGTCACGCAGGTCGCGGCCCCGTTTGTTCGCGTCGCCCCGACGAACACCGTGGAGGCGTACGGCAACGATGTGGTGTTGACGACGTCCATCAGCGGAGTCGGTCCGTTCACGTATCAATGGCAGCGCAACGGTGCCAATGTGCCGGGCCAGCAAAACGCGACGCTGTTGCTGACGAACTCGAGACCCGCCGACGCAGGATCGTACTCCGTCATGGTGGGATACCTCGGAGGGACCACGAACAGCCGAGCGGGAACAGTTACCGTTACGGACCCGGCCCTGGCGCTCGTTACCGGGCAATGGGATTTCACTGGCCTGGACCTCTCAGCGACGTGCGGACAACCGCTCGAGCACACCAGCACAGCCGTGGAATTCGACACCGGATTTGCGACTTCTGATCTGGTCGGATTGCCCGACTTGAACGGTGCGCCCGTGCGGCTGATGGCGTTCCCCGGAATACCAACGAGCGGCGGCATCATGAGCGGATACCGGATGCGCCACGGCATTCCCGCAAACGGTGGCGGACAACGGGTGAACAAATACACCTTGATCATGGACATTGCTTACCCGGCCAGTTCGCACAGCGTCGAGCGCGCGATTCTGCAAACCAATCCCGACAACACGGACAACCGCGACATCGCGATCGGCGCGAACAACGGCATCGGCGTCAGCGGCGGTTTTCAAGGCGTGTTCGAGGCCGACGTGTGGCAGCGGATCGCGTTTGCCGTAGATCTCACGTCGCCGACGGGGCCCGTGATGGCAAAGTTCATCAACGGCGTAAAAGTGGGACAGCAACTCCTCTCCGAAGGGCGTGATGGCCGGTGGTCACTCGCGCCCTCTACCGATGCAACAGCACCCTGGGCGTTGTTGTTCGCCGATGATACGACGGAAGTCCAACCGGGATACGTCAGCAGCATTCAAATCCGCAACGACCGGCTGTCGGACGAACTCATTCGGCGCATGGGCGCGCCATCGCGGTTCAAAATTCCGGGATGTGTCAACATTTCACGGTTCGGTGGTTCCTTCAGGATCGAATGGACGGGCGGAGTGCCATTGCAACGGGCGAGCGACCTGAATGGACCATGGACCGACGTGCCCAATGCAACGAGCCCCCACACAGTTCAGGACCCCGCGCAACGCCAGTTCTACCGTCCGAAGCTCTAGGCCTAGAATGGCTACGCGACGCGGTGGGTTTGCGGCTCGTGCAGACCGTTCCCGTTGAGAACGCGAATTTCGCGCTGCGGACACGGAATGGAGATGCCCTGCTCGCGAAAGCGTTCCACGATCGCCTGGTTGATTTCGGCGGCCGCGGCGCCGTAGTCGTTCACCGCGACCCACGGCTTCACGGCAATCGTAATGGAGGAATCCGCGAGTGCGGCGATGCCGAGGCCGGGCGCGAGTTCCTTGAGGACCCGCGTGTTCTTGCTGAGGATGTCTCGAACGAGAGCGAGCATCGAAGGAATATTGGTATCGTAAGAAACTCCCACCGAGAGATCGAGTTGGCGGATCGTGCCGTAGTTGTGAAGCACTTCGCCGACGATTTTGCGATTGGGAATCACGATCCGCGAGCGGTCGGCATTGAGGAGAACCGTGTTGAACAGCTCAATCATATCGACCTGGCCGGTAACGCCGATGATCGAAACGTATTCGCCGACCCGAAAGGGTTTGGTGAAAATGATCAGCAGGCCCGCGACCAGGTTGCCGAGCACACCCTGCATCGCGAGGCTGACGCCCACGCCGATGACACCGATGCCGGTGACGAGCGGCATGATATCGACACCGATCGTGCCCACCGCGATCAGTCCCGAGAACAGGATAATAACGAGCGCCGTGACGCGCGTGAGAAGCATGCGAACCGGCGGCTCGAGTTGTCGGCGGGAGAGCCAGCCGGAAAGAAATCTGCTGACCCATTTGCAGGCGAGCAGGCCGGCGGAAACAATGAGAAGGGCTCCTAAAAGAGCGGGCCCCTGCTCAACGATGTATGTAGCGATCTTGTCTTTCCATTGCATAGGTACTCATCCAATTTTTGCGCATGCCACCCGCATTCCGCAATGCTGAATTTCGCCCGATAATCTGCGGATTTCTCTTGCTCTTGGCGGGGTGCCGAACCGTTCCAAAGACCCCGCTTCACCGTTTTGAGTTTAGCCAGCCTCAAATGGGCGTGCCGTTTCGAATCGTGCTTTACGCGAGCAGCGAATTACATGCCAAAGCCGCCTCCGATGCGGCGTTCAGGCGCGTCCAGGATCTCAACAGCAAACTGAGCGACTACGATTTGGACAGCGAGTTGAGCAAACTCTCGCGCACTTCGGGAGACGGCCGCGCGGTCAAAGTGAGCGACGACCTTTGGCGGGTGCTCGATGCGGCGCAATATTGGGCGCGCCGGTCGGGCGGCGCACTCGACATCACGGTTGGTCCGGTGGTGAATTTGTGGCGACATGCGCGCCGGCTCCAGCAGTTTCCCCGCGCGGATCGGCTGGCGGAGGCGCGTGCGCGCGTCGGCTACACCAATCTCGTGCTCGAGGCGAAGAACCAGGCCGCGCTCTTGCGAGTGCCCGAAATGCGGCTGGACGTTGGAGGAATTGCCAAGGGATTCGCCGCGGACGAAGCGCTGAAGGTCTTGCGCGCCCACGGAATCCGCAGCGCGCTCGTGGGCGCGGCGGGAGACATCGCGCTCGGCGATGCGCCGCCGGGCCAGCGTGGTTGGCGAATCGAAATTCCCTCGCTCGACGTCACGAACGCTCCCCCAGTGCGATTTCTTTTGCTCGCGAATGTCGGAGTTTCGACCGCAGGCGATTTGTTCCAGAGATTGGAACTCGACGGCGTGCGCTACTCGCACATCGTCGACCCGCGCACTGGAATCGGGCTGACCGACCACAGCCTGGTGACGGCGATCGCGCGTGACGCCATGACCTCGGACGCGCTTGAAACCGTGGTCAGCGTTTTGGGTCCCGAGAAAGGTTTGGAACTCATCAAAAAAACTCCACGAACCGCTGTGCGTATCATGCGCAAGCCCGGTGACGCAGTCGAGGTGGTGGAGTATCCGCCAAAAGTATTTTAGTGACGGCGAAAGACGAGGCGGTGCTCGACCCGCTTCGTCTGCTGATAATCCAGCGGCGGCAGATCGGTCTCCGTAGGAGACTCCGTCTCGTTGAGGATGCCTTTAGCCATGGCTTGCAGCGCGGTCCAGCGGGCCCAATCCAGCGGCGGAGCATGGACGATCTGGCGGAGCATGCTGCGCCATTCGATGATGACACGGTCGATGTCGCCCGCGCCGAGAAATTCCGTGATCCACGCGGTTTTGTTCAGCGGATTTTTGTGAACCGAGGCGACGATTTGCTCGGCCCCCGAACCGTATCTCGGCGGCACGCCGCTCTCCAGATAGCCGGGAATCGTTTGTACCCCAAAAACCTGGTGGCAGGCCATGGGGACGCGGCCGGCCCAGCGATTTTCCTCGCCGCAGAACCGGAAGCCGGCGTCGAGGTTCGCGAGGTCGTAGATGAGTTCGTCGAGCGGATAGGTGGCATCTTCAAGCGCAGCGGCGATGGCCAACCCGTAGCCTTGCGAGAAAAAACTCACAATGCGTCCGCGATGGGTCGGAACACCCGCCGCATCGACAAGGCCGAGCCTGCGCCAAAGCATGGCGACGCCGGTCGCAGTGGAGAGTTGCCGGCAAACGGGCACGAGCGAGCAGCGCGCGCAATCCGGCGGAAACACGTCGCGTTCGGTGGGCCGCCAAATCGCGACACCGTACGAGTCAACAGGAACACGCATGGTGAGATCGGCGAGGCTGACGAGCGCGACGATCTTCTGTTCCTGCGTTTCAAACCGAACGACCGGCGTCTTTTGGTGCGCAAGCTTTTGCTCGATGAGCGGCACCAGGCGTTCCTTCCACACGGCTTCGTGAGTTTGCCGTCCATTCCAGTTCACCAGCCGGCGAATCCATTTCACGAGGAGAATGCGACCCGCATTGAGCCGTTCGGCGACGGTGACGCTGCGGCCATAAACGGGCAAACCATCCTTCTCGGCGATAACCGTCAGAATGCCATGCCCGACTTTTTCGATGGCTGCGGGTTCTGACAGAACCGGTCGGAACGTCGCAGCGGCGCCATCGCCCGGTGGCGACATGATCATGACGTCACGCAGCGGCTTCTCCGTCGGCGCGGGCATCAACTCCCATTCGCCGCGGCTGTTGAGCATCTCGCGCACACGCTTGCGAACGTGGCGGGCGCGCTCGGCATCGGTTTTCAAACCGCATGGCACTACCGGATGCTTCAGCGATTCCTCGACCCCGAGGAAGATTGGTTTCGTGGTGAAGAGACGTTCCTGCACGCGGACGGCTTCGGCAAACGGTTCGCGCCCCTGCTCCGCGGCGGCAGCCATGAGCGAAAGCAGCGCACCCCAATCCACCATGCCGCTTCGCGAGAGGTGCCCCGGATAACCTTCGTGCAAGCGAATCTGGTTTGCGCTCACGAGGACGAAACCAATTTCGTCGATGCCACGGCGGCCGGCGCGCCCAAACATTTGCAGGATTTCATCGGGACGCAACGGTTGCTCGACGTAGTCGCGGCGATAGGATTCGCCGGCCAGCGCGACACTTCGCAACGAGAAATTGATTCCAGCGGCAAGACCCATTGTCGCGACCACCACGCGCAACTGGCCGGCCTTGGCGAGCGGCTCGATGACGCCGGCCCGCGCCGCGTAGCTCAACCCGCTGTGATGATACGCGATGCGATTGCGGAGCATCTTCGCGAGATGCTCGCCGACGGCTTGCTTTTGGTCCTGCCGCAGTTGCAACGGGTTGGTCACCGGCAAATGGCGCGCGAGCTCGCCGGCCAGAGCTTCGGTGGCCTGGCGGCGAGGAGCGAAGATAAGGATGGGCCCCAAATCTTCGGCCAGCGCCTTGGCGACGAAGCGGGGCCAGTAGCCACGGATGTTGCTTGGGACGTGATAATTCAGGTTGTTCGCGTTCACCTCCTCCAACGGAACGGGACGGTGTTCGTAGCGGACCAGGACTGCATCGCGGCCGAGGCGTCGCAGCCATTTCACGATGTCCTGTGGGTTGCCCACACTGCCGCTGAGGAGAAGCAGTTGCGTTTGCGGCGGAGCGAGGGCGAGCGCGAGTTCATAGTTCAGCCCGCGGTCGGGATCACCAAGCATTTGATATTCATCGACCACGAGCAGGATCGGGCCGTCGCCCTGGATGAGCCGATTCTTCTGCGTCTCGAGTGTGGCTACAATGACCGGCGCGCCGAGATTCTCGGCGAGATCGCCCGTGGCGATCCCGACGTCCCATCCGCGCGCGCGCCACTCCGCAAGCTTGTCGTTGGCAAGGGCGCGCGTCGGCACCGTGTAAATGGCCTGGCCGCGATTCTTGCCCTGGTTGGACCACAGTTCGAAAATGAGCGTCTTCCCCGCGCCGGTGGGCGCCTGCACGACGACATCTTTGCCGTTACGCAGCGCTGTGACCGCCTCCTGCTGCCAAAGATCCGGAATGGTGACCTGATGGAGCGTCGGCGTGTCGGCGAGCTGTTCGGCGAGCGTCTGCACGGGCCTAACATACGCGAATTCAGCCAAATGTGAATGCCCGTCCGAGACCGGCGCGGACCAAATGTCCGCCATATATCTGACATGCGGTCACTTGACTTGCCGTGGGGAGGTGTAGTAGAGGTTCTGTATTCCTATTGAGTCCAGCGGGAAGTGCTCTCATTTGCGTGGCCATGCAAACTATGAAAAACTCGTCGTCTCTTCTATTCACATTGGTCCTCAGCATCGCAACTTTCAACGCGCCTGCGGCGAATATCGTTTGGGTAAGCGACGCAAATGACCCGGCGGAGGGGTTCTTTCCAGCCGGGTCAACTTATACCGATTCCGGTTTTGTCACCCTGCTCCAGAATGCCGGGCACAAGGTCATCCGGTTCAATCAGCCGAATGCCCAGGCGACGGCGCTGACCCAGCAGCAGATCGACGCCCTGAACACAAATGACCTCATCATCCTGAGCCGCGCAGTGAACAGTGGCGCCTTGCAACCGGTTCAAGGTCCGCAGTGGAACACGAACATCACCGCGCCTCTCATCGACATCAGCGCGTTTCACGTGCGCTCGTCTCGCCTCGGTTGGTTCTCTCTCAACGAAGCCCCGGATGATACTCCAACGACGCTCGCTGGAGCGTTAACCGGCGATCCGGTCGCCGACGAGGTGACCGATTATCTCTTTCGCGGGGTTTTAATGGTCGGAACGAACATGGCCCTGCCCTACGACGAATGGATGGACCGTGGCTCAACCCCTGTCCTCGGAATCCCCGCCACTGGCGGGACGGTACATTCCGCCGGCAGTTATTTGAGCGACGGTGGAGCGGCGGCCACAGCCACGTTCATCGCGGGCTTCCCGGCCGGAACAGCCGTCCGTGGCGGCGCAGATATTCTGGCCGGCTACCGGATGTTCTTCGCCGCCGGCAGCCGCGAATCGTCCGTGCAGCCGGCAGCTATTCCGCTCTACACCGCAAGGGAAAATCTCTCACCTGTGGGCGAAGGCATTTTCCTGCGCGCCGTTCAAGTAGCGATCAACAATGGTGTTGCGCCGGCCGCCGATCCGGCGACGCCGATTGTGTTCACGCAACAACCGGCAAGCGCGACCGTGTTGCAGGGTCTGCCAGTCACGTTCTCCGCAATCGTGACCGGAGCCGCTCCACGCACGCTCCAGTGGCAGCGGGACACGGGTGACGCCGTCACGTTCACGAACATTCCGGATGCGATCACACCCTTTACCGGCACGAGTTTCACGATCACGAACGTGGCGCCAGAGGACAACAACGCGCGCTTTCGCGTCGAAGCGTCAAACCTTCAGGGCACCGTCTTGAGTTCTGTCGCTACATTAACGGTCACACCCGACACAGCCGCGCCAGTGCCGCTCTCCGCCGTCACTTTTGACGGCAGTACCGTAACCATCTGCTTTAACGAGTTGGTGGACACGAACTCAGCCGTCGAACCGCTAAACTACACCGTCGAACTGTCCTCCCCAAGTTCAGTCACAGTCCGTCCCGACGGCCGCACGGTTGATCTCCTGCTCGCTCAGCCAGTCACCAGCGACACATTTCCGGTCAGCGTATCGTTCGTCTTCGACCGCGTTGGCAACGCCAACCCCGCCGCAGTGGACTTGACCGGCACGCGTTCCCCTCTAACGAGCGCGATCGTCGGCACCGTTAACCCGCCCGGCAACGTCAGTTCATGCTCCTCGAACGTTTACGTGATTAACGCCGGCGGGATCGACCTGACTGCCACGACCGATAACCTTCGCTTCCTGTACCAGACCGTCGACGGAGACTTCGATGCGCGCGTGCGCGTGGTTTCACTCGAGCGCGGCGATCGGTTGGAAACCACCTCCAAGGCCATTCTCACGGCGCGCTCGGGCACCAATGCCACCGACGCTGCCGTCAACCT